>Ga0209239_1001498_pt1 | contig 13938 bp, 17 predicted proteins | sample GraSoi013_2_20cm_FD_185824 | JGI IMG/M metagenome (GOLD analysis project Ga0209239, IMG submission 185824) | Grasslands soil microbial communities from the Angelo Coastal Reserve, California, USA - Sample 10_02_2013_2_20cm (SPAdes) (version 2) | ecosystem: Environmental > Terrestrial > Soil >...
ACAAAAACGTATCCTGCGGTTTCTTCAGGAACGCCTTCTGAAGCGAACCGATCCCCGTGATCTTGGAAAGGCACTTACAGGCGATAAGGTGGGACTCTGGCGCTATCGTGTGGGCGATTTCCGGCTGATTTGTCACATAAAGGATACGGCGAATCAAGTTCTAGTGTTGCGGGTTTCACAATCGCAGAGACATTTACCGTTGAATACCGGCTCGCCGTAGTTCTGTATAATTTTCGATTCACAAAATTGCACCAGACCTTCTGAGGAGGCTGATTGGCACAAGCAGAAATCGGAATCATAGGCGGCAGCGGACTCTATTCCATGCCGGGGCTTACCAAAATAAAAGAACTCCGCCTGCGCACGCCTTTCGGACAGCCCTCTGATCCCTACGTTCTCGGCACGCTGGAAGGCCGAAAGGTCGCGTTCCTCGCCCGGCACGGGCGTGGGCATCGCATTCTTCCTACCGAACTGAATTTTCGCGCGAACATTTATGGCTTTAAGCATCTCGGAGTGGAGCGTATTGTTTCCGCAGTCGGCTCGCTCAAGGAAGAGCACAAGCCGATGGAGTTCGTCATCCCCGATCAATTCTTTGATCGCACGCGCCATCGCGTCGATACTTTTTTTGGCAACGGCATCGTCGCCCACATTTCGTTTGCAGATCCCATCTGTCCGGAACTCGCCCGCGTTCTGGAAACTGCCTGCAAGAAAGCCGGTGTCGTGGGCAAACGCGGCGGAACCTATCTCTGCATGGAAGGACCGCAGTTTTCAACGAAAGCCGAATCGAACGTCTACCGCAGTTGGGGCATGGACGTGATCGGCATGACCAATCTTCAGGAAGCCAAGCTGGCGCGCGAAGCTGAAATTTGTTACTCGACCGCCGCCATGGTGACCGACTACGACTGCTGGCATCCGGGACACGATTCGGTGACGGTTGATCAGGTCGTTTCAGTGCTCATGAAGAATGCGGAAAACGCCTGCGCCATGGTACGAGAAACCGTTGCGGCTATGCCCAAAACGCGAAGCTGCAAATGCGGCTCGGCGCTGGCCCATGCCATTCAGACGGATCGAAAAGCAATCCCGGCAGCCGCACGGAAGCGGCTGGGGCTGCTTCTGGATAAATATTTGAAGGGTCAGAAGTGAGCTTGGGAATCGCGAAAGAAGTCGAGACTGTAGCTCCCGCAGACCGGCGAAAGCTCTTGGGCATTGAAGGCCTTGCCTTCACGGGGAATGGCTGACAGATGGAGTGCCTTGCTAGCAAAAGTAGAACGGGTGCCATCGTATTAATTGCAATCGGACTCCTCTCGTTTTTTGAGCCTCTCATCACTACGAAGCCTCCGGTCATGGGTAGAGCACAATGGTCGCTCCTGGACATTGTCCGCCAGTTGCAGAAAGGGGGGCTGCACACCAGCGCAGGCAATCTCGTTCTTCCCAGTATTAGTTTCGGGCTGCCTTATTTACTTATGCTCTTCGCTTTCTTCAATCTTTGTTTCTTTCCAGCCCAAAAGGTGCTCGCGTGGGTAGGGGTGATCGGTGCGATTGATGCTTCTCTGATTTTCAGATTTGGCGATATGGATTTGGAGCGCGTCTTTTACGGGAGATGCTGTTTACTACCAGGCCCGGTTAAACATTTCGGACTTGCGTCTGTGCTTCTGGTTGTCATGATCATGCTCGCGCTTCTTTCGATGGCTGAAGCGCCCATACCTACTGCGCGGCAGGGTAAGCATCGGGTACGATGGAGATTGAAACCGCTGAAATAGCTCTAAAATGTAATTAGAGGCAATGAAACAGTCCTAATACCCGAACTCTCGTGCCTCCAACACCCACGGCGCTGCAACGGCCACACCTACGATGTGCTGAAACCGGAGCGCGCCAGCTAAGCACAACAGATCGCAGCAGAAGGTGGCAGCTCATGCTGGAGACCTAATATTCAGCGTGTTCGTAGACCACACTCGGTTACAATCCTCACGCTTGCCGATCTCTCGTTTACTTTCTAAGCAGGCGCCTTCCCAAATGACCCAGCTGGCCATTCGCCGCTGGGATCCCGAAACTGCGCTCGTGGCATGGATTGCGAGCGTAGTCTCCGTGGCCTCCTTTTTCTATTACTTCCACCGCGGCGAGTTACTCCTGTATGGCGATGCCGTCGCCCACATCAACATCGCGCGCCGCGTCTTCGATTCCCGCACTCCCGGACTGCTGCAACTGGGAACCGTGTGGCTGCCGCTTCCGCATCTCGCGATGATCCCGTTTTTGGTCTCTGATCGGCTTTGGCGAACCGGGGTGGGCGGATCAATTCCATCCATGATCGCGTACGTGTTTGGCGCAGTCGGGATTCTTAGGTTGGTTCGAGGTATCTTCCGAGCCAGCGGAGGACCGCATAACGGGGCTCGATTTGCGGCTTGGTGTGCTGTCCTGATCTACGCGGCCAATCCGAATTTGATTTATCTCCAAGCCACCGCGATGACAGAGCCTATCTATCTTGCTCTGTTCATCTGGGCCGTAGTTTTCTTCGCTGACTTCGTTCGGATACTGACTTCAGTCGATCAAACCGAGAAAGAACCGACCTCCTCAGCGCTTAACAAATGTGGCTTATGTGTCGCTGCGGCTTGCCTCACGCGTTATGACGGATGGTTTCTAGCTGGCGTACTTTGCATTGCCGCTGCAGCGGTCCTGACGCATTACAAGCGCGCTTTCCCTAATTGGCGGCGCACCCTTGCGATCCTCATTTTTCTCGCGGTCGCAGCGCCGGTTCTCTGGCTGGCCTACAACGCGCTGATCTACCGTAATCCGCTGGAATTTGCTAACGGACCATATTCAGCAAGAGCGATCGAGAAGAAGACCTCAACTCCAGGTACGCCGCCTCACCCAGGGGCAGGCAATGTACTGATTGCCGCAAGTTATTTCTTAAAATCGGCGGAACTGAACGTTGCAGAAGGGGACTGGGGGAGATTGTGGCTGGTCCTCGCCCTTCTTGGTACGGCGCTCGCTTGCTCGATTGGGTCGCCCGGGCGATTTTGGCGCTGCATGCCACTGCTTCTGCTGTGGATTCCATTGCTCTTTTATATGTTTTCCATCGCCTATGGTGGCGTTCCGATCTTCTTGCCTGTTTGGTGGCCCTTCTCACATTACAACGTTCGCTATGGCCTGGAGCTGCTTCCTGCCTTCGCGATATCTGTGCCGCTTGTAGCATTCTTTCTCATCCAACTGTCACACAGTCGGAACGTTCAACTTCTGGGCACAATTGTGATCTTCGCAGGTGTACTCGCTAGCTACGCCTCGATTTGGCGTGATCCGATCTGCTTTCGCGAAGCCTGGGTGAACTCGGGGACCCGTCTCGCGCTGGAACGTGAACTCGCCGCTTACCTGAAGGCGCTTCCCCAGAATTCCACTCTGCTCATGTACCTGGGTGACCATGTGGGCGCGCTGCAAGATGCTGGCATCCCACTTCGGCGTGTGATCAACGAAGGCAATCATCGAGTCTGGAAACAGCCCGCGGATCCTGAGGGTCTGTGGGAGCGTGCGCTTGCTAATCCAGAGCGATATGCCGATTTTGTGATCGCGTTCGAAGGCGATCCGGTTTCTATGCAGGTGAGTAAGACGAAGATAGCTTCGCTCACTGTGATTCATGTCTCCGGCCAGCCGCAGGCGACAATCTATCGCGCGGAACATCAGCGCTGAGAAGAGTATTTCGCCATTCCAATTACAGCGGGAACCGGCAGCCGGAATACATACGTTGGTCTGAACTGGAAACGCTGATAAAATGGGAACATCGCTCATAAGTTCTCATCAAGTGGGGCTATAGCTCAGCTGGGAGAGCGCATCGTTCGCAACGATGAGGTCGTCGGTTCGATCCCGACTAGCTCCACCATTTTAAACGCTTGAAAATGTAGCAGTTATTTCGAGCCTTCAGCGATTTGCGCGAATCGTACAATAATCGTACAGTGCCTCCGGCAAACGCCGCTCTGCAAGCTCGGTTTGGAGGCATATGCTCAGCGTTTACACCCGTCACTACCCGCCTTGCCTTGGGAGACAGATTCCAACTACCGCAGATGTCGCTGTCCCAAGTGGATTAACGCGAAGAAGCCGTTGAGCCGGTGGTGCTTCCTCTGGGTCGTCAGGGCACCGTTGTTCCATGAAGCGCGGAACTTCCGCAGTCTCGCGGTGGTCAATTCATCGAGAAATTTCAAGGACTCGTCCCGAGCCCACTTCAAGAGTTGTTTTTCAAACAACGTCTTGCTTTGACAAGTCGTGGTTTTGGGCGAGCTGGCGCGCCTCTTCGTCCTCTAGGAACTCTCTGACTGCTTTCTCGATCGTTATGCCGGGACTGGCTCTTGCGTAATCCCGCTGGAAGTCGCTGGAGATGCGAAATCCCGGCCTGACCAAAGGTCGATCAGCGTCAATCACTCGCTGGATATTCCCGTTGCAGTCCAGCCGGACTAAGATGTACAAAATCCTGGTTTCGGACGGCCCACAAACATGGCTATAATAGCCATAAGGGAGGGCACTCCAATGCGAAGCGTCAACATTGCGGAACTCAAGAACCGGCTGAGCAGATATCTCACCTTCGCCAAGGGCGGTGAGGAAATCATCATACGGGACCGGAACCTGCCCGTCGCCAAGCTGGTTCCTTTCTCTGGGGACGAGGGTAGCGAAGATGAACTTCTGCTGGTGGCGGCCGGCAAAATGCGCCTGCCCAAGACCCCGGTGAGGGTAGAGGAGCTTCTAAGAATTCCAACCGGAAAAGTCGGTGCCCGTGAGGGAATACAGGCACTTCTTGATGATCGAGAAGAGTCGCTATGAGCAAGCAAGCCGCTTTTTGGGACGCAAGCGCGCTAGTGCCCTTGTGTGTTCAAGAGGCAAGCAGTCGCCAGGCGCACACCCAGTTGCGGAAATTTATGCCGGTGGTGTGGTGGGGGAGCCCCGTCGAAGTCCACAGCGCAATCGCACGACTGCATGGCTCGGGGAATCTGAAGGACGTTGAGAAGCAAGGAGCTCTGTCCCGTCTCGATCTGCTGAGCCGCGGATGGAGAGAAATTCTTCCGGGCGATCACGTACGCGATTTGGCTCAACGCCTCTTGGATACTCACGAATTACGAGCCGCGGATAGCCTGCAACTCGCCGCCGCTCTAACTTGGTGCCAACAACGTCCCGCCAGAAGGGACTTTATCTGTGCAGATCAACAATTGTCCAAAGCTGCAACAGCGGCCGGCTTCATTGTCCTCGAGCTTTCTTGAGCTGTCCCCCGGTCTTTGACTTCATCCCCGTGCAGGACCGGCTTCTCTGAGGAATTTCTCAGTAGGTTTGATTGGTTCGTCGCTTGACAGTTGCGTAAACCCCGTCGTTTTGTGAGGGCCGATAGTCGACTGGCCTCTCTCTCTCGTTGCAACAAGCCACTCCCTATTTCCGAAGTCGAAGGAGTGCTTCGTAGCAATAACGGTCAGCAGCGAGCAGGTGATACGAGGTGCCAAAGGTACACAGCTAACCACCGATGGTTCGCGCATCGGCAATCCCAGCCCGCTGGCCGGGCCTGCATTTTGCGCTCGGACGAACATGAGCGTGAATTGATCGGCCGCGATTCGCACTCGAGGAACAACCGCATGGAATTGAAAGCGGCGATAGAAGGGCTGTTAGCCTTGGAAGAGACATGCGAGGTCGAGGTGGTCACCGACTCTGAATACCTGCTGCGGGAAGTCACGGAGCGCCTAGAGCGCTGGAAGAGCAACGGATGAAAAACGGCGGTGGGGAAGGTTGTCCTCAACCAGGACCTTTGGAGGCAACTGGACGCTCAGGTTGCGCGCCACAAGGTAAGTTGGACGTGTTCGCGGGCACGGGAACAATCCCGATCAGAATCGTTGCAACGGCCTTGCGTAGGCCGCTGCACGCGAGCAACAGACCATGCTTGCGCTGCGATAGACAAAGCGTAAGAGAACACCAGGGAGCATCCTATGGCTGGAGAAGAATCCGTTGTCGTCCTCCGGCCAGTGGTGCCCTTGCCCATCGCCCTCTACGATTCGAATGGACTCCTCTTCGAGTTATATGACGGAGGCCAACCCTACCGGCATCACCGCATCGTTTGGGAAAGACTGAAACCGATCACAGAAGAGGCGCCCGCTGGCAGTTCAGTCGAGCAAAACCGCTCCCATTAGGAGACACCGCGATGACTTCCACGTCGACCCAAGCCCATAGTGAGATGACTTCGGAGTGGAGCGATGACGGCACGCGCGGGCTGATGATGCCGTATGCCGACCCACGGGCGTACAGTGACCGGCTCAACAGACTGTTTACCCCCGCGGGTTGGACGCGCAAGTACTCCGTGCAGGCCAGCGCACCCGTCCAACGCAGCAAGCGTGGACCGGCGGCGAAGATCCTGGTCACGTGCGAGGTGACGATCGGTTGTATCGGAACCAACTCGGGCACGGGCGAAGAATGGTCCGATAAAGAGAATGCGCTTACCGGCGCCGAGGCACAGGCGTTCAAGCGTGCTTTGTCCTGCTTCGGACTCGGGCGCTACTTGTACGACGTGGAGGGCGAGTGGGTCGAGCAGGACCAGTACGGCATACCAAAGAAGAAACCCAAGCTGCCGCGATCGTGCCCAGGGTTCAGGAGAGTTGCAGATCTGCCCAGCGTTCTTCGAACAAGGATCCGGGGACCCGGGACACCTGAGAGAGTGTCGATACTTCCCCCGACTGAGTTCCAGAATCTCGTTTCGGGACTGCGGGCGAAGACTGAAACAGGCGAGAGACGATTCATCGCCAGGAAGCTGGGTTCCGCGACTACTTCCCGATAGCCGACGAAATCGATCTTGGTAACGTTGGGCTAGTTGTTAGGCATCTGAGCGCGCGTTGCAGCGGTCGTACACAGGTAGGTCCGGTAGGAGCAAAGATCGGCGAGCAGATCCTTCGAGTCCGAGAGAATCGCCGCCTTCTCCGTCTTGCCCACGAGCAGAATGATGACGTCATTGCGCCCCGGACTCATCCTCAGCATAAACGGATAGAGACTAAAAGGCTTGCCGCCGATGCCGGCGTCCGTGACGCCCGGAGCATAAAACATATAGTGAGGCATATTCATGGTCACGGGCTCGGGCCTTGCCGTCCAGCCGCGCATCACCGGGGCGATCATATAGGCGACGCCGGTTCGCGCAGGGTTTGGGTAATCTTTGGTTCCAACTTTTTTCGTAACCTCAAGATGTACCTCCTTTGCATCCATACCCCGCGCCCTCAATTTTTGGTTGAGTTTTTCCGAACTGCACGGTCGCTGCCTTGAAATCGACGAGCACGGCGGCATTCCACCACGGGATTTAAATATGTTCAAGATCATATTTTGCTGGGCGGCTGAGACTCCTTCGAAGCATACTTCGGTGCTAGAGAACGAGGAGGCCACATGCCTTACGCTGCCGCTGGTGCGCTTCGCCCCGGCGCTGAGTGATGGCATTAAGGGCATTCGAAGTTAGTGCGACAGGTGAAGGGAGTAGGACCGATCGAGCTCCCGAGGAGCGGCACCCGGTCTAAACAAACGGTCTACTCCCCCGCCCCCACCATCACGATCGGCATCGTAGGCACCAACGACCCCTGCTCCGGCTCCACCGTAATCGCAAACGTCTTAGCCTCTACTCCTGGCGGCAACTGCGGATTGATAACGGTCGCGCTGCCCTGGACGTCGGGCTTGAACACCCCAGCCGGAATCGGCGCACCGCTGGTAGGAATCAGCCACAGTTCATAAGCCTTCTGCGGAGGCAACGTCGGCAAATTGCTGGCCAGGAAAATCAAGCTAGAACGATTGCGGACATAGATCGCCTTTCCTTGCGGCTGAGGCGCAGTCTTGGCTGCGACCAGCGTCACCCGCATGGCGTCCGTTGCGGTAAGCGTTTCCACAACTTCGCGGGCGCGCTGCAGTTGCGCCTGTTGCCCAGTTGACTCGTTCTCCAACTCGGCCACGCGTTGCGCCAGTTGGTCCTTCTGCCGCCAGAACCAGCCGGCCACTAGGGCAAGAGCGACGATTGCCAACCAGGGCAATGGTGCCCACCATGCTCGCCGTGGCCGAACCGGCACCGCGCGCGGTTCGCGGGCGATGGCATCCGTCAAGCGCTGCCGAGCCCGCCGCGGCGGAGTCGGACCCGCCGCCGAAAGCGCCATCAACGCCATGTCCCCTCGGAGTTCTTCCAACTCGCGACGGCACGCGGAACACTCCGCCACATGCTTCTCCAGCGCGACTCGCTCGTCCCCCTGCAACCCACCCAGGGCGTAGAGTGCGAGATCCTCCGCGAATTGTTCGTGTACGCTCATGCCACAAATGTTTTGCGCAATGCGAGCAGCCCGGTGCGAATGCGGGTCTTGATCGTGCCCAGCGGCTCTCCTGTCTTGGCCGCAATCTCAATGTGCGTCAGCCCTTCGAAATACGCCATCTCCAGCGCGCTGCGCTGCGCCGCGGGCATGGTTCCCAATGCCCCTCGGACTTTCTCCATGGCGCGGGCGCGCTCCGCATCTCCCGCGATGTCGAGTTCCACCGAAACCACCACATCGGCGATGTCAGTTTCCGGACGCCGCTTGCGTAGCCCGTCAATCGCGCGGTTCCGGGCAATCACTGCCAGCCACGGGCCCAGGTTGCCGCGGCTGGAATCGAATGCTCCAGGATTTCGCCACAGTTGCAGGAACACTTCCTGCAAAACATCCTCAGCCGCGCCCGTATCGCCCAGCACCCGCAAAGCGACTGCATAGACGATGGAAGAGTAGCGGTCGTACAGCAGCGTCATGGCGTTCGTGTCGCCGGAGCGTATAGCCAACACTAATGAAAGGTCGGCCGAAACCCCTTTTGACTCAATGCTGGACAAACCGTTATCTCATCCTCTCTTGAGTACGACTGGGGGTGCCATGGCGGATTGCCGGGCGGTTCCCACCTTGTTGCCATCCGTGTTCCCGGCGGCTCCCGTATTTATTACCACGGCAGGTGGCACAGGAACTGCCGCGAAACCATAACAGCATTCTCCTGCCTTCGACAAGCTGCCACGGAAACCTTACCCAGCCCGGGAAGCGCGAGACCCGGGCATTAACCGAGATTCTGCACGGGCGACTCGGCTCGCTATCGGAAACCCTGACCCATCCAATCTGCGATTGCGCTCGTACATAGGCCAGGAGACGTAGCCAGTCGTAACCGTCCGGGCGTGGCGCCGCGCCCGAGACAGTGGGATTCACGATGGCGACGTACATCAAATTCACTCCTTGAGAGGTTTTCCATGAAGAGAATGAAACTACTGCCGGCCCTCGGCATGGCGCTGCTCATGCTGGTACCTTGCAGCCTGTTTGCATCCAGCCACCGCGAGGCGCCCATCACGGCACTGGATCATGCCGCGGACATCACCGACTGGTACGCCTTTGTCAGCTACGACCATCCTGACCGTGTGACCATGATCCTAAACGTTGACCCGTTCCTTGAACCTTCGAACGGTCCCAACTATTTCCCCTTCGATCCCAACGTGCTCTATGAGATGAGGGTGGACAACAACCAGGACGGAGTGGAGGACATAATCTTCCAATTCCGTTTCACCACCGAAATCCGCCAGCCCAGCTTGTTCACTGCATTGGTGGGCGGCATCGCCGGCATCCCACCGATTACAGCCTTGGACGGATCAGGCTCCGAAGGTCTAAGCCTGCGCCAGAATTACACCGTAACCATGGTCAAGGGCGGCAAATCCACTTGCCTGAACAAGGGGAAGACACTGTTCGCGGTTCCATCCAGCGTGGGCCCGAGGACCATGCCGGATTACCAGTCGCTGTTCAACCAGGGAATTTACGAACTAGGCAGTGGCGTACGCGTTTTCGCCGGAACTGTGGATGATCCCTTCTACATCGACCTGGGAGCCGCCTTCGATTCCCTGAACTTCCGCATGGGAGTTGGCGGCGTGTTGCCGGCAGCGGAGGATGCCGATGACACTCACAACTACGCTCCCGATGCAGTGGCCGGTTTCAACGTGAACTCCATTGTGCTGGAAGTTCCCATCACGATGCTCACGGTCGACGGCAAGATTCATGGTGCCGGCGATAAGCAAGCCGTCATCGGTACCTATGCCACTACCTCGCGCCATCGGGTAACCGTACGCCGCTCCCCCAATCCGGAAAAAGACTTCGGTCCATTCCGGCAGGTGCAGCGCATGGGCAATTCGCTAATCAACGAACTCATCATCGGGACTGGTTCCAAAGACCGGTTCAGCATGGATGAACCGGAGAACGACGCGCAGTTTGCGGATTTCTTCCTCAATCCTGTGTTGGCGGGAGTCTTCAGCTCTATCGGCATTCCGGTGGCGCCGAATCCGCGGACCGACCTGCTGATTCTCGGCCAGTACATCCCGCCGATTTGTCCGGGCTGCGGTCCAAACGATGCGGGACCGGTGGCTGACCTGCTGCGGCTGAATACCGGGATTGCTCCTACTCCGGTGGGCAGCCAGAAGCGGCTGGGATTCCTGGCGGGCGATCTGGCTGGCTACCCCAACGGACGCAGGCCCATCGATGACGCGGTGGACATCTCCTCGCGCGCCGTGGCCGGCATCCTGGTGGATCCGGTGAAGTTCGGTACCCTGATCGGTGACGGCGTGCAATTCAATCCGGAAGGCTATGGCGCGACGTTCCCTTATGTTGTGCCGGCCAACAACGGGCGTGACGGCCATCACATCGGCCCCGGGCAGGCAGGCTGCTCCGGACAACCCGGCGGCATTTGCCCCGTTCAGTAACTAACCCTCGTGGCCGCTGGATGGCACCGGCGGCCACGATTCTCTCTCAACCGAATCGAGGAGCGTCATGAAGCGAATTCTTGCACTGTTCTTACTGATTGCCAGCACGCTGACCATCGCCGAAACCAATAACACGTCGGCAAGCGCCGACCTCTCGCCCGCGGGGCGCAGCATCGCGGAAGCCAGAAAGGCGATCGAAAAGAAACCCACCCAATACTCCGGCTACAACCTCCTGGCCATGGCGCTGGCCCGGCGCGCACGCGAAACTTCCGATGTCGGCTTCTACGCCCAGGCCGAGGACGCACTTAAGAGGTCCCTCGACCTCGCCCCCGGGAACCTGGACGGCGAAAAAATCCACGTCTGGCTGCTTCTGGGCAGGCACGAATTCGCCGCCGCCCTGGACGCCGCCAAAGCGCTCAACAAAAGAGTACCGGATGATGTCCTTATATATGGCTTCCTCACCGACGCCAATGCCGAACTCGGTAATTACAAAGAGGCGGAGAGGGCAGCGCAGTGGATGCTCGATCTTCGCCCCGGTAATCTCCCCGGCGTGACGCGTGCCGCATATCTACGCGAGCTCTTCGGCGACGTAGACGGCGCCCTCGAATTAATGGACATGGCATACCAGTCCACGCCACCGACTGAGACCGAAGACCGTGCCTGGATTCTCACCCAGATGGGCCACCTCCTGATCATCTCGGGCAAGACTGATAAGGCAGAGAAACTGTTACAGCAAGCACTCGCCCTGTTCCCCGGCTATCATTACGCGCTGGGAAACCTGGCCAAGGTTCGTATTCAGCAGAAGCGTTACGACCAAGCTGTGGATCTTCTCCAGCAACGCTATAAGGCCGCGCCCCCCGCCGAGAACCTGTATGACTTGGCCGAGGCCCTGGAGTGGGCGGGACGCCGCGATGCAGCCGCGAAAGCCTTTGCCGAATTCGAGACCAAGTCTCTGCTCGAATCCGTGCGAGCAGACAATTCCAACCGGGAGCTGATCTTCTACTACGCCGATCACGCTCACCAGCCCGCGAAAGCGTTGAACGTCGCCAGGCAGGAATACGCCCGCCGCCACGATGTTTACACGCTTGACGCCTATGCCTGGTCACTGCACCTGAACGGCCAGGACGCGGAAGCGCGCCGGCAGATCGAGGCCGCACTGGCGGTCGGGGTTCGTGATGCCAGGACGCTCCACCACGCCGGCGAAATCGCCTTGAAGCTGGGCGATCGGGCGGCAGCCGAGCACTATCTGCAGGACTCAGCTGCGTTGAACGCTCCCGGGTCCGAGCAAGCCCGGGTGACACTGGCAGCCCTCATGCCCAATCACCAAAAATAGGAAAGCTGAATATCATGCTTACCTCCATGAATTGGCTTTCTCGAATCGCGCCGTGCTAGTGCTTTGGTTCGTTGGGCAGTGCCTGTGGGCACAGGCACTGCCACAATCAATCTCCGGAGTTGTACTGGACGAGAAGGACCAGGCGGTAGCGGGAGCAACGGTTACCGCCCGCTCCGGCCCCAGAAGTATCGAAACGCAGACCGACGCGCTGGGGCACTTCTCTCTGCAGGCCCCAGCAGGACGAGTCACGCTCCAGGTAAGTGGCAAGTACATCGCTCACCAAGAACGTATGCTCGAAGCTGCTGACCCACGACAGAAGGTTGAACTGCATATCCATTACTCCATCGCCCTGGTGGACGACAGCATCGTAATCACCGCCACGACCCTCGATCCCCTCGACCGCCGCAACGATGCCATCTACAAGAACACGCTGTTCTCCCGTGACGACCAGATATTCGACACGCTGGCCGCCGGCATCAACGCCGGCCAGCACGAAGGTGGAGGGAAGTCGCTCGAAATCCGCCGCTTTGGTTTCAATCTGGACCACGGAGGCGTCAACGGCGGCCTCAAGGTGCTGATGGATGATGTGCAACAGAACCAGGCGACGCAAGGACACGGCCAGGGGTACCTGGGCGCGCTGAAGTCGCTGACTCCCGAGACTGGTGCAGGATGTGGACATCCTCAATGGTCCTTTCAGCGCTGAGTACGGCGACTTTTCCGGACTCGGCGTGGCCCACATCCGGCTCAAGGAAACCCTCCCGAATTTGTTCACCGCGCGGCTGCAAGGCGGCTCCTTCGGCGCCGTTCGCGCATTCGTGGCCTACAGCCCGCAATTCGACCGTGCTGATTCTTTCATTGCTTATGAAGGCACGCACACCGACGGCCCGTTCATCAGCCCGCTGCGCTACCAGCGCGACAACGTCACTGGCAACTACACCTGGCACATCTCAGAGAAAGAGTCGCTGGGTTTCAAGTTGAACTTCGGCCGCAACGATTTCTTCTCGTCCGGACAGATTCCCCTGGATTTGGTGGCCGACGGCCAACTCGACCGTTTCGGCTACGTGGACCCTTCGACGGAGGCCGCGTCCGGCTGGGCACCCTCGGTATCTACTACCGCAGGGACCTGGCCTCCGGTGACATCTTCAAGGTGGATGGATTTCTCACGAGGAATTCCGGCCGCGAACGATCTGGAGTCTTCCCAATGCGTTCACCTCGGCATTCAAAGGGCAGGATCCGGTCCCGCAATTCAAGGCGACAGCCAAGTGGGGGAATTCCTGGAGCCGGTTCTCACAATCGTTCCAGCCAGCAGCGCGGTGTCGGTCGGCCGCCTATTCCCAATTCGCACAACTACTGCTCACGATCAACTCAGGCTTGATGCGAGACGTCACGATCAATTTCGGCTGGAGCAGGTCATGACCGAGACTCGTGTTCACTACAACCGGCTTCTGCCGGGCTTCCGGGGGATAAATCGCATTCCAACGTTACGCCAGCAACCGAATCACTTAGATCCAGCGCATAAAGAATTTCAGTGGCTGAGGCAAGAAGCGAGCAAATCTGCATTGGCTGGCTTCCTCGGATCGATGATGTGATTATGGTCAGCGAGCACCAGCCGGGTCTGAGACGGTTGTGTTTTCATCAATGGCACTATTGCTTGAAGCAGCAGTAGATTCTCGAACAAGCTGCTCCCACACCCAAGAGTGTTCGAAGAAGTATCCTACTCGGTTAGGTTTAGTATCCGAGGCAATTTGACGACTCATGGTTCGCAGCATTGCTAGGGCATCGATCCGTTTCTGGTCGACTGCCCCAGAAGGTAACCAGTCCGCGAAACGACTCAACTCCGGCCCAGGCAGCTTTTCGTTGATCGCCTGCTTGATGACTACCTCATAGC
>Ga0209239_1001499_pt1 | contig 13938 bp, 13 predicted proteins | sample GraSoi013_2_20cm_FD_185824 | JGI IMG/M metagenome (GOLD analysis project Ga0209239, IMG submission 185824) | Grasslands soil microbial communities from the Angelo Coastal Reserve, California, USA - Sample 10_02_2013_2_20cm (SPAdes) (version 2) | ecosystem: Environmental > Terrestrial > Soil >...
CGCCCGCACGTCAACGAGAGGGACCGGCACGGCGAGCCAGTGTAGTCCACCAGGCTAAAGGAGCTACGAACGCTCGGAACGAGCCTCGGCCGCAGACGAGCGCCAGCGGAGGATCAGCCAGACGACCAAGACGATCACGGCCGCAACGACGGCATATTCGACATAGGCGAAATCGTGATGGAAGCGTTCGTAGCTCGACCCGAGCGCCCAGCCCACGCCGGCGATTGCGAAGCACCAGATGGCGGAGCCGAGGAAGGTGAGCACCGTGAAGCGAACGATCGGCATCCGCACGACCCCGGCGGGGATCGAGATGAAAGAGCGCACCACGGGTGTCAGCCGGCCGAGGAACACGGCCCAATCGCCCCAGCGCTCGAACCAGCGGTCGGCTCGGTCGAGCTTCGCCCGGTCGAGATGGAACCAGCGCCCGCGTTCTTCTAGCAGCGGTCGGCCTGCGTAGGCGCCGATCCCCCAGCCGACCAGCGAACCGAGCGTGTAGCCGATCGTGCCTGCGAACGACATCGCCACGTACGCCCAGAAGTGCGAGTCGATTCGATCGCCGAAGAGAACGACGTGCTGGCCGGAGAAGGCACCGGCGGCAAGGGCGCCGGCGTAGAGCATCACCAGCTCGCTCGCCGCCGGAAAGACCGCGTCGACAGCCATCAGCACGAATACGGCATAGAGCCCGTGATCGCCGATCAGCGTCGTCACGGAGCTCGTCAGAGAAGCGAGCACCACGCAGCGTGGAGGCTAGCGGTGCGCCAGGAAAGCCTGCGTCAGGTCGGCCGGTCCGAACTGGTTCTGCGCGCTGACGCGAAGGACGTACCGTCCGCCATAGACGAGATTCCCGCGCCGGTCGCGCCCGTCCCAGCGCACGCTTGCGGTGCCTGCCCCGATCTTTGCGCTCCCGAGCTTCCGGACGACGACGCCGTTCGTGCTCTCCAATCGCGTCGTCACCGTCGCCGAACGGGTGAGCTTGAAGGTGCCGAGCGTGAGCCGCCGGCCGGCTCGCACGCGCACGGTCCGCGGGACGCGCAGGTTCCCGAGCGTGTTGTTCAGCCAGAACGGTTGGTCGGCGGACGACTGGCGGCCCAGATCGTCGACCGCCGTCACGAGCCAATGCCAACGCCCTTCAGTGTCGATCGTGCCGTCCGTTTTCGTTCCGGTCGACGAGAACTTGTACGTGCCGGGTGCCTGAGGCCCGCTCTGCGTGAAACGTGCGACGCCGTCGGCGCCGACGATCTTCGCGGTCACGGTCGAGGGCCGAACGATCTTGTAGCTGAGCTGCTCGCGGTCGCCGACGCCGTCGCCGTTGGGCGAGAGCACGGGCTCCGAGGGAGGTGGCGCGTACACACCCGCGTAGGAGACGAGCAGGGCTTCCGAGATCGCGCGCTCCCCGCTCGGATCCGAAGGCCGGTTCAGCAACTGGCCGTCAAAGGCCATCGTCGTCGAGTTGCCCGGCTCCAGGCCCGAGCCGGTCAAGCAGCCGAGCCGGACAAGCTGCTGCGCGAGCTCGTAGTTCGTCAGGCCGACGCTGTAGCCGACCTGTCCTCCGTCGACGGCGACCAGCACGATCGACCCGTCGCGGCGTTGGCCGACCGCCGAGCGCGCCAACCGCGGCGCCAGCACCGTTGCGGAAAAGTCCTCGAATGCGCGAAAGACGGCCTTGCCGTTGCGGACGAGCAACGGCCCGCCCCCGAGCGCGTCGATGTCGTCGGCCCAGCCGGCGCTGAGCACGTACCGGATAACCACGCGCGCGCCCGGCGGCGCCTCGGCGTCGAGCTTCTGGGCTGAGCCGCCCGTCGCCGAGAGAACCGCCCCGCCCGCTGGAATCGGTGTGTTGCCGCCCTGGGTGAACTGGACGACGTTGCCGCTCACGTCGCCTCCGGGCGTCAGCGCCGGAAATGGGTAGATGACCGCTTCTGTGGCGCCGGCGGCGGGCGGCGTGGCAGGTCCCCAGACCGGCGTATAGAGCGTGATCCCGCCCTGGTTTGCGGGCTCGTTCAAGCCGGTCAGGGGCCGGCGCTGGCCGCGTCCCTGCCAGAAGGCGTTCCAGGAAGCGTGGCGGATATCGAGCGTTCCGTTCGGCTCGATCCCAATGCTCGAGCGCCCCGAGTTCGGAACCGAATGCAGGACGCGGTTCTGCATCATTATCCCGTCGGGGCGGCCGTCGGCGGCGTTGAAAAAGTCGCCGTTGATGCCCGCCACGGTCGCGGATGGCGAGGCCACGCGCTCGATCCCGGTCAGGCGCTGCTTACCGGAGATCGCGTTGTCGGAGAGCACGGGATCCAGGCTCCACAGCCCTCCCGGCCGCGGCGCCACCAGCACGTGGACGACGACGGGCCCGTGGGGCGTGAACAAGAGCTGGCGCGAGTAGTTGAGGCCCGGGATCAGCGTCTGCGAGGACGCGTCCGCCGGCGCGGCGAAGACGCCCGCCAGCAACACTGCGATGAGGACCCGGCGCAGCAAGACTTGACCCCGCAGGAAGGTAGCGCAATTCCATGACCGACAAGATTCCTCCTGTGGCGAAGTTCGCGGTCCTGCTGGCGGCCGTAGTCGCAGTCACGGGGTGCAGCTCCGCGAGGCAACAGAGCGCGGCGCCCACCACGGCGCAGGCGACGAAGCCGGCGCCGCGACGGCAGGCTCCGGCGAAGCCGCGACTCGTCCGTCCGCACAACCGCGCCGTGCCGATCCTGATGTACCACGTCGTCGGCACGGTCCCGCACGACGCGCCGTATCCCGGTCTCTACGTCAGACGCGCCGACTTCGCCGGGCAGCTCGCGTGGCTCCGTGCCCACGGCTACCACGCGGTCTCGCTGCGCCGTGTCTACGACTACTGGAAGCACGGCTACGCGCTGCCGCAAAAACCGGTCGTGCTGACGTTCGACGACGGCTACCGCGAGGACTTCACGAACGTGCGCCCGCTGCTGGCACGCCGCCACTGGCCAGCGGTGCTCAATCTCGCCGTCCGCAACCTGCTCGACGGCAAGCTGACGACTCCCCAGATCAAGCTGATGATCCGCCAGGGCTGGGAGATCGACGCGCACACGATCAACCACGTCGACCTGACGACGCTCAGCTCCTCCGACCTCCGGCACGAGGTCGCCGGCTCACGAACGTGGATCCGGCGGCGCTTTCACGTCCCCGCCGCGTTCTTCTGCTATCCGTCGGGCCGCTATGACGCCCGCGTGGTCGCCGCCGTTCGCGCGGCCGGCTTCTTCGGCGCGACGATCGAGGGCTTCGGCCCCGCTTCGCCGCGGGACGGCCTGCTGACGCTGCCCCGGATCCGGGTCGACGGCTCGGACGGTGTCTCGGGCCTGGCCGCGAAGCTCGCCGCCTATGGTTAGGTTTGTGGCGTGAGCAAAGCCGCGATCACCACTCGCACCGACCTCGTCGAGGACCTGATGGCACGGTTTCCGCACATCCCGCGCGAGGCGGTGCTGAAGGAGGATCTGCTGCGCACCGGCTTCGCCTTTGACGAGTCCGCGCTCACCGACAACCTCGAAGGCGAGGTCAAGCCGAAGTCGTACTTCATCTTCTCGTTCGACCAGAAGCCGTTGGCCGAGCTCGGCGAGGCTGCGAAGCGCCGGCCGCCCGAGGAGGTCGCGCTGACCGGCGGCCCCTACGGGCTGCGCCGGACGATCGTCTCGGTCCGGGTCAACCCGGCATCGCCGTACCGGATCTCCGGCCAGGGCGGACAGCTGACCCTCTCGCTCGAGGGCCGAGAGATTGGGGGCGTCGGCCTGCCGCCGATGCCCGAGTACTACCGCCACACGCTTGCGAACGGCAAGACCGTGATGGAGACGGCGCCGACGATTCAGTGGGGCTACCTGATCTACCTGACCGTGCTGCGGCTCTGCCAGTACTTCGGCGCACACGAGGAGTGCGGTTTCTGTGACATCAACCACAACTGGCGCCAGCACAAGCGGGAGGGCCGCCCCTACACCGGCGTCAAGCCGGTCGAAGACGTGCTCGAGGCGCTCGCGATCATTGACCGCTACGACGACGCGAAGGCGAGCAAGGCTTACACGCTCACCGGCGGCTCGGTGACGAGCACGGTCGACGGGCTCCCCGAGGCCGACTTCTACGGGCGCTACGCACAGGCGATCGAGGAACGCTTCCCGAAGCGCTGGATCGGCAAGGTCGTCGCGCAGGCGCTGCCGCGCGAGGACGTGCAGCGCTACAAGGACTACGGGATCACGATCTACCACCCGAACTACGAGGTCTGGGACAAGCGACTGTTCTCGCTGATCTCACCCGGCAAAGAGCGTTACGTCGGCCGGGAGGAGTGGCACCGGCGAATCTTCGACGCCGCCGAGGTCTTCGGCGCCCGCTACGTGATCCCGAACTTCGTCGCGGGCGTCGAGATGGCAAAGCCATTTGGCTTCGAGACCGTCGACGAGGCAATCGCGAGCACGACCGAGGGGCTCGACTACTTCATGAGCCGCGGCATCACCCCCCGTTTCACCACCTGGTGCCCCGAGCCGACGACGCCGCTGGGACGCGACAACCCGGACGGCGCGCCGCTCGAGTACCACATCCGTCTGCTCGAGGCCTACCGGGACACGGTTGAGAAGCACGGCCTGAAGCCGCCGCCGGGCTACGGCGTCGCCGGCGCCGGGAACGCGGTCTTCTCCGTCAGTTCCTTCATGGACGCGCTCCCGGCCCAGGAGGCGGTGCCGGCATGAGTCGGATCGGCGTCGACGAGGCGAGGACGCTCTGGGAAGAGGCCTCCGACGAGGAGCTGAAGCGCCTCGCCCAAGGCGTGCGCGCGCGCTGGCACGAGCCCGACCGCGCCACCTACATGGTGATGCGGATCATCAACTACACGAACGTCTGCGTCGCGCAGTGCGACTATTGCGCCTTCTACGTGCTCCCGAACCAGGACGGCGGCTACGTGCTCTCGCGCGAGGACGTCTTCGCGAAGATCGACGAGCTGGTCGAGTTCGGCGGCGACCTCGTCGCCTTCAACGGCGGCTTCAACCCGCGGCTGCCGCTCGACTACTACAGCGACCTCTTCGCCTCGGTGCGAGAACGCTACGGCGACCGGGTCGAGTTCTATGCGCTGACGATCGCCGAGTTCGTCTTCCTCGCCGACCGCGCGGGTTTGAGCTACGCCGAGGCGGCGGCGCGGCTCCGTGATGCCGGCGTCCACTGGGTGACGGGGGGCGGGAGCGAGATCCTCACCGAGGACTTCCGCGCCAGGCACGCCAAGTGGAAGTACACGGTCGCCGACTACTTCGAGGCTCAGCGTGCGGTCGTCGAAAGCGGCATGAAGACGACGGCGACGATGGTGATCGGCTTCGACGAGACGCTCGATGAGCGCCTCGAGCACCTGCAGCGCACGCGCGACTTCCAGGACGAGACCGGCGGGCTCTTCTCGTTCCTCTGCTGGACGTACAAGCCGTACGGAACCGCGTTCGGCGGCCGCGAGATCGTGCCGCAGGAGTACTGGCGGCACATCGCTCTCTCGCGGATCTTCCTCGACAACGTCCCGCACATCCGTACGTCGGTGCTGACGCAGAACGAGGACGCGTTCCGCGCCCTCGACTACGGCGCCGACGATTTCGACCTGCCGATCGAGGACGAGGTGACCCAGAAGGCCGGCGCGACGATCGACCTCGACCTCGAGGGCCTGCTCGCGATCCCGCGCGCGCTCGGCTACAGGGTCGAGTACCGCCGCGCCGAGCGCCCCGCCGCGGTTGCTTCATAGGAGTTGCCGCTCGACCGAACCGGCACGACAATCGAACCGTGGACGCTCCGATTCGCTATGCGAAGAGCGGCGACGTCAACATCGCCTACCAGGTCACGGGCGACGGACCGTTCGACCTCGTTCTCGTCTCGGGATTCGTCTCACACCTCGACAACGACTGGGACCATCCCGCCTCTGCGCATCTACTCGAGCGGCTGAGCGCATTCGCTCGCCTGATCCGATTCGACAAGCGGGGGACGGGCCTCTCCGATCGAACGGTCGGGCTGCCCGATCTGGAGACGCGGATGGATGACGTCCGGGCGGTGATGGACGCGGCCGAGAGCGAAACGGCCGCTTTGTTCGGGTACTCGGAGGGCGGCCCGATGTCGATGCTGTACGCGGCGACGTATCCGGAGCGGGTCAGGGCGCTCGCCCTCTACGGGACGTACGCCAAGCGGGCGGATCCCGACCAGGACTACCCCTGGTGCGAGACCTGGAAGCAGCGCCAAAGCTACGCGGAAGCCGTCGAGCGCGAGTGGGGAGTCGAAGCGGACATGACCCGGATGGCCCCGAGGGCGGACGAGAGCCTCGCGCGCTGGTGGATGGCGCGAGCCCGAGCGTCGGCCAGCCCTGCGGCGGCCCGCGCGCTTGTCCTGATGAACTCGCAAATCGACGTCCGCAACATCCTCGCGAGCATTCAGGCGAAGACGCTGGTGCTCCACCGCCGCGACGACCGCGACTCGAAGATTGAAGAAGGCCGTTACGTCGCAGAGCACATCCCCGGCGCGAGATTCGTCGAGTTGCCCGGCGAGACACACGTTCCCTGGTGGGACTCGGACGACCTCGTCGACGAGGTGCAGGAGTTCCTTACCGGCGTCCGCCCGACGCGCCTCGAGAACCGCGTTCTCGCGACCGCGCTATTCACGGACGTCGTCGACTCGACCGGCCAGGCGCAGACACTCGGCGACCGCGCTTGGGCGGAGTTGCTCAGCCGACACCACGAGCTCGTGCGACAGGAGATCGAGCGTTACGCCGGTGAGGAGATCGACACCGCCGGCGATGGCTTCTTCGCCCTCTTCGACGGACCGGCTCGCGCTGTTCGCTGCGCGGCCGGCGCCCGCGACGCGGTGCGGTCACTGGGATTGGAGATCCGCGCTGGCATCCACACAGGCGAGGTGGAGCGGCCGCCGGGCGGGGCGCCTCGCGGGATCGCCGTCCACGTCGGCGCCCGGGTCGCCGCTCAGGCCGGCGCTGGCGAGATTCTCGTCACGTCGACGACGAGCGACCTCGTAGCCGGCTCGGGGCTCGAGTTCTCAGACCGTGGCGAGGTCGACCTGAAGGGAGTCGGGCCAAGACGCCTCTACGCGGCGCGCGTGTGACCAACAGCCCGACTCCACGGGGATCGACCAGCTCGCCGACTAGAGCTAGTCGTCGGAGAACGGCGGCAGCTCGAGCGCTCGCTCAAAGGCGTCTCGGACGAGCCCTCCGGGAAGCTCGTCCCCGGGCTCGATCGGCTCGAGCTCCGTCTCGGGAATGTTGTCGCGCCAAAACAGCGCTGGTCCACAAGGACGGCGACGAGGTTGTTCTCTGCCCGTAAGGCGCTTGCTTACAGCTGCTCGGCGTGAGCGCGGGCGGCCGCCGCCTCGAGCAGAATCCGCGCCTGAGCCAGCCGCCCCTGGTTGAGCAGGACGATGGCTTTGCTGCTCAGTGCTTTACGCCTAGGCGATCGCAGGCGAAGTGACGAAGCGGAGCTCAGGCACCTGGTCGAGCTCTCCGACATCACGCGCCAGCTCCAGGAACGTCAGCAGCCCAGCGCGTTCGCGCGGGCCGAAGCTGTAGCGAAGCTTTTCGAAGTAGCGGGCGAGGAAGCCGGCGCGGGCGAGCCGGACCGAGGCAACGAGCGCGTCCTCCAGCTCGGACAACCCGGGCAGCGGCTCGTCGGGCGCTGCCCAGACGGCGAAGACCATCGGCAGGCCGGTTCGCTCGAGCCAGAGGCGGCCGAGGTCGTGGTGCGGGGTCGGATCCTCGAACGCCGACTTGAGAGCCGCGTCGCCGATCAGCAAGGTCGCCTCGGCCTCCTCGCCGAGCGGGACGTGCTCGGCCTCGGGCAGTAGCACCTTCGTCAGCACGACCGAGGTCGCGCTCTCAGGCGTGACCGCAACCGTGCGGATGTGCTCGAGCGGCGTCCGTGAGACGAGCTGGATCGAGTCGACCGCTCCTTCAGAGCCGACGCAAAGGCGCGGCAGGATCCGCAGCCGATCAGCGTTGCGGGCGTACTCGATCGACGAGATCGGCGCCAGGTCGCACTCGCCGGCGAGCAGCGCGCGGTTGAGGTCGGTCGGGACGCCGACGAGCTCCTCCACCTCGGCGTCGAGCCGGTAGAAGACCGGCGCCATGTTCACGTAGCCGATGCGCCCCAGCCGGATCACGTGCGCCTCTCGACGACGGCGTAGGTCATCGCCTCGAGCTCGTCGCTGTGAACCTCGCCGTTCAGGCACACGCGGGCCCGCTCGGCGTACTCGAGCGCGACCGTGCGCGAACGGTCGAGCGCGCCGGTGGCCGCGACCCGGACGAGTGCGCCGTCGAGCGAGCCTCCCGCGAGCGCGCGGTGGACGACAGGATCCTCCCGTGCGGCGAGCAGCAGGGGCAGCGTCGGCGTTCCCTCGCGTAGATCCGTGCCGGCGATCTTGCCGGTGTCGATCGTCTCGCCGGTGCAGTCCAGAATGTCGTCGGCGATCTGGAAGGCGATTCCGAGCGCCAGGCCGAACTCGGCCAGCTCGCGTGCCTCGTCCCTGTTCAAACCGGCGCCGAGCAGGCAGGCGGCCTCGAAGAGCTTGCCGGTCTTGAGCGCGCAGCGCTCGAGGTAGCTCTCGACGGACGTTTCCGGATCGTGCGTCTGGGCGCGCTGGAGCGCCTCGCCCCGCGCGAGCGAGAGGCATGCCGAGGCGAGCGTCGAGACGGCGCGCTTGTCGCCGGTCGCGGCGAGCTCGGCGAACGCACGGGCGAACAGATAGTCGCCCGCCGCACGTGCCGGGCCCGGCCCGAAGCGCGCCCAGGCCGAGGCCCGGCCGCGGCGGTAGCCCGCGCGGTCGATCAGGTCGTCGTGAACGAGCGTCGCCATGTGCACGAGCTCGACGGCGGCGCCGGCGACGTAGGGCGGCTCGCGGTTGGGCGTCGCGGCGAGGAAGACGAGCAGGGGCCGCAGCCGCTTGCCGCCGGCCGCGAGCGCCTCCGCCCCGACCGTCGCCGCCAGTCCCGGATGGCAGCTGACCGCGTCGAGCAGCCGTTGCTCGATCTCCTCCAGGTACTCATCGAGCCCTTCGGTCTCGTGGATCGTCGTCAGTGCCCTCATGCTGCAACTCCAGTGTGCAGTGCGACGATCCCCCCGCCGAAGAGGCGGTAGTGCACCTGATCGAATCCCGCGGTCTGCATCAGCTCGGCGAGCTCCTTCGCTCCGGGAAACCGGCGGACGCTCGCCGGCAGATACGTGTACGCCGAACCGCCCGGCAGCAGTTTCCCGGCAAGCGGGACGAGACCGTCGAACCAGAGCTTGTAGAACGGCCGCAGCAGTCCGCGCGGCCGGGTGATCTCGAGGATGCCGACGCGCCCGCCGGGCCGGAGGACGCGCCGCAGCTCGCGCAGGCCGCCTTCCAGATCTTCGAGGTTGCGGACGCCGAACCCCACCGTAGCGGCGTCGAACGAGCCGTCCTCGAAGGGCAGCGCGAGCGCGTCGCCCTGAACCCACTCGACCTGGTCGGACTTCGCCCGCGCCCGTTCCAGCATCCGTTCGGAGAAGTCGAGGCCTATGACCTTGCCGCCCGCTCGCTGCGCCGCGATCGCGAGATCTCCGGTCCCGCAGCAGGCGTCGAGCACGCGGTCGCCCGGCGAGACGACCGCGCGAGCAGTCTCCGCGCGCCAACGCCGGTCGAGCCCGGCCGTCATCGCGCGGTTCATGACGTCGTAGACCGGCGCGATCCGGTCGAACATCCTCCGAACGGCGTCCGGCTCGAGCCTGCCGGTCTCGACGGTCATTCTCGGTCTTGCCCCCAGCGGGCGGTCTCATGCTCGATGCCGAGTTGGTCGAGGCACCGAGAGACGACGAAGTCGACGAGCTGGTCGACCGTCTCCGCTCCGTGGTAGAAGCCGGGCGCCAGGAAGAGGATCGTGGCGCCGGCCTGTTTGAGCTCGAGCATGTTCCGCAGATGGATCTGCGAGAGCGGCGTCTCACGCGGGCAGACGATCAGCCGACGCTCCTCCTTCAGCGCCACCGAGGCGGCGCGGTGGATCAGGTTCGACATCGCGCCGGAGGCAATCGTCCCGAGCGTGCCCATCGAGCAGGGGCAGATCACGTAGGCGTCGACCTTCGCGGAGCCGCTCGCGTACGGCGATTTCCAGTCGCGCTCGGAGTAGACGGTGATGCCGTCCGCATCGCCGATCAGCCGCTGCGCAATTTCGTCCTGCGGCAGCGAGACGTCGCGGTAGAGCTCGGTCGCGAGCACCTCGTAACCCGCGCGCGAGATGCAGAGACCGACCTCGCAGTCCGACGCGGCCAGCGCCTGGACGAGGCGTGCCGCATACGGGGCGCCGGAGGCGCCCGTTATGCCGAGGAAGACGCGCAAGGCTCTATTTTGGCCCTTTGGAGGCCTCGAGGAAAATCGCGAGCTTGCGCAGGTTTGCCTCACCGAAGTCCGCGAAGGACGGCATCGGCGAGCCCTTGTTCACACAGCTTGGGCATTTGAGGTGCGCGATCTGGAAGGCGATGCCCTTGTTCTTCGACCCTTCCGCACTCAGGTCCGGCGCGCCGAGCTGGGAGCCGCCGGCGCCGTTGTAGGTGTGGCAGTTGAGGCAGCCGGAGGTAGCGAACAGCTTGGCGCCGGGGACCGCCTGCGGCGGCAGATTCTCCGCCTTCACCCAGTTCGGAACGTCCGCCAGGAGCTCCGCCCCAAGCGGCTCCTTCGCAGTGGCGCCCTTGTAGGTGAGAACACCCATCGAGAGTGCAACCAGCACCGCTCCCACGATCGCGATCGGACGCCTCAGCAGCCGGCGCTCGCGCCGCACGTCGATGAACGGGATCACCAGGAGCAGAATCAGCAAGATCGTCGGAATCCCGACCGTCCCGAGGATGACCGAGTTCGGCCATTTGAAGATCCGCAGCAGGTAGAAGAGAAAGTAGAAGTACCAGTCCGGCCGCGGGACGAAGCTCGTGGTGCCCGGGTCGGCCTTCGCCGCCAAGGACGGGCCGAGCAGCGACGTGTAGTGCCAGATGAAGGCGAGCCCGGCGATCACGCTCACGACGACGAGGCTCATCACGGTGTCGTGGAACATGGCGTAGGGGTAGAACGGCTTCCCCTCACGCTTGACGTCCTCTTTGTACCGCTGGTAGGCGCTACGGCGTTCTTCCAGGCGGCGAGAGGCCATCAGTGGCTCCTCCGATGACGTTCTCCCGTTCCTCGGTCGCGAGTTGCAAGCGAGGGTAGGACGCAGGGAGCGTCAATATCCGTAGATATTTGCGCGACTGAGGACACCCCCTCGCGCCGCAAATCGCGGGCGAGGGACGCTCTAAATGTTGCCGGAGGAGCCACTAATCAGGCCTCTTGGTAACGCCGCGAGGAGCCGGGTTGACGAGCCCGCTGCCCGGTACCGGCGGCGCTTCCTCGCGCTCACGCCCGGCCGCTTCCTTCGACCACGGCGGCGAGGACACGCCGAGCCGCACGATGAGGTAGAGGTGCAGGCCGATCAGGCCGAGGATCGCACCCGGAAGCAGGAGCATGTGGATCGAGTAGAAGCGGGCGAGCGTCTCGGGTCCGATCTCGGAGCCGCCGCGCAAGAAGCTCGCCAGGTACGGCCCCAGAAACGGCGCCGTGCCGTTGATGTTGATGCCGACAACGGTCGCCCAGTATGCGGTCTGATCGTACGGCAGCAGGTAGCCGGAGAACCCCTCGAGCAACGCGAGCGGCACCAACAGCGCACCGACGATCCAGTTCAGCTCGCGCGGATACTTGTAGGCGCCGAACAGGAAGACGCGCGCCATGTGGAAGAAGATCAGGATGATGAAGACGCTCGCGCCCCAGCGGTGCATGCCGCGGACGAGCCAACCAAGCGTGACGTCGTTTGTGATGTGCTGGACGGACTGGTAGGCCGAGTTCGGGTCCGGCTTGTAGTACATCGCCAGGATCACGCCGGTTCCGAGCTGGACGAGGAAAGCCGTCAGCGTCGCCGAGCCGAGCGTGTGCCACCAGCCGCTGTCGCGGGGGACCTTCCGGAAGAGAAAGTAACGAAGACCGCCGATGAGGCCGGAGCGTTCTTCCACCCAGTCGATCGGATACTGGGCCGCGGCCAGCATCTGGTCCTTGCGGTCTCGCTTGCGTGGCATCAGGTCGGCGGCTGCAACGGGTAGAACCACTGCTCCGGGCCGTCGACGTGCTGGCCCGGGCCTGTCTCCCTGTACTTGTGGATCCTCGCCGACGCGGCGGCGCCGTCCACATGGCTGACGCTGTAGGTCTTGCCGAGCGCGAGGTTGCCGTTGCGGATGTAGAACTCATAGCGGTCGAGGGCGCGAACGGGCGGGCCGGCCGTCCGGTTGCCCTCCTGGTCGTATTGGCCGCCGTGGCACGGGCAGCCGAAGCCGCCGGCAGGCAGGGTCGGAATCAGGCTGACATCGCCGGTCTTCGTACTCTGCTCGACCTTTTGCTTGTCGAAGATCGGCCCGTTCGGCTGCACCGGGCACCCAAGGTGGGCGCAGCGGTTCGAGAGTACGGTGAAGCTGGGCACGTTGTCGGTGAACCCGTTGTTCCGGATGTAGGCCGTGCGGCGCGAGATCTCGCCTTCGGAGGGATCGCGCAGGAAGGTCGTGACCACGAACTGGCCCTCCTTGAAGTTCGTGATCGGCCCCAAGTCGATCTCGTCGTGGTGCGGGTGCTGAAACACCGGAGCGATCGAGAAGCCGACGATCGGGACGGTGACGATGCCCGCGATTACCGTGCCCAGGCCGAGCGTGGCGCCTTCGAGGAAGACGCTGCGCGGGAAGCGCTCGCCCGGCTCCGGCGCGGCCATCCCCGCTTCGCCCGTGGCTGCCGGTGGAGCGGGGGCGCCTTCGGTGGTGGACTCGGGACCGCCCGCGGCGGGCACGGGGACGACGTCGGGGCGGCGGTAGTCACTCGTCGCGTCGCGCACCCAGAGGAAGCCGAAGACGACGGTGAGGACGACGCCGACCGCAGCGGCGGCCCAGCTTACGATCAGCCCGACGAGGATGCAGACGATCCCGATCGCGAAGCCGATCGGCCACAGGCTCGGCGGCGGAAGGTGCGGTTTGCCTTGGCCCTGCTGGGGCTCCACCCTAGAGCGCCTCCCTTTTCCCGCTCACCTGGTCGGATTCAATCGGGTCGCCACCGCCTCCGTCAACGACGTAACAGATGCCGCAACGCTCTATCCACGAAAAGTGCTTCGCACTTGCCGATCGCGTCCGCGTTTGTTCACGCCCTTCGCATGGCTCGGGAGAGATTAAGGGTTCGAAGGCGTTTTCGTGCGCCGTTCTGACCCGTTTCAGAACCGATGCCGTATTCCTCCCAGCGGCTGTCGACCAGCGCACGGATTTCTTCGGCCATCTCGATCTCCTCCGGCCACGGCCTCGTGCCCTCGTCGGTGCCTTTCGCCGTCGCGTCGATGCCGAGTTTGCCGCCGAAGAATTGGTGCGTCGGCGCATGGTCGAGGTGGTCGAGCGGGCCCTCGGAGATCAGGACGTCGCGGCCCGGGTCGACGTTGGCGCCGACGTAGAAGAAGACCTCTTCGTAGTCGTGCACGTTCACGTGCTCGTCCACGACGACGACCGCCTTCGTCAGGCTCAGCATCCCGAGTCCCCAGATCGCGTGCATGACCTTCTTGGCGTGGCCGGGAAAGGCCTTTCGGATCGAAACGATGCAGCAGTTGTGAAACGCACCCGCGACCGGGAGGTCGTAGTCGACGATCTCGGGGACGGTCATCTTCACGGCGGGGAGGAAGATGCGCTCGGTCGCCTTGCCGAGCCAGGCGTCCTCGGCCGGCGGCTTGCCGACGACGATCGACGGATAGATCGCGTCCTCGCGCATGGTCACCGCGGTGACGTGGAAGACCGGGAACGGCTCGGCCGCGGTGTAGAAGCCCGTGTGGTCGCCGAACGGGCCCTCGGCGGTCAGCTCGTCCTTGTCGATGTAGCCCTCGAGCACGATCTCGGCGTTCGCGGGCACGTCGAGGTCGACCGTCTTCCCCTTGAG
>Ga0209239_1001500_pt1 | contig 13936 bp, 14 predicted proteins | sample GraSoi013_2_20cm_FD_185824 | JGI IMG/M metagenome (GOLD analysis project Ga0209239, IMG submission 185824) | Grasslands soil microbial communities from the Angelo Coastal Reserve, California, USA - Sample 10_02_2013_2_20cm (SPAdes) (version 2) | ecosystem: Environmental > Terrestrial > Soil >...
TGTAGATTTCGCCGTGAATGAAGCGTTCGATCACGCTGCGGCGACCCTGCGGATCAATCGGATTGGAGTCGAGGTCGTATTCCATGATGTCGCTGGCGGTTACCAAAATCGGCGCGAGCGAGCGCGACATCAAATAGCGGTTTGGCTCGCTCGGGTGGCGGATACTCACGTGTCCGTAGGCATCGAGCACGCCTTCCTCGGCAAGGATACGATTGGCGGCGACAAGGTCCTCGATGCGTGCCGGATCGACAGCGGCGGAGGTCGGCGGCGTTTGCGCGGTAGCGGAATCAAGTCCCGCAGCTAATGCCAAAGCGCCGGTCGCGATCGCCAAGCGGGCGGGATGAATCATTCTGTTCCCCTCCTTGTCCGAAGGTCGTGCTCTAGAGCAACCCTCCCCACAAGGGGGAAGGTAAAGACCGAGTTTGCCGCTCGCGATGATCTACTTCACCTGAATACACGCTACTTCCCCAGCCGCCGCGTCGCCTTCATCCGCTGCACGCTGTCGCCGGCGAGATGGCTCCAAATGATGGCGTCGCGCACGAGCTTATCGGCGCGGCGATCGGACACGCCGGCGCCGGCGTGCAGGTCGAGGTTGATCTCCGTCGCCTCCTGGATGACGTCGGTCGAGAAGTTCATGCACAGCCCGGCATTGGCCGAGCGTACCTTGTGGTCGTGCTCCCAGGCGACCCGCATCACGAACGCGCGCAGCGCCTCGGTGAGGAGGTGCATTCTGTTGAGCTTGAGCTGAATCAGTTGTTGCTCAAAAAGCGGACGGCCGCCCTGCGTCTTCGTGCGCGCGAACGCGAGCGCCATGGCGCAGGCGTCGTCGCAGACCCCGAGCGCGTTGGCCGCAAGCTCGAGGTCGCCGAACAGGTCGCCGCCGGTGCGGTCGCCGGCCGCATGGGTCTTCATGTCCGAGCCGTTCACCGCGCCGACGACATTGGCGTGCGGCACGCGCGCGTTCTCGAAGATCATCTCGCCGTTCTGGTAGAAGCGCCAGCCGCTCTTGTTGAATACCTTGCCGATGCGCAGGCCGGGCGTGTCGCGCGGCACCAGGAACATGGTGGTGCCTTGGCGCAGCGGCGCGTTGGGGTCGGTGCGCGCGTCGATGAAGAACAGCTTGCCGACGCTGGCATTGGCGATGAAGCATTTCTCGCCGTTGAGGATCCATTCGTCGCCGTGGCGCTCCGCGCGTAGCTTGAGGCCGGCCTTGGGATCGTCTGGCGGCAGTCGGTTGTCGGAGCCCGCACTCGGCTCGCTGATGCCCTTGCCGAGCAGGAAGGTGTCGTCCTCAAGGAATGGCTGGAGGAAGCGCCGCTTCTGCTCCTCGCTGCAGGCGGCCGCGATCAGGTGGCTCCACTTCCAGCATTGGCTGAAGGTCTTGGATATGGCGCTGTCGCCTTTGGCGAGTTCTGCCATCACCAGCGCTTGGGTCACGAAATCGGTGCCGTGCCCGCCCCATTCCTTGGGAACGGCCAGGGTGCGAAAGCCGAGCTTCGAGCCTTTCTTGATGATCTCCCAGTCGAAGGTCTCGCGCGGATCGTCGATCTCGTCGCGCTCGAGCGAGGTCGGGCGAATTTCCTCTTCCGCGAATTTGCGCGCCGTCATCTGCCAGGCGCGCTGTTCGTTGCTCAAGGTAAAATCCATCGCGCTTGCCCTTCCTTCATTCCGCCGCGAGCGCGGCGGCGCCGGCCGGCCGGCGATAGCGCGCCAGCGCCTCGGCGATGCGCAACTTCGCCTCGCTGTTGCCTGCGCCCGCGTGGAGGCAGATGCGCGCATCGTGCACGTATTTCTGCAGCGGCATGTCCCGCATCACGCCCATGGCGCCGAAGCATTCCGCCGCATCCTTGACGGCGCGGTAGATCGCCTCCGACGCGAAGACGGCGGCGATGGTGGTGAGCGGCAGATCGGGCAGGCTGCGGTCGGCGAAGGCGTCCGGGTGGTCCGAGGCCCAGGCGGCCTGCCAAATGGCGGCGCGTGCGACTTCGAGCCGGATCGCGATCTCGGCGAGCTTTGCGCCGATCGCCTGATGCTCGATGATGGGGCGTCCGCCCTGCACGCGCAGTTGCGCGTAGTCGAAGGCGGCCTCGTAGGCGGCGCGGCCGATGCCGAGGTTGAGGGCTTGGTCGAGGGGGATGGCTCGGCCCGCGTCGGCGAAGAGCGGGGCGGTGAGGAGATTCTCCGCCGGCACGCCGCAATTCTCGAACGTCAGCGCCCCGCAGGCGCCGTGATGCCAGCTCGTCTCGCTCCGCGTTATTCCCAATCCGGGCGTGTCGCGCGGCACGAGCAGCGTGCCGGCGCCGTCCTCGCCGACACTCGCGCGCACCGCGAATAGCGCCGCCAGCGATGCGCCGACGACGCGGTCCTTGCGCCCGTTGATGATCCAGGTATCGCCTGCGCGCACCGCCGCGGTCGCAAAGCGCGCATCGCTTGCCTGGGGCCGGTGATAATTGATGCCGAGCGCGGTGTCGCGATCCGGCTCGTGCTCGGCGAGCGCGAGGTGATAGCGCTGCTCGGCAAGGAACGCCGGCAGGAAGCGGGCGCATTGCTCCTGCGTCATCAGCCGATCGAACAGCGCATGCGCGAGCGTCGAGGTCTGCGCCAGCACGGCCGCGATGTCGGGATCGCCTACCGCGAGCTCTTCGGTGACGATGCAGCAGGTGAGGTTGTCGGCACCGGCGCCGCCAGCTTCCTCGGGCAGCGCAAGCGTGCGCAGCCCGATCTGCGAAGCCTTGTCCAGCGCCTCCACGAGGAGCGGCCGCGCGCGCGGCTCGAGGCGCTCCGCCTTGAGCGCCAGCGGCTTGATTTCCTGCGCCACGAACTCGCGCACCGTGTCGCGGCTCTGCAGCTGCTCCGGGCTGAGATGAAGGTTGTACATCGCGCTGCTCCCAAATCCTCGCGGCTCATCGCAGAATCGACATAGGGGAGGCGAGTGCCGAAGCTTACTCCCGTTAGGACGCCAACTTAAGCTGCGTGTCCCGGGCGCGGCGCAGCATGAGCAAAGCGAATGGTGCGCTGCAGACCCGGGATCGTTTTGATCCGTGGGCGGTCCCGGATCAGCGGTGCACCGCTGCGCAAGAGCTTCGCGCTGCACCGCATCCGGGACACGCGTGGATAGATCACTCCCCCTTGATGCCGGCGGTCTTGATCACGCCCGCCCATTTGTCGAGGTCCTTGCGGATGAGCGCGCCGAGCTGATCGGGAGTCTGCGGAAACGGCGTCACCTGCTGCTCGGTGAGCAGCTTGACCACCTGCGGGTCGTGCATGATCGCGAGCGTCTCTTGCGAGAGCCGCTCCACGATCTCCTTCGGCGTGCGTGCCGGCGCGATGATGCCGACCCACGGCGCCATTTCGAATCCCTGCACGGTTTCGGCGACCGCCGGCAGGTCGGGCAGCGCCGGCATGCGCCTGGGTTCGGCAACCGCGAGCGCGACCAATTGCCCGACTTGCACCGGCTGCAGCAGCAGCTGGACGTTGTTGAATCCCATCTGCACCTCGCCGCCGATCAGCGCGAGGGACGCGGGTCCGGTCCCCTTGTAGGGCACGTGCAAAAGCTTCACGCCGGTCGCCTGGGAAAACAGCTCCATCGCCAGATGGCTGAAATTGCCGACGCCAGCGGAGGCATAGGTCAGCGATGCCGGCTTCGCCTTCGCCAGCGCGATCAAGTCCGCGACCGAACGCGCCGGCACCGACGGGTGCACGGCGAGCATGCCCGGAAAGCGCACCATATTCGCCACCGGGACGAAGTCGCGCAGTGGTACGTAAGCGAGCTTGTCGTAGAGCGAAGGATTGACCACGAGCGGCGTGTCGGAGCAGGTCGCGATCGTATAGCCGTCGGGATCGGATTGCATGAGCGCCTGCAGGCCGATGGCGCCGTTGGCGCCGCCGCGGTTCTCCACGAATACCTGCTGACCGAGCCGGTCGGACAGGTGCTTGGCGGCAACTCGCGCGATGAAGTCGGTGCCGCCGCCCGCCGGAAACGGCACGATCATCTTGATCGCGCGCTGCGGCCAAGATTGCCCCGGCGTTTGCGCCGAAGCGGCCGCAGGCATGGCGCCGGCAAGCGCGAGCGCCGCCGCGAGCTTGGCAAGATGAATGCGCATGGTCGTCCTCCCGATGTAGCGCCGGTTGCTCCCGGCACGACTTGTTGCAGTTTGCCTGGCCCTCATGCTGAGGAGCGCCCGCAGGGCGCGTCTCGAAGCATGAGGGCCACAGGCCGCCCTCGATCCTTCGAGACGCCTCCTCCCTTCCTCACCCGTGCGGGTGAGGAAGGGAGGAGGCCCTCAGGATGAGGGCGGAACATGCAGCTCGACGCAACAGATTAGAATCTGTATGCGCGGACCAACTCCCCTTATCCTTGCACAGCGTCGGCGATGGCGTCTCCCATTTCCATGGTGCTGGCCTCTCCCCCGAGATCGCGGGTCAGGTGCTTGCGCCCGGCGATCACCGCCTTGACCGCCGCCTGGATGCGTTCGGCGGCGGCGGTTGCTCCGGGCTCGTTGCGTTTGCGGCCGAGCCAGGCGAGCAGCATCTGTCCCGACATGATCATGGCGTAGGGGTTGGCGATGTTGCGTCCGGCGATGTCGGGCGCCGAGCCGTGGGTCGCCTGCGCCATCGCCTGCCGCTCGCCGACGCACAGGCCGGGTGCCAGGCCCAGCCCGCCTACCAGGCCCGCGCCAATATCGGTCAAGATGTCGCCGAACTGGTTGGTCGTCACCACCACGTCGAACTGCTGCGGCGCGGTCACGAGCTTCATCGAAATCGAATCGATCATCATCTCCTCGAAGGTCACGTCCGGGTAGTCGCGCGCCACCTTGCGGCATTCCTCGGCGAACATGCCGCATGCGAGCCGGTAGACCGGCTCCTTGTGCGCGGCGGTCACCTTCTTGCGTGCGCGGGTACGGGCAATCTCGAAGGCTTCGCGGGCGACCCGGTTCGATCCCCTGCGCGTGATCACGCGCATGGCGACCGTGATGTCGTCGTTGGGCCGAAACTCCGGCAGGCCGGCGACGACCGTTTCGGAATAGAGCAACCCTTCGGTGAGCTCGCGCAGAAACACGATGTCCACGTCCTTGTGGATGGATGGAATCGCGACATGGGAAAGCGCCGGGCGCACCGCCGCAAACAGATCGAATTTCTTGCGCACCGGCGGCATCACCCAGGTCGGGTCCCCGCGCGGATAGGCGGCGTGCCCGATCGGACCCATGATCCAGCCGTCGAGCTCGCGCAATGCCTGTTCGGTCAGCGCCGGTAGAGTATGGCCGTGCTCGTCATGCCCCTTTTTGCCGATGGGCAGCGGCCGCCAGTCGATATCGAGCCGCTCGCACGCCGCTGCGGCCTTCATCACTTTGATGCATTCGGGAACGACTTCGAGGCCGATGTCATCGCCCGGCAGGATTGCGATCTTCAGGCTCATTCTTCCACGACGATCCCGGTGTCCTCGACATCGCGCTTCCAGCTCGTCATTTCCTCGCGCAGCCAGGCCTTGGGATCGGCGAGCGCGGATCCCCGCGGCACGAGCATTCCGCCGCGGGCGAAAGCCTCCTGCATCTCGGGCACACTCATTGCGGCGACGAACGCCTTGTGCAGTGTCGCGACGATGTCGGCCGGCACCCCCGCTGGTGCAAAGGCCGCGACCCACTGCGCGGCGCGGATGCCGGGGAATCCGACCTCGGCCAGCGTGGGGACGTCCGCATGCTGCGCCAGCCGCTGCGCTGCCGCCACCGCGAGCGCGCGCACGCGGCCTGCTTTCATCATCCCGACCGGGTTGGTGATGTTGAACCACGACACCTGGATATCGCCGTTGGCGAGATCGCGGAGGATCTCGGCGCCGCCGCCCTTGAAGGGAATGTGGACGAGATCGAGACCCGCGCGCTTGGCGAGGATTTCGGTATTGATCTGCTGGTAGCTGCCGACGCCGGCGCTGCCGTAACGGACCTTGCCGGGGTGGTCGCGGGCATAGGCGAGAAAGTCGGCAAACGTCTGAGGCGGAAAGTTCGTCGTCGTCGCGAGAAAGAAGACCGGGACGTCCGCCAACGGGGTAACGATCTGCACGTCGCGCTCGTAATCGATTTTCATTTTCTTCGCGAGCAGGACCGGCGTCAGCGCATTGGTCGAGATGTTGCCGATCATGAGGGTGTGGCCGTCCGGCCGCGCGCGGGCCATCTCCTCGATCGCGATGATGCCGGAGGCGCCCGGCTTGTTCTCCACGAACGCGTTCCGGCCGAGGCCCTGGCGCAATTGTTCGGAATAAAGACGCGCAACCACGTCGGTCAAACCGCCGGGCGCGTAAGGGACGACGATGCGGATCGGCTTCGATGGATAGGTCTGCGCCCGCGCCCCTCCTGCGAGGACGGCGAGGGCACAAGCGTAGATCACGGCCCGCCCAAAGCGGCGCATTTTGCTCGCCCTCCGCCGGCGCTCTCCGAGCGCGCTTGCCGGCGGATTTTATGGACGCCCTAGGCCATCACACAAGCAAAAGTCCCTCATTCCCGCGCGTACCATGTAGTCGGGGTGAGCGAAGCGACAGCCACGGTCGCTCAAGGCGGGCTACGTTTGCTCCGCCGCGGTCCGCAACCCTGGGCCCCGGCTTTGGCGGGGACGAGCGGATCTTGAACGCCAACGAGCCCCAAAAGCATGGACATGCTGCCGTTCGATGGTTTCGCCGGCATTTGCTGCGCCGGCGGCGCGGTTGACGTCGTCGTTGGCCGTTGTCGGGTCACTGCTCGCCGTGCGAGCGCCGCCGGCATGATCCTCGCGCAGAATTCTGTAGATGGCGGCGATGACCAGCACGTGCCCAAGCACGACGACGGCGACAAAAGCGAGGATCAGCGCGGCTGCGATCAGGTCGACGGACATGGCGCGCTCCGTGCGTCTTGGTTCAGCGACGCGGACGTCGCCGGCCGCACATCGGTCAGGGCCTGCGCGGCGCCACGCGCATGATCCGCGTTCTCCGCGATGCGCTGGAGATAGGGATGTACGGCGTGGCCGAGCACGGTGAGCGCGATCGTCGGTTTGCGTTGAAAAAGCGCGCCGCCCAGCTCCCGCTCGAGCCCGATGATCGCGTTGGTCAGCGAGGGTTGGGACACGCCGCAGCGTCGGGCCGCCCGCGTGAAATTGCGCTCCTCGCAGAGCGCCAGGAAATAACGGATCTGGTGCATTTGCATGGCCCACCTCGCCAATCGATTGCCCTCACGTGGCAGGCTGCCATCGACACGGACTTCCGACGGTGAGGCAGATCACAGATCGACGATTTTTCCTCGCCGGTTTTCAGATACCGGGGAGGTCGCCGAATGCACTTCCCGCGTGCATCCGCGAACTTCGCATCTTTTGAGTAACACTCGCCCGCTTACCAGAAGCGCGGCCCCAGGTCGATAGGAGTAAGCTATATCGATTGGACTATATCGATAGGACTACATCGATAGGACTACATCGATAGGATAGAACTAGATCGATAGGAGTATACTGATTCTTTGCTGAGCGCTCGCCGGGCGTGCTTCAGCGCACACTCGAAGTGCATATTTGTTGGGATGGGGAGGGGAGCCTCATGTCGATTCCAAGCGGCAGGCAGCCGGCGGGACGCACGCGCGACAAGTTGTCCTTGCTCCGCAGCCATCCGCTGTTTCGCGATCTCCCTTCGGCGGTGATCGAGCGTCTCGGCTCGTACATGAAGACGCGGCGGGTGGCGCGCGGCACCGCCATCTTCGCGAAGGGAGATCCCGGCGCCGGACTCATGGGGGTACTTGCCGGGAGCGTCAAAGTCAGCGGCGCGTCCGCCGAGGGCAAGGACATCGTGCTCAACGTGTTTCGCGAGGGTGACGTGTTCGGCGAAATCGCCTTGCTCGACGGCCGCCCGCGCACCGCCGATGCCACCGCCATGTCCGACTGCGAGCTTATCGTCATCGAGCGTCGCGATTTCGTTCCGTTTCTCAGCGGCCAACCGGACGTGATGCTCAAGTTCATCGAGATTCTCTGCTCGCGGCTGCGCCACACGAGCGAGCAGGTCCAAGACATCACGTTCCTCAACCTGCCGACCCGCCTGGCGAAGACCTTGCTGCAGCTGACGGGCGCGGGCGAAGAGGGGCCCGCGGCAAAGCGCAAGGCGGCGATCACGCAGCGCGAGATCAGCCAGATGATCGGCATGTCGCGCGAGAGCACCAACAAGCAGCTACGGGCGTGGGAAAAGCGCGGCTGGATAAAGCTCGAGCGCGGAGGCGTCGCTGTGCTCGCGCCGGACAAGCTCGCCGTCATCGCTGCGGAGGGCTTCGACGCGTCGTGAGTTTAGCTTCGTAGCCCGCATGAGCGAAGCGAAATGCGGGGAGTTTCTCCACGCGGAGAGAACCCCGGATTTCGCTGCGCTCATCCGGGCTACGGCGCTCTAGCGTGGCAAAATCGCATGCGCGCCGTGCCCACGCGCAAACCGGACAGCAGCGATTTTGCCCACCCTACGTCTGCGCGCCCATGACGCCTTGCGCGGCGAGCAGCTCCGAGAGCTTCTTGCGCGCGTGGAACATGCGCGTTTTCACGGTATTGCCGGGCACGCCGAGAATATCGGCCGCCTCCTGCACCGATTTTTCGTGGTAGTAGACGAGGTCGATGATCTCGCGATGGCGCGGGGACAAACGGGTGAGGCAATTGCGCAGGATTTCGCCGCGATGCTTGATCTCCAAGCTCGCCTCCGGATCGTCGGCCGGATCGCTCACTTCCGCGCTGGCTTCATCGGATGACGGCTGTGGCCGGCGCCGCAGTTCGGCGAGCGCCTTATAGCGAGCGATCGCCAGCAGCCAAGTCGTGACCGAGGAGCGCGCCTCGAACCGGTGCGCCTGCCGCCAGAGGCCCAGGAATACGTCGCTGGTCAAATCCTCCGCGGCGGCCTCGCTGCCGATAAGGCGCAATATGAAGCGGTAGACGCGCGCATGGTGCCGCGCATAGAGCACCTGCATCGCCAGCCTGTTGCCGGCTGCAATCTTTGCGATCAGCGCCGCATCCGAGTTGTCCTGGTCTTGCGCTTTGGGCGCTTGCCGGGCGGCGGCGAACCCCGGGACAAACCCGGCAAACCGATTTTGCATGGGTAGCTCCCCTGTTAGCTACCTATGTTCCTAGACGGCTCGCCGGAAACCTTTTGTTAACTACTTCACAGAGCGACACGGCTTGAGGTCGCGCTCGATCCCGACAGCCTGCTCGGCCCGGGTGAGGCATGATGCGCAGAACGCCATCGCCGCTGACAATTGCCTGCGGCTCTTGGGCATAAGCTGACAGTCCGCTTCCACGGCTTGTCCGCAGCGAGTACTACTTTCGAGGGATGCCAGCCAAACGTCGGACCCCACGTGCGATCATCATCGGCGGCTCAATGTCGGGCCTGTTCAGCGCGGCGTTCCTGCGGCAAATCGGCTGGCAGGTCGATGTCTACGAGCGCTCGCAGGTCGAGCTCGTCGGCCGCGGCGCCGGCATCACCACCCATCCCGAACTATTGGAGGCGCTGGAAAGGAGCGGCGCCGGCACCCGCGATCTCGGCGTCGAGGTTGAAAAGCGCATCGCGCTCGACCGCCACGGTCGCGTGACCGCGGAAAAGCGCCTGCCGCAGATCCTCACCTCCTGGGACCGACTGCAGCGGCTGATGCGGGCGACCATCGACGAGGCGCACTACCACCTCGGCCACACCTTCGAGCGGGTGGAGCAAGACGGCTCCGGCGTCCTGGTGCACTTCACCGGCGGCAAGCGCGAGCGCGCCGATCTCCTCATCGGCGGCGATGGCATCCGTTCGAGCGTACGCGAGCAGGTCGCTCCCGCGGTGCAGCCGATCTATTCCGGTTATTACATCTGGCGCGGCGCGCCGAAGGAAGCCGATCTCGCGCAGGCGACGCGCGCGAGCATTTTTCCTTACTTCACCTTCTTCCTGCCGGAGCGGCAGCAGGTCATCGGCTATCCCATCGCCGGACTCAACAACGACCTGCGGGTCGGCCATCGCCGTTACAATTTCATCTGGTACCGCGTCGGCGATGCGCAGGAGCTGCAGCGGATGTGCGTCGACCAGCAGGGGCAGCAGCACGACTATTCGGTGCCGCCGCCGCTCATCCGCAAGGATCTGATCGCGCAAATGCGCGCGCAGGCACAAGAGATCATGCCGCCGCAGTTTCTCGATTGCCTCGCCAACATGCAGCCGTTCTTCACGCCGATTTACGATTTCTCGAGCCCGCAATTGGTGTTCGGGCGCGTGGCGCTGGTGGGCGATGCTGCCTCCTCTGCCCGCCCGCATATGGGCTTCGGCATGGCCAAGGCCGGGGGCGACGCCCAAGCGCTCGCCGCGGCGCTCGCCAGCCACGACGCTATCGACGCCGGCCTCGCGGCTTATAGTCGCACGCGTCAGCCGATCGGCGAAGCCATCGTGTTGCACGGACGCAAGCTCGGCACCCATCTCGGCGTGAATCTGCAGACCGACGAAGAGCGCGCGATGTGGAAGCTGTTGCAGGATCATCGCGCCATGATGGACTGGATCGCGGTGCCGAATTTTCTGGCCGCTTACCAATGAAACCGGATTATGCGCGCAACATGCGCATCCTTGCCCATTGCGACCAGGGCGGCAGGCCCGACGGCGTGCAAATCATGGTGCATCGCGGCTACGCCTATGTCGGACATATGTTTTCGAAAGGCTTCAGCGTGCTGGACGTGCGCGACGCCAAGCACCCGCGCGCCGTGAACTATCTCGCCGCGCCGCCCGGCACCTGGAATATCCACCTGCAGATCCATGACGATCTGCTGCTCGTCATCAACGCCAAGGACATGTTCGCGACCGCGGAATTCGCCGACGAGAAGGCCTATTACAAAGGCCAGCTCGGCAAGGTGGTGGGTACGGCCGAGAAGAGAGGCGCTGCGCGAGACTGGACCGCGGGACTTGCGGTCTATGATATCTCCAAACCCGCAACGCCGCGGCGTGTCGGCTTCATGCCCGTCGAGGGCGGCGGCATTCATCGCATCTGGTACACCGGCGGACGTTGGGCGTATGTCTCCGCGCTGCTCGACGGCTTCACCGATTACATCTTCATGACCGTGGACATGAGCGATCCGATGCACCCGCGCGAGAGCGGGCGCTACTGGATCCCGGGCATGAACGCGGCCGCCGGCGAGACGCCATCATGGCCCGCGACGAGCCGGTACGGATTGCATCATGCGATCGTTCATGGCGATACCGCTTACGCCGCCTGGCGCGACGCCGGCATGGTGGTGATCGATGTTTCCGACTGCTCGCGGCCCAAGCTGATCACCCATCGCAATTGGTCGCCGCCGTTCGGCGGCGGCACGCACAATTGTTTGCCGTTGCCGGACCGCGATCTGCTCATCGTGCTCGACGAGGCCGTTCTCGATCATCAGGAGGACGGGCTCAAGCTCATCTGGGTGTTCGACAATCGAACGAAGGAAAATCCGGTGAGCATTTCAAACTTCCCCACGCCCGCGGAAGCCGACTATGTGCGCAAGGGCGGCCACTTCGGTCCGCACAATCTCCACGAAAACCGGCCCGGCAGTTTCGTGAGCGCGGAGCTGATCTTCGCGACGTATCAGAACGCGGGCGTGCGCGCCTTCGACATTCGGGATCCGTACCGACCGAACGAAGTCGGCGCGCTGGTGCCGCCGGCTCCCGCGCGAATGATGGATCACCGGCCCAATCGTGCACGGGTGATCCAATCCGCTGACGTGTTTGTCGATGCCGCCGGCCTTCTCTACTGCACCGACTACAACGCCGGCCTCTACATCATCGAATTCGGCGGCTGAGGCGGGTGCCCCGCACGTGTGGCTTAAGGGACACGGTGCTGCGGAAAAAGCGCACGCGACGCTTCCGTGAGGCTGGGGTGACTAGAGCGCGTTAGGGTGGAGTGGAATGACTAATCGCGCGACCCCAACTCTCGCCACAGGAAGCGCACCGAGCGCGCGGGCCCATCGTGCGTCACACCAAACCAACGCGCTCCAGCTTTGCAAGCCGCCCGCGGGTCTGCGCCCCATCGCGCGCTCTCGCGTTCGCCGTTGTCCTCAGCGTTGTTCCCGCCATGCCGGCGGTCGCGGCGAGGCTCGGCGGCGCGTACTACGTCGATGACGCGGAGATTGGAAAGACAGGGTCCTGTGAGTTTGAGTCCTGGAGCTCGTTTGCCGCCAACGGCGATCGCATCGCCGTCTTCAGCCCGGCCTGCGTGGTCAAGCTCGGTCCGCCGGTTGAGCTGGGCACGAACCTGTTGAACGTGCGTTCCGACAGCCAGGAAGACTTTGTCGCCACGCTGACGGCGAAGACCGTGCCGATACCGATCGGCCGAAGTGGATTCGGGCTGGCGATCGCCGGCGCGGTCGTCCTCGACCCGCTCAATCACACGGGCAACGGAATGATCGTCAACATTCCGGCCACGTTCGAGTTCAGCAAAGAGCTCCGCGTCAATCTCAATGCCGGCGCCCAGTATTACAGCGGCGGCGACACGCCCGGGATGTTTCGCACCACAGTGGAGCACCATCTCCGAGGTGTTCGCCCTGATGGGCCCCGGCCAAACCAATCCGCGCTTCCAAAGCGGCGTGCGCTACAGCCCCACGAAGGACATCGACTGCGATCTCATCTACGGTCGCAACCTCGGCGGCGAAGTCGCAAACTGGATTACCGTGGGGCTGACCGTGCGGATCGGCGACAACTGACGAGTGTGCTCGATCGCGGATTTTGGACGTCGGTTGCCGTTGTTGGCAAGCTGACTCGACTTCTAATAGCCTAATACCCGCGCCGCTTCTGGCGCGGCGGGCCGGATGACCAGGTGCCACCCGTCCCAAACGCGGTTCCAGGAAACGGATTCGGGCGGCACCAGCCGCCAAGCCCGAGCACCTGAGCCCGGCACTGCGCAAGCGTCGCATAACCGCAATTCTCGCTGACGCCGCCGCCCGGCCTGGAATAAGTAGCACACCAGGCATTGCTGGCAGCAGCCTGCGACTGGGTTGCCGCAAACGTATTGATTGCAAGACCAACCAGAACAAGGCCAATCAGGCGCATGGTTGCTCCTCCCTTTGCCGCGTGTCGCCAAGTATAAGCGAAAAGCCACGGGTCGCCGTTCCGCCATGCGCGAGACTCCAACTGAAACGAAAGCGGTCGCGCGCATGAGTGCGCTCATCAATTCCTCGTTCTCACGCCAGCTCGCTGCCTTCGCGCCTGGCGTGAGGGTCGGCGCTACGCGCTAGCGTCCTCGTCCCATCCGGTAGGGCTTCAGGATTGCGTAGACCGCCTCCTGTGCGGGCGTCGGGATGCCGTACTTGCGACCGAGGGCGACCACCTTGCCGGCGAGCCAATCCAGTTCGAGACGGTTGCCCGCGTCGAGGTCGTTCGCCATCGACGCTTTCATTGCTGGCGGAAAGCCTGCCACCAAACGATCCAACTCTGCGGGAAAGTCCGGCGGGAACGTGACGCCGGACGCACGGCCGACGGCCATCGTCTCGTGCATCAGGTTATAGAACAACGCCCGCATGTCCTCGTCCTCGCGGATGACTCCCATGGGCTGGCGCGTGCTCGCCGTGATGCCGGAGGTGCCTGAGAGCAACACGAACTTCTTCCAGAGGTCGACACGCATATGCTCCGTGAGCGTGATGTCGATGTCCGCGGCTTGCATTTGCTCCACGTAACCGGCAAGGACGCCATCGGGGCGCCCATCGAGGCGGCCACAGTGGACTTTCGCGATGGTCCCGGTGTGGCGGATGACACCCGGCCGCGCGATCGTCGTGACGACATAAGTCGCTCCGCCGATCGTGGCCTCGTCTCCGAGGATCGGAGCGAGCCGCTCGACGCTGTCGACGCCGTTCTGCAGCGTAATCACGCGGGTGTTGGAGCCGACGAGCGGGCGCGTCTGTTCGCCTGCCGTCTCGGTATCCCAAAGCTTGACGGCGAATAGCACGACGTCGGCGGGCCCGGCCTTGGTCGGGTCAT
>Ga0209239_1001503_pt1 | contig 13909 bp, 12 predicted proteins | sample GraSoi013_2_20cm_FD_185824 | JGI IMG/M metagenome (GOLD analysis project Ga0209239, IMG submission 185824) | Grasslands soil microbial communities from the Angelo Coastal Reserve, California, USA - Sample 10_02_2013_2_20cm (SPAdes) (version 2) | ecosystem: Environmental > Terrestrial > Soil >...
GATACTGGCGACGCTCGCATTGACGGGCATCCTGTTCGGCTCCATCGGTCACCACCCGACCGAGGACATGCCGGAAAGCAAAACCCACCCTTACTTCCCAGACCACATCTGGCCTTATCCCATCCTGGCCATGGTCCTGCTCGTCACGCTGGGCTTGCTCGCTGTTTTCGGGCAGCCGGCGCTTCAGCTTGGACAGGCCGCCGATCCACGGCTGGTCGCCATCCCAAGGCCGGAGTGGTACTTCCTGTCGCTTTTTCAGTTCGTGAAGCTAGGGCCTGCCCTCGTCACATCGATCTTGGTCCCGGCGGGCGTGGTGGTCGGGCTCATCTTCTGGCCGTTGATCGACGCTCGGTTGGGTCCCAGGCTGGCGCGCCGGCTGGGCTGGAGCTCCTGGCCAGTCCCCAAGCGAAACGTCATCACCGGCACCATGTGGATGGCCGGACTCGGAGTCATCGGGCTGCTGACACTGTGGGCGGCGCTCGTCCCCCAACTCTGTATTCCGTGGTTCATCAACGGCCCGGTCTGCGGCGGCTGAGCGTCGCCACGCTAGCGCTACTGAATTTGCAAATGTTCCAGGTCGATGGCTTCGTCGGCGAGCGCCCGCGGGTCCGGTCGAGCCTCCCTCGCGATCAAGCGGCCCGCCGCGGCCAGCTCACCATGTTCATCCAGCTCAGGGTCACCGCCCCGGTCGAGGCCGACCGCCGCCCGTAACACGCCGTCCGTCAGGTAAAAACCGACGATCTTCCGATCTCTCAGCGAACCCCGCAGTACGAAGCGGTCCCATTTGCGAACGTGGCCGACGTACTCGAGCTTGTGTCGGTACTGGTCCGACCAGAACGTGTGGACATATCCGTACGCAGAGTCTGAACCCAGCATGGACCTGGCTGCCGCCGCCCCCTGCTTCTCAGCGTTGTTGTAATGCTCCACGCGGATGCGGCCGAACAGCGGATGCAGATGGTTGGCCACATCGCCGGCCGCGAATATCCCGGGGACGTTGGTCCGGCACATGGCGTCGACCAGAATGCCGTTGTCAATCTCCACTCCTGAGTCCTTGAGAATGTCCACGGTCGGTCGGATGCCAACTGCGACGACGGCGAGATCGCACGTGAGCTTGCGCCCATTCCTTGTGATCGCGCGTTCGACCCGATTCGCGCCTTCGAAGCGAACGACTTCATCGCCGGCGACAAGCTCCACGCCGGCGTCGCGATGGATGCCCGCCATGAGCGCTCCCAACTCAGGGCCGAGGACAGATTCGAGCGGAGCCGCCCCAGGCAAAACGCTGGTCACCGTTACGCCCATCTGCGTCAACGAGGCCGTGACCTCGCAACCGATGAATCCCATGCCAACCACCAAGGCTCGAGCGCCGCGGTGGGCGGCTTCCTTGATCGCATCGCTCTCGGCCACCGTCCTGAGCTGGAAGACGCCAGGGAGCTCTGCGCCAGCGAGATCCAGGTGCCTGTTCTCGCCGCCGGTGGTGATCAACAGCTTGCCGAATGCGATGGACCTTCCAGCATCCAGCTCGACCTGACGCATCGGAACGTTGACGCCCGTGGCCGTGGCAGCGACCAGCTCGACGCGGTTGGACTCGTACCACCTGTCTGGGTTGACAAGCCAGCCCGACAGCGACTCCTCACCGCGTAGATACGTCTTCGAGAGCGGTGGACGGCCAAACGGCGGGGTGGGCTCGTGCCCGATCAGAACCAGGCGGCCGTCATAACCTCCCTCTCGCAAAGTCTTGGCCGCGACGCCCCCCGACATCCCCGAACCGAGGATGACAAGAGGTTGGCGGTCCGCTTGGCTAACGGACCGTGGATGGATCAGCTGACCGCGATTGTCTGGAGCGAGTCGTCCAGAAAGCGCGGATACGGCGCCCGACGATCCAGTGGGCCGCGCCGTAACTCGATCCGGCGGAGTGCTGTTCTGCGCTCCCGTGCGGCGTCCAGTGCCCGCCCCAGGTTCAGAGGACCCCTCGGGAGTCGCGCTCGGCGCTCATTGCCGCGCCGATCGCTCCCGGCCCGCCTTGCGGTCGACCTTTTGTTGTCCGTGGGGTACTCCTGCGCCGTGCGCATTTATCACTGTGACCCTCATTGCTGTTCGAGTCAAGTGACTTCGTTGCGGCTCATCGTGCTCGTAGGATTCCGAGGGACTCATGACCAGGATTCGGCCTTGTCGCGGCGACGAGCGCGGAGCCATCCTCGCGATCATCAACAGCGCCGCGACTGCGTACCGCGGCGTCATCCCCGCCGATCGCTGGCACGAGCCATACATGTCGTCAAGCGAGCTCGATCATGAGATCGCCTCCGGTGTTGCGTTCTGGGGTTACGAGGCAGACGGCGCCTTGCTCGCCATCATGGGAATCCAGCCGGTGCGCGACGTCGACCTCATACGGCACGCCTACGTCCTTCCCGACAGTCAGCGACACGGCGTCGGAGGTGCGCTGCTGGAGCACCTCCGGGGGCTGAGCGCGCGACCCATGCTGGTCGGGACGTGGTCCGCCGCCGACTGGGCCATCAACTTTTATCGCCGTCACGGCTTCGAACTCGCTACACCGGAGCACAAGACGATGTTGCTCAAGACCTACTGGACGATTCCGGATCGCCAGGTCGAGACCTCTGTGGTACTAGGCAACCCGCCGCCTCACGCGGCTCTTTGAAAGGTCCCCACCTAAAGGCGGGGTTAAGATGGGCGTTGCAACGAGCTAAGCGGTTGATTGGGGGGTGACGGCAATGCGCAGATGGGCCGTGATCGCGGTGGCGGCCGTGGCAACAGTCGCCTGTGGGGGAACCTCCCCGGGCGAACAGACGACAGGCTCGACCATCGTCTTGGGAGCGCCCCTTGGACTCACCGGCTCCCTGACCAAGGAGTCGACCCTGACCCAGCAGGGCTACAACCTGTGGCTGGACTGGATCAACGCGCGCGGCGGGATCGTGGTGAACAACGTCAAACACCCCGTCACCATCAAGTACTACGACGACACGAGCAACGCCAATCAGTCCGCGGTCCTGATGCAAAAGCTGATCACGGAGGACAAGGCGAACTTCTTGCTCGGGCCCTACGGCAGCGCGGCCACCGCGACTGATGCCGCGATCGCCGAGCAGAACGAGATCCCGATGGTCGAGGCCAACGGGGCGGCTCAATCGATCTTCAACCAGGGCTACAAGTACACCTTCGGCGTGCTCAGCCCCGCGAACAAGTACCTCCAGGGCGTGATCGACATGGCGGCCACGCTCAGCCCCAAGCCGACGACGATCGCGATGCTGAGCGCCGATGACAACTTCAGCCTCGAGGTCGCGGAAGGGGTCAACACCTACGCGGCGAGCAAGGGCATGAACGTCGTCCTGTACAAGAAGTACAAGAACGGCGCGACCAACCTCTCCGCCGAGGTTCAGGCGGCCAAGGCTGCCAACGCCGACATCGTGCTCAACTCCGGCCACCTGCAGGAGGCGATCGCCATCAACAAGGCGGCCAAGGAGCAGAAGGTCAACGCGAAGATCTTTGCCTACTCGGTCGGTCCGTCCACGCCCGATTTCATCACCGCGCTGGGCAAGGACGCCAACTACGTGTACGGCGGCTCGCAATGGACGCCCCAGGTCAAGTACACCCCGGCCTTTTATCTGACCGTGCCTGAGTACGTCGCCGCATACAAGGCGAAATATCCGGGGCTGGGCGATCCCGACTACCACGTCGCCGAATCCACGGCCGCATGCCTTGCCCTGCAGCGCGCCATCGAAAAGGCCGGGTCGCTCGATCCGAAGAAGGTGCGGGATGCGCTTGCGGCACTCGACGTGACGGTATTCTTCGGGCAGGTCAAGTTCGATAGCCGCGGGATCAACATCTACAAGCCGATGGTGGTGGAACAGATCCAGAACGGCGCCCACCACACCGTCTTCCCCGACAGCGTCGCGGACGCCAAGCCCCAGTACCCGACCCCTGCATGGGACCAACGCTGATCGCTACGAGACAGTAGGTTTGGCCGCCTTCGTCCAGCTGGTCATTCTCGGCCTGCTGGCCGGAGGCGTCTACGTCGCGGTGGGCGTGGGGTTCGGCCTGGTGTGGGGTGTGCTCAACATCGTCAACCTCGCTCACGGGGCGCTGGTGATCGTCGGCGGCTACATCACCTGGCAGCTCTTCACCGCTTTCGGCCTCGATCCCTTCCTCACCTTGCCCGTCGACGCCGTGGCCCTGTTCGTGCTGGGCTACGCGCTGCAACGCGGCGTGATCAACCGGATCATTCGCGCCCCGCTGCTTTTCACCTTCCTCCTGACATTCGGGGTGAACCTCGTCATCGTCAACATCCTGCTCCTGATCTTCGGTTCTGACTTTCGCTCGGTCACGCCCACGTATTCGGGTCAGGGGTTTGAGCTCGGCGGCATCGTCATCCCATACGTCCGGCTCGCGTCTTTGGGCGCGGCGATCCTGTTGTCGGCAGGGCTCGCCTTCCTGCTGAGCAGGACCCGCATCGGCCTTTCGATCCACGCGATCGCAGCAGACCGTGACGCGGCGCAGCTCGTCGGCATCGACCTCCGTCATGCCTATGCCGTCACTTACGGTCTGGGTGCCGCATGCGCGGGGGTGGCCGGCGGGCTCATCGCCATGATCCAGGCCATCACCCCGACCGCAGGAGAGCCGTACACGCTGCAGGCGTTCGTGGTCGTGATCCTGGGCGGGTTGGGGCGGGTCAGCGCGACTGTGGTGGGAGGCCTTGCCTTCGGCCTGGTCGAGGCTTTCGGGCAGTCCATCCCCGGTTCCGGTTCCGTGTTCGCCAACGCGATCGCTTTCGGTCTCATGGTGCTGGTGCTGGTGACGCGCCCCCAGGGTCTGATGGGCCGGCTGCGATGATCGCGACCGCCGGCTCGCAACGCCGCTGGCGCCGTATCTTCCTGGTTGTCGGCGCGATCGTCGCCGCCTACGCGCTGCTCGCTCCGCTCTCTTCACTCGACGCCGCCCAGTCAGCCGGCATCCCACTCCTGACGGACAAGTTCTGGTTCCGGATCGCGACGTACGTCGTGATGTTCGTCGTGCTGGCGACGGCATGGAACATCATCGGGGGGATCACCGGGTATGCCGCGTTCGGCAACGTAGCCTTCTTCGGCATCGGCGCCTACACGACCGGCATGTTGATCGCCAAGGCGAAGTGGCCGTTTCTGGTCGCACTGCCGTTGGCCCCGGTTCTGGCTGCCCTTTTCGCTGCGCTCGTGGGACTTCCCCTGCTCAGGCTGCGCGGTCATTACTTCGCCGTCGCGAGCCTTGGCGTCGGCGTGGCTGTCGGCGAGCTGGTGCAAAACATCGATTACAACGGCCAGCCGGTGTTTGGCGGAGCCAGCGGCCTGTTCCTTCCGATCTATGCGGTCGGGCACCGCGGCCTCTTCTTCTTCTATTTGATGTGTGGCGCGGCGGCGGTCGCGATCGCAGTCACGTGGTGGGTGCTGCGCAGCCGGTTCGGCTACGGCCTGATCGCCATCCGCGAGAACGAGGACGCCGCGGCCGTGATCGGCGTCAACACCACCGCCTACAAGGTTGCGGCCTTCGCGCTCGCCGCTGCTCTGACGGGACTCGCCGGCGGGATCTTCTCCCAGTGGAACGTCTTCATCAATCAGGACAACACGTTTCCGATCGAATACAACGTCCAGATGATCCTGATGGCGCTGCTCGGAGGCACCGGCACGGTTTTCGGCCCGGCCGCGGGCGCCGTCCTCCTGCAGCTGCTGATCCAGTTCCTCGGCGGCAGCCTCCCGATCTCGTTCGACCTTCCATTTGTCTCGAGCGAGGCGCGGCCGATCGTGGCTCAGGTCATCCTCGGCCTGCTCCTGGTCGTCGTCGTCATCTTCGTGCCGCGGGGAGTGATCGACTTCTTCGGAGGTCGCACCCGCCTCAGCCTGTCCTACCTCCGCCGCTCCCTTCGCGACACATCGCTGTGAACACGGCGGCGGAGCCGCAGCTCGAGCTGCGGGGAGTCACCAAGCGGTTCGGCGGCGTGGGCGCGGTCGACGGCGTGACGTTCCAGGTGGAGAAGGGCGAGATCCTCGGCGTCATCGGTCCGAACGGCGCCGGCAAGACGACCCTCCTCAACTGCATCAGCGGCGTGCACCGGGTCGACGGCGGAGACATCCGCTGGGAGGGCAGGTCGATCGCGGGCCTGCCGCCGCACCGCATCGCCAGGCTCGGCATTGGCCGCACCTTCCAGATCGTCCGGCCGTTCGGTTCCATGACGGTGCGGGAGAACGCCGCCGTAGGCGCGCTTTTTGGCAGCTCGGCGGCACGGCGCGGGCTCAAGGAGGCGTTCGAGGTCGCGGACCAGGTCCTGCAGCTCGTCGGGTTGAAGGCCAAGGCGGACCATCCGGTTTCGGCCCTGACCATCCCCGACCGCAAGCGACTCGAGGTCGCGCGGGCGGTCGCGACCAGGCCGCAGCTCCTGCTGTTGGACGAGGTCATGGCGGGGCTGAACAACGTCGAGATCGACGAAGCGCTCGAGATGGTGAGGGCCGTCCACGCCACGGGCGTGACGGTGCTCTTGATCGAACACGTGATGCGCGTCATCGTCGGCATCTGCCGGCGGGCGATCGTCCTCGACTTCGGCCACGTGCTGGCCGAGGGGGAGCCCGAAGTCGTCCTGCGCGACGAGAGGGTGGTCAAAGCCTACCTGGGCGAGCGTTACGCCAAGCGGCTCCGCGGCGAGCGCGGGCAGGACAGCGCCTCTTGAGCACCTCGGGTGAGCCCCTGCTCAAGGTCCGCGGGTTGAACGCAGGGTTTGACGCCGGGCCTGTCCTTTTCGGCATCGATCTCGATGTCGCCCCGGCCGAGCTGATCGCCCTCGTCGGGGCCAACGGCGCGGGAAAATCGACTTTCCTCGGTGTCGTGAGCGGCCTCGTCCGCGCCACGTCGGGCACGATCGCGCTCGGTGGAGAGGACGTCACGAACGAGCGTCCGGAGGTTCTCGTGCGCAAGGGCATGGCTCACGTGCCGCAGGGCCGGCGACTCTTCGGGACGATTTCGGTCGAGAAGAACCTGCTCCTGGGCGCTTACCTGCGGCGTGATCGTGAGGTGCGGGACGACGTCGCACGAGTGCTTGACTATTTCCCGACGCTGAAGAACAAGCTGTCTCGCGAGGCGGGCACGCTGTCGGGCGGCGAGCAGCAGATGCTGGCCATCGCGCGCGGCATGATGGCCCGGCCGAAGCTACTGATGATCGACGAGCTCTCCCTCGGCCTCGCCCCCAACGTGGTCGACCGCCTGATCGACGTCGTGCAGCAGATCAACCGCGATGGCACCGCGCTCATCCTGGTCGAGCAGGACGTGCTGGTCGCGCTGGACGTGGCGAGCCGAGCCTACGTGCTGGAGAACGGGCGGGTCGCCTTGAGCGGTGCGGCCGCCGAGGTGCGGGACGACCGCGGCGTGCGCAAGGCGTACCTAGGGCTCTGATTAAGCTGGGGCCGGTCTCCTCCGCCGTCGCGCCGCCGCCAGCGCCGCCCGCGCGAACACGAGCAGCCACACCGCTAGCAGCGCCGGGAGGATCAGCAGCAGGAGCCAGCTCTCGCCGCTCGACGGTGTCGAATCCACCTTGATCAGGGCTCCGGCCTTCAGCACGGGCCATGGAATGGCCAGCGCCGACGTGGCCTGCTGCGCCGCGGCCGGGGCACTGCTATGAGTGTGCAGGGCCACAGAGGTCGCGCTCGCAGTCGCAGGGATCGACGACGGTGGCGGATTCGTCACCGGCGGCGGTGCAAGCCGGTGCTTGAGCTGCCCGTAATGGTGCCCGTGATTGTTGGGGTTGGCGTCGGCGAGGACGGTGGTTGGCGCGAGACCTAGAACGCATGCGACGACGGCGGCCAACGGGCCCGCCCTGAAAAACCTGGACACCTTACGTGCCTCCCTCTCGTAGTTGTTGCATCGACTGGCGGGCCGAGTGCGGCACAACCGTACACGAAGGCGCGCACGTTGCGCGGCGCTCTTAGGCTCGGGCGGCGTCCTTCAGCGCGCTGATGTACATCGACGCCGCGACGGCGGCGGTCGTTCCGTCGCCGACGGCGGTGGCGATCTGCTTGGTCAGCTGCGCGCGCACGTCGCCGACCGCCCAGATCCCCTCCACCGAGGTCTGCATGTTGCGGTCGGTCTGGATGTACCCCGCCGCGTCGTGGTCGACGTGTACTTTCAGCAGCGATGAGTTCGGCACGAATCCGATGAAGATGAAGACACCGCCGACGTGCAGCTCCTTCATCTCCCCGTGCTGCTCGTAAAGCACGTCCTGGACCTTGTCGTCACCGGCGATCTCCTTGACGTTGGCGTCGAAGATGAACTCGATCTTCGAGTTGGCCCGGGCGCGCTCGACCAGGATCGGCTGCGCCCGCAGCTCGCTCCGGCGGTGCAGGATGTAGACCCTTGACGCGTAGCGCGTCAGGAACTCGCCCTCTTCGACCGCGGCGTCACCGCCGCCGATCACGGCCAGCTCCTGGCCCTTGAAGAAGGCGCCGTCGCAGACCGCGCAGTAGCTCACGCCACGGCCCCAGTACTCCTTCTCGCCCGGCACCTCGAGGTAGCGCGGCAGCCCGCCGGCGGCCAGGATCAGCGCCGGCGCCCGGAGCTCCTCGCCCGACTCCATGCGGACGACCTTGGTGTCCCCTTCGACGACGATCTCGTGCACCGGCTCGAAGTCGCGGACGTCGACGCCGAAGCGCCGGGCGTGGTCGCCCATCTTCATGGCCAGGTCAGAGCCGAGGATCGACTCGAAGCCCGGGTAGTCCTCCACCAGCTCGGTGTTCAGCAGCTGGCCGCCCAGGGGACCCCGGTCCAGGACCACGGTCCTCAGGTTCATCCGGGCCGTGTAGAGAGCGGCCGCCAGCCCGGCCGGCCCACCCCCCACGATGACCACGTCGTAATCGCTCATTGCCTTGATAAGAAGTATTCCCAGTTCCGGCCGTATTCCGATGTGGCCTCGCCGGGCGGGTCCACCACTCTCGGATAGTCCGGACGAACCAGGCTCGGCCCGGGCCGGACCCCCGGATAGTCCGGACTATCCGGCATAGTCCGCCCTAGCCGTTGGTGTACCGAACCCCGTAGCCGCCCCGGGGGGCGTGGCAGGAGATGTTGTCGAACGGGCAGCCGATGGAGCAGGCGCCGCACTCGATGCAGTTCCCGAAGCTGACGAGGTTCTTCTTCTGCTCCTCGTTCCACTCGTACACACCAGCCGGGCAGAAGTGGTTGCAGTACTTGCCCGTGCACTTGGAGAGGCAGACGTTCTGGTTGACGATCTCGATGTGCGGCTTGCCGGTGTCCTCGTTGTACTTGACGGTGAACAGCTTGTCGGTCAGCTTGTCCATCAGCTCGCTCCGAAACGCTCCCAGATCCGGCACATGAGACGCACCGTGTTGACGTAGTCGGCGGCCCGGATGTTCTCGTTCGGGGCGTGGATGCGGTTGTCGGGCCGCCCGACCCCGACCGGCAGCACCGTCGGGATGCCCAGGTCGGAAACCACCGGGTGCATGGGACCGGTGGCGGGCATGAACGGCCACAGTATCGGCTCGCCGTGCATCTCGCGGACGCTTTCGATCACCGTCTTGGCGACGGTCGAGTTGGGGTCCGACCGCGCCGGCTTCTCGCCCTCGCTGGCCACGATCTCGACCTTCTGGAAGCCGTGCCGGTCGAGGTGCTTGCGGAGCAGCTGGATCACGTCGTCCGGATCCTGGTCCGGGATCAGCCGGAAGTCCAGCTTGGCGGACGCCTCCGCCGGGAGCACCGTCTTGGACCCGGGGCCCTGGTAGCCGGTGGTGATGCCGGCGATGTTGCAGGTCGGCAGGAAGAGCATCTGCTCGACCACCTGGTCGGGCTTGGGGTCGCGGACCAGCTTTTCGAAGCCGACGAGCTTGCGTCGCTTCTCGATCTCGGGGTCGATGCCCGCCATCATGCGGCGGTCGGCCTCGGTCGGCTGCACGACCCTGTCGTAAAAGCCCTCGATCTTGACGTTCATCTCCCGGTCGCCCAGGCTGGCCAGAGCGCCGAGCAGATAGTGGGCCGCGGACGGGTAGATCGACGCAAAGCCGGAGTGCTGGTCGTAGTCGAGCAGCTTGACGCGCAGGGTGACGTAAACCAGTCCACGGCATCCGAACTGCAGCGTTGGCCGCCCGGCGTCGTCGAATGACGTGCCCGACTCCCACAAGCAGCCGTCCGCGCGCAGCTTGGCGGCGTGGTCGCGCGCGATCTTCTCGAAAGACTTGGAGCCGATCTCTTCCTCGCCTTCGATCAGGAAGCGCAGCGTGAGAGGCACCTCGCCGAGCTTCTTCAACGTCTCGAGTGCATGGATGCGCGCCATCACGTCCGCCTTGTCGTCAGCGACCCCGCGGGCGAAGATCCGCCCGTCACGCTCGGCCGGCTCAAACGGGGGCGACGTCCAGAGGTCGAGGGGGTCGACCGGCTGCACGTCGTAGTGCTCGTACAGCAGCAGCTTGCGCCTGCCTGCTCCCGGCACCTCCGCATAGAGCGCCGGCATGCCGCCTGCTTCGAGCGTCTCGACGCGGTCCGTGAACTTCGCGAGCCGTTCGGCGAGCCAGTCGCGCGCAGGCTGGATCGCTTCGCGGCCGTGGTTGGAGATGCTGGGGAAGGAGCAGAGCTCTTTCAGCTCGTCGACGAACCGGGCTGAGTTCTTCTCGATGTACGCGTCGACAGCGCTCGTTGAGATCACCTTGCCATCGTAACCTTGTCTCGATGAGCGAGGCAGCGGAGGAGTTTCACTTCTCGCCGCGGGCGAACCGCGCCTCGGAAATCAACTGGCATCCCTGGTCGCCAGAGGCTTTCGACGAGGCCCGCCAAACAGGTCGTCCGATTCTGCTTTCGATCTCGGCCGTGTGGTGCCACTGGTGCCACGTGATGGACGAGACGACGTACTCGCATCCCGGCGTGATCGACATCATCAACCGCGAGTACGTGCCGGTGCGAGTCGACAACGACGTCCGGCCCGATATCAACCAGCGCTACAACATGGGCGGCTGGCCGACCACCGCATTCCTCACCGCCTCGGGCGACATCCTCACGGGCGGCACGTACCTGCCGCCTGACCAGATGGCGAGCTCGTTGATCCGCGTCGCCGACTACTACCGCGCGAACCAGACCGACATCGCAAGCCGAGTCCTTGAGGCGCGCAAGCGCGCGGCGTCTGGCGTCGCGCGAAGCGTGGGCGAGCTCGAGCCGGGCCTCGTGGACACGATCCTCGACGCCGTGAAGTCCGCGTACGACCCCGAATACGGAGGCTTCGGCAACGCGCCGAAGTTTCCGCAGGCCGATGCGATCCTGCTGCTGCTCGAACAGTCGGTGCTGCGCTCGGACGAAGAGCTCCGACGCATGGCCGTGCACACGCTCGAGCAGATGACCGGCGGCGGCACGTACGACCACGTCGGAGGGGGCTTCTTCCGTTACTCGACGACGCAGGATTGGAGCGTCCCGCATTTCGAGAAGATGCTCGAGGACCACGCGCCTCTGGTCCACGCCCTGGCCCTTTCAGGGATGTGGGACGCGCTGGAGAAGACCACGGGATACCTCGACGCCGTGCTGCGCGACCCGAAAACCGGCCTTTACGCGGGCAGCCAGGACGCCGACGAGCACTACTACGCGATGGACGCGGAGGAGCGCACGCAAACCCCGGCGCCTTACGTCGACCGCCGCGTCTACACGTCGTGGAACGCCGCGCTCGCGGTCGCCTATCTGGAAGCCGAAAAGCGCGAGGTCGCTGCGAAGCTTCTCGACTCGCTGTTCAAGCGCGCGTACAGGCGAGGGGACGGCATGACCCATTCCGAAGGCGCCGGCGGTCAGCTCGGCGACCAGGTGTGGTCCCTTTGGGCGGCGGTGCGTGCGTTTCAGCACGGTCTGGGCGATCAGTGGATGACTGTCGCGGCGGACCTCGCCGCCCACATAGAAGAAAGGTATGGCGACTCGCAGCTGGGCGGTTACTTCGACCGCGCGGGCGGAGACGAGCTGGGGCGCCTCGGGGAGCGAATCAAGCCTCTCGCCGAAAACTCGATCGCGGCGATGGCCTTGATCGAGCTCGATACCCTGCTCGGGGATCCATCCTCGCCTCATCGCGAGCGGGCGCGCCGGGCGCTCGAGTCGGTCGCGGCGCTGCCGAGGCAGTACGGACTCATGGCCGCGGTGTTCGCTCGCGCGCTGGACCGCCTCTCGCACGCGATCAAGGTCACGACCAAGAATCCGGAGCTCGCTCGCGCCGCGCGGGCGGCGCAGCCGTACGCAGTGATCGACCCATCAGGCGCGCCGGGCGCGCGCAGGGCGCACACGGAACAAGACGGCGCGGTCGTGTGTGCCGGGACCATATGCTTGGCGCCGGTGTTTACACCAACCGCTGTGGCGGAGGCCATCAGAGAAGCTTCCACGACGCGTGCCTGAAACTAGAGGCCACTTCTCGCGCCGCGTAGGGCGCGCTCTCGACGACCCCAGCCTGCAGAAAGCGCTCGTCCAGGCCATGACCGGCCTGCGGAGCCGCCGCAACAAGGCCTTCGAGAATTTCGATTTCGAGAAGGGCCGCGCCGACCTGAAGCGCCGCCGCCAGGCCAACCTCGACCGCCTGCCCGAGCTGCTCGACCAGTTCACAGAAAGACTCGCCGCCGTGGGCGGCGTGGTGCACCTGGCCAAAGACGCGGCCGAGGCGCGCGAGATCATCGGCCAGCTTTGCTGGAACGCCGGCAGCGGTTTGCCGGCGGGCACCCGCATGGTCGTGACCAAGGTCAAATCGATGGCCGGCGAGGAAATCGAGCTCAACCCCTACCTGGAAAACCTCGGCATGGAAGTCGTCGAGACCGACCTCGGCGAGCGCATGGTCCAGCTCACGCACACGCATCCGTCCCACCTCATCGCCCCAGCGATCCACCTCACCAAGGAAGACGCGGCGAACGTGTTCGGCACGGAGCCGACAGTCGAGGCGATCCAGAGTCACGCGCGGGCGTCGCTGCGCAAGAAGTTCATCGATGCGACGGTCGGCATCTCGGGCGCGAACATGGCCATCGCCGAGACGGGCACGATCGTGCTCGTCACCAACGAGGGCAACGCCGACCTGACCACGACGCTGCCGCCGGTGCACATCGCTCTGTTCGGCATCGACAAGCTGGTGGCGACGCTCGACGACGCGGTCGCGGTGCTGCGCATGCTTCCGCGCAGCGGCACCGGCCAGATCATGACGAGCTACGTCAACTGGATCACAGGACCGTCGCGCTCGGCCGATATCGAGCAGTCGCTGACGATCGGCGTGCACGGGCCGCGCGAATTGCACTGCGTGATCCTCGACAACGGTCGCGAGAAGATGCTCGCCGACCCGATCTTCCGCGACGCGCTGACGTGCATCCGCTGCGGCGCGTGCTCCAACGCGTGCCCGCCCTTCATGGCGGTCAGCGGCCACCAGTTCGGCCACATCTACAACGGGCCGATCGGCCTGGTCCTGACGCCTTTCCACCACGGAATCGAATCGGCGGACCTTCCCAACACGCTCTGCGTGCAGTGCAACGCCTGCCAGGAGATCTGTCCGGTCGACATCCCGCTGCCGCGCCAGATCCTGGAGCACAGGCGGAATGGAAGGAAGTCGCTCCGCAAGCGGGCCGTAGTCGGCGTCTGGAAGCGGCCCGAGCTGGCGGACCGCGTGCTTCGCGCCGCGGCGCCGTTCAGCGGGCTCGTGCCTGGCACCCCACGCCTGGCCCGGTCCCCGTATCGCGACCGCGTCCACGACAGTGAGGTCGACGGCGAGCCGCTCACCATCTTCGCCTCCTGCCTGGCGGACAGGGCATGGCCCGAGTCAGCGTCGGCCCTGGAGCGGATCGCGGCGGCCGCGGGCTTTAAGGTTGGATTTCCCAAGGACCAGTGGTGCTGCGGGCTGATCGCCGCCAACGCCGGCGACTTCAAAACCGGCGCCCACCTCTCGGCC
>Ga0209239_1001505_pt1 | contig 13904 bp, 14 predicted proteins | sample GraSoi013_2_20cm_FD_185824 | JGI IMG/M metagenome (GOLD analysis project Ga0209239, IMG submission 185824) | Grasslands soil microbial communities from the Angelo Coastal Reserve, California, USA - Sample 10_02_2013_2_20cm (SPAdes) (version 2) | ecosystem: Environmental > Terrestrial > Soil >...
ATGCTTTTCGATTGGCCGGTATTTATGTCGCACGAATCCTCCGCGGGGAGGCGCCGCGCGACCTGCCGATACAGCAATCGACCAAGATAGAGCTGATCCTCAACCTCAAGGCTGCGCGGATGCTTGGCGTAACCGTGCCCTTCCCGCTCCTCGCCCGCGCCGACGAGGTGATCGAGTGACGCTTGAGCGCGGTCTGCCGAGGCCTACACTTGCGGTTGGCGAATGTCTCTCAAAGCGCGCTCGCACAATAGGTCAGAATTGCGCTCGCCGCTCGACCGCTATGTCGAGGACCACGCTCAGACGCGCCAAGCCAACCCTCGCGGGCCGCCGCTTCGAAGCAATGACCCACGCCAACGTCCGTTGCCCGGCAACATTCGACATCCTGGCGCCAAAAGACACATCGGATAGCCAGAAAGCCAAGCGAGGGGTCCGCAGATGAGGGACAGCAATCAGGCCATGGCTGATGCTTCTCTCGGCAACTGTCAAATCCGTCGTGTCGGCCAAGTCGTCTTGATCCAATTGTACGTTGCCGAGGGATCATCGTGGCCCTCCCCCGGCTTGGGCCAATCGGGCGGCGCCGACACGTTACGAACGTCTTGCACGATGATTCTGTCCGGATCCCAGATTGGAAATGGATATTCCGGTACGTTCTTGCTGAATCCGACGACCGTCGGCTTGAACCCCGAATGGTCCTGGGGCCGAATGTAGAGATAGCCCGCAGGTGTCGCCATGACCATGCCCTCGAGCATGCTGATGATCTGAGTGGGCTCCGGCCAGGCGCCCAAAAGATCATTGGCCTTCTCGATCGCATATTTCAGCAGATAGAGCGTGGTGTATGCGCCTTCCGCCGCGTAGTTGGGATATTCGTTCCAGCGCTTGTGATAGCGCTCGACAAATTGCTTGTTGAGCGGCCACTCGTTTCCCGGCGGATAGGTAAAGTGATAGTTGGCATGGGCGCCCGCGAGAATCCCCTCCGGATGATCTTTGCCCAATGCGCTAGGCTCGATTCCAAATCCGATGTTGGCGATAACCTTCATATTGTCGTACATGCCAAATCTAAGCGCCTGCTTGTAGAACGAAATATAGTCGCCTCCCCAAAGCGATGTGACCAGGAGATCCGGCTTGGAGGCCATCGCCTTGGTGATGTGTGCGGTATAGTCGCCGGCGAAGAGCTTAGGCCAGCCCTCGGAAACGATTTCGCTACCCGGATAAAGCTTCTCAGCCGCGATCTTCGAGTGGACGAATTGCACGCGCCCGAAGTTGTAGTCCGGGTGAATATGCGCGATCCTTTTTATGTTGGGCCAGGTTCTCGACGCAGCCACCATGCACGATACGGCGTCCGACGAGAGAATGTTCGTGACGCGAAACACGTATTTTGGCTTCTTGACGACGACGTCGAAGAGATGGTCCGTGCAGCCGTCGGTAAAAATTGTTGGAATTGCCAGTTCTTCCGCAACCGGAGCAAGCGCAACTGTGTCGCCGGCAGATATCACGCCGGTGAACCAATCGATCCCCTCGGAAAGTTTCATTCTCCTGAGCTCTTTGACATTGCCATCGACACCAGCGGCTTCGTCCGCCGCAATGGTCGCGATCTTGCGCGCGCCAAGAAATCCGCCCTCGGCGTTGATCTCGTCGGCGGCAAGGGTATGCCCCTTCAACGCCGGAGCTCCCAGATAGGCGCCGGGCCCGGTTTGAAAGGTCATATGACCGACCTTAAACGGCGTGTTGGGAATTTTTCCTTTCGGTGTAACGACGGCGCCCGCGACACGCGGAGCCGCGATATAAGCGCTTGCGCCCAATGTTGCCGCCACGCCCATGCTGCCTAGGAAGTTGCGCCGATCCACGGTCATGTCAGATGCTCCTGTGTGCTGGCACCATACCATGTTGCACGACCGCCGTCATGGCCGGGCTTGTCTCGGCCATCCACGGCTTTATCTTGAGTCCTAAAGACGTGGACGCCCGCGACAAGCGCGGGCATGACCGACGAAGAGAACGATTCAATCTGTTCGGGATGTGCACTAAACGTCGGCACTTCACATTCAAAGGACTGCCGTGATCCGCGCGAAGCTTGACCCGCACCAGTTTATCCGCCGCATCCCGCTCGCTCCGCATCAGATGCACGATCGGCTCACGTGCGTTGACGACGCAATCGTTCTCTGTCACCTCGGATTGCCGCGCATCACGCGCGAAGATTGGTCGTTGTCGATTGACGGAGTGTGCGCGCGCCCACGGACGCTCTCGTTCGCCGACCTCATGGGATACGAGAAGGTGTCGGTGACGAGCGTACACCAATGCGCTGGCAGCCCCATGGCGCCGTCCGAGCCGACGCAGCGCGTCTGCAACGTCACCTGGGCCGGCGCGCGGCTTGCCGACATTCTTGCTGAATGCGAGCCGCGCCCGACCGCTCGATTCGTATGGTCGACCGGCGCGGACTATGGCGAGTTCAGCGGCGTCAGTGTTGAGGCCTATGTCAAGGATCTGCCGATTAATCGCGTAAAGTCCGACGCGTTGGTTGCTTACGAGATGAATGGCGCGCCGCTCGCGCCCGAACACGGATTTCCCGCGCGCCTTGTGGTGCCTGGCTTCTACGGCACGAACAGCGTGAAGTGGCTCACGCGTATGACGCTCGCAGAAGCGCGCGCACCAGGGCCGTTCACGACGCGCTGGTACAACGACCCGGTCGATGACGACCATGCGTCCGCAAGCGGTCGGACAATGCCCGTTTGGGCGATCGCACCGCAATCGGTGATCGTCGCGCCGGCTCCCGACGCGACCATTAGCGCCTCCAAGGCGATCGAGATTTGGGGCTGGGCCTGGGCGGATGGCGGAGTGAGCCAAGTCGACGTTCGTGTCAATGGCGGCGACTGGCAGCCGGCTCAACTGGAGCCGGCATCCGGCCGGGCCTGGCAGCGATTCACGCTGTCCAGGGCGCCGGTCGAACGCGGGGCCACAACGCTCGCGTCGCGCGCCACTACGGCGAGTGGCGAATGCCAACCTACGTCAGGCCGACGCAACGCCATCCATCGCGTGTCCGTGAACGTCTCGTAAAAAAGCGCGGGATCTTGAGTGCGTGCAGCTCGGACAGGAAGCCGACCAAGTCCTGCAGGCTGCGGCCCAGCCGGTCCTCGCTGTAGAATTGCGCCCTACTGCCGGGTAGGCGGAGCGGTGCGATATATGCCCAAAGCGAGAACAATCACTTTCTTCCTGGCTGCGGCAACAAGCCTTTGCGCCCATAACAACGGTGCCTGGGGCGAGGCCCAACCGTGCCGCTCGATGGAGTATGAGCGCAATCCGTACACCATCTGCGAGGTCGATCTGCGTAAGCACATGATCAGGCTCTATTGGAAGCGGTCAGACGGCACTCCCTATGCGTATCTCTCCGCGCTGCCACGAACTCTCAGCAGCGAAGCGGGCAGGCTGCTATTTGCCATTAACGCGGGCATGTTCGACCCGGCCCTCAAGCCTGTGGGACTCTATGTAGAACAGGGGCGGGAGCTCGTGCATGCAAACACCATATCGGGCTATGGCAATTTTCACATGAAGCCTAACGGGGTCTTTTATGTATCCGTCGATAGGGCGGCCGTCGCGGAGACCCGAGCATTTCTCAAGCAGCGCCCCCAGGCGGACCTGGCGACGCAATCCGGGCCAATGCTGGTAATAAACGGGCGCTTGCATCCTCGTTTCGACCGGCACAGCACATCGCTCAAAACGCGCAATGGTGTGGGAATACGCGCGGATGGCAAAGTCATCTTCTCTATCTCTCAGGGAGAGGTGTCGTTTGACGCTTTTGCACGCCTATTCCGTGACGGACTGAATTGCCCCAATGCCCTGTTTCTCGACGGAGGCAGTGCTTCGAGCTTGTACGCGCCCTCGCTCAATCGCCATGGCAACATCTTATCGCTTGGCCCGATGCTGGCTGTATTCGAGCGAAACCCAGGCGCAGGTCGATAGTGACCCTTACTGCACAAGAAACCCGCTAGTGCCGCAAGGTCAGGCTCGCAGATGATGGTGCAGAGTGGATTTCATAAGGATGACGACGGTGAGCTGCACGACCAAATATTGTGTATTGAAGCATACATTGGGGAGCTCTCGGATGTAGTAGAAAGCTGCCGGAAAATCATTCTCGTTTCAAAATTCGCCGCTGGTACCGGAGGAATCCTGATCTTTGCAATCATTATTGGAGCGATCGGGTTCAATGCCACGGTCATGATAGGTGCAATTGCGGCTGTTGTCGGAGGAACGGTCGTTTTTGGTTCAAACACGAGTACCTTGAAGCAAACTACGACCGACATGCAAGCCGCCGAGGCACGCAGAGTCGAGTTGATCAGCAAAATGGATCTTCGGGTGGTGGGAAAGCCGATCTCGGTTTCACACGTCAGCAGCGCCACCTTGCCCATGCGCATGAAGCACCTCGTCGGCGACCTGCCCCATCGTCATCGAGCGCATGCCATAGTGCTCCTGCAGGGTGCGGAAATAATCGAGAATGCGGCGCAGAAACGCCAAGTTCTCCTCTAAATCGACGCCGAAATTGTGCGGGTGCCACCACAGATGAAAAAGTCTTCGGCGACGGGCCGCCGTCTCCATCGCCGACGTGATCCGCAGCAAGCGTAGACGCTCGAGGGCGGTGCTCTTTCCCACCGGCCGCAGAAAACGGCTGGCTGGCACGTCCACCATTCCGTCGACGAGTGCCGGCTCATGATCGTGGGTGCCGCCGATCGGCAGGTAGCTGTCAGCCAGGCGGGATGCGCGCACGAGGCGGGTCTGCTCGCACTCCCTGCGGCCGCGGTGGAACCAAACGCGCTCATTGCCGCGGAACGCGCGCAAGCCGAATTCGCGGCAGACCGACAGATGAGCCGGATGGATTTGGTTGCGCGGAAACACGATGCTCGCAAGCTTGATCCCGAGAGATCCAGCAGCGGCGCGCGCAGCCTCGAGATCGGCGCGAAAGGCTTCCACGTCGCCCCCGTCTTCCAAGCAATAGAAATGCGAGAAGGTATGCGTGCCGATCTCCTGTGCTGGATAGTCGAGGATTCGCCTGATAAGCGATAGGCCGAAGTAGTAGGGGTCGTGTTCCTCATCTGCCCCGACCTCATCAAGATAATGGTAGGAGGAAATTCGCGCGTTGGTGTAGCGCGGCTTGCGCGCCGGAAGTCCGGCGAGCATCGCCCTGTTTGTTGCGAAAAACAGAAGCCCGACGGTTGCCCATGTACAGGCGATGTTCCGCTCCGCAAAGAGATCGAGCAGGGCGGGCACGGCCTGGCGGACACCAAGAATGTTGGCGCCGTAATCCGCAATCGTGCGTTGGTCACGAACGCCCCATAGCAGCTCGAAATCCAGCGAAATGACGAACACGCCATATTGCATGGCGCGCCTCCTCGACGCTAACGGACGAGGACCATAGTTCGGCATCGGTCGAACGAGCAAGCGCAGACACTAAAAATAGCACGCTTGCGCTTCACCCATCCGCAGCGCGAGGCGTTGACCGTCGTTTGGGGTTTTGCCGAGTGCTGCGCCGCCCTCGGCTTCGACCGTGCCGCACCGTTTAGATCATACCCTCAGGCTCAATGGTCGCCTCATCGGGCGCTGAAAACGGGCAAACTAGAGCCGTCTACAATGTTTTCGGAACCACCTCAAACAGGTGACAGGCACTCCCGAGCACGGTTGAGAGGCGCCGCCGTTGAGAGAATCCGAGATGTGTGCCGAGCAGCATATTGCCGGTATAGAATAGGCCCATGGGCTCTTCGTGAACCACCGTGAAACCGTTCTCTCGAAAATTGCGTCGCCACCAGCGGGGGTGAAACAGCCACATCTCGGAGATGACATTGCCGCGCTCGCCGTGGCGGCGCGGGAGACATCGCCCGGCGACACGCCGTGCCGTCCAGTACCAGGCCCTACCCAGACGGCGGAGCTCCGCGGACCGCGGCAGGGCACGCGGCAAGAGCTGCGGCACACCGGAGACGAAATACACGACGGCATCAGGATAACCTGCGAGCGTTGTCCAAAATCGCCAACCGTGCGTCGGCAGGACGTGGACGCATTTACCGCCCGCCTTCAATACCCGCCGAATTTCAGAATGCATGAGTACAAGATTCGGTACATGCTCGAGCACGTTCGAGGAGAACACCACATCCACACTGGCATCCGGCAGCGGGATGGTGGCGCCGTCGTAGTCGATGATTGGGTATACCCGATCCGTACCATAGTTTGAGGTCGGGATCTCGATCGCGGTCACGTGGAAGCCACGGCGTTGGAGCTCGAGGGCCTGCTTACCGGTGCCGGCGCCGATTTCGAGAACGTGTCCACTACTGGGAAAGAACGAGGCGACCCTGTCGATTTCGGCAACTCGGATTGCATCGAGGTGCTCAAGGGACCACACGGCCGAAACGTTCCATCGCTTAGGGAGGGCAAATGCGTAGTCTAGGCAAACATCCGGCGCTGCGCCACTGTGCCAGTATTTCTCCGACGCAATGTGCGCTTGGAGTGAGAAGCGCACCAGCGAAGTCGAGCCAGTTGTCGCCAAACCGAAAACGGCGATCGCGAATTTGGCTGCTCGACATGATGACCCCTGGGCGCAAGATAACGGGTCCGGTCTCGCAATGGCAAATGCGACAGCGAAGTTCTAGAGCCCTAATGTGCGATAATGGCCGGAACGCTATCGTGCGCATGGTTGGAGTGGGTGAATAGCACAGCAATGATCGAGCAAGCCATCGAGCGTCTCTCGATTCTCGGACCGACTACTCTTGTCGCGCTTCTCCTCAGTTTCGTCCTGATGGTGCTGCTGCGGCCATGGCTGGCGCGCTATGCCATGGTGCAGCCGAACGCCCGCTCATCCCATCACCAGCCGACCCCTCAGGGCGCTGGAATCGCTGTCGTGGTCGCGACGCTCGTGGTCGCTTGGGGCGCCATCGCCTTGTCGCCCGTCCTCCTGCACAATCACAGCGGCCAATTCCTGGCCGTGACCGCGGCAACCGCGCTGCTGACCGTCGTCGGCGCGATCGACGACATGCGCTCCTTGCCGGCTGCAGCGCGGCTCGGCATGCAATCTATCGCCGTGGGCACCGTGATCGCAGCGCTGCCGACTGAATTGCAAATCGTCCCGCAAGTGCCCTGGTCGATCGAGCGCGCATGCCTGTTTCTCGTCGGCCTATGGTTCGTCAACCTCGTCAATTTCATGGATGGCATCGACTGGATGACCGTGGCCGAAGTCGTGCCGGTGACAGGCGCGATTCTCTTGCTCGGCCTCGCTGGCGCGGTCGACCTGCTGCCAGCCCTAGTCGCAGCCGCACTCCTTGGTGCGATCGTCGGTTTCGCGCCGTTCAATAGGCCGGTAGCGCAAGTCTTTCTCGGCGATGTGGGCAGCCTGCCGATCGGGCTCCTGCTTGGCTGGGTCTTGCTGCAGCTTGCCGGAAGGGGTCATCTGGCGGCAGCACTCATCCTGCCCCTCTATTATCTGGCCGATGCAACGATCACGCTCGCCGGCCGTGTCATGAGGGGGGAGGCATTTTGGCAGGCTCATCGCACGCATTTCTATCAGCGCGCAACCACTCAAGGCCTCCCCGTGCGCAAGATCGTCACTCGGGTCTTTCTGGTCAATCTAACGCTGGCCGTGCTCGCGCTCGTCACTATCGCGGCCGACAACTTCGTAGTATCGCTGGCGATGCTATGCGCCGCCGTCGCACTGATCTTGTCGCTGCTTGCCGTCTTTGCCGGCGTCAAGCGCCAGTGCTAGCAGACATTCTTACACGTCCAAGCCTCAACTGGAGCCCCAACCGATACGACATGGCTCGGAGAGCTTTTCTACCGCTTTTTCTCGTCCATAGCCCAACAATCATTCTTCTCGGTTTCGTTCTCAAAAGCGCAGACGTGGCCTTATCCTTCTGGCTGCATCTAGCTTTTCTCTGCGCAGCGAGCCTTTTCGTTGCTTATGGTCTTGTACTGGCGGTCGAGCGGCCCGTAATGCGATGGAGAAAGGCGCATCAAGCAGGCAAGCAGGTCAACCCTGCCACGGTGTGACCACTGTCCGGGCGGCGCGCGCTTGGCCGTGCGACCCACATTTGCATTAGATGTGACTGATTTGTCACAGACTCGACTCTGACAATCCAGGTAAACTTTAGCACCCTGATTTGGGCTTCGGGGGAATGATGTTATTCGCGCGAAGCGTCTTGTTCGTTTTGACTGGACTGGTGCTTGCTGGCTGCATGCGGTCTGGTCCAGTGTTTGACGCCAATTTCACAGCTCGCGACAAGCAGCAACTGGCGAATCCGCCTTATCAGCAGGCGTGGATTCCACCCGCCTATCGGCGTCAGATTGTCGATTACCACCGGAAGGAAACGCCAGGCTCTATCCTGGTCGATACCGACGCACGCTACGTTTACTACGTTCTTCCCCAAGGCAAGGCGGTTCGCTACGGCGCGATCGTGGGCGAGAACGGCCAAGCGTGGTCCGGCCTGGCCACAGTCGGCCGCAAGGAAGAGTGGCCCGGATGGACGCCAACCGAGGGTGAGAAGCGGCGGCTCGGTCCGCTTCCGAACTATGTCGAAGGTGGTGCAAGCAATCCAATGGGCGCCCGCGCGCTCTACCTTTATGCCGACGGCAAGGACACGCTGTATCGCATCCATGGCACAAACCAACCTGGATAGATCGGGCATGCAATTTCATCGGGCTGCATCCGCTTGACCAATGAGGATGTGATTGATCTCTACAGCCGAGTGAAGACCGGGGCGACTGTGGTGGTGGTGGGACCGAAGCGGGGACCCAATCGTACCGCATCGGCCAGCGCTCTATAGGCCCGCTGTCCACGTCTGACATGGCTACCGCAGATCGCATGGTTCTATTTTCATTGAGCGCGGGCGTATCTCGCGCGTGCAGCCACTTAGGCGGCATTCAGTGCATTTCCTTCGGCGGCAGCTTGTACAGACGGTCTAGCCACAAGTCCTCGATTAGCTCGCGCATCGGGTCGAAGACGGCTTCGAATACGCTCGAACTTAGAACTTCCTTGTGTGTCCGCTCGATCTCGTCGGACGTTATGATTCTGCCGTCGAAGATGCGGGGCTGATAGGTGCGGCAATTTTTCTTCATGGTCTCTTCCCCGCGAGCACCCGTCACCCCCGCTTCCGTGAATTGCACGTGTACAAGATGTCTAATGTCTTTTGTTCGAGGCAGCGTTCCTGAGATCGACGCAAAGCCAAATCGCACCAGCCGCAAATACAAGTCCCGAGCCTGTTATCAGCCAGTCTCTCCATTCCGGGGCAAACACGAGGAGGTAGAGCAGGTCGGCCGCGCTAGCTACAACCACGCAAAGAGCAATGAGGGGACTAATATTTCGGCGCATTTTCCAATTATGCGCCCTCCAAGACTATTCGCCTAGACACGGCTCTCGCATCGTGCGAGGCGGCACCAAAGAAGCGTTTACTGCGTTCGCTTCATCAGCGGAGACCAAAATCGGCCTAACGTCCTGTATATGGCTTACACAGTCCGTCCTGAACCGTGTAATTCGGCGGGCAATTGTTCCATGTCTTAAAGGCCGGATTCGGCGGGGAGTATCGCGCCTCATCTCGGCGGTCGAAATCCAATCGCAATTGCGGCCCGTGTACTACGGGCGGCCAGTAGTCACGCAGGTATCCGTAATCGGGCTCATCCTGCGGCGCGCACTGTCCGCAGCCATCAGCAGCTTCGACGATTGTTGAGATGGTGATCAATGCAGCCATCCCGACGAAAAGAGCAGCGAGGCGGCCCATGTGTGTGTCCTCACTTGGCTTCCATTATACAAGTTTGCATCGCCCATGTTACTGCGACGACGTGAACCAGAACCAACTGGGCGGCCTATGCTCGATTGGCGACTTACTGGCTATTCCCGCCGCCAGCTCTTGGCGAACGCCGCCATGGCGGCCTCGCGCGTTGCGGCATAGTCCGGCTTCACTTGGCATGCCGTCTCCTTTTGCGGTGGGTTCTGCGCCGCTAGCAAGGGGTCCCGCCGCCGTCGGATTGAGACTCGACCTAACCGAATTGAAGCGTGTGTCCGAGCCATAAGAACTGCGACGATGTGCAGAATTCAGGCCGCTTCTCCGCTGAAATCCGGTACCGCGTCGTGCAGCACGCTGAAGATGACTGAGCGATCTTCGCGCGCAAGCCCTTGCTCAAGCGCCACAAGCCACCCGCGCATTGCTTCAAGCGACGGACTGACTGGCTTCGCGGCGACGATACCTTCGATGCCGATGGGTGCGGTCGGTTCCTCGCGTGCGAACAGGATTTCTTGCAGCCGTTCGCCCGGCCTGATGCCGGTGAAAATGATATCGATGTCTCGGCCGGGTTCGAGGCCGGAGAGCCGAATCATCCGCTCGGCGAGATCGACGATCTTCACCGGTTGCCCCATATTGAGAACGTAAACCGCAACGCCCACCTGCCCTGCCTCGAGGGCATGGCTTGCCGCCGTGATCACGAGGTCGCAGGCCTCGCGGATGGTCATGAAGTAGCGCACCATCTCCGGATGGGTCACCGTGAGCGGCCCACCGGCCTCGATCTGCGCCCGGAATTTCGGAACCACCGAACCATTCGAGGCCAGCACGTTGCCGAAACGTACCGCGATCAATCGCATGGCGGGCTTGTGTCCGTCGCCGCGCCGCGCGAAGTCATTATCGAGCGCCTGGCAATACATCTCGGCAAAGCGCTTTGAGGCGCCGAGCACGGATACTGGCTCGATCGCCTTGTCGGTCGAGATGACCACCATGATGGCAGCGCCCGCGGCGACAGCGGCATCGGCGACATTGACCGAGCCGAAGACGTTGGTCTTGACCCCCTCCTCCCAGTCCTGCTCCAGCAGCGGCACATGCTTGAGCGCCGCGGCGTGGAACACGATGTCGGGCCGGAAGGCGTTCATCAGACGGAAGATGCGGGTGCGATCGCGCACATCCGCGAGACGCCCTTCGATCTTCGCCCTCGACTGCTTGGCCGCGAGCATATCCAACACAGCGTGCAGATGAGGCTCGGAGTTCTCGATCACTAGCACGCGCGCCGCGCCAAAGGTCACGATGCGGTCGCAGATTTCGGCGCCAATCGATCCGCCGCCGCCTGTCACGATGATTGATTTGCCCTGCACGAAATCTTCAAGACGACGGTAATCGATCTTCACCCTGGGCCGCAGCAGTAAATCCTCGACGTTAACGGGCGCAAGCCGCAACGCCTCTCCACCGTCATCGAGCGAGGGAAGCCGGCTGGTGGTAAGCCCAAGACGGCGCGCCCGCATCAGGATCGTCTCCGGTTGTGCTTCCGGCGCCAGCCCGCTTGGCGTGAGCACAAGCCGTGTCACGTCGATGCCGCGATGCCTCAGTTCGGTGATGACGTTCTCGATGTCGTCTGGACCGCCGAGCACGGAAATGCCGCGTAGGGCTTGGCCCTGATCCGCCGAGGACGGCGAGAGGATGCCCACGGGGCGGATTTTCGTCACCGCCCCGCTTTCGATCGCGCGCAGCAGCACATCGGCATCGGCGGTGCGGCCAACGACGAGGAACGGTGTCGAATCGCCCGCCTTGGCGTGTCGAAGCGTGCGAGTGTAGCGGAAATAGCGATAGGCGATGCGCGGGCCCGACAGAAACGCAATCTGCAGTAGCCAATAGAGGATGATCGTGATCTTGCCGAAGAAGAACGTGCCATAGACGTTTGGTGCCACGAGCACGTAGTCAAGCGCCAACAGCGTCACTGCCAGCACTGTCGCGGCGCGCACGATGTTGAAGAGGTCGGGTAGCGAGGTGAAGCGCCATTTCGCCTTGTAGAGACCGGAGACAACGTAGACGAAACCGGAATAGACGACGAAGGCGGGCAACACGATCGCCAGGAGCCGCCAGCGCTCGATAAGGCCGGTCTCCTCAAAACGAATGAAGAAGCTCGCGACCACCGCCGTCGCTGTGACGAGGAGGTCGTGCGCCAGAATGAGCCACATCCGTGGCGTGAAGGTCAAAAACCGGATCATCGTTCCCGATATTGCCGCCCAAATGCGGCGCCGAACGCCATAGATACCGGCCTTTGGGCGCACAGGCTACCTCGGAGAGCCATGGCCCGACCGGTTCGGCACCAAGCAAACGCCGCATTCTGGAACCATATGGTTAATGCCAGTCTGCGGTTCGGCCGGGCACCTCGCGTGTGTGACGTCGCGCACCCTGCAAATGAAACACCTTTCGTCCGCTTGGCGGAGGATATAGTGAAGTCGAGGGTGACCCGGAGAAAACCGGGCGCAACAGCTACGCACGAGGGGCCACTCAGTCAACATGCCGTTCGTGTGTATCTGCTGGCGCTTGCAGTGACCTTGGGCGATTGCTCGGCGAGTGAGGTGGTCAAAAATTGGACGCCCACGCCCGCCGCAGCCCCGGCCCCGGGGCCAGACATGTCGCAGCCGAACTATCGCCGCGTCGTCGCTGACAACATCAAGGCAATTTTCCCAAACTCGGCGTCTCTTCGTGATTTGGAGATTTCCGAGGTGCGACTGGTCGATCATGTTAAGGGTCCGGCCTGGGTCACCTGCCTCAAATTCCGCGTACATGTAGATCCGGTAGTAGGGCAATCTGCGCCTAACTCGACTACAACCGAAGATCCGGTAGTGGCCCAGTCAGCCCCTAGCTCGACCGCCAGCGTAAGTCCGCAGTACTATGCGATCTTCATTCAGGGCGACAAGATTATCGATTCGCGCCTCGGCGTCGCGATCGATCAGTGCCGCAGTCAGACATTTCAGCCGTTCGATCTGTCTCCACCTGCTACCGCGAAAAAAGGCTGATCCTCGATCTTACTTCCTTCATACCAGGTTAGATGGAGCTAGATCTTACGGCCGACCACGCACCAGAATGGCACGGCATCGTGAAAGCGTATCTCGCACAGTCCCGCGTTTTCCATTAACGCCTTGATCTGAGCTTTGGTCATGCGATGCTCGAGCCGCGTGCCGAAGCGGTCGAGCGCGTCGGTACGCATGGCATAGTAGCTGCGCCAGCGATAGGCGCCGAGCGGCCAATTGGCGATGCTGCCGCCAAGCCGCTCAGAGAGCTGCGCACCTCGCGCTAAGGGCCAATACACGCAGGCAGCGAGAAGTTCGGCAAATACCGATTTGACGCGGAACGGTGCCCGCGACAGGGCCCGGCGCAAAAGGTCGCTTGCTCGCCATAGCGTACGAAACCACGCCGGCCGGTTGTCAAAGGCGTAATAGATGTACACGAGCATCGGTGCTCCGCGCTTGAGTTTCCGCACGCACACGGCAAGGCCAGCCGCAGGGTCGGGCAAATGATGCAGGACGCCAAGGCTGTAACCGAAGTCCATGCTGTTGTCGGCCAAAGGCATTGCCTCGAGTGGGGTCGCCTGGAACTCTACGTTGGACAGGCCGCCAAGCCTTTTTTGCGCGACGGCCAATGCGTCGGCGCTCGCATCGATGCAGTAGAGCCAGCCGACGCGCGGCGCCACGAGCGCAGCCCAGCGCCCACTCCCGCAGCCGGCATCGAAGCCCACCGGGTTGCGCGGTAGACTGTCCCAAGGGAAGACTGCGAAGTATTCGCCGAACATCCGTTGCACTTCTGCACTGGAAGCGCCGCTCTGGTCGAAGCGCTGCCATTCCCGGCCGAAATCATCGACTGTGGCGCGATCGACGTTGGGAAGATTGCTCTCCATCGCTACTCGTCGTAGGGAATTTTGGTACTGAATGCTGTGCGGCCGCGTGGGCGCAATTAGAACATATCCGTGCCGTCAACTACCGAAAATCCTGACTTAACGCGATAGCCTGGATAGCTGCGAGGATGATCACGCGCACCGCAACAGATGCGCAGAGCTGGAACAAGAGCGGGCCCCGTTCAAATGGATAGCTATCTCGCCCTGATGGCATTTGTGGCGGCCGGCCTCGGCATCGCTGGGGTCCTGCTCTGGGGTTATTTTCC
>Ga0209239_1001511_pt1 | contig 13876 bp, 7 predicted proteins | sample GraSoi013_2_20cm_FD_185824 | JGI IMG/M metagenome (GOLD analysis project Ga0209239, IMG submission 185824) | Grasslands soil microbial communities from the Angelo Coastal Reserve, California, USA - Sample 10_02_2013_2_20cm (SPAdes) (version 2) | ecosystem: Environmental > Terrestrial > Soil >...
AGGTCTACGTGATGAACGCCGACGGGTCGAATCCCCGCAACCTCACGAACAACCCTGGGTGGGACGGCTTTGGCGCCTGGTCGCCCGACGGCACGAAGATCGCCTTCAATAGCGAGCGCGACGGCAATGGTGAGATCTACGTGATGAACGCCGACGGCTCGGGCCTCCGTAACCTCACGAACAACCCGGCGGCCGACCTCGCCCCCGCCTGGCGGCCACGCTAGCGGTCGCGGAAGGAGATACGGTCTATGAACGCGCTGCAGACGCGGACCCGATGCCTGACAGCCTTGGCCCTGTTCCTACTCCTGGCCTGCGGCAAAGACTCGACGGCACCTGCGCCACCGCCGGCGGTCGCGTCCGTGGCCGTCGCCCCGAGCACGTCCAGCCTGACGGTTGGGGACACGCTGCGGCTCGCCGCGACTATGAAGGATGCGAGCGGCAACGTGCTCACCGATCGGGTCGTCACCTGGGCAAGCAGCAGCCCGGCCGTGGCGACCGTCTCCGGCACAGGGCTCGTCACCGGCGTGCGGGCTGACGCCCAACAGGTCATGATTACTGCGACCAGCGAAACCGTGAGCGGGTCCGCGGGCGTCACGGTCACGGCCCCGGAGCCAACGGTGAGCTTCGCAACCATCGAGGCGGCGGCGTATCACACCTGCGGGCGCACGGCGGCCGGGGCGGCCTATTGCTGGGGCGACAACGGAGCCGCTCAGCTCGGGATCGGGGCGCTGTCCCCCGCTAACGCCACAACCCCGCAGGCCGTCGGTGGCGACCTTACGTTCGCGTCGGTCAGTGTCGGCGGCATTCACGCTTGCGGTCTGACGGCGGGGGGCACCGCCTACTGCTGGGGCGGCGACCTGTACGGCGGTTTGGGCGGCGGCGCGCCCGGGCCAGAGATCTGCACGGGCTCCACGCCTTGCAGTTCGGCGCCGCTCGCCGTCGCGGGAGGGCTGACGTTCTCGTCGTTGAGCGCCGGCTGGGGGCCGACCTGCGCGGTGACGGCGAATGGCTCCGCTTACTGCTGGGGGGACAATTTGGACGGCGCCCTCGGTGTCGGAGCCGACACGGGCAGCGTTCAGAGTTGCAGTGTTGGCCCGTGCAGCTACACGCCCCTCGCGGTCGCGGGTGGGCTCGCGTTCACGACGCTCGGCGCGGGCAACTTCCACGCCTGCGGCCTCACCTCGAGCGGGGCGGCCTACTGCTGGGGTGACAATTCGACGGGGGAGCTCGGGATCGGCGTCAATGCCGCGCCGGACACGTGCGCCCACGGCCCCTGCAGCCGAACGCCCGTGGCCGTCGCGGGGGGACTGACGTTCACGACACTCAACGTGGGTACGCAGCACACCTGCGCCCGCGCCACCGACGGCAGCTGGTACTGCTGGGGCTTGAACAACTACGGGCAGCTGGGAACGGGCGCGACGGGGCCGGAAACGTGCGCCGGTGCGCCCTGCTCGAGCACGCCCGTGGCCGTCTCCGTCGGCATCAATCTTACAGCCGTTGTCGCCGGGCGGCGACACAGCTGCGGCGTGACGTCGGCAGGCGCGGCCTATTGCTGGGGCGAGAACGTGTCCGGCCAGCTGGGCGATGGCACGACGACGAACAGCCTCACGCCCGTCGCCGTCGCGGGCGGGCTTACGTTCGCGACCCTGAGTCCCTTTATCAGCCACACGTGCGGCCTGACGACAGGAGGCGTCGGTTATTGCTGGGGCTCTAACAGCCACGGCGAGCTCGGCGACCGTACCACCACCAGCAGCACCGTGCCGGTCAGGGTTGCCGGTCAGCCGGGAGCAGCCGCAGCGGCCTCCGGCCACGACGCCGTGCGCCAACGGACCAAGTCGGAGCCTGCGCCGGTGTTGCGCATGTTGCCGCCCTGAGGCTTGGCGCCATGCGGTAAGACGCATTGCTGATCGCGAATCCGTCGACGCTGGTGTAGGACGAATGTCCGCTGAACGACAGACCGCGGCGTGCGATCTCTTGCAAAGCGGACGACAGTCTTTACTTTGGAGTGTGCAGAACGTGCAGTTCCCTTACGTGGGCCGAGGCGTCCCGTGGGTGCAGGGCAGGACGGGGGATCTCGAATAGCAGCACGGTGGGCTCGCTTAGTTCTCGACGTACAATGCCCGCTGCGCCGTGGCGCGTGGTACCCGGTCCTCAGCGCCGGTCCAGAGGAAACGGTCGTCCTAGTGCGCGACCGCGCCGTGATCCTCCCGCATCACTCCCTCGAAATCGTCAGCACGCTCCCCCGCCGGTGGACAATCGTGGCACCAGCGTCGTTCGCTCCCTACGCCGTGTGCCCGAGTTGCACTGACCGGGTGCCGCTGCCGCAGCATGGCGTTCTCGCGCAGTTGTGGTGCAGACGATGTCATCAGATGTTTGGCGTGGAGCCGGCCGATCCCACTGTCCTGGTGGTCGCATGATGCATCCCAACCTCACTCGGTGAACCGGCCGCAACAGCGCGGGAGCAGGTCGCTGACCCAGGACTTGGGTCAAAAGGCATGTCCAGTTCCCACAAGGCAATAGCCGGGTCGCCGCGAGCGCGAACCTGGCCCCGGGGATACAGGGCGCTTCGCTGCGCTGGCTGCTGGGAAGTTGGACTTGCATCCCGCACGAGACTACAACATGAGCGACCAGACCCCGCCTCGGCAGGTGCCGTCGCAACGCGGTCGGGACCGGCGGCGAGACTTCGGCCGCCGAATAACGCGCGACCGGCGACGTGTCGCAATCCCGGCTCAGGTCGAGCACCGGAGCGGCGCGGATCGCCGATCGGGGGGCCAGCGGCGCGCAAGAGCGGACCGTCGCACACGGCCATCAGGGGGCTTCAGGTTCCTGGACCGCTAGTGCCGTTCCAACTATTCTCGCCGAAGCCTCACGCTGACCCCGGGCGCAAGCCCGGGGTGAAAGAGAAACCCGGCTGTTAGTGCCATCAAGTTGGAACGGCACTCGTCTGCGCGGGTGCGCCATCCCGCGCTCGCACCTTGAGAGGGTACCCTCTTCCTCCTCAACCCAAGGGAACGACCGGATTCAGTACTCGCCTCAATGTACTCCACACCCTTCCGCGCCTGCCGCCGCGATCGTCTCCCGATCCACCGCCCGGATCGAGCCGCCATGCAGGCTCGTCACTGCGGCCGCGACCGCGAGCCCGATCCCTGTCCCTGGAGCACGGGCCTGGTCCGCGCGGTAAAACGGCTCGAAGAAATGCGCTAGGTCCGTCCCCGGCGAGCGGTGGTCCGGAGTTCTCCACCGTGAGACGCAGGCACCCTGCCGCGACCCCAACCGCTCGAATCATTGCAAATCCGCAAGATCCTCGTGACGAGCGTTCCGATCTGAGTGCAACCAACTGGGCCGTCCGGACGTCTTACGCATCAGGCAGCGCCCGCTGCTCGTATCTTCCTCGACCACCGGCACACCTGGAGCTCCCTATGAGTCCACGAACCAGGACCCTGTACGCGGCGCTCGCCGCCTTGGTCACAGCCTGCGGAGCGGCTCGCCAGCCACCCGTTCCCCTCGCTGGGACCGCTCGTGACGTGGCCGCACTCGCGGGTCAATGGGAGGGGTCGTACTCGAGCGCCGCCACCAGCCGCAGCGGCAGCATCTCCTTCACGCTGTCCGCGAACGGCGATAGCGCTTTCGGGGACGTCGTCATGATTCCCCGCGGCTGGGGACGCCCGCTCCAAGCGTGGGACCGGCCGGGATCCGCCGGCCCCGAGGGGGCGCAGCCGCGCGCCGCGGTGTTGACGATCAACTTCGTGCGAGTGGCGGGCGGCCGCGTGACGGGCAGGCTGGCGCCCTACGCTGACCCCGAGAGCGGCGCACCGCTGGCCACCACATTCGAAGGGCAGCTATCGGGAGATGCTATCGAGGGCACGTACACGACGCTCGGGGCAGGCTCGGGCGTGGCCCAGACGGGCCAATGGAAAGTGACCCGGCGCAAGGGATGACACGAGGCGGCGCCCGGTACCTCGGGCGCCGCCCTGGTCAGAACTGGGGCGGGAGGACTCGAACCTCCAACTTCCAAAGTCGCGTGGTCGACGCGCGCAACCCCGGAACCCTTACCAAACCGTCATCGGGATCCGCGCCTAGAAGACGTACCTGACGCTGAGCTCCATCTGCCACCGTGATGCGAGGTCCTGGACCTGACGGAGTCCCGGAAGCCGCAATCGATAGACTCCGCGCCCGGCGCTCGCATCGTAGCCCACGAGGCGAAGCATCGGCGCGCGGACGTCGGGTGTCGTGACCCGGGACTGCCCCCACTGTCGGTTGATCAGGTTGAGCACGTTGTACACGTCCGCCGTCAGCTCGAGCGCTTGGCCCGACACGGTCGGGAAGACCTTTGTCAGCCGCGCATTGAGGGTAGCGAACCACGGGTTGCGGCAGCTGTTGCGCTCGGCGATCCGGCCCCGCTGCCGGCGCAGGCATGGCTCGCTCTCGATGAAACGGTTCAGCGCCCCCCAATCGGCAGGAGCTGCCAGGGCGATGTCCGACGAATCCCGCGGCACGTAGACGATGTCGTTCGACATGCCTGAGCTGCCGCTCCCGTCCGCGTTGGCATCCCCTTGCACGATATAGGTGAACGGCGTCCCCGATGCACCCGCATATAGAAGCGAGACCTCCATGCGGTACGGGAGGCGCACCAGTGCGCCGAGCTCTACGCGCTCGGGAATCTCGAAGAACGATGGGCGCAGCCGACGATCCTCCAGCGTACCGTCGAGTGGCGTGTTCTGGAGGTTGGGCAGCGCCTGGAAGTTGACGAGCGACATCCGATCCCAGGCGCGCGTGTGCGCGTACAGCGCGCTCAGCTCGGCGCGATCCCCGAACTGCTTGCGCAGCTGGCCCGATAGCACGACGGAGTGATCGCCGCTGCCGTCGGACACGCGGACCACCGCGCCCAAAGCCGGCGCGGGGCGCACGGGACTCGCGAACCCCGCGGCGCTGATCGCCCCGTACAGGGGACGGTTCCCCTCCCCTTGGGCCGCGGCCACCGGCGGTCCCAGGTTGGCGTCGCTCACGTACCACTGGTGCACCGCCCGCGTGTACAGCACATCGACCGTCCCGACGACGCCGCCCGGGAGCCGGTGGTCTGCGCCGAGGGCGACCTTCAGGTTCTGCGGAAAGCTCAGGCCGGGATCGAAGAAGCTGAGCTGCGGTACCGGCCCAGCGCCGTTGGCACAAGCGGTCGGCTGATTGAGGGGATCAAACGGCGGCACCGCGCTGCCGTCGCAACTCAGGAACAGCTGCTCGGTGCCATCGTCCCGGTAGGCGTTGCCGACCCAGATGTAGGGTGGCGAACCGCTGAACAGGCCCACGCCCCCGCGCAGGAACGTGCGCCCCTCCCCCCGGAGATCGTAGTTGAATCCCACCCGGGGCGACCAGAGCCACTTGCCGCTCGGCCGCCGTCCGTTATCGACGCCCAGCGCCGCCCGGAGCGCGTCGTTCGTGGCCACGGCGTCGGGCAGCACGGGCAGCTCGGCACGCAGGCCGACCGTCAGGGTGAGGCCACGCAGCGGGTTCCAGCGGTCCTGCGCGTAAAGGGCGATCTGGAGAGCTCTGAACGTTACGGCACCCGTGCGCGAGGGACCGGGGAGCGCGCGCTCGTAGTGGAATGACCGCCCGGCCTGGAGCGAGTCGAGGGTACGAAAGTTCCACAGGCCGACGCCGCTTAACAGCTGGTCGTGCTCGAACCGGAATGCCTGGGCGTGTGAACCCAGTGTCAGGGCATGGGCTCCGACGTCAACGGTAGCGTTCTCGGTAAGCTCGAGGGCGTCCTGTCGGAACAAGGCTGGGCAGGTCTGGTTAGTGCCGGCCACCAGCGTCCCGCGATCAGCCGGAACCTGGATAAGCGGATACCCGACGTTGGGCCGGCACTCGGCGTGCAGCCGAAGATAGCTCAGGATCCCCTCGTTGGACCAGCGACCACCGAGCAGACTGGTCCAAATGAGGCGGGACGCGTTGGCCGTCGCGGGCGCTCGGGACGCCACGGACGACAGGGTGTATTGAGCATACGAGCGTTGGACGAATCCGCTGCGGTCACCATCGGTGTAGTGGTGCGACAGCTCGAGATGGCTATTGGTGCCCACTTGCAAGGTGATCTTACCGAAGACGTCCGCCGCAGGAACCCGACCGTTCGAAGGGCCCAGGGTGCCGGGATCGAGGGCGTAGGTGTTCCGGAGGATGTCCTGGAAACGCGTCGCGCTGGCGTAGCGGATGCCGATACTGATCGTGTCGGCACCGGCGGCGGTGTCCGTGATCAGTGGTCCGGGATCAGGGACTACGCGGTGCTGCATGTCGAAGCTCAGGAAGTAGTGTGCGTGGTCGCGCACGATCGGACCGCCGATCGCCCCCCCATACTGCCAGGTGGTGAAATCCCCAGCTGGGTCTCCGGCCGCATCCTTGCCGACCAGGGCGCCGTTTGCCAGGTAGCCGAACACCGACCCGTGCATGGCGTTCGTCCCTGATTTCGTCACGCCGTTCGCAACCCCCCCAGTAAAGCCGCCGAAGCGAATGTCGAACGGCGCTGCCATCACCTGGAGCTCCTGCAGCGCCTCGAGTGAAATGGGCCGTGGCAGCGTCTCTCGCCCCGGCAAGCGACCTAAGAACGGGTCGCCGTTCAGGCCGCCATCAATCTGGAACCCATTGAGCAACCGATTCTGGCCCCCGCTCGTGATGCCACCGGAGGGTGCGGAACCGGACGATGGGGAGATGGCGACCTGCGGACTCAAAGCGGTCAGGGTGAAGAAGTCCCGTCTGAGGTTCGGAAGCGCCGCGATGCGTGCGGCGGAGACGATTTCAGAAGGTCCCGTCCGGCCCGCGTTGAGGACCGCATCGGCCGTTGCGCGGACCACGACCGGTGCCAGCTCAACGGTGGCGGGCCGGAGCGTGAAATCCGCGAGCAATCGCTGGCCCAGCGCGAGCACGATGCCGTTCCGCGTTTCGGACCCGTAGCCTACGGCGCGCACCTCAATGCGGTAGGGCCCACCCACTTCGACGTCCTCGAGGAGATACCTCCCAGTGGACCGGGTCGAGACCTCCCAACGGCGCCCATCCAGCGCGTTCGTGACCTGAACGAAAACCCCGGCGAGCGTTGCGCCGTGCTCGTCCGCGACCGTGCCTTGAATCGCCGCGCTCGTGACGCCCTGCGCGTCCAACAGCCGTGGCAGGGATGCGAATGCCAGCAACAGGAGCGGGCGCCTCACCGTGCGCCCGCCAACAGTCGTTGGAAGCGCGGGTGGCCCCGCAACGGGTCCCAGGTGGGATCGACTCGCAGCCACGCGGTGGTCAGGTGCCCGGGGATCGACAGCAGCTGCTCGAGCCGGTCGATCGCCGCGTCGTGCTCCCCGACCATCGTATAGACGCGAGCCAGGTCCAACAGGCGATAATAGCCTTGGTATGCTTCCTTCTCGACCGGGAGGAGCGCAACCCCTCGCTCGCCCTCTTGGATCGCCTCCCGTTTGCGGCCGAGGCCGGCAAAAACGATACCTAACGCGGTATGCAGGCGCGCGTCCTCTGGACGCTGGGCGACCCTCCCTTGCAGATAGCTGCGTGCCGAATCGTAGTAGCCGCGCGCCAGCGCCCCGCGTCCCATCAGCCCATAGACCTGCGCGAAGAGCTGGGTCCTCGGGGCGAAACGCGCCTGGCCCTCAAGGACGTCCGGCATTTCGTGCACTCGGGCGATGGCCTGGTCGTAGCGGCGATCGAACAGTTCGAGCATCACCCGCACGTAGCGCATCTGCTGATTATCAACGACGCCAGCGGTTCGGGCCTCGTCAAAGACCTCCCGCGCCCGTCGCGTGTTCCCGTCCAATCGCAGGTACAGCCACGTCTTAAAGTAGTACAGGTCCGGCTTGTCCGGTGCGAGCGCGAGTGCCCGATCGTACAGCGCTTCGGCGTGTGGGAAATCCCGCAACATGTCGTAGACCTGCGCGTACTGGTTGGCCACGCCGTCGGAAAGGGGATCGAGCTGCAGCGCCTTCTCAAAGGTCGCCAGCGCTTCGGGCATTTTCCCCTGACGCATGCGCAACACGCCTTCTGCAAGGAAGACACGTGCATCACTGGGGCGGCTCGCCTCGACGACGGCGAACTCGCGCAGCGCGCGGTCGTAATCCAGCTGGCCCAGGAAGTAGTAGGTCGCGAGGGAGTGATGTGCCTCGGGCAGCCCGGGATCCAGCGCAAGCGCCTTGTCGACTGCGCCCTTGGCCAGCGCGAGGCGCTCCGGCGAGCGATCCCAATAATAGAGATAGATCTGGGAATGCCTCCGCGAGAGCATGGCGTAGGCCAGCGCGAAGTTGGGATCCAGCGCGACCGCCTTCTCGTACATGCGTACTGCCGCGAGGGCGGCCGCATGGCCCGGTCCTCGACCCTCATAGCCGCTGCCGCGCAGGTAATAGTCGTACGCTGCGAGGTTGTGCGTCGGGATGGTGGCGAGTTGCCTGCGTTGCGGCTCCAGCAACCGCACGTCGAGCGCCCGCACCACTTTCTGAGCGATGTCTCCCTGCACACGAAAGATTTCGTCCAGCGGCTCGTCGTACACCTCCGCCCAGAGATGCGTGGCGTCCGCCGTCGTAATCAGCTGTGGAGTGACGCGGACGCGGGCCGGGCCTTGCGCTGACCTCTCCCAGCGGACGCTGCCTTCCAGGACGTAGTCCGCGCCCAGCTCCGCGCCGATCTCCCGAATCCCCTTCCGGCCGTTCCGGTAGAGGTTGGCGCTGGTGCTGGCGATAACGCGCAAGTCACCGATGGCGGACAATCGTGCGGTAATCTCCTCGGTGACCCCGTCCGTGAAGTACTGGTCGCCTGTGGGTCCGAGGTTGGCAAAGGGCAACACCACGAGGGTCTTCGGTTCCCGCGTGGTCTTGGCAGTATGGGCGCCGGCCAACTGCCCGATCAGGACCCATCCACTCGCAAGGAGGCCGACCACCACCAGGGCGAGCCCGAGCGGATGTCGTCTTCGGGCTGTCGGCGGCCGCCGCGCTGCGGCGTCTCCGTTCTGGTCCGACGGCGCCGGCTCCAGCGCTGGGACCCGCTCGCCCAAGGCCGCGCCGGCTGCGGACTTTGCCGCGTCCACGCCCTCCGCTGGTTGCCGCGTCCGGATCCCTTCCATGACCAGGCGGGTTGCAGCTGACGGCTCGACCTCGAGGTCGCGCCCCAGGCGTCTCGCGAATTCCTGGTAGGCCCGCACCGCACCCGCCCGATCGCCCGCGCGGTCCAGCAGCTCGACCAAGCGCCGCACCGCCGTCTCGTCGAACGGCGACAGCTCAGTCAGTCGCTGCGCCCAGCGTGCCGCCCCCACCGGGTTCCGGGCCGTCTCGTCTCGTTCGATGAGGAGCTGGGCCCCCTCGCACGCGCGCCGGCGCAGGCGTTCTCGCTCCTCATCGAGCCAGCGCTCGAACTCTGGCACCTCCGACACGTGGAAGCCGTTGAACAGACTCCCGCGATACAAGTCCAACGCATGGTCGGCGTGTCCTGCCTCGAGCGCCGTCTCGAACTCACGGACATCGCACGAAATGCCTTCCTCCCTGGTCCCCACCTCTTCTTCACCACGGGCCCGCAGCACCTCGCGCCCCAGCGCTTGTCGCAAGGCGTGGACGGCCTGGTTGAGCGCGTTTCGTGCGTGCGCGTGGTCGAGCTCGGGCCAGAGTAGCGCCACGAGCGTGTCGCGTCGCTGGAAGCCCCACGGGCGGGCAATGGTGAGATAGCCGAGGAGGGCAAGGAGCTTGGGGCGCCGGAGGATTGCATCAAGCTCGCGGCCTTGCGAGTCCCTGAGCTCGACAGACCCCAGCATCCGGACGCTGATCATGACGTGTTCCTCCGGGCCGGGCCCGCTCTTAGCCGTCAGCTAAGCGATGGCAAAGAAGCAGTACACCGGGCCGCCGCACTTTCAGAGAACATACGCCTTCCCTCGGGGGCCGCAATCGGCACGGGGCAAACCCTGACCATGCCAGAGGGAAAGACCCTGCACGAACGGAGGTTTTATGTCGTCGTATCGGATCCACCGGACCTGTCCGCTGCTTGTACTGGCCGCGTCAGTCGTGACCGGCGCATGCGGCGACCCGGGGCCCTCCCCGGTGGTGCCGTCCGCTCTGGTAGTGAGCGCCGGCGACCACCAAGCCGGCCCGGTTGGAGTGCCGTTACCCATCCCTCTGCAAGTCGCGCTCACCGGTACGGACGGCCGCCCATTCTCGGGCGCGGTGGTGACCTGGCGACTGACGTCCGGCGACGGCAGCATGAGTCCGGACTCGGCTACTACCGACGCTAGTGGAATCGCGCGGACCACCCTGACCCTGGGGCCCACGATCGGTGTCGATCTCGTGTCCGCGAGCGTGGCGGGCATCGCTCCAGTGTCGATCACCGCCACGGCGCTCGATCGCTGCGACCGCGCGCTCGCGCTCCCATACTCCATCGGTGCGACGGCGACCGGTACCCTCGCCCAGACCGACTGTGCGTTCCCGGACGGTTCCTTCGTCGATTACTTCGCCCTCGGTGCCACAACCGCCCAGAGCCTCCGGTTCAGCCTGACCTCCAGCAGCCTTAACGCCTTTCTCGCGCTCTTCGATGGGCACGGCAGTATCGTCGCGGTCAACGACGATGACGGCACGTCGTCTAACGCGGCGATCCGAATCCTCGCGCAGCCGGACAGCTACTTCGTCGCGGCTAACTCGTACGCCGGCGGGGAGACCGGGCCCTACACTCTCTCCTCGACGGCGGTACCGGAGGAGATCGGCCCATGCCAGCACGCCGTGCACGTCTGGGTCACTGTCGGGATTCAGACCACTCAGCAGGTGCAGCCGACGGATTGCGTCGACGCATCCGGCCGCTCCTACGACCACGTGCTGCTCGTCCTGAAGCCGGGCCAGCGCGTCACCGTTGCGGAAAACTCGACGGCGTTCGACGCGGTGCTCCAGCTGTGGGACTTGTCGGCCTCTCCCGATGCACTGGTTGCAGGCGACGACAATGGTGGTGGGGGAACCAACGCCTTGCTGTCATTCACCGATACCGACAGCGTGCCCCGCTCCTATGCCATTTGGGCAATCGCTGCCCAGGCAGGCGCGGTGGGGGCGTATACGCTGTCGATCACTTCATCCAGTGCGGGAGCGCAGGTCCGAGCCCACGCGACACGAGGCGGCACGGCCGCTCCCTTCAACCCGTTAGCCAAAGGGAGGGTCCCATGAGCCACCGACTAAAGAAGGTCCTCTTCGCCGGGCTCGTCGCCGCCCCTCCACTGTACCTCGCCGCCTGCGACCCTCAGCGGCCTCTCGCCCCCGAGATCCGGGCAGCGGCCGTGGGCGGGTCGACACTGAGCGCACCGTCGAACCCCACCGCTATTGCGGTGTCCGTGAGCCGGATCGACCTCTCGTGGCGGGACAACTCCACGAACGAGGAAGGCTTCGAGGTCCAACGCTCGACGACCGGCGCGAGCGGCGCTTTCACGTGGCGCGCTAGCCTTGCGGCGAACACCTCGGCATACGCCGACACGGGACTCACCGCGGGCACGCAATACTGCTACGAATTGCGCGCCTTTCAGACCAAGGGGGCCAAGACGCACGTCTCGGTCTTCTCGGCCATCGCGTGTGCCACTACTCCGGCGCCGCCTCCGCCGCCACCCCCGCCACCGCCGCCGACACCGAGTGCGCCAGGTCAAGTCTCTGCGGGACTGATGACGGGCATCACCGCCTGGGTCCAATGGGTCGACTATTCGACGAATGAGGATGGCTTCCGAGTCGAGCGGTCGGGTGACGGCACGAACTGGATGACCGTCGGATCGATCGGCCCCTCGAGCGACTACTCGGTGTTATTCGTCGACACCACGTGGACGATCGAGCAGTCGGCATGCTACCGCGTCATTGCGTTCAACGCGGCAGGAGGCTCGCCGTCGAGCGTCGCATGCACGCCACCACTGCTGGGCCCGACTCTTCTCACTATGGTTGGAGACGACTTAACCTGGGCCGACAACTCCTCGGTGGAATCCGGCTACCAGCTCTGGTTCATGGATGTCGACGGCGGACCAGCCTACGAGGGACTGGCCGGCACATATCCGGCCAACACGACCAGCATTACCGGCCTCGGTCCGTGTCCGTTGAGCTGGTGCTGGGGCTGGGTGGTGATGGCCGTCTCGACCGACGGCCAAACCTCGGCTTATACCGCTGTCCAAACGCGCCAGCCATGAATCCTCTCAATGCGAGGTGGACCATGTATCGCACACAATCGAGCGTCCCAGCACTAGCAATCGTGGCCGCGTTGGCCTTGGGCGCTTGCCAGGAGCGAGCGCCGACGGAGGCAAGCAGTCGACTGCTCGCCGCCAGCGCTGTCTCACTCGAATCAAACGGTCGCTACGTCGTGGTCTTCTCAGCAGAGCGCGTGCCCGTCGACTTCGGGGAACGCGTCGCGGCGCTGGGCGGCTCGATTGAAAGCGCGATCGACAGCATCGGCGTCGCCGGGGTGACTGGGCTGTCAGAGGTCGCAGCGACCGAGCTGGGGGCAGCCGCGGACATCCGGGCGGTGGAGCCCGACCCAATGACTAGACCGCGGGACGACGGCGAGGCCACCGACGGTCTCGCCGACGAGGCCGCGAGCGAGGCCGCCGTGCCAGCCGATGCCACCGCGTCCCCGACCGCGGCGCAATTTTACGCGCGGCAGTGGAACCTGCGAGCGGTGTTCGCTCCCGATGCGTGGGCGGCAGGCCACCTTGGCTCCCGTGACGTCGTGGTCGCGATCCTCGACACCGGCATTGACTATACGAACCCGGACCTGGCCGGACTCGTGGATCTCGACCGCTCGATATCATTCGTGCCCGAGGACGTGACGCGGCACTACCCGGGCCGGCTGCCGTTCAGCGACCTGTTCTGGCACGGGACCGCCGTTGCGTCCGTCGTCGCGAGCAACGCCATCCTCCTGGCGGGCGTGAACCGCTACGTCACGCTGCTCGCAGTGAAGGTCGCCGACTCCACGAACAGCCACACCGTCGGCCGGCTGATCAGCGGCATCGTGTACGCTGCCGACCAGGGCGCCGACGTGATCAACCTCAGCAGAGGCAGCGAGCGCGACAAGAGCCAGAGCCCGGGTTTTGTGGCGGCATGGGAGCGCGCGGTGAACTACGCGTTCCGGAAGGGCGCGCTCGTCGTCAGCGTCCCGTTCAACGACGGCGCCGACCTCGATCACAACGGCGACATCGTGCGGCTGCCCTGCGAAGCCGCCAACGCGATCTGTGTCTCAGCCACCGGGCCGACGGGCGCGGCCGGCATCAACGGGCCGTGGGTAGACGTGGATGCAATCGCGCCATACAGCGCTTTCGGCCGCTCCGCCGTCAGCGTCGCCGCGCCCGGCGGCGCAGGTGAAGTCGGTCAGTTCCGGAGAATGTGGACGATCTGCACGACGACGCCGACACAGACCACCGGTGCCCCAGCATGCCGCGCCCGTCAGGCCATCGCGCAGCCCGTCGGTACGAGCTTCGCGGCACCGCACGTCGCCGGGCTCGCGGCGCTGCTCGTGGCCCAACTCGGTCACGGAAACCCGGCACTGATCCGCACCCGGATCCTTCAGTCGGCGGACGACCTGGGTGAGCCCGGAACCGATCCGCACTACGGCAAGGGCCTGATCAACATCGCGCGGGCGCTGCGGCTGATCAAGTGAACATGGACAAGCAGGCACCTTGGCAGGAGGAGAGATCATGAACGAGCTGCACAAGCTCGTAGCGGTCCCAATCGTCCGTCTGACGAACGCTAACGGTGGCGAATGAGAGGACGTATGAATTCGACTAGAGCGGGAGCGATGCTCGGCACCGTTCTCGGGGCACTTCTCGGTGCAAGCTGCAAGGAGCCGGGCGCCCCGACCCCGATTACGATCACGGGCGTCAGTCCCGCGAGAGATTGGTTGCGCGGAAAGGCCG
>Ga0209239_1001512_pt1 | contig 13863 bp, 11 predicted proteins | sample GraSoi013_2_20cm_FD_185824 | JGI IMG/M metagenome (GOLD analysis project Ga0209239, IMG submission 185824) | Grasslands soil microbial communities from the Angelo Coastal Reserve, California, USA - Sample 10_02_2013_2_20cm (SPAdes) (version 2) | ecosystem: Environmental > Terrestrial > Soil >...
ACGGGATCGCGCCCGACGAGTTCAGGTGAGAACCCCCCGGGTGATCGGCTCTCCTGCCCACCCCAAAAGTTGACGCCCGCCAGGCTGACCTGGTGCAATGGCCGAGGCCACCGCGAGGAGCCGGCACATTCTAAAGCAGCTACTGGTGAGCGTCGGGCTGTTCGTCGCGCTGCCCAGTGTGGCAGCGGCTCAGCGCATCGCGCTGGACGCGTCGGCCTGGGTTCCGAGTGTCATGGCCGCCGAGGCCAAGGTCGAAGGCGGGGCCCTGCCAGGCACGGCCTTCGACTTCAAGCAGGATCTTGGAATCGACGACGAGCCGCTGGCCGATCTCCGCCTCAGCGTCTTCACCGGGCCGAACAGCAGGCTGCGCCTGGCGTATACCCGCGCGAGCTACGCGGGCGACACGATCCTCGATCGAACAATCCAGTTCAACGGGTCCGTTTTCCCGGCCTCGACCCGCGTCGTGTCCGACCTCGACCTGCACTATGCGCGACTCGGATGGATCTGGCAGCTCCCGGTGATCCCGGACAAACTGAGAGTGGGTCCGGTCGTCGAGGCCAAGGCCTTCGTGGCCAGCGCCACGCTGGACGCGCCAGCGACCACGCCGCGACTGCGAGAGACCGAGAGGGTCGCCGTCGTGATCCCGAGCGCCGGCCTGGCGCTCGACCTGAGCCTGCACCCCCTGATCGACCTGTTCGCCGAGGGCTCCGCCCTGACTCTGGGCGACCGGGGACGGGTCATCGACGCCGAGGCGGGGGTGCGCGTCCACCTGGTCAAGTTCCTCACCATGATCGCCGGGTATCGGTTCTTCGAGGTGCGCGGCGAGGAGGACCACAGTTTCGCGCGGCTGCAACTGTCCGGCCCGTTCGTCGGCGTGACCTTCAGGTTCTGACCGAGCGCGTCGCGCGCTAAGTCCTTAACGTGCTTGCGCGCTCCGGCCGTGCGTGTACACTGGACCTGTCGGCCGGATGGGCCGGATCTCGCCTCCGATGCAACGTGTCTTCCGGTTCGCGGGGCGTGTACGACCAGCGGAAGACAGTCCGAGGGGGTTCACATGGCGTCAAAACTGTATATCGGCGGTCTCGCGTACTCGACCACGAGCGACGGGCTTCGCGAGTTCTTCAGCCAGTCCGGCAGCGTCCTGTCGGCGACGGTGATTACCGATCGGTTCTCCGGGCAGTCACGCGGCTTCGGCTTCGTCGAAATGGCGACGGCGGAAGAGGCGCAGAACGCGATCGCTCAGCTCAACGGGCGGGAGCTCGACGGCCGGAAGATCACGGTCGAGGTCTCGAACCCGCAGGGCCAGCGCACCGGCGGCCCGCGGCCCGGCGGCAATCGGCCGAGCGGCGGCGGGCGTGGCCCTGGCGGGGGACGCGGTCCGGGGGGCGGGCGCGACAGCGGCTACGCCCACCGGCCCTCGAAGCCCGTGAAGTGGTAGTGCGGACTTCTGGAATTCGCGGGGCTGGGGCCCCGCCGTCCGAGGTTTCGGAGGGGGCCCTCAGGCCCCCTCCGAGCTAAAGATCCGGTCGTAGCGGCCGTACTCGCGGGCCGCGTCCATGAACCACTTCACGGCGTCCGGATCCGAGCGCGGCGGGATCTCGCACGAGGTGGACAGGATGAACGCCGAGGTCCTCGCGGCCGTGTCGATGCAGCGCCGGACGTCGGCGGCCATCGCCTCCCGGCTCGTCTTCTCGAACTTCGTCGCGTCCACGTTGCCGATCGCGACGACGCGGCCGCGGGACACTTCCGTGAACCGCTTGAGCTGGTCCACGTAGAGCTTCGGGTCCGCCTGCTGGTCGAGGTCGAACGAGATCGTCGTGAAGCCGCACCGAATGAGGTCCTCGTAGATCGGGTAGGTCGTTCCGCAGATGTGTGTCGTCACGCCGACCTTCTTCGCCTTGAAGTAATCCACGAGCTCCTTGTGGTAGGGTGCGATGAACTCCCGGTAATTGTCGGGCGAGATCAGGCTGATCGAGGCGGTGGGCTCCGAGAAGCTGAGCCCGATGCCCGTGGCCACGATCGCGTCTCCCCAGTTCTTGCAGAAGTCGGTCGTGATCCGCATCAGGTCATGGATGAACTTCGGGTCCTCGAAGGTGTCCAGGAGCATCGTCTCGGGGTTCCGGAGCAGCATCGCGATCGTCCACGGGCCCACGGCCACGGCGCCGATCGCGGTCGGAAGCTTCGCTTTCACCAGCGCCTCGCACTGCTCGAGGAAGCCGGGGAGGCGTGCCGTCCGGTGCGGATCCGGCGGCGCGAGCTGCGCGAGCCGGGCCTTGTCGTCCTGGAGGACGTGCCGGTCGATCGACGGCACGACGTAGTCCGAGTACTTCACGTGGCAGCCGAACGCCTCGGCCTCCTTCGCCAGGTCGTTGTAGGCGAGGACGACGTCGGGCTGGTAGCGCTCGTAGTAGTTCAGCATCGCCGTGGTCGCCCTGGGCACGTTCGTGCAGTACTCCTCGATCGACAGGCCGTCGAGGGTGCCGGCGAACGAAGCGACGATTGGGTAGACCGGCACACGGTCGACGAACGAGCGCTTGTAGGCGGCGACGACGCGGTCACGGGGCGTGTACTGGGCGCGGCCGTGCTCCACGTCCCAGATGCGGTTGGCCTCCATGTACCGGGGCGGGAGCTTGGCCTCGTACTCCATGAACTGCGTGATCGGATAGCGGATGCCGCCCGCGTGCGTGCCCTTGAGGCCCTCGATGATGTCCTCCATCTGGGCCCACGGGATCGTGAACGCCATCTCGTGGTCTTGGGTCTGCCCGAAGATCCGGTCGCCCGAGCAGGGGAGGATGAGCTGTGGCTGGTCGGTGCGCATCGTCGTCACGATGATCTCCGAGCAATCGATGCGGCCCCCGAAGGCGGAGGTGAGCTTCCCGCCGCGCTTCCAGAGTGCCGCCTGGGTGAGGCGCATGACCTGGGCCGGGTTGGCGTAAATGCAGACGACGTGCGGCTCGAACGGCGCGCGGTCGAGCGGCGCCACCAGGAGGCAGGAGTACTCGCCGGGCGCGAACTTGTCCACGGCGGCTTCGGACCGCGCACCGGCATCCTTTGTCGCGGTGTACATGCCCTCGCACAGCGTCCCGGAGTTGTGCAGGTGCGTCGGTTTCTCGAAGCCGAGCGCCGCGATGCCGAGGGAGCAGATGTGGTCCTCCCGGGTGAGCGCGATCATCCAGCCGTATCGCCGGGCCATGTCGATGACCTGGCAGTTCATGCTGAGCTTCTTGAAGTCGCGGGCCGGCCGCTTGGCCTTTTCGGGAATCTCCTCGCCGGGCTTGAGCATCCGGATCGCCACGGGGAACGTCTGGGGCCGGATGTAGAACTGCAGCTCCCGGTCGGCGGTTTTGACGTCGATCATGGGGTCTCCTTTGTCGCGGGCGCCGCGAGGCGCGTGTGGCTCCGCATCGCGGACTTCTCGCTGAAGCGTACTACCTCGCGGAGCCCGCGACAACAATGTAGAATACCGCGCACTCGCGGCGGGCGTTGCCCGCCGCGTCAAGACGGGGAACGGGCGCGTGCACCTCGGTAGGGGAGGTCCAGAATGCAGGCTCCAAGCGCGAGCTACAGCCTCACGGTCCGGCTCGAGATCCTGAACAAGCCCGGCATGCTCGGTCGGGTCACCTCGGCGATCGGCAAGGCCGGCGGCGACATCGGCGCCATCGACCTGGTCGTCGTCGGCAAGACGACGATCACGCGCGACATCACGTTCAAGGCGCGCGACGAGCCGCACGGCCAGCAGGTCGTGGACGGGATCCGCGCGGTCCAGGGCGTGAAGGTCGTCAACGTCTCGGACCGCACGTTCCTCATGCACCTGGGCGGGAAGATCGAGGTGCGCGGGAAGATGAGCGTCAAGACCCGCGACGACCTCTCCATGGCCTACACGCCGGGCGTCGCGCGCGTCTGCATGGCCATCCACCACGACCCCGAGAAAGCGTACGCGCTGACGATCAAGCAGAACGCCGTCGCGGTCGTGACGGACGGCACCGCGGTGCTCGGTCTCGGCGACATCGGCCCGAGCGCCGCCCAGCCGGTGATGGAGGGCAAAGCGCTCATCTTCAAGGAGTTCGCCGGGGTCGACGCCTTCCCGCTGTGCCTGGCGACCAAGGACGTGGACGAGATCGTGGCGATCGTGAAGGCGATCGCGCCCGTGTTCGGCGGGATCAACCTCGAGGACATCTCGGCGCCACGCTGCTTCGAGATCGAGGAGCGGCTCCAGCGCGATCTCGAGATCCCAGTGTTCCACGACGACCAGCACGGCACTGCGGTCGTGGTCCTCGCGGCGCTGCTCAACGCGCTCCAGATCGTGAAGAAGCGGCTCGCCGACGTGCGGATCGTGTTCACCGGGGCCGGCGCGTCCGGCATCGCGACGGCGAAGCTCCTTATGCAGGCCGGCGCCAAGCACATCACCGCCTGCGACCGCGCGGGGACGCTCTACGACGGCCGCGTCGACAACATGAACCCGATCAAGGTGTGGTTCGCGAAGCACACCAACGCGAAGAAGATCCGCGGCTCGGCGAGCGACGCGCTCAAGGGTGCCGACGTCTTCATCGGCCTCTCGGGCCCGGGCGTCGTCGCGCTCAAGGACATCAAGGCCATGAACCGCGACCCGATCGTCTTCGCGATGGCGAACCCGATCCCGGAGATCCAACCCGAGGAGGCCGGGCCCTACGTTCGGGTCATGGCCACGGGACGCTCGGACTACCCGAACCAGATCAACAACTCGTGCTGCTTTCCGGGCTTCTTCCGCGGGATGCTCGACGTCCGGGCGCGACGCGTGAACGACGCGATGAAGCTCGGGGCGGCGCATGCGCTGGCGGCCATCGTGTCCAAGGAGGAGCTCTCCGAGGAGTACATCACGCCCTCGATGTTCGACAGTCGCGTGGTGCCGGCCGTCGCCGCGGCGGTCGCGGACGCCGCGATCCGCACGGAGGTCGCGCGCCGGCAGCGGCGCGCGCCGGTCGTCGCCTCCAAGGCGTCGCGGTAAGCCGTGAAGGCCAAGGAGCTGCTCGCGGCGTGCTTCGTCCTGTTCGGCGCGCTTCTCGTCTGGCCCCTCCTCTCGATCCCGAATCGCGCCGTGCTCGTGGCGGGCGTGCCCGCGCTGGTCCTCTACCTGTTCGGCGTCTGGGCGGTGGTCGTGGCCGTGCTCGCGTGGGCGGCCCGCCGGTCGGGGGATGAGGACGGCCCGTGACCGTCGGCATCCTCCTCGCCTACCTCTGCTTCCTCTTCGTCGTCGCCGCCGTCGCTGAGCGCTTTGGACGGCGGCGTCTCGTCGCGCGGCTGCGCACGCTGACGTACGTCATGGCCGTCTCGGTCTACTGCACCGCGTGGACCTTCTACGGCAGCGTCGGGCTCGCCGCAAACCGCGGCCTCGAGTTCCTGACGATCTACCTCGGACCCGCGCTGATCGCGCTCACGTGGCCGACGATGCTGCGCAAGCTCGTACGGGTCGCCAAGGAGCAGCGGATCACGACGATCTCCGACTTCATCGGGAGCCGGTACGGCAAGTCGGCCGCCCTCGGCACGCTCGTCGCGGTGCTCGTCGTGGTCGGGATGATCCCGTACATCGCGCTCCAGTTGAAGGCGGTATCGGTCTCGTTCCGGATGATGATCCCGGGGGACTCGCTCCTCTCCGGCTTCGACCCGACGCTGCTCGTCGCCGGCACGCTCGCGCTCTTCGGCATCCTGTTCGGCGCCCGGAACCTCGACTTCACACGACAGCAGACGGGCCTCATGACCGCTGTTGCCGTGGAGTCCATCGTCAAGCTCGTGGCGTTCCTGCTCGTCGGCGGCTGGGTGACGTGGGGGCTCTTCGGGGGCTTCGGTGACATCTTCACGGCGATCGCCGCGAGCCCGTGGTCCCGGCTCCTCACGCTCGACACGCCGCCCGCCGCCTCCTATGCGCGCTGGGCCGCGATGCTCCTGATCTCGATGATGGCGGTCATCCTCCTGCCGCGGCAGTTCCACGTCCTCGTCGTGCAAAATCCGCGGGAGCGCGACGTGCACACGGCCGCGTGGGCCTTCCCGCTCTACCTCCTCGCGATCAACGTCTTCGTGCTGCCCATCGCCTTCGGCGGCCTCCTCACGTTCGGGGATGTCGCCTCCGCCGACAGCTTCATCCTGGCGCTCCCGCTCCGGGCGGACGCGGGGCTCGTCGCCGTCACCGTGTTCCTCGGCGGCTTCTCCGCCGCGACGGCCATGATCGTCGTGGACTCCCTCGCGCTCTCGAAGATGATCTCCAACGACATCGTCCTACCGTTCCTCCTCCGCCGCCGGCGGCTCGAGGAAGTGTACTCGGCGAGCCTCGCGTCCACGCGCCTCGGCATCCTCGTGGTGGTGACCCTCGGCTTTCTGTGGGCGCGTATCGAGGCGGGCCCGTTCCTCCTCGTGGCAGGGCATAACGGCCGGCGTGGGAGTGTCGTTCATCGCGGTCACGCAGTGCGCTCCCGCCGTGCTCTTCGGCTTGTACTGGCGCCGCGGCAACCGCAAGGGCGCCTTGGCGGGCATCTCCGCGGGGTTTGCCCTGTGGTTCTACACGCTGATCGTCCCCGCCGTCGTGAAGGATGGCGCGGTGCCGATCTCGCTGCTGGAGGCCGGCCCGCTCGGCATCGGCTGGCTCCGCCCGACCGCGCTCTTCTCGCTCGAGGGGCTCGACTCGATCAGCCACGGCGTCTTCTGGTCGCTCTTCGTCAACGTCGCCGCCTACCTCCTGGTATCCATCTTCACCGCCCAGGACGCCGACGAGCGCAGCCAGGCCGCGGCGTTCGTCGGGCTCGTCGAGAAGGCCGAGCCGTCGCCGACGCCCGCGATCCTGTCGGTGCCGGAGATCGAGCGCCTCCTGCACCTGTACGTCCCCGCCGAGGATGCCGACGCGATCCTCGGCGAGCTGCTCGGCGGCAAGACGCCGCGCGAGCTGTCGCTGCCCGACCTCCTCGACCTGCGTATCCGCCTCGAGCGCATGCTGGCGGCCTCGCTCGGTGCCGCCGCAGCCCGTTACATCATCGAGGACCGGTTCACGATCTCGAAGGGCGAGGCGCAGGAGCTCGTCGAGTCGTTCCAGACCATGCAGCGCTCGCTTGGGAAGAGCGAGCGGCTCCTCGCCTCCGTGGTGGAGTCGGTGGAGGACTGCATTTTCACGACCGACGTCGAGGGGCGGCTCATCACGCTCAACCCGGCGGGCCGCCGGCTGCTCGGCCGCGACGCGGCCGCCGGCCCATTGACGCGCCTCGACGTGCTCGACGAGGCCGACCGGCGTCGCGTCGGCCCGGCCATCAAGCGCGCGGTGGCGAACGGCCGGCCCTGGCGCGGGGCCGTGCAAGGGCTCACCCGCGCCCGTCGACGCTTCCCGGCGCACCTCGCCGTCTCCTGCGTTTTCGACGAGAAGGGACAGGTGCTCGGAACCGTCGGAGTGCTTCGCGACCTCACGGAGCAGGTCGCGACCCAGCAGCGCCTCATCCAGCGCGAGAAGCTCGCCTCCCTCGGCGAGATGGCGGCCGGCGTCGCGCACGAGATCCGTAACCCTCTCGGCGGCATCAAGATGGCGACCAACCTCCTGTCCTCGAGCGCGATGAACGACCGGCGGATCTCGCAGGAGATGGCCCAGTCCATCACGTCCGGAATCGCGGAGATCGAGGCGATCATCGCGGACCTGCTCGACTACGCCCGCGAGACCCGCCTGGACTGCCAGGAGTACGCGCTCGGCCGCATTCTGGCGCCAGTCGTCGAGGCGTGCGCCGCCGATGGCCGAGCGCGGGGCGTGCGCGTCGTGGCGCACGGGCTCGAGGACGCGGTGGTCGCGTCGGTCGACGGCCAGCGCCTCAGACAGGTGTTCACCAACGTCATGCAGAACGCGCTCGAGGCGACCGAGCGCCAGCGGAGCGGGCGAGTGGAGGTGCGGCTGCACCAGCGCGAGACCGCGGGGGTGGTCGAGATCGCGGACAACGGCGTCGGCATCCAGCCCGAGCACCGCGAGAAGATCTTTCTGCCCTTCTACACGACCAAGCCGACCGGCACGGGGCTCGGCATGGCGATCGTCAAGAAGATCATGGACCTGCATGGCGGCGAGATCGAGATCGACAGCGCGCCCGGGCGGGGGACCACGATCCGCCTGATCATTCCGCGGTCGCCGCTGCCGGCCGTCGCGGAAGTGGCGTAGAGGAGGGGGCGATGCGACACCGGGTCCTGATCGTCGAGAAGAAGAAAATCTTCCTGTCCGGGGGGACCACGATCCGCCTGATCATTCTGCGGTCGCCGCTGTCGGCCGTCGCGGAAGTGGCGTAGAGGAGGGGGCGATGCGACACCGGGTCCTGATCGTCGAGGACGACGAGATCTTCCTGCGCCCGCTCCAGCGCACCCTGGAGGTCGAAGGATACGACGTGCTCGTCGCGGGGAGTGGAGAGGAGGCGATGGAGCTCCTCAAAAGCGACGACGTGGACCTGGTGCTCACCGACAAACGGCTGCCCGGGGTCGACGGGGTCGAGCTCGTCCGACGGATCAAGAGCGACCATCCCGACCTGGCGGTCGTGGTGATGACGGCGTACGGGACGATCGGTTCGGCGGTCGAGGCGATGCGCCTCGGCGCCGAGGACTACCTCGTGAAGCCGTTCGAGGCCGCCGAGATGCTCATGGTGCTCCGGCGCGCGATCGAGTTCCACGAGCTCAAGGCCGCAAGCCGCGCGACCCTGCGGCGCAACCAGGAGCGGTTCACGCTCAAGAACATCCTCGCGCAGAGCCAGGTGATGCAGGACGTCTTCGAGCTGCTCAACACGGTTGCCGGGCTCGACACGACCGTGCTGATCCACGGCGAGACGGGCGTTGGCAAGGAGCTGCTCGCGCGCTCGCTCCACTTCTCGGGCGCTCGGCGCGACAAGCCGTTCGTCGCGGTGAACTGCGCGGCGATCCCGGAAGAGCTGTTCGAGTCGGAGCTGTTCGGTTTCAGGAAGGGCGCCTTCACGAGCGCCAGCGAGACGCGCCGCGGCCTGCTCCAGGCGGCCAACGGCGGGACGCTCCTCCTCGACGAGATCGGCGAGATGCCGCTCGGGCTGCAGTCGAAGCTCCTGCGGGTCATCGAGGAGAAGCGCGTGACATCGATCGGCTCCGACCGCGCGATCGAGATCGATGTGCGCTTCATCGTCACGACCAACAAGGACCTCCAGGCCGAGGTCGAGCGCGGCGCCTTCCGACGCGACCTCTACTACCGGCTGTCGGTGATGCCGGTGCTGGTGCCGCCCCTGCGCGAGCGCGCCGGTGACATCCCGTTGCTGGCGCAGCACTTTCTCGAAGCCAGCGCCCGGCGCTCGAAGAAGACGGTGCGAGCGATCTCGCCCGCGGTGATGCAGGCGCTCTGCCGCTACGCATGGCCCGGCAACGTGCGTGAGCTGGAGAACGTGATCGAGCGCGCGGTGATCGTCGCCAAGGGTGACACGATCGCCGACGTCGAGCGGTTCCTCACGGGCGAGGCGGAGCGGCCGCGCGTGGACCTCGGGCTGCCGTTTCGCGACGCGAAGGCGCGGGTCATCGAGGAGTTCGAGCGCGCCTACATCGTCGGCGTCCTCGAGGCCGAGGGCGGAAAGCTCACCGCCGCCGCCAAGCACGCCGACATGGACCCGAAGAACTTCTACGAGAAACTGACGCGCTACGGCCTCCGTCGGCCCGCCGGGGGGCTGGGCGACTGAGGTAGAATCGTCGGCGGACGAGGCCAATCCAGCAGTCGACGAGGGGAGCTATGGCCCAAGCGAAACCGAAGGCGGACGTTCCGATCCAGGCGTTGCTTCGCGAGAACCGGAAGTTTCCGCCGCCGAAGGCGTTCGGGAACAACGCGCTCATCAACAAGCCTTCGATCTACGCCCAGGCGCAAAAGAATTACGTGCGGTTCTGGGAACAGCGCGCCCGTGACCTCCACTGGTTCAGGCCGTGGAGGAAGGCGCTCGACTGGAAGCCACCGTACGCCAAGTGGTTCGTCGGCGGCAAGCTGAACGTCGCGGACAACTGTCTCGACCGCCACGTCTCCGGCCCGCGCCGTACGAAGGCCGCGATCATCTGGGAAGGCGAGCCCGGGGACAGCCGCGTCCTGACCTACTGGGACCTCTACCGTGAGGTCAACCGGTTCGCCGCGGCGCTCAAGCGGCATGGCGTCAAGAAGGGCGACCGGGTCACGATCTACATGCCGATGGTGCCCGAGCTGCCGATCGCCATGCTGGCGTGCGCCCGGATCGGCGCGCCGCACAGCGTGATCTTCGGCGGCTTCTCGCCGGAGGCCGTGCGCGAGCGCATCCACGACGCCGACTCGAGTCTCGTGATCACCGCCGACGGCGGCTTCCGGCGCGGCTCCATCGTCCCCCTCAAGAAGAACGTGGACGAGGCGCTCCGCGGCGCGCCCGGCGTCAAGACGGTCATCGTCCTCAAGCGCACCGGCCAGGCCGTGGCGATGCAGAGCGGCCGCGACGTCTGGTGGGACGAGTTCGTCAAGGGCGCGCCCGCTCGCTGCCCGGCCGAGCCGATGGACTCGGAGGACCTCCTCTACCTCCTCTACACGTCCGGGTCGACGGGCAAGCCCAAAGGCATCATCCACACGACGGGCGGCTATCTCACGGGCGTGACCGCCACGCACAAGTGGATCTTCGACCTCCACGAGGAGGACGTCTACTGGTGCACCGCCGACATCGGCTGGGTCACCGGCCACTCGTACATCGTGTATGCGCCGCTCGCCAATGGCGCGACCACGGTCATGTACGAGGGCACGCCGGACTACCCCGACAAGGACCGCTTCTGGCGCATCGTCGAGAAGTACGGGATCACGATCATCTACACGGCGCCGACCGCGATCCGAACCTTCATGAAATGGGGAGACGCGTACCCGAAGCGCTGCGACCTCTCGAGCCTCAGGCTGCTCGGGACGGTCGGCGAGCCGATCAACCCCGAGGCGTGGGTGTGGTACTGGAAGGTGATCGGCGGAGGGCGGTGCCCGGTCGTCGACACCTGGTGGCAAACCGAGACGGGCCAGATCCTCATCACGCCGCTGCCGGGCGTCACCGTGCTCAAGCCCGGGTCGGCGACGAGGCCCTTCCCCGGCGTGGAGGCGGACGTGCTCGACGAGAAGGGCAACCCGACGACGTCGGGCTATCTCGTGCTCAAGAAACCCTGGCCGGCAATGCTCCGCGGCATCTGGGGCGATCCCGACCGCTACGTCAAGCAGTACTGGTCGAAGTACGACAACATTTATTTCACCGGCGACGGCGCCAAGCGCGACGAGGACGGCTATTTCTGGCTGCTCGGCCGCGTCGACGACGTCATGAACGTCTCGGGCCACCGCGTCTCGACGATGGAGGTCGAGTCCGCGCTCGTCGATCACAAGGCGGTCGCCGAGGCCGCGGTCATCGGCAAGCCACACGAAATCAAGGGGCAGGCGATCGCCGCCTTCGTCACGCTCAAGCAGGGCATCGACGGGACGCCCGCGCTCCAGGACGAGCTCAAGCAGCACGTCGCCAAGAAGATCGGCTCGCTCGCGCGGCCCGACGATCTGATCTTCTCCGCCGAGCTGCCGAAGACGCGGAGCGGGAAGATCATGCGGCGCCTCCTGCGTGACATCGCCGAGGGCCGGGCGCTCGGCGACACGACGACGCTCGCCGACCCGAACGTCGTCGCGACGCTCAAGGAGAAGTACGAGGCCGAGGAGTCGTAGCGAGCCCGCCGTCTCCGTATGGTCTCCACACCCGACCCGATTGGTTCCAGTACCATGGCCCGTCCCCCGGCCGGTCGGACGAGGGACACAGAATCAAAGGCTTGCGCTGGTCTCTCGCTTGGCATCGGGGCTGCAAAGAGCCGCCGCGGCTCGGTGAGCGGCTGGATGAAGCGCAGTAAAACAACAGAGGAGGCTTATGCCGGCGTCTAAAGTTCCACTCAAAGAGCTCCGCCGCGTCGTCATCGCCGCGTCCGTCGGGAACATCATCGAGTGGTACGACTTCTACATCTTCGGCAGCCTGGCCTCGATCCTCGCGGTCAAGTTCTTCGAGAAGGGCCACCCGGTGGCGGCCTTCCTCAGCACGGTGGCGATCTTCTCGGTCGGCTTCCTGATCCGCCCACTGGGGGCGTTCCTCTTCGGCTGGCTCGGCGACAAGGTGGGCCGGAAGTACACGTTCATCGTCACGCTGACCGGCATGGGCGTGGGGACGGCCCTCATCGGCTTCGTTCCCAGCTACGCGTCAATCGGGCTCGCCGCGGCCTTCATCCTCTTCGGGCTGCGCCTGATCCAGGGCCTCTGCCTCGGCGGAGAGTACGGCGGCGCCATCACCTACGTCGCCGAGCACATCTCCGACGAGAAGCGGGGGTACTACACCGGGTGGCTGCAGACGTCGCCGACGCTCGGCATCGTCCTGTCGCTTGGGGTTATCATCGGAATCCGCAGCTATCTTGGCTTCGACGCCTTCCAGGACTGGGGCTGGCGCGTGCCGTTCATCATCTCGCTCCTCCTCGTCGCAATCGCTATCTGGATCCGGCTCTCGCTCGGCGAAACGCCGATCTTCCAGGAGATCAAGAGGAAGGGCCAGACCGCGACCAATCCGTGGCGCGAGGCCTTCATGAGCAGCAACTTCAAGTATGTGGTCATCGCCAGCGTGGTCGTGCTGGGGCAGGGTTGCGTCTGGTACAGCGGCCAGTTCTGGGCGCTGTTTTACCTCCAATCGGTCAAGAAGCTCGACGTGCTGACCTCCAGCTATATCATCGCGGCCGCGCTGCTGATCGCGACCCCGACGCTCATCTTCTGGGGCTGGCTCTCGGACAAGATCGGCCGGAAGCCGATCATCCTCGGCGGCATGGCCCTTGCCTCCCTCACGTACTACCCCCTCTACACGGCGCTCGGCGGCTACGCCGATCCCAAGACCCTCAACCCCACGATGGCGGTGATCATCGTCGTGATCCTGGTCAACTACGTCGGCATGACGTATGGACCGATCGGGGCGTTCCTGGCCGAGTTCTTTCCCTCGCGTATCCGCTATACGTCGGTGTCAGTGCCCTATCACATCGGCAACGGCTGGGGCGGCGGTCTCGTGCCTTTCATCACCACGGCGGCCTACGCCAAGGCAGTGGAGAACGGCTCCAGCGACCCCCTCTTCTGGGCTCTGGTCTATCCCATCGCGCTTCCCGCGATCATGTTCCTGATCGCGGTCTTCCTGATGCCGGAGACGCGCAAGCACAGCATCTGGGAGGAGGGGGCGATCGAGGCGACTCGCGCGGCTCGCGCGTGAGCCGCCGCCGATAGTTCTGCCGGGTTTGATGGACGCTCGGGGGGTCTCGGGCCCCCCGGACGTCCTTCGTCTCGGGGTGGCCGGGCCCGCGTCAACACGAATACTTGTTGAGCGCCTGATACCCGACAATCCACAGGTTCAGGTGGAGTTGCCGGTCCCTGAGGCTGTAGTAGAGCTTTTGAGGCGTCCGTAGGCGAACGGTCACGTTCCCCGAATCCCCGGCCAGAAGGACGGAGTCTTGGCCCTCGGCGTTGTCCGCCAGCTCAGCGAGCGGCGGGACTTCGTCAGCCCGACTCGCGATCTGATACCGAAAGGGGTGATAGCGACCGTGTTCGGGGGCACCGCCTCCGAGAGGTCGATCTCCTTGAACAGCCTAGCCCTCCGTCCCCTGATACGACCAGTCCAGGAGCTCTACAGGGTGCACCACGCGGACGTTCAGTCCTCGGTCCTTCAGGCCCTTCTCGATCTGGAGAGAGCAGCCGGGATTCCCGCTCACCACCACCTCGGCCCCCGTCTCTTTGATCCGCTCGATCTTCCGATCGAGAAACTGCCGGGCCAGCTCCGGATAGAGGAGATTGTAGATTCCAGCGCTTCCGCAACAGTCATCTGATTCTCTCAGCTCGAC
>Ga0209239_1001523_pt1 | contig 13800 bp, 15 predicted proteins | sample GraSoi013_2_20cm_FD_185824 | JGI IMG/M metagenome (GOLD analysis project Ga0209239, IMG submission 185824) | Grasslands soil microbial communities from the Angelo Coastal Reserve, California, USA - Sample 10_02_2013_2_20cm (SPAdes) (version 2) | ecosystem: Environmental > Terrestrial > Soil >...
GGCCCGCCACGACGCTCGTGGCGGTGAGTCGGCTGGTGGCGCCGGAGATGCTGGTGGAGATCGAGGCGGAGGCCATCGTCGAGATGTAGATTGTCAGCGAGGGAGGTGTCTGTGTCCGTCACCGAAGTCGGCAAGCACGCGACCGTCGCCTGTCCCTTCTGTGCGACGCTCAATCGCGTGGATCTCACCCGCGTCGCCGACCGTCCCAAGTGCGGCAACTGCGGGCGGCCGATCCTGCTCGACCGGCCCGTCGCGGTCAGCGACGCGACGCTGGACGGCGTGCTCAAGGGCACCGATGTGCCCGTGGTGATGGACGGCTACGCGGACTGGTGCGGCCCGTGCAAGATCATGGCGCCGATCCTGGACGATTTCGCACGCCAGCGCCAGGGCGACGTGCTGGTCCTCAAGCTCGACACCGACCGCAATCCGGCGACGACCCTCCGCTTCAACATCCGCGCCATCCCGACACTCATCGTGTTCCGTGACGGCCGCGAGGTCGCCCGCCGGGCGGGGGTGATCCCGCGCCCGGAGCTCGACGCCCTCGTCGGCCCGATCGGGCCCGCCGGGCCGTCCTGACCGTGTCGCGGGACGCGGTGTCGCGCTACGAGTCGCAGGAGGTGGAGGAGCGGGGTCGCGCGGTGTCGGAGCGCTCGCGCGCGGTGGCGCTGGGGCTCGCGGTGGTGGGCGGCGTGTTCGGGCTGCACCGCTTCTATACCGGTCGCGTGCAGAGCGGCGTGTGGATGTGCCTCACCCTCGGCGGCATGGGGATCTGGTATCTGTACGACGTGGTGGTGATCGCGGCCGGTGACTTCCGGGACCACGATGGGCGGCGCCTGGTGCGCTGGGACGTGAGCGGCGACGAAGCGGGCGCGCCCCCCGAGGAACGCCGCGTGTCGGACCTGGAGGAGCGCATGCTGGGGCTCGAGTCGCAGGTGAGCGAGCTGGCCGAGCGGCTCGACTTCACGGAGCGGATGTTGGCGCAGGCGCGGGAGCGGGGAAGCTTACCAAAGACGTGAGAGGCCGGTGAAAAGCCGGTGAGAAGCCGGGGAAGGGTGGTGGTCGGACCCTTCTCCCTTCCCCGGCCTTTCACCGGCCTTTGACCGGCCTCTTTTCAGAGGGAGCAGGGATGAGAATCGGTGTCCCCAAAGAGACCGCGGCCAACGAGCGTCGTGTCGCGCTGGTCCCCGACGCGGTGGGACGGCTGGTGAAGACCGGGCTCGAGGTCGTGGTGGAGCAGGGGGCGGGCGTGGCGGCGGCGTTCCCGGACGACGCGTACCGCGCCGCCGGCGCCGGCCTCGTCGCGACGCCCCCCGACGTCTTCGGGAAGAGCGACGTCGTCCTCAAGGTGCAGCCGCCCGCCCCGGCGGAGGTCGGGCTGTGCCGCGAGGGGACGGCGCTGGTCGCCGTGTTCCAGCCGGCGGCGGAGCGCGACGTGGTCGCCGCGCTCGCGGCGCGCAAAGTGACGGCGTTCAGTCTCGCCTTGCTCCCCCGCATCACCCGGGCCCAGCCGATGGACGTGCTGTCGTCGCAGGCGACGGTGGCGGGCTACAAGGCGGTCCTGCTCGCGGCCACGACCGCCGGCCGCCTGTTCCCGATGCTCGTGACGGCGGCCGGGACGCTGCCGCCGGCGCGCGTGCTGGTGCTGGGCGCGGGCGTGGCGGGCCTGCAGGCGATCGCCACGGCGCGTCGCCTCGGCGCGGTGGTGTCGGCCTTCGACGTGCGCCCGGCCGTGCAGGAGCAGGTGGAGAGCCTGGGCGCGAAATTCCTGCAGCTCGAGATCGCCGAGCAGGCCGAGACCGCTGGCGGCTACGCGAAGCAGCTCTCCGAGGAGACGCACCGCCGCGAGCTGGCGTTCATCGCGCAGCACGTGAAGGACGCCGACGTCGTGATCACGACCGCGGCCATTCCCGGCAAGCGCGCGCCCATCCTGATCACCGCCGACGCCGTGCGCGGCATGAAACCCGGCGCGGTGATCGTCGATCTCGCCGCCGAGACGGGCGGGAACTGCGAGGTGACCGAGCCCGGGAAAGACGTGCGGCGTGACGGCGTCCTGGTCCTCGGACCCCTCAACCTGCCCAGCACGGTACCGCTGCACGCCAGCCAGATGTATGCGAGGAACGTGGCCAGCTTCCTGCTGCACGTCGTCCAGGACGGCCGGCTCAATCTCGATTTTTCCGACGAAATCATCCGCGAGACGTGCGTCACCCATGCCGGGGAGATCCGGAAGTCATGAACGACTACTGGTCGATGCTGTTCGTGTTCGTGCTGGCGACGTTCATCGGGCTGGGGGTGATCCGCCGGGTGTCGCGCCTGTTGTACACGCCGCTCATGTCGCTCACGAACGCGATCTCGGCGATTGCCGTGGTGGGGTCGATCGTGGTCGCTGGGGCCGACTATCCGTCGACGATTCGCATCATCGGCGCGGTGGCGCTGTTCGCCTCCATGACCAACATCGTCAGCGGGTTTCTGATCACGGACCGCATGCTCAAGATGTTCAAGAAGCAATGATCCACGCGATCGCCCAAGCCGCCGCGGTGCTCGCGACGGCCCTGTTCATCTTCTCGCTGTACTGGATGAACGATCCCAAGACGGCCCGCCGCGGTGTCGTGGCGGGCGTGACGGGCATGGTGATCGCGGTCGGGGCGACCTGGATTCAGCCGGAGATCGTCCACCACGGCTGGATCGTCCTGGCCATCCTGGCCGGGTTCATCGTCGGCGTGCCGCTCTCCCTCGTGCCCCTCACGGCGGTGCCGCAACGGACCGCCCTGTCGCATGCGTTCGGCGGGCTCGCCGCCGGCCTCGTGGGGACGGCGGAGTACTTCCTCGGCGTGGGCGAGGGTCCCGCGCAGCTCACGGCGTTCCGCATGAGCGCGATCATCGCGGAGATCATCCTCGGCTTTCTCACATTCACCGGCAGCCTCATGGCCACGGGAAAACTGCAGGAGGTCAAGTGGATCCCGCAGCGACCCGTCACCTATTTCGGGCAGAACGTCGTCAACGTGGGTGTGCTGGTCATTGCCGTGGCGCTCGGCGTGCTGGTCGTCCTGCATCCGGCGGCGCCGTGGGCGCCGCGGGCGTTCCTCGCCGTGGCGGGTCTCGCCCTGCTCTTCGGGGTGCTGCTCATCATCCCGATCGGCGGCGCCGACATGCCCACCGTGATCTCGATCCTCAACTCCTACGCCGGCCTCTCGGCCGTCGCGATGGGCTTCGTGCTCGACAACAAGCTGCTCGTGACCGCGGGGGCGCTGGACGGCTCGAGCGGGCTGATCCTTTCCATCATCATGTGCCGGGCCATGAACCGGTCGTTCACCAACGTGCTGTTCGGGGCCTTCGGGACGGTGCAGAAGACGGTCGCCGTCGGAGAGCAAAAGGCGTGGAAGCAGGAAACGACCGAAGGGGCGGCACAGCTGCTCGAGCAGGCCAACCTCGTGGTCGTCATCCCGGGATACGGCATGGCGGTGGCCCAGGCGCAGCACAAGGTGCGCGAGCTGTACGATCAGCTGACCAAGCGGGGCATCGCGGTCAAGTTCGCCATTCACCCGGTCGCCGGGCGCATGCCGGGTCACATGAACGTGCTGCTCGCGGAAGCGAACATTCCGTACACCGCGCTCGTCGAAATGGAGGAGATCAATCCCGACATGCCGCAGTGCGACGTGGCGCTCGTGATCGGCGCCAACGACGTCGTGAACCCGGCCGCGCGCTACGCCAAGGGCAGTCCCATCTACGGCATGCCGATCATCGACGCCGACAAGGCCAAGACGGTCCTCGCCATCAAGCGCAGCAAGAACCCGGGCTTCGCCGGCATCGACAACGAGCTGTACGTGCAGGACAACACCTGGATGCTGTTCGGCGACGCCAAGGCGGTGATCGGAGACCTGGTCAGGCAGCTCGCCGGCGGGAGCGGCCTGCACTAACCCCGGATCGCTTCCGGCAACGTTTCCAGCGCCTCGCCGTAGTCGCGCACCATCCGGTCGCGAGAAAACTGCGCGACTGCGCGCCGCCGCGCGGCCGCCCCGAGGGTCGCCAGGCGGCCCGGATCGCCCACGAGCGCCTCGAGCTGCCGGGCGAACGTCCGCGGCTCTTGCGGTGGCGCGAGCACCCCGGCATCTCCCAGCAGCTCGCGCGTGCCGCCGCCCTCCGACGCCAGGACCGGCCGCCCGCAGGCGAGCGCCTCGATCAACGCGAGCGCGAACACCTCGTCCGGGCGGGTGTGGACCACGCACGTGGCGGCGTTGTACGCCCCGACGAGCTGGGACGCGTCCAGCTGGCCCACGAACCGCACGTCCACGCCGAGCCGCCGCGCCAGCGCCCGGAGCGTCTCCTCGAGCGCACCGGAGCCGCACAATACCAGCGGCGGCGCCGGCGCCGGCAAGAGCGCGAGGCTCTCGAGCAGCAGGTCCCAGCGCTTTTCGATCTCGAGCGCACCCACGGCGACGAGGATCGGCCGATCGCCCAGGCCATGGCGCTCCCGGAACGCCAGTGCGGCGCCCTCGTCCGGGCGAAACTGATCGCAGTCCACGCCGTTGGGGATCACGCGATGTCCCGCGCGCCGCATGAACGGCGCCTCGGTGAGGCCGCGGTCCGCGAGCTGGCGCGTGAGGAATACGGTCAGGGCTACGCGCCGGAATGCGAGCCGCGTCAGCAGGTCACGGGGTGGGCGGGGCGTGCTGATGCAATACACGACGGCGAGCCGTGCGCGGAGCGACGCGAACGCGGCCAGGCGGATGTCGCGCGCCCGGTCCACGAGCACGATCTCCGCCGCCAGCTCTCGGAGCCCGCGCCCCAGAGCGCGCGCGCCCCGCAGGGTCGTGTGGCCCACGGGCAGCGTGCGCACCGCCAGGTGGCGCTCCCGGAACCCGGCGGCCACGGCATCGTACGCCACCACCGCCGTCGTGGTGTGACCGCGGTCGGCCAGGCCGCGGGCGAGTGTCGCGAACACGCTGCTCGAGCCCCGCCAGAACCGGCTGGAGGTGAGGAGCGCGATTCGTAAGCGTCGTGTGATTAGCGCGGCCACCCGTTGTTGGAGCGATCGACGTCCGGATAGATGCCCTTGGGATCTACCACGGCGCCGACGATGCGGCGGGCCGTCGCCAGCCGCGCGGTGAAGCGGCTCCCCAGGTTCCACATCTCGACCGGCAGCTCGCGCGTTTCGGCCGAGCCGTCGGCGTAGCGCAGCTCGAGCGTCACCGGGAGCACCATCTGACCACGGTTCGAGAGGAAGACGAGCGTGGTGTCGCCCGCGGTGGTCACCGAATCGACCGCCTGGTCGAGCCGTGCCGTGGTGTACACCCAGCCGCGCCAGAACCAGTCGAGATCCGTACCCGACACGTTCTCGATCGTGCGGAAGAAATCCGCGGGCTGGGGATGCCGGAACGACCAACGGCGCACGTACTCGCGTAACGCGCGCTCGAACGTGTCCCGGCCCAGTACGGCGTCGCGCAGGATCGTGAGCATCAGCGCCGGCTTCTGGTACGCGGTCCACGCGAGGTCGCGCGACTCGACCGGCTTGGTGATCAACGGCTGCTCGGCCCCCGGGACGGCCGAGACGCGATAGTCGGTCAGCAGCTCGCGCCGCACCGTGTCGCCGTACACCGTTCCTGTGAAGTAGCCTTCGGCGGAGCCGTAATCGACGAACGTGTTGAAGCCTTCGTCCATCCAGGGGTAGCGGCGCTCGTCCGAGCCCACGAGCATCGGAAACCACTCGTGGCCGAATTCGTGGGTGAGCACCCAGTATTGGTCCTCGCGCTTCTCGATCGACGGTACGAAGGTGAGCATCGGGTACTCCATCCCCTCGATCAGGCCTTCGACCGTCGTCGCGTGCGGCCAAGGATACCGGCCCCAGGTCTCGCTGAAGTGCTTGATCGTGAACCACGCCATCTTATTGGCTTCTTCCCACGGCGTCGCCTCCGGCCGGTACAGCGTCTGGATCAGGATGTCATGCCAGCTGGAGGCGTCCCAGCGGAAATCGGGCGAGGCGGCCCAGGCGAAGTCCCGCACGTTGGTCGCCCGAAAGAGCCAGGTCTTGGTGCCCGGGGCTCGCTGGGCGCCGTGCGCGGTTGCCTCCGCTTTCGTGATGACTTCGACGCGCTCGGCGGAGGCTCGCGCGCGGGCCAGCCGTGCCCGTTCGGTCGCGCTCCACACCGCCAGGGGGTTCTGCACAGTCCCGGTGGCGGCGACGACAAACCCCGCGGGCAGCGTGAGCGTCACGTCGAAGTCGCCGTACTCGAGGTAAAACTCGCCGGCGCCGATGTAGGGCAGCGGATTCCAGCCGTGCACGTCGTCGTACACGACCATGCGGGGGTACCACTGGCCGATCTCGTACAGGCGCGTGCCGATCCGTCCCATGCGGCCGCCGCCGTAGGGCGGCACGGGGAAGTGCCAGGCGACCTCGAAATCGATCGCGCCGCGGGGGGCGAGCGGGCGCGGCAGCTCGACGCGCATCATGGTGCCGTATTGCGTGCGCGCGAGCTCTTTTCCGACTGCCCGAACCCGCTCGATGGTGATGCCGCCGATGAACCCCTTGCCCGTGAAGTCGAACACCGCGCCCCCCGCGAAATGCAGCGGCGGCTGGTTCAGCGCGTAGGTCACGCTGTTCCTGGCGAAGATGTTCTGCTCGATCTGCACCCACACGAACGCGAGGGTATCGGGGGAGTGGTTCTCATAGTGGATCCGCTCGCTGCCGCGGATCACCGAGCCCGCGGTATCGAGCGTCGCCCGGATCACGTAGTCGGCGCGCTGCTGCCAGTAGTCCGGACCGGGCGCCCCCGACGCGCTGCGCACCCGGTTGGCCGCGGGCAGCGGGAGGGCGCGGAACGGTGAGGTATCGGCAACCTGCGATTGGAACGCCAACGCGGCGGCGACGAGCGTCAGCATGCCACGCTCAACTCCGCAATCCGCAATCCGCATTCCGCACTCCGCACTGTCATTCCTGAATCACCGTGATCTTGAATCCGTCCGGATCGGTGATCGCGAAGGCCCGGTCGCCCCACGGCATGTCCTGCGGCGCGTGATCCAGGTGGCCGCCCCGCGCCGCGATTCCCGCGGCCAGATCCTCGATGTCCTGCGCGGTCGAGAGCCAGATGCGCATGGCGTCGCCCTTCTTGCGGTCGCGTCCTTTGGCAAAATCATCCTGATTGAGCATGAGATCGCAGCTCCCCGCCTTGAGCTGCACGCCGCGCAGCTGACCGCCGTCTTGCCAGCGCTCGCCCACCGTAAAACGCAGCACGTCGCGATACCAGGCGAGGCTCCGGCCCAGGTCGTTCACGGTGAGCGACACCGCCAGGGATCGGAGCCGCAGCGACTCGGGCAGCTGGCGCTCGGGACGCCGCGGCGCGGGCCGCTTCGTGGCCGGGCGCCGGGTTCCTTTCTTTGTGGCCATTCGTCGGCTCCTCTCGCGCGTGAATCACAAGCGTAGCGTCCGGCCGACGCTTCCGCCAGATTTCACGCCTCTCACCATCCGCCAGGAGTCGAGCGATGCCCACGAGTCAAGCCACCGCCGTCTGGGAAGGCAAGCTCAAGGACGGCAAGGGAAACTTCCGCGCCGGGAGCGGCGCGTTCAGCGGGCCGTACACCTTCGCCACCCGGTTCGAAGGGGCGAAGGGTACGAACCCCGAAGAGCTGATCGCCGCGGCGCACGCGGCCTGTCTCAGCATGGCTCTCTCGGCCGGACTGGAAAAGGCCGGCAAGCCGGTGACGCGCGTCGAGACCACAGCCGCATGCACCATGGAAATGGTCGACGGCGGGCCCAAGATCACCAAGATGACGCTCACCGTGCGCGGCAAGGTGCCCGGTCTCGACCAGGCGGGATTTCAGAAGGCGGCGGAGGAGGCGAAGCGCGGCTGCCCCGTGTCGAAAGCGCTGGCCGGCATTCCCCAGATCACCCTGGACGCGAAGCTCGAGTCATAGGGACGCGGGAAGGGGGACGAGGGACGGGTGTGGACCGTGTACATGCTCCGTTGCCGCGACGGTTCCCTCTATACCGGCATCACCACCGATGTTTCGCGGCGATTGCGGCGGCATAAGGCGGGTACGGCGAGCGCGTACACCCGCACGCGGCTTCCCGTCCGTCTCGTGTATCAGGAGCACCAGCCCGACCGGCCGGCCGCCCTGCGGCGCGAGGCCGCGCTGCGCCGTCTGTCCCGCGCCGCCAAGCTCGCTCTGGTGCGCGCCCGATGACGTCCCTCACACGAGACCGGCGCGACCTTATCGCCCTGGTCGGCGCGATGCTCGTGGCGGGCGGGTGCGTGCGTCTCGGCATCTGGCAGCTCGACCGGTTGCACCAACGGCGGGCGCACAACGCGCTCGTCGCCGCCGCCCGGGCCCGTCCTGAGCTCGAGATTCGAGACGGGCTTCCTCTGCCGATCGACTCGCTGCGGGACCGCAGGCTGCGCGCCCGCGGAGCGTACGACTACGCCCGCGAGCGCCTGTGGCACGGCCGGAGCTACGAAGGCATCCCGGGCGTGGACTTCGTCACCCCGCTGCGCCTTTCGGACGGCACTGCGGTGCTGGTCGATCGCGGCTGGGCCCCCTCGCCCGACGGCTACCACGTGGACCAGCAGGCGTACCGCGAGGGCGACAGCGCCGCTGTCGAGGGACTGGGGATGGCCGCTCCGCGGGGCAGGGGCGACGTCGACCCGGCCGCGCTGCGGGATTCATTGCCGTACAGGGTTCTTCCCATCGTGATGCAGCAGTTACCGCCCCCCACCACCGCCCTCCACCGCCCTCCACCGTCGCGCCTCACCCGCTGGCCCTCGCCCCCGCTCAGCAACGGCCCTCACCTGTCGTATGTCGTCCAGTGGTTCAGCTTTGCGTTGATCATCGTGGTGGGCTCTCTGGTGTTGCTGCGCCAACGCCACGTTCGGGGGCAGGCCGAGGGGTACCAATAACGCGCTGTCCTAGCTATATTTAGGCGTATTGGCCCGCGGTGTGCCCCAACCGCATTGCACTCCGTGGGCCATTTCATGTGTCGTTCGAAAGGAGCCCCGAAGAGATGCCAGCAGCCTCGCCCCTCAAGAATCCCGTGAAGGTCAGTTTGCTCCTCCGGCGCCGTCTGCGGGAGCTCAAGCGCACGCCGCGTGAGCTCGCGGAGGCCGTGAAGGTATCCGAGGACTACATGGCGGACCTGGTGGCCGGTCGCCGCCGCCCTCCGGCGCCGAGCCGCAGCGACCTGTATACGCCGATGACCAAGTTCCTGCGGCTGCACCGCAACGACCTGCCCACCTGCGCCCGCGCCGAGCGGGCCTCGGCGGCGGCGGCGGGACGGCCCGATCCACGGGTGAGCCGCCAGCTGCTGGAGCTGTGCGCTCCCGAGCGGCAGCGCGTGGTGCAGCGCCGTCTGGCCCGGCCCGATGGCGGCACGCTCGAGACGGTGATCGTGGGCCGGCTCCTGTCCGTGGCGCAGGGGTTCGTGAACCGCAAGCTCGAAGACGAGGTGGGGCTGCGGATGGCGGCGACGCGCGACGGCTGCACGTATCTCCAGGCGCGGATGCGACTGTTGGAGTTCCTCGACGCCGATTCGGCGTCGCTCACGCCGCGCGACTGCGAGGAGTTCCTGCGGCCGCGGATCAACACGTGGGACATCGACCTCGAGACGCACGCGATGCGAATCGTGTTGCGCTAGCAGTGGGGTGATACGACAACGGCGCCGTCCCGTGGGACGGCGCCGTTTTCGTTACTCCAGCCTGGGGCCGGTTAGAGCTTCACGACGTTCTGCGCCGCCGGACCCTTCTGTCCCTGCACGACGTCGAACTCGACCCGCTCGCCCTCGGCGAGCGACTTGAACCCCTGCGCTTGGATCGCGGTGTGGTGCACGAAGCAGTCCTTCTCGCCGTTCTCCGGCGTGATGAAACCGAACCCCTTCGCGTCGTTGAACCACTTCACGATACCGGTGATGCGTGCCATCTTGCTGGTACTCCTGACTTAATGGTGTTCGCGACGTCGTGCGGACTTCACCTTGCGGCGTGCCGCGGCCTTGTCTTTCCGTCGCCGTAGAGCGCCCGGGCTCTCATAGAAGCGCTTCCGTTTCATGTCCTGAAACAGTCCGGCTTTGGTGATCTGACGGCGGAATTTCTTCAGGACGTATTCCAGCCTGTCGCCGTCGCCTACGGTCACTTCCATCCGGGTCTCCGTGTGAGAGCGCCAGAAACAGTGAAGGACCGGGGCGTGAGCCCAGGTCCTCGAAACAGTCTCTGGTTCGTGTTCGCTCGCCGGGAATGATCGCTGAGGGTACCGGGTTTGTCAACTACCTGCCGGGGGTGCGCGACGGGTTTGCTTGACGATGTCGCGGGACGTCTTCAGGTTAGACGCCTCTTTTCCCCTCCCGGAGTCCCCGTGATCTCCAGGTTACTCGTCGCCGCTCTTCTCCCGTCCCTGTCCTTGGCCGCCCAGCGGTCGGACTCGCTGCCCCTGAAGACCACGCGCAGCGTCGACTTCGCGACGTCGGAGGGGACCTGGATCTCGCTCGACGTGTCGCCCGACGGACAAACGGTCGTATTCGAGCTGCTGGGAGACCTGTACGCGATGCCCGTCACGGGGGGCGAGGCGAAGCGCATCACCGCGGGCCCGGCGTTCGACTCGCAGCCACGCTATTCCCCCGACGGCAAGACCATCGTGTTTCTCTCCGACCGCTCGGGCTCCGAGAACGTGTGGCTGTGCGATTCCGACGGCTCCCACCCGCGCGCCCTCACGAAGGGCGAGAAGAACCTCTATGCCTCGCCCGCGTGGACGCCCGACGGGCAGTACGTGGTCGCGTCGAAGACGTCGATGCCGATCGGCAGCGTGTACGAGATCTGGCTGTATCACAAGGACGGCGGCAGCGGCGCGAGCCTCACCAAGGACGACAAGGGACCGGCCCCCGGGCCGCCGGGGCGGGGCACGCAGAACAATGCGCTGGGCGCGGCGTTCGGGCCCGACGGACGTTACCTGTGGTACGCTCGCCATCGCGGCGGATTCGGCTATAACCTCGACCTCCCGGAGTGGGAGCTCGCCATCTACGACCGCCAGACCGGGAAGGTGTTCAACCAGACCGACCTGTACGGCAGCGCGATGCGTCCCGTCCTCTCGCCCGACGGCAAGTGGCTCGTCTATGCGACGCGCCACGATGCGGAAACGGGCCTGCGACTGCGCAACCTGTCGTCCGGAGACGAGCGCTGGCTCGTCTACCCGGTGCAACGCGACGACCAGGAGTCGCGCTTCACGCGCGACTTGATGCCAGGATCGTCCTTCACCCCCGACTCGAAGGCCCTCGTCGTGTCGTACGGCGGGAAGATCTGGCGCGTGGAGGTGCCGTCGGGGCAGGCGACCCCCATCCCGTTCACGGCCAAGGTGCACCAGGACCTGGGGCCCTTGGTGCGGTTCGAGACCCGGGTGGATACGGGCGACGTGCTGGTGAAGCAGATCCGCGACGCGAGCCCGTCGCCCGACGGGAAGCGGCTGGCGTTCACCGCGCTCGACAAGCTGTACGTGATGGACCTGCCCGCGGGCCCGCCTCGCCGCCTGACGACCGACAGCGTGCACGAGCAAGTACCGGCGTGGTCGCCCGACGGGCAGTGGATCGCGTACGTCACGTGGACGGATCAGGGCGGCTCTATCCAGAAGATCCGCCCGGACGGCCGGGGCAAGGCACAGCGGCTCACGCCCGAGCCCGCGTTCTACGATCACCCCGTGTGGTCGCCCGATGGGCAGCGTATCGTGACGATCAAGGGTCCGCGCGCCCCGCGTGTGGCGGAGCACTTCGGGCCGGGCTACGAGCTCGACTGGCTCCCCGCCGCGGGCGGCGCGCCTACGCGCATCACGCCGATTTCGGGCGGCGGTCGTCCGCACTTCAGCCGCGACCCGAACCGCATCTACCTCTACGAAGCCAATGAAGGCCTCGTCTCGGTGCGCTACGACGGCACCGACCGGCGCGTGCATATCAAAGTGACGGGCTTCACCCCCACCTTCGCGCCCAATCCCGAGCCCTTTCCCGCGGACGAGGTCCTGATCGCGCCGGATTCGAGCCGAGTGCTCGCGACGTCGAGCAACTACGTGTACGTGGTCACGCTGCCCCTGGTGGGCGCCACGCCGCCGGCCATCAACGTGGCGGACACGGCGGCGGCATCGTTCCCCGTCCACCGGCTCACCCGCGTGGGCGGCGATTTTATCGGCTGGACGCCGGACGCGAAGACCGTGTACTGGTCGGTGGGGCGCAGCTTCTTCCGGTACAGCCCCGCGCTGGGTGATTCGCTCGGCAAGGCCAAGGCCCGGGCCGACTCGCTCCGCGCCGATTCGCTCAAGCAGGCCACCAAAGAGAAACCCGATTCCGTGGGCAAAGCCCGGGTGGATTCACTCGCCAAGCTGCCGGCCTACGAGGGCGAGCGCGTCGACGTGACGATTCGCGTGCCGCGCGACGTGCCACGCGGATTAGTGGTGCTGCGCGGCGCGCGCATAATCTCGATGAAGGGCGACGAGCTGATCGAGAAGGGCGACGTGGTGGTGACCGACAACCGCATCGGATGCGTGGCCGCAGCCTGCACCGCGCCCGCCGGGGCACGCGTCATCGACGTGGCGGGCAAGACGATCATCCCGGGCCTGATCGACATCCACGCCCACCCCTGGCCCACCTGGGGGATTCACGAAACCGAAGTCTGGAAGTATCTCGCGAATCTCGCGTGGGGCGTGACGACCACGCGCGATCCCCAGACCTCCACGACGGACGTCCTCACCTACGCCGACCAGGTCGAGACCGGCGAGCTGCTCGGCCCCCGGATCTATCACACCGGACCGGGGGTCTTCGGCGCGTTCCTCGAGGAGAACTGGACCAGTCTGGACGACGTCCGCAACACCCTGAAGCGCTACAGCGAGTTCTACCACACCCACACGATCAAGCAGTACATGGCGGGGAACCGCAAGCAGCGGCAGTGGGTGATCATGGCGGCCAAGGAGCTGGGCCTCATGCCCACGATCGAGGGTGGGCTCGACTTCAAGATGAATCAGACGGTGCAGCTCGACGGCTATCCCGGCTCGGAGCACGCGTTCCCGATCATGCCCCTGTACACCGACGCCGTCCAGCTCGCGGCGCAGTCGGGGATCACGTACACGCCCACGCTGCTGGTGTCGTACGGCGGCCCGTTCAGCGAGAACTATTTCTACGAACACTACGATATCCACGACAACCCGAAGATCCGACGCTTCATTCCCCACGAGGAGATCGACCAGCGGGCGGAGCGGCGGCCCTGGTTCCGCGACAACCAGTACGTGTTTCCGCGTATCGCCGCGTCGGCGGCCGCGGTGCTCCGCGCCGGCGGCAACGTGGGCATGGGGTGCCACGGACAGCTCGACGGGCTGGGGTGTCATTGGGAGCTGTGGGCCATGACGGCGGGCGGGATGACGCCGCGCGAAGCGCTGCGCGTCGGCACCAGGGACGGCGCCTACGGCATCGGGATGGATCAGGACCTGGGCTCGCTCGAGCCTGGCAAGCTCGCCGACCTGATCGTGCTCGATGCCAATCCGCTCGACGACATCCACAACACGGAGAAGATCCGCTACGTGATGAAGAATGGGCGGCTGTATGAAGGCGAGACGCTCAACGAGATTTGGCCGCGGCAGAAGCCGGTGCCCAAGATGTGGTGGTGGGAGCAAGAACCAAAAGGCGTCAAGTAGAGACGTAGCAACAAAGACGTAGCACAAAGACGTAGCACAAAGACGTACCACAAAGACGTAGCACGGATACGCCTCCGCGTGACGCCTTTGTGCTACGTACTTGCTTGACGTTTGTGCGTGACGTAGTTATGCTTGTTCAGAGCCGCGAGCTGGCATCCTTCC
>Ga0209239_1001526_pt1 | contig 13778 bp, 14 predicted proteins | sample GraSoi013_2_20cm_FD_185824 | JGI IMG/M metagenome (GOLD analysis project Ga0209239, IMG submission 185824) | Grasslands soil microbial communities from the Angelo Coastal Reserve, California, USA - Sample 10_02_2013_2_20cm (SPAdes) (version 2) | ecosystem: Environmental > Terrestrial > Soil >...
GCCGGGTCGGCGGCCACGAGCTCTTCCGCGGTGGGGTAGCGCCGGAACAGCTCCGGTGTGACGAGATTCACCGAGCGGTCAGTGGTCTGCGCAGACAGGATGGTCGCGATCAGGAGCTGGAACGGGTTCTCGTGCACCAGCTCCGTGACCGCGGGATAGAGCTTGGCGAGGCGTTCCACCGTGAGCTTCGCGCGCGTCCTCGCGCCCCGCGGGGGCGCCGGCGTCATCCACGATTTCTTTGGCCTAGGAGCCAAGCAGCCTGCGCGCTACACCCGCGATCTGTGTGCCGTCGGCCCTGCCGGCGAGGCGGGCGGTAGCCGCCTTCATCACCTGTCCGAATCCCTTCGGACCGTCAGGTTTGACCTCAGCGATGACGGCTCGCACCTCGGCCTCGATCTCCTGCTCGCTCATCGCAGCGGGCAGGTACCGGCGCAGCACCTCCATCTCCGATTCCTCGCGACGGGCTGCATCCTCACGGCCTGCCTTGCGGTAGACCGCGATCGCCTCCTCCCTCCGCTTCACTTCCTTGCGCACAACCCGAATCACAAGGTCGTCGTCGATGCTTCCGGAGGCGCCTCCGTCCTTGCTCGCGCGTACAAGCTCGCTCTTCAGCAGGGACAGCGTGTCGAGCCCGACTTCGTCGCGCTGCATGCGAGCGTGGACGGTTTCCGACTGAATGCGATCGTAAAGAGCCACCATTCGCGATTGTCACACATGGACCGATCCCGGATAATCGGCGCCTATGGCGTACCTGGTGGCGGGGCCCCTCGTAGCCCTTGTCGGCATCATGGCGATCTTTTTCGTGTTGCGGCGCAAGTCGGTGGACAAGCGCTCCATGTACTCGGCGCGCCGATCTCAGATCGAGCACAAGGTGCGAGCCGCGCGCCAGCGGACCCTGACCCCTCACGGCCGGGGCGAGAAGCCCGCCGAACAGCCCGCCGAAGCAGCCTCGCCGTTCGCCCAGACCCAGGTGCAGCCCACCATCACCTACCAGGCGTCCGCCTTCGAAGCGCCGCCGGCAGCTCCGCCCGCTGCGCCGCCCTCCCGGCCGCACCAGGCGCCTGAGGCGCCGCCGTGGGAGCAGAGCCCCATCCCGCCGTCGGCGCCCGCGCCCAGCTTCGACTACCCCGTCGCTCAGCCCGAGCCGTTTACCCCGGCGCCCTCGGAGCCCTTCCGGCCGGCGCCTGCACCCAGCCCAAGGCCTTCACCGAGCGAACCGTCGTGGACACCGGCGCCGAAGCCCGCAGAACCGCTTCCCCCCGCTGAGCCGGTGGCCCCCGTCGCTCACGCCGCCTCGAGCACCGCCGCCGGCGGATGGTCCGTTGTCAGCTCGGCCAAAGACGATTCCGTCAGCCCCGACGGGAAATCGAAGAAGAAGAAAGACAAGGGTGGCGACGCGACCGGGTCGTGGGAGCTCGCGTCCGGCGACTCGCCGGGGATGGAATCGGACGAGCCTGAGGGAAAACGCTCGAGCGGGACCGTGATGGCGGTCGCTCAGTACGCGGTGCTGGTCGTCGGCCTCGTGATGGTCCTCATCGGCGTCCTTGTGATGGTGGCCAACTCACACGTGACCTAGGACGGCCAGGGCAAGAGCAACGCCTCCGTCGCGCATCACCGTGTCACATACGAGCGTCCTGTAACCGAGTTTTTCAATCGCGCCCGTCAGCTCTCGGTCCCTATGGTCGAGGACAAAGGTACCGGCCACATCGCGATACAGACGCGCGACCTCGACGGGGTTCGGTGCGGGTCCTAGCGCTCGCATCATCTCCACCGTCGGGCCCTTCAACGCCACCCCCCTGACAATCGGAGTGACGGCAACGGTGCGCTCGCGAACGAGCACATCTCGTGTGAGGCCAAGGATGGGAGCGATCGATATCAGCGGGTTGGATGGACCGATGATCACGACGTCGGCCTCTCGCAGCACGGCCGAAGCCTCCGAAGAACGCCGGGCCGACGCCATGCCGGCGAAATCAATGCCGAGGAGCCGTGGCTTCAGGCGTTCTCGCACGAAGTATTCCTGGAAGGACAGCTCGCCGCCCTCCGTGGCAAAACGCGTCCGCACACAGTCGTCGGTCATCGGAAGCACACGAGTCGTGACCTGGAACCGCTTGCAAAGCTCGTGTGTGGCTTCGGTCAGCGTTCCACCCCGACGCAGTACCTCTGCCCGCAGCAGGTGCGTGGCGAAATCCCGGTCGCCGATGCGAAACCAAACGTCCTCGCCCACCTCGGACAGCCCCTCGAGGACGTGGAACGTGTCGCCCTTGACGCCGTATCCGGCGTCCGTGTTGAAGACGCCCGCCAGCCGGTAGATCACCGCGTCGATGTCCGGGCACACGAGAAGTCCCCAGAACTCGTCGTCGTCGGCGGTGTTCGCGACCACCGTCAGCTCGACATCCGGCATCGCGGTGTGAATTCCCGCAGCCAGCGCGGCGCCGCCGGTGCCTCCCGCAAGGACGGCGACTTTCAGCGGAAGAGGTCCTCATCTGCCGGTCGGATCAGGTCCCGCCCGGAGCCGGCGCCTTGCAGAGCGAGTCCGCGCACGACCACAGCGGGCGTCCGCGCCGTTTTGCCCATCGCAAGTCCGGCGCTCGCCGCGATGTCGTCCGCGATCGCCAGGACGGTGGCATGCAGCGGCAGGCCCGCGTCGTCATTGGTGCCCCGCAGGTCGAGCAGCGCAGGCAGCCCTGCGAGGCCCAACGCCACGTTGACGATGCCCAACCGCCAGGGCCGGCCGAAGGTATCCGAGACGATTACACCCACCTCAGCTCCGGTCAGCTCCCGCAGGCCCGACCGCAGTCGCTCGGCGCTTGCGTCGGGATCGAGCGGCAGCAACGTCACGAGGTCCGCGCCTCCGACATTGGAGTGGTCAACCCCCGAGTTCGCGCACACATAGCCATGCCGGGTCTCGGTGATCAGCACGCGATCCGATCGCAGCACCCTCACGCTCTCGTCGAGCACGACCTGCACCATGCGCGGATCGGGTTTGGCGATCAACCGGGCGGAGATTCGCACGGCCTCGTCACCTGCTTTGACGTGGGAGAGCTCGACGAGGCGGCCTTCCGCCTTGGAGACGACCTTCTGCGCCACGACGACCACGTCGCCGGCCTGAAGCGCGGCGTGTTCGGAGATCATGCGGCTGAGGTCGTCTCCAGGTCGAACCTCGGGCAGGCCCTCGACGGCGATGAGCTCGAGGCGCCTCACACTGCGGCGCTGAGACGAGCCAGGTCGGACGGTTCGTCGAGGTCGAGCGCGATCGCGTCCGAGTGAAAGACAACGAACTTCACTCCTCGCTCCTCGGCGTCCTCCTGGAACCGCGCCAGGGAGTCATCCCCAAAGTGCAAGCCGATCGCGCTGGGCGGGCGCAGGTAAAGCGCGTTCGTCCCGCCGCGGCCGATCGCCGGCACCGCGACGGCGACCGGCGACGCATGCTGGACCGCAGCACGCACCAGCCGGCTCACCGCATCAGGAGTCACCAGCGGGAGATCGCTGGAAAGCAGAAGCACAGCGTCCGCTCCCCGCGCCTGCGCACGCTCGATCCCGCGCTGCGCAGCCGGGTTCTGGCCGTCCTCGCGCGGCTCGACCAGAACGTCGGCGCCCCATGCCGCGGCCATCTCCGCCACCTCATCGCTCCCGGTCACCACGAGCACGTGCCCGCCGGCGGCCGCGGCGCTCACCGCGAGGTGGGCGTTCCGCCGCGCCAGTGCGCGCCGCGACTTCGTCCCCAGCGCCGGCGTCAGCCGCTGCTTGGCCGAGTCGAAGTCCTTGACCAGGACGACGACCCATGTGTTTATCCCCACTGCTTGCGAATCCTCGGGAGGATCTGAGCTCCGTACAGCTCGAGGAAGCGTCCCTGGCCGTCCCCCGGCGAATGGAAGACCAGGTGATTGAAACCAAGCTCCAGATACGGTCGCAACTGCTCGATGTGCTCATCAGGATCGCTGGAGACGAGCCACCGGCGGTGTGCCACGTCTTCCACGGTCGTGGCAAGACGCTCCATCTCTCGAGGATCGTCGATGCCCGCCCGGTTTCGATCTGTGTCGAACGAGACCTTGACCTCGATCATCTTGTCCAGCTCAACCGCATCGCGGCCCGATTCCTTCGCTCCATCGCTGAATGACGGGAGCAACTGCTCGGAGTACAGCTCCATTCCTTTGCCTGAGGTGCAGATGAGTCCGTCCCCGGCGCGCCCGGCGTACTTCGCAACCTGGGGTCCCCCGGCACCGACGTAGATGGGCACGGGCTCGTTGGGACGGTCATAGATCGTTGCTTTCCGCGTGTGGTAATACTCCCCGTCGAAAGTCACCGACTGGTCGGTCCAGAGAAGGCGGATCAGCTTGACCGCCTCGCGGAGGCGAGCAAAACGCTCGCGGTTGTCCGGCCACTGCACGCCGAGCGCGCCCTCGTTGAGGTGCTCGCCGGTGCCGACCCCGAGGATCATCCGTCCTGGAAAGAGCACCCCCAGGGTGCCAAAGGCCTGCGCGACTATCGCAGGGTGGTAGCGAAATGTCGGCGTTACGACCGACGTGCCGAGCGCGACGCGCGCAGTGCGCTCGCCCGCGGCTGCGAGCCACGCCAACGCGAAAGGCGCATGGCCGTCGGAGTGGCGCCACGGCTGGAAATGGTCGCTCACGAAAACCGAATCAAATCCATTGGCTTCGGCCGCGATTGCGAAATCCAACAGCTCGCGAGGTCCGAACTGCTCGGCGGAGGCCTTGTAACCGAGCCTGAGATTCAACGCCACGCTAGGGACGCTTGTAGTAGCGCTTCCAGCTGAATGCCACGCCGCTGATGGCGGCGGCTGCCACCACGACTCCAAGCGCGATCAGGCTGTGGCTGTCGAAGCTCGAGATTCCGGCAGCCGTGAGCAGGACGATCACGCCCGCGGCCAGCACCATCATCACCACGAGCGCGATGGCGCGGTGGAGTTTCATCGTCTCGGTTAGCTTACCGATCGTGGGTAAAGCGGAAGTTTTGCGCCTGGAGTCGGTCACTTCGACGCAGGACGTGGCGCGCGACCTGCCGCTCGGCTCGATCGTGATCGCGGAACATCAAACCGCGGGACGGGGACGCCTCGAGCGGCGTTGGGAGGCTCCGGCGGGCTCCGCCCTGCTGGTGTCGTTCGTGCTCGAGCCCAACCCACTGCTCAGCCTCGCCGCGGGCGTTGCCGCGGCGGAAGCGTGCGGTCCTCAAGTCACGCTCAAATGGCCCAACGACCTACTTGTCGGCGAACGCAAGCTGGGCGGAATCCTGGTCGAGACCACGCCGAACAGGGCGATCTGCGGCGTCGGCATCAACCTGAGCTGGGCGCCGGATGGCGCGGCGCGGCTGGATCAGCCGCGCGATGAGGTGCTCGAGAGGTTGCGCGAAAAGATGGCTGTTTGGACTTCCGCTCCGCCGGCGCGTGTCCTGGCCCGCTGGCGAGAGCTGTCAGCCTCGCTCGGCCGGCGCGTCCGCGTTGAGATTTCCGGGCGCGCCACCGAAGGCCTCGCCGAAGACATCGGCCCCTCCGGCGAGCTGATCGTCGACGGTCACCCTTTCATCGCCGGCAGCGTCACTCACCTGGCGGAGGGCTGAACGAGGTGAGACGAGAGATTCGGCGATCCAGGCGGCCCAGATGCTAGGCGCGCCCGAGCATCGGAGCGAGCGCATCCGTCGATGCGTGAGCGAGAAGCGCAGGGCGCAACGACGCAGATGGGCTGCATGGGCGCCGAAGCTCCGTTGAACCTCGCTCAGCGCTCCGCCACAAGCGCAGCGAGCTGGGGCAGCACCTCTCCTGAGCGACCATGGATGACGACGTGCGCGAACCGGTCGAACGGCGTCGGCTCGGCGTTGACCACGATCATGCGCGCGCCGGCTCGCAGCGCCACCAGCGGGACCTCGGCGGCCGGATAGACCACCAGCGACGATCCGACCACCAGGATCACGTCCGCATTCCGGGCGAGCTCGAACGACTCCTGGACCGCGGCGGCCGGCATCGGCTCGCCGAACAGGACGACGGTCGGCTTCAACCTCGTTCCCCCGCATTGCCGGCACCGCGGGGGCATCTCGACGTCGAGCCGCTCCTGCACCTCTGATCGCGGCTCGACACGTCCGCAGTCGAGACACACCACCTTCCGTCCAGACCCATGCAGCTCGATCACCCTCTTGCTGCCCGAGTCCTGGTGCAGGCCGTCCGTGTTCTGAGTGATAAGGGCGACCAGGCGGCCGGCCGCCTCGAGCTCCGCCAGGGCGAGGTGGCCGGGATTCGGCTTGGCCGCGAGCGCAACCCGGCCCCGGTCTCGCGACACCCTCCAGTAGGATGCCGGGTCGGCCAGAAAGGTGTCGATCGACGAGACCTTGACCGGGTCGTACTTGGCCCACAGGCCGCCCTCGCCCCGAAAAGTCGGGATCCCGCTTTCGGCCGACACGCCGGCCCCCGTCAACGCCACGGCTCGCCGGGCCGTAGACAGCAGCTCCGCCGCACGTTCGACTGTCATGCGAAGACGGACTGCGTGGTGTACAGCTGTCGCTTCGCCGTGTAGGCGGTCGTCGCCGCGTCCGTCGGCATCGGCACCCACGGTGAGGCTGTGTCCTCGCGGATGGCGGTCACCTTGAAGATCCTGAACGTCTCCGCCGATTTGCCCTTCAGCTGCAGCCCGGGCAGCTCATCGACCGCGATGAAGTCCGCGCACGCCTGGTATGTCGGCCAGCCGACCAGGACGTGAAATGGGGGCGCGGCGCTACAGAAGCGGGCAGCAGTGTTGACCGTGTCACCGAGCGCCGTGTACTGGAGGCGGTCCTGGCTTCCCATGTTCCCGACCACGGCGGTTCCGGTGTTGATTCCGATGCCCCAGCCGATGGGCGGCAGTCCGCGTGCCGCCAGCTTGGCCTGCACCGCGGGCGCGCCGTTGATCAGGTCATAGGCGCAGCGGATCGCGAGCAGCGCGTGGTTCGGCTGCGCGAGGGGTGCATTCCACAGCGCCATGACTTCATCGCCCACGTACTTGTCGATGAGCCCGTCCCACCTGAGGATGAGCTTGCTCATCTCATCAAGGTAGTCCTGGATGACCGCGAGGACGTCGTCAGCGCGCATCGACTCGGCCATCGCCGTGAAGCCGCGGATGTCCATGAACATGACGCTGAGGTCGCGACGTTCTCCGCGTGAGATCAGGTCGTCCACAGAGCGCGTCGCGGCAAGCTGGCGCGCGACCCGCGGATCGATGTAATGGCCGAAGATGCGCTCGACCTTGCGCCGCTCATGCTCCTCGAGCACGTAACGCGCCCCCAACGAAAACGTCGCCGCCAGCACGATCGCCATGGCCGCGTAGAGCGGATCAGCGAGATAGCCCTGCTGGCCGAGAACGTAGATGGCCACGTAGTAGGCGGTGAGGACGCCCGCGGTGAGCAGCATCCCGGCGCGGAAAGGCAGCAGGTAGACGATGAGACCGACGATGGCCGCGAGCAGCAGGATCGCCAGCTGTATCGAGACTGTCGGTTGGACTCTGAGGTACCTGTTATTGAGGATGGTGGTCATCGCATCACCCTGGATTCGGTAACCGTAGTTCTGGCTGTCGAGCATGCACTGCGGCCGGCCAGGAGAGCAAAAAGATCCGTCGTGCTTGAAAGCAACGGCCTGCGAGTAGACGTCGCCGGCGTCGATGAGCTTCGTGCCGACGACCACGATGTGATTGGTGATCAGCGCGGGACGCGGACAGCTCTGGTTGTAGGCGTCGACGTACGCGCACGTTGGGCTCGATCCGCGTGTGAAGTTGACGAGCATCTGGTTGCCGACGAGCGGGATCCGGTGGCTGCCGAAAGTGGCTTCGGAATTGCGCACCACGATGGGAGCGCTGATGCCACCGGCGAAGCGCAGCGCCAGGACGAATGCAGGTTCGTCGCTCTCGTTTTCCGGGCAGGTGGAGCTGGGGTCGGGGCGCAGCACCACCCCGCGAACCGTGTTGGCCTGGTCCGGAATGCCCAGCCCGCGCTCGCCCACCGCCGCGGCGACGGTCGAGAACTCGCCCTTCGGCGCGTCATCGACCGTGCACACCAGCACCACGTTCCCGGCGGCGCTGATCGCGTCCGTGAGCTGCTTGTCGGTGTTCTCACCCGTTTCGACGTCGCTGAAAGTCAGGTGGTCGAGCACGACGTCGAACAGGATCACCTTGGGGTGCAGGCTCGCCAGGTAGTTGATCACCCTCGCGTGGTACCCGTTGTTGAACGGATACGCGCCAATGTCCTTTTGGCTGCGTGAGTCGATCTCGACGAAGCTGACCTGCGGGTCCGGCGCCGGCGCCGGAAAGAGCTGATCTTGCCCCGCTGCGAATGTGGGGTCGGTGATTCCGGTTTGTAGAAGGGCGATGACCAGAAAGCCGGCGACCAGGCCCGCGAGCACGAAGCGCCAGGCGAGGCGCCAGTCGCCTATGCGGTCGCGAACCATGTCGCCGGTATGTTAGGTGCGGTGACCTCAGCCGTCCCCGAATCCCGGCGCATGGTCTTTCTCTACATCGCGGCAGGGGCCGTTTTCGCGACCATCGCAGCGCGCGGCCTGACAGTTCCCCTGTATGCCCACGACCTGGGCGCGAGCCGGTTTGCGGTCGGCGCGCTGTTCTCCGTGGCCACGATCGCCGCGGCGATCCTCTCGCTGCCATCAGGCGTGCTGGTGGATCGCTTCGGCGCCCGCACGCTGCTGGGCATCTCGCTGGTGCTCACGGCCGTCTCGCAGGTCGCGACCGCGCTCACACCGAGCGTGGCTCCGCTGTTCCTGTGGCAGATCATCGGCGGTCTCGCTGCCGGCGCCCAACAGTCAGCCGTGTTCAGCGCGGTGACCGAATCGGTGCCGAGGGGAAAGTTGGGACGCGCCATGGGATGGCTGACCCTTTCGATGCAGCTCGGCTTCACGCTGGGCCCGGCCCTCGCCGGCCTTGCGCTCCGTTGGATCGATGTGCGAACCGACATCGCGGTGACGACCGCGCTGCTCGTCTTCACCATCCCCGGTGCGCTGGCCACGAGCCGGACGCGTCAACAGACCGGGCAGGGCTTTTCGCTGCGCGCTCCTCTGCGGGCCCTGGCCAAGCAGGCGGCGTTCACGCCGGTCGTCATCGGGCTGATCAGCGTGACCTTGATCTGGGGCACCTTTGGCGCCTTCATCCCCATCTTCGCGCGGGAAGGTCTCGGGCTCCAGAGCGCCCAGGTCGGCTACCTGCTTGCGCTGCAGGCGGTGTTCAACGCCGGCTCACGACCGATCGCGGGCCGGCTGGTGGATCGGGCACGCCAGCGCTGGCCGATCGTCCTGACCGGCGTGATCGTCTGGTCGGCAGCCATGGTTGTGATCGGTCACCTCTCCGGGTTCCTGGCGCCGGCGATCGTGATCGCGATCGGAACGCCCTTCATGGCCGCGGCGTTCGTGGCGATCGGCGTGGTGTTCGGCGACCTCTCGAGCGCGTCCACTCGCGGTGTCACGATGGGGATCTACGGAACGGTTCTGTTCATCGGCCTTTCAGCGGGGCCGCTGATATTCGGCCCGATCGTCCAGGGAGTCGGCTACGCGGCCGGGTTCACCGCGTGCGCGGCGGTTTCGGTGATTCTTGGGCTCGTGATGGCGGGAATGCAGGCGGCACCCCTGCGCCGGCGAAGCGCGCCAGCACCTCTCGGTGACTCGGAAACGCCAGGGGCGGCAACGCGTCAGGTGTGAAAACCGCGACCTCGAGCATCTCGGGGCCCGGGCTGATCGAACCTCCATCGACGACTCGACCGCGGTACGCGATCCCGATGATGCTCGAGACGGACCGCTTTGCCACGTGATAGGTGCCGAGTAGGGCCGTCAACTCGACGTCGGCGTTGATTTCCTCGCGACACTCGCGGATCGCGGCACTCGCGGGGTCTTCGTCGTGGTTGACGAACCCGCCGGGCAGGCACCACAGGCCGTACCCAGGCTCGATGGCGCGACGGCCCAGCACGATGCCGCCCTGCGACTCGACGACCACCGCGGCCGCGACCTTCGGATCGCGCCACAGGACGAAGTCGTCGTTGGGACATGCCTCTACCTCACGTCCATCGAGCGTCCGCAAAACCAGCGCCGCGCCGCAGTTGACGCAGAAGTGGCCCACCGAGCCGAGCTTAGACCGGTTCGGCCTCCGGCCTTGCCGCGTGAGGCTTGGGCGCCGGACCTTTCATGTCGGCGACGCGAACCTGGTTGCGGCCGCCCTGCTTGGCGGCATAAAGGGCCTGGTCGGCGCGGTCGATCAGCTGCGTGAAGAGCGCCGGATCATCGGTCGCCGCCACCCCGAGGCTGATCGTGAGCTTCAGACCTCCCGGAAAAGTGGCGGACGCGACCTTGGCTCGAATGCGCTCGGCCAGGGTGCGCGCACCCGGCTCCGTCGTCTCATGGAGGATCAGCGCGAACTCCTCGCCGCCATAGCGCGCGCAGACGTCGGACTCGCGCGCTCCGGTTTTCAGGATCTGCGCGAGCTCTGCCAGGACAGCGTCGCCGTTCAGGTGGCCATATGTGTCGTTGACCTGCTTGAAGTGGTCCAGGTCGATCATCAAGAAGGCGATGGCGTTGTGGTGCCGCCGCGCTCGCTGCATCTCCTGGAGAAACTGCTGGGCCAGATGTCTGCGGTTGGGCAGCTTGGTGAGCTCGTCGGTTAGCGCGTTCTCCTCCTGGGCCTCGAAGAGTTGGGCGTGGCGGATGGCGATCGCGGCTTGGGAGGCCACCCCGTTCAGCAGGTCGGCCTGGTCCTCGGACAGCTCCCGCCAGGCGTTGAGGTAGAGCTCCATGGCACCCATGAGCTGCCCCGACCGCTGGATGGGAACCACCAGGACGTGTTGGGGGTGGCCGCCGCTGTCCAGGCCCGGCGCGGTGTGCTCGTCGAGCTTGACGACCAGCGGCCGCATCGCGGAGAGGGCCGAGCTGAGCGGTTCCTCGTCGATCTTTCGCATGCCGCCGCGCGCGCGGGTGGTGAGGTTGTAGGAGGCCTCGCGGTACATTTCGGCCCTGCCTGTTCGCACGAGGTACATGGCGCCGGCGACAGCGCCCATGATCCGGCCGGCATGGGTCAGGGCGACGTTCAGCACCTCTTCCAGGGCGAGCGAGGAGTTGACCGCGGAGGCGATCGCGAGCAGGAGCGCGGCCCGATCGCGGGCTCCGCTCTCGTCGGCCAGCGCGGCTTCGAGCTCGCGGGTCGTGCCTCGATTTCGCATGAGGGACACGGTCAGCAGGATGAAGGCCGCGACTAGAAGGACCGAGGTGATCAGGAGTACGGCGGCGAGATCCAAGAGTCACTCCTATGGGGGCCGGAAGTTGCCATAGGTTAACGCGGCAAACTTGGAGTTGGTTCTATCAGAGCGCGGGGGAGGACAGACGTCCTCCCCGCGAAACCCCATCCCTCCCCAGGCGCGCCGGGAGGCGCCTGGTAAGCAAGGCCCCACTCCCGTCCACCAGCCAGGGTGTCCGTGCGGGATATACTCGGCCCGATCTGGAGCCCCTTTCTTTCGACGATCTCCCCCTCCGGCGGCGAGTGGACGACGCGCCGCCGCACCGTCTCCGACGCTGAGATAGCACTGTTCGCCGGCGTCGCCGGCGACCTCTCACCGCTCACCATCGAGGCGCACGGAGACGGCCGCCGTCCCGCGCCGCCCGCGCTGGTGGTGGCCATGGCGGTCGGCCTGGGCTCGATCGACACGCCCGTGCCGGCGGTCGCCGAGTGGGAGTGGCTGAACTGGAAGTTCCCCCGTCCGGTGCACGCCGGGGACACCATCTACGCCCGCTGGACCCTCACCCAGAAGCGACCGCCCGCCAGCGGTGCGCCGTCCGCCATCATCGTCTGGCGAGTCGACGTCCACACCCTCGACGGCGCTCTTTGCGCCGAGGGCGAGATAGGCGCCAAGGTCAAGCGCGGGGTGACCGCGGAGCGCCCCCGCCCGTCATCCCCCGAGCAGCCGGCCGCGCCCAGCGCTCCACGGCGCCGGCGACGCCGCCCAAGGGCCAACGGGACGCTGCCCGAGCCGCCGGCGGTGGCCGCCCCACCCGCAGCCGCCGCCAAGCCAGAGCGAACCTCCGGGCCCTCCCGAAGGCGACGCCGCCGGCGTCCGTCAGGCTCCAGCGCACGCGAGGAGGAGCATGAGCCCCGAGCGGCGCATGTGCCGGAGACGACCGCGGCCCCATCCACCGCGCCCGCTCCCGCCACCCCGGCGCGGCCGGCCGGCCGATCCGGTCTGGGCGGCGTGCTGAGGCGCCTGCGGAGGCCGACGCAGACCTAGGCCGGAACTTCGAGCGCTTCGAGGTACTCGATGACGCGGCGGGTGAGCTGGGTCGGAGTCGATGCGCCGCTGGTCACGCCGACCTTCGTCGCGCCCTTGAACCAGGCCAGGTCCAGGTCCTCCATCCGGTCGACCAGGTAGGCCGGCTTGTGGCCCAGCTTCTTGACCACCTCGACCAGGCGCAGTGAGTTGGAAGAACGCGTGCTGCCAACCACGATCACCAGGTCGACCTCTTTGGCCGCCTCGACCGCCGCCTCCTGGCGCTCCTGAGTCGCGCGGCAGATCTCGTTATGGACCTCGGCCTGCGGGTACCGCGCCTTGACCTTGCCGATCAGGTCCTCGGTGTCCCAGACCGAGAGGGTCGTCTGGCAAGTGACGGCGATGCGGTCGCCCTTGAGCTCCAGCGCGTCGATGTCTTCGGGCTCCTGGACGAGGTACACGTTGCCCGGCGCCTCCCCCACCACGCCCTCGGGCTCGGGATGTCCCTTGCGGCCGATGTACACGACCTCGTATCCCTTGCGGGCAAGGTCGGCGACGAGCTCGTGGGTCCGGACGACGTCCGAGCAGGTGGCGTCCACCGGCGTCAGGCCGAGCTCGATCGCGCGCTGCTTGACCTGCGGCGAGACGCCATGCGCGGTGAAGATGACGGTGCCGTCCTTGATCTGTTCGAGGCCGGCCAGCCGGTTGGGCTGATCGACCAGCTCGATGCCCTGCCGCTGCAGGTCGTCGGTGGCGTGCGTGTTGTGGACCAGCATGCCCAGCATGTGCACGGGTCCTTGCGTCTCCTCTCGCACGCGCTTGGCGATGCGGAACGCGTCCACCACCCCATGGCAGTACCCCCGCGGCGTGATCTTCAGGACCTGCATCGCGGTTCCGAGTCTACGAGAGGCGCCCTAGCTGATCCCCGCAAACAGGTCCGGTTCAGGCAGGTCTGAGCCGGCCTTGCCGCGCACGAGCTGGTAGTACTCCGTTCCAAACGCCAGCTCGTAGATCTGGCTCGCCATGGTTGCGAACCACGAGTTCGGATCGTTCTGGCTGACGTGAGCGCGAAATGCGTCGCGCTTGCGCTCGACGTAGTCGTGGACGTCGATCTTCGTCGTGACAAGCTCGTCTGGAGTGCCCGCGATGCGCATGTTTCCGCTCATCGCGCGCTGAGCGTCCTCCGGCATCTGCTTGACGAACGCCTCCATCATCGACCGCGGTATCGCGGTGTAGTAGAGCTTTTTCGGCTGCAGCCCCTCTCGCTCCAGCATGTCGAGGGCGGCATTGGTCACGAAGTGCGCCTTGATGTGGTCGGGGTGTCCGTACACTCCGTCCTCCGCATAGGTCACCACCACATCGGGGCGCTCTTCGCGGATGAAGACGGCAAGCCGGCCCGCCGCCTCATCGAGCGGCGCCTGGTGGAACGAGCGCGGGTCCTTGTTGTCTGCGGTGTCGACCATCCCGGAGTCGCGGTAACCGAGGAACTCCTGACGGTCGACCCCGAGGATCTCGCCCGCCGCCTTCAGCTCCTCCGTCCGGATGTCGCCAAGGCGAGG
>Ga0209239_1001528_pt1 | contig 13768 bp, 13 predicted proteins | sample GraSoi013_2_20cm_FD_185824 | JGI IMG/M metagenome (GOLD analysis project Ga0209239, IMG submission 185824) | Grasslands soil microbial communities from the Angelo Coastal Reserve, California, USA - Sample 10_02_2013_2_20cm (SPAdes) (version 2) | ecosystem: Environmental > Terrestrial > Soil >...
CGATCGCCGCCACGCTGGACCGCATCGACGCGCTTCGGGCCGAGTTCGCCCGCCTGTGTACGACCGGCGAACGGCAGAGCCCGGCGGTACGCGCGACGGCCCAGCTCGTCGCCGAGGGCGTGGACCTCGCCGACCCGGCCGCCGTCGAGGAGTGGCTGGCCACCTACAACGCCAGCCACTGACCCGCCCGCCGCGAGCCGCCCGCTGAGCCGTCCGCCGCGAGCCGCCCGCCCGCCGCAAGCCGCCGCGGCCGCTGGAGGCGCCGGCCGGCGCCGTCAGGCCACGCAGAACTCGTTGCCTTCCGGGTCGGCCATGGTGACCCAGGTGCTCGGGCCCGCCTGACCTTCCCAGAGCACCCGGCCACCGAGCCCGACCAGCCGCTGTACCACCTCCGGACGGCGCTCGACGCCCACGTGGAGATCGAGGTGCACGCGGTTCTTGACGGTCTTCGGCTCGGGTACCACCTGGAAGAGCACCCGGCCGCCGAGCCCGGTCCCCATCTCCGGGTGTACCGGCGCGTCCGGGTCGCGTACCGCCGCCGCCGATCTCCACGACAGCCGGCCGTCGACCATCGCGGTGTCGGCGTCCTTGATCACTCCGGCGTCGAGCAGCCGCCGGACCAGGTCGGAGTGGTCCTCCACCACATAGTCGAGCGCCGCTGCCCAGAACCCGGCCAGCCGGTGCGGGTCGACACAGTCGATAACGATCTTGTACGCCACAGCCATGCGGTGAGGTTAGTCACGCCCACCGACAATTCCGTCGCCGTCCCCGCGCTCGCCGCCGCCGTCGCCGTCCCCGTGGCGAGGGTGCCGGTGCCCGCCGGAGTCGCGATGATCCCCGTCGTGGTCGCCACTGTGGTCGCCGCCGTGGCAGGTCGGCCGCGCCTCCGGGCTCTCGCCGGACGGTTCGGGCGTCGGCCGCCCGGAGCCGGCGCCCGGATCGGTCGACGGGCCGGCGGGCGGATCGGTCGACGGGTCCGTTGGCGGATCCGTTGACGGGCCGGTAGCCGGGTCGGTAGGCGGGTTCGTCGGCGGGTCGACCGGAGTGGTCACCGGTGCGCCCGGTTCGGTCGCCTGCTCGATGACCCGCCCGCTCGGTGCTGGCACCGGCGGATCCACCACCGGAGCCACCGCGGCGGCCGGTGGCGTCGCCCCGGCCGGGGGTACGACGACGGCGCTGGACAGGCTGTCGGTCGGCGCCGGGGACACCACGACCACCGGGTCGCGTACGACACCGAGCAGCGGCGTACCGCCCGGTTGGCGGGCGCCGACCAGGGCGGCGCCGATCACCATGACCAGCAACGTCGGTACCGAGGCCAGCGCGACCAGCATGCCCACGATCAGCGCGTACCTGCGGGTCGGTCCGGACACCCCGTAGTCGGGCACGGGCGACACTCCTTCGATCGGCTATCCGCCTCCCATCCGAAAGAACGAGGCAACGGAGCCGACCGATCTGCCAAGTTTCTGACGTTTAGTGCCCGTACCCGAATGGCGCAACGACCTTGTGGACTGTGGCCGTGCTCACCTCGTCTGCCATGCTTGGACTCTGGCGGCGACGGGGCCGCGGCTCTCCCATTACCCTGCGGTAGGGCTGTCCCGGCGCCGGCACTCCCGCCCCGCACTCCAACCGGAGCCGGCGGGGACCCAAGCGGCGCGGTGACCCCGCTGCCGAGGCACAGATGACAGGGAGAGACGGATGGCGAAGGGCGATACCGCCCGCACTCGGGGCACACCCCCCGCCGAACCGGAGTTCGTGCAGCTCCTGAACCCCGACGGTGAGCGCGTCGAGCACCCCGACTACGCGGTCGACTTCACCGACGACGAGTACCGCGGCATGTACCACGACCTGGTCGTGGTCCGCCGGCTGGACGCCGAGGCAACGGCGCTGCAGCGCCAGGGCGAGCTGGGCATCTGGGCCAGCCTGCTCGGCCAGGAGGCGGCCCAGGTCGGTTCCGGGCGGGCGCTGCGCCCGCAGGACATGGCCTTCCCCACGTACCGCGAGCACGGCGTCCTGTACTGCCGGGGGATCGACCCGGTCATGCCGCTGAGCCTGTTCCGCGGTGTCGACCAGGGTGCCTGGGATCCGATCAAGGTCAAGTTCGCGCTGTACACGATCGTGATCGGCGCGCAGACCCTGCACGCGACCGGGTACGCGATGGGCATCGCGATGGACGGCAAGATGGGCGCCGAGGACGGCGAGGCGACCATCGCGTACTTCGGCGACGGCGCGAGCAGCCAGGGCGACGTGAACGAGGCGTTCGTGTGGGCCAGCGTGTTCCACGCGCCGGTGGTGTTCTTCTGCCAGAACAACCAGTACGCGATCTCCGAGCCGCTGGAACGGCAGACCCGGGTACCGCTGTACCAGCGCGCCAACGGGTTCGGCTTCCCGGGCGTACGGGTCGACGGCAACGACGTACTCGCGTCGTACGCGGTGACCCGGGCGGCGCTGGACCAGGCCCGGGCCGGTCAGGGCCCCACGCTCATCGAGGCGTACACCTACCGGATGGGCGCGCACACCACGTCCGACGACCCGACCCGGTACCGGATCGCCAGCGAGGTCGAGGCGTGGCAGGCCAAGGATCCGATCCTGCGCGTCCGGCGCTTCCTCACCCAGCAGGGGCTGGCCGGCGAGGACTTCTTCGCCGCGGTCGACGAGGAGGCCCGGGTCGAAGCGGTACGCCTGCGTGAGCGGGTACTGGAGATGCCCGACCCGGCGCCGATCACGCTCTTCGACCACGCGTACCCGCACGGCTCGCCCCTGGTCGACGAGGAGCGCGCGGAGTTCGCCAGGTACCAGTCGACCTTTGCCGGGGAGGCGCACTGATGGAGACCGTGACCATCGGCAAGGCGCTCAACTTAGGCCTGCGCCGCGCGTTGGAGGACGACCCCAAGGTCATCCTCATGGGCGAGGACATCGGCAAGCTCGGCGGCGTCTTCCGGATCACCGACGGGCTGCAGAAGGACTTCGGCGACGACCGGGTGATCGACACCCCGTTGGCCGAGTCCGGCATCGTGGGTACCGCGATCGGGCTGTGCCTGCGCGGGTACCGGCCGGTGTGCGAGATCCAGTTCGACGGCTTCGTGTACCCGGCGTACGACCAGATCGTGTCCCAGGTCGCGAAGATGCACTACCGCGCCCGGGGCCAGGTACGCGTACCGATGGTGATCCGCATCCCGTACGGCGGCGGGATCGGTGCCGTCGAGCACCACTCCGAGTCGCCCGAGGCGTACTTCGCGCACACCGCCGGCCTCAAGGTCGTCACGTGCGCGAGCCCGCACGACGCGTACTGGATGATCCAGCAGGCGATCGCCTCCGACGACCCGATCATCTTCATGGAACCCAAGCGCCGGTACTGGGAGAAGGGTCCGGTGGACTCCGACGCCGAGCCGTTCCCGCTGCACGCGTCCCGGATCGCCCGGCCCGGTACGGACGCCACCGTGGTCACGTACGGCCCGATGGTGCGCACCGCGCTCGACGCCGCCACGGCAGCCGCCGAGGAGGGCCGGGAGCTGGAGGTCATCGACCTGCGCTCGCTGTCCCCGCTGGACATGACCCCGGTGTACGAGTCGGTACGCAGGACCGGCCGGCTGGTCGTCGTCCACGAGGCACCGTCGAACATCGGCGTGGGCGCCGAGATCGCTGCCCGGGTCAGCCAGCACTGCTTCTACTCCCTCGAAGCACCGGTCCTGCGGGTGACCGGGTACAACGTGCCGTACCCCGCGGCCCGGGTGGAAGAGGAGTTCCTGCCCGACCTGGACCGGGTACTCGACGCCATCGACCGGAGCTTCGGATGGTGAGGGCGGTGTCGAAGGTCAAGGAGTTCCCGCTGCCCGACCTCGGCGAAGGGCTGACCGAGGGCGAGATCCTGCGCTGGCTGGTACAGGTCGGCGACACGATCGAGCTCAACCAGCCGATCGTCGAGGTGGAGACGGCGAAGGCGGCCGTCGAGATCCCGGCGAAATGGGCCGGCCGGGTCGCGACGATCTTCCACCCGGAAGGTACGACGGTCGAGGTCGGTACCCCGATCATCGCGATCGACACCGAGCCCGGTGCGGCGCCGCCCGACGGGCCGCCCGAAGAGAGCGGGCCGGCGCCGTCGGCGGCTTCCCTGGCCGCGGTCGAGGTGGCGCCCGCGGAGGGAATGGTGGAACCGGGCCTGATCGGCGGGCCGGCACCGGGCGGGCGGACCGCCGTACTCGTCGGATATGGACCGAAGACAGCGGCGGCCAAGCGCCGGCCCCGCCTGACCGACCCCCCGGCCACGGCCCCACCGCCCCCACCGGCCGCGACGGCGCCGGCCCCGCCCGTGCCGACCACGCCCGTGCCGACCACGCCCGAGCCGGCGCCCAACGGCGGGGCGAAGGTGCTCGCCAAGCCCCCGGTCCGCAAGCTGGCCCGGGACCTGGGCGTCGACCTCGCCGGCCTGGTCGGCAGCGGCCCGGAGGGCTCGATCACCCGCGACGACGTGCAGGCGGCGACGGCGTCTCCGGCGGTGGCCGTGGGCGGCGAGCAGCGGATCCCGGTCAAGGGCGTCCGCAAGCTCACCGCGGAGAACATGGTGACCAGCGCGTTCACCGCGCCGCACGTCACGGTGTTCCTGACCGTCGACGTCACCCGTGCGGTGCGGGCGCTGGAGCGCCTGCGCACGCTGCCGGAGTGGCGCGAGGTGCGGGTGTCGCCACTGCTGCTGGCCGCGAAGGCGGTGCTGTTCGCGATCAAGCGCCACCCGCTGGCGAACTCGTCGTGGGCCGGATCCGAGATCGTGGTCAAGGACTACGTCAACCTGGGGGTCGCGGCGGCCACCGAGCGCGGGCTCGTCGTGCCGAACATCAAGAACGCCGACCGGCTGTCGCTGCGCGAGCTGGCCGACGCGATGACCGCGCTGGTCCAGACCGCGAAGGCGGGCAAGACGCAGCCGGCGGACATGAGTGGGGGTACGTTCACCATCACCAATGTCGGCGTGTTCGGCGTCGACACCGGCACCCCGATCCTGCCGCCCGGCGAGGCGGCGATCCTGTGCTTCGGGGCGATCCGCGAGATGCCCTGGGTACACAAGGGCAAGGTGAAGGTACGCAGCGTCACGACGCTGGGCCTGTCGTTCGACCATCGGATCATCGACGGGGAGTTGGGCGCCCGGTTCCTCCGCGACCTGGGCAACTTCCTCGCCGACCCGGAGGCCGCGCTGCTGTCCTGGTGCTGATCATCGCGCGGTGAGCCCTTCTCGCTCGGGGCTCACCGCGTTTGGTCGGAGGCGGGTACTGTCACTACCGGCCGGTGCCGCCCGAGCGCCGAAGGCCGCGAGGAGGCAAGAGATGTCCCAGGGCCCGTACCAGCCAGGCTACGAGCCGGAGGACGGCGCCCCGCGCCAGTCGCGCGACGGGTTCCCGGACGCCCCCACGGGTCGCGCTTCGGCCCGGGTACCGCAGCCGGACTGGTCACCCCCGCAGCGCCCCGACTCCGGCCCGCCGTCCAACTACCCCCCGCCGCAGTACGCCGGCCCGGAGTCGCCGTACGACCCGCAGGCGCAGTACCGCCGCCCGGAGCAGCCCTACGGCGCTCCGGAGCAGTCCGGCTTCGGCGGGCAGCAGCAGGGCGGGTTCGGTGGCCAGCAGCAGCCGGGCGGCTACGGCGGGCAGCAGCAGAGCGGCGGGTACGGCGGCCAGCAGCCGGGCGGGTACGGTGCGCCGCCCGGAGGCGAGGGTCCGCCGACCGGCCGGATCGGCGGCAGCGCCTCGGTCTCCGGGGCTGCCGGCGGCGGCTACGGCCAGCAGTCCTACAGCCCGTACGGCGACCCCGCGCGCAGCCAGTACAGCGACCCGACCCAGTACGGCGACCGGGGCGGGCCGGAGTCCTCCCGGTTCAGCGCCCTGCGCTATGACGAGCCCGGGCCGGGCGGCCTCGGCGCACCCGAGCCGCCGAAGAAGAGCAAGCGCGGCCTGATCATCGGCATCGTGATCGCCGCCGTGGTGGTCCTCGCGCTGGCCGCCGGCGGTATCACCTACCTGCTGTCCTCGAAGAGTACGAGCACCTTCGCGGTCAACTCGTGCGTCAAGCGCTCCGGCGACAAGGCGGAGACGGTGAGCTGCTCCACGGCCGGCTCGTACCAGATCGTGTCCAAGGTCGGCTCGCCGAGCCAGTGCCCGGACCAGGGCCAGCCGTACGTGGTCCTGCAGGAGAAGGGCAAAGCCGACCAGGTGCTCTGCCTGAAGCCGTCGAAGTAGTCCGCCCGAACGCCCGACGAGCCGCCATGACCGGGTCCCGCCAGCCGCGCGTACGCGCTCCCGAGCTGCGCGGGCGTGCGTGGCTGAACACCGGCGGACGGGAGCTCACCCTCGCCGGCCTGCGCGGCAAGATCGTACTGCTCGACTTCTGGACCTTCTGCTGCGTCAACTGCCTGCACGTGCTCGACGAGCTGCGGCCGCTGGAGCAGCGGTACGCCGACGTGCTCGTCGTCATCGGCGTGCACTCGCCGAAGTTCGAGCACGAGAAGGACCCGGCCGCGCTGGCCGCCGCCGTCGAGCGGTACGGCGTACGCCATCCCGTACTCGACGATCCCGACCTGGTGACCTGGGAGCAGTACGCCGCCCGCGCGTGGCCGACGCTGTGCGTGGTGGACCCGGAGGGGTACGTGGTCGCCACGATGGCCGGCGAAGGCCACGCACCCGGGCTCGCCGCGCTGGTCGACGAGCTGATCGAGGTGCACTCCGCCAACGGGACGCTGCACCGCGGCGACGGACCGTTCGTACCCCCGGCGCCGGAGGCGACCGACCTGCGCTTCCCGGGCAAGGCGATCGTGTCGCCGGACGGGTTCCTGGTCTCCTCCTCGGCCGGCCACCAGATCGTCGAGCTGGCCCCGGACGGCGCGACCGTGCTGCGCCGGATCGGCTCCGGACGGCGCGGCCGGGCCGATGGCGACGCAGAGGCCGCCGAGTTCAACGAGCCGCAAGGGCTCTGCCTGCTGCCGCCGCCGGTCGCCGAGATCGCCGGGTACGACCTGGTCGTCGCGGATACCGTCAACCACCTGCTGCGCGGGGTACGGCTGGACGACGGCGAGGTCACCACGATCGCCGGTTCGGGCCGACCCTGGCGGTCCACAGTGGACGGTCACGACCGGCACGCGCACGACGCGCTCGCCGCCGACCTGTCCTCCCCGTGGGACCTCGCCTGGTACGACGACCGGCTCATCGTCGCCATGGCCGGCATCCACCAACTCTGGTGGTTCGACCCGGTCAAGCGCACCGTCGGCGTCTACGCCGGTACCACCGTCGAAGCGCTCCGCGACGGTCCGCTCGCGGAGGCCTGGATGGCCCAACCGTCCGGCCTGTCCGCGCACGGGGACCGGCTGTGGATCGCCGACAGCGAGTCCTCGTCGCTGCGCTTCGTCGCCGACGGCGCGCTGCACACCGCGGTCGGGCAGGGGCTGTTCGACTTCGGGTACGTGGACGGGCCGGCGACCGAGGCGCTGTTTCAGCACCCGCTCGGCGTACTCGCCCTGCCCGACGGGACGGTACTGGTCGCGGACACGTACAACGGCGCGATCCGCCGGTACGCCGACGGCGGGGTGAGTACGGTGGCGACCGGCCTGGCCGAGCCGAGCGACCTCGTACTGACCCCGGACGGCGAGGTGGTCGTCGTCGAGTCGGCCGCCCACCGGCTGACCCGACTGGCGTCCGGCGCGGTCAACGCGACCAGCCCCGCCGGCCCCGCCACAACAACCGGCACCGCGACAACAAAAGGCACCGGAGGGCGGTACCGCACCGAGCGCCCGGTCACCCCGCTCGCTCCGGGCGCGGTCACGCTGGACGTGATCTTCACGCCGGCGCCCGGCCAGAAGCTGGACGACTCCTTCGGCGTACCGACGCGGCTGGAGGTCTCCGCCTCACCGCCCGGCCTGCTGCTCGACGGCGCCGGGGTGACGACCGAGCTGACCCGTACCCTCCGGCTGGCCGAGGACGTGGCGACCGGAGTTCTCCAGGTCACCGCCCAGGCCGCGACCTGCGACGCCGAAGCCGAACACGCGGCCTGCCATCTGACCCGCCAGGACTGGGGCGTACCGGTCCGGATCACCCCCGACGGGCCGACCCGGCTCCCGCTCGTCCTCCGCGGCCTCGACGCACACGTTGATCGATAAGCGGGCCGCGCCCATCCCCGCCTCAATATGATCCACCTGAAGGATGATTCATGTCCTGACGATCACCATACGGGGGGATCGATGCCACGCGCTTATGCGACGGGAGCGGCGCTCGCCACCGTTCTGGTCATGTCCCTGACGGGCTGCGGATCGAAGAACACCGTCACGACGAAGGCACCCGCATCCGCGTCGCTATCGCCGAAGGCCGACCCGGGAGAGGTGCTCGCCGCGGCGGCGACGAAGACCGGCGGTACCAGCCTCAAGGTCGTACTCAGCGACTCGACCAGCGACAACCTGACGGGCGGCTATGACGCATCCACGAAGGCGGCGTCGGTCGCCGAGACGACCGGTACGGGCCTGAAGGTCGTCGTCACGCCCGAGGACATGTACCTCAGCGGTACGACCGAGTTCCAGGGCCAGACGCTGCACCTGAAGACGACGAAGCTGCGCAGCCAGAGCCCGCTGGCGATCCTCGCCGACGTCGTCGCGCCGCTGACCTTGTTGACGTACGCCTCCGGGGTCCGGTCGACCGGCGCGACGACGTTCAGCGGCACGCTCGACTTCACCAAGGCGCACGGCACCACGGCGGGTACCCAGAAGTTCATCGACCTGCTCGTGACGTCGGGTGGCTCCCGGGCCGCGTCGGTCGGCTTCACCGCGTCCACCAACGCGGAGGGGTACCTGACCCAGTTCAAGGCCACGCTTCCCGCGGTCGACCAGGGCAAGGACAGCGAGTACGCCCTCGACCTCTCCGACTTCGGCAGTCCGGTCGCGGTCGCCATACCCAGCGGGGGCACCGTCGTCGCCGCGCCGGAGTCGGCGTACGCGAGCATGTGAGCCGACCCCCTACCGATGAGTAACCTACGGTGCCGTAACCTGTAGAGCGTGACGACCACTTGGCTGCGGTTGCGGCCGGCCGACCTCGGAAAGCCGAGGATGCGCGGCTGGCTGCACGCGTACGCCTTCTTCGTGGCCGTCGTGGGCGGCCTGGTGCTGACCACGCTGGCCGCCACCGTCGCCCCCCGTCCGGGCCCGGCGCCGGCCCTCTCGTGTGCGATCTACAGCGTCACGGTGTGCGCGCTGTTCGGCACGAGCGCGCTCTACCATCGGCGGGTCTGGTCACCGCGTCGGTACCAGCTCATGCGGCGGCTCGACCATTCGATGATCTTCGTGTTCATCGCCGGTACCTACACGCCGTTCTCGGTACTCCTGCTGTCCCGCCCGGCGGCCACCGTGATCCTCTCCGTGGTGTGGGGCGGCGCACTGCTCGGCGTCGGCATGAAGCTGATCTACCCGCACGCCCCGCGCTGGCTCTCCGCCCCGCTGTACATCGCGCTGGGCTGGGTGGCCGTCGCCGTCCTGCCGGACATCCTGACCCACGGCGGGCTGGCCGCCTTCGTCCTGTTGCTGGCCGGTGGCGCGTTCTACACGCTCGGTGCGGTCTGCTACGCGCTGCGCCGCCCGAACCCGTGGCCCGGCACGTTCGGCCACCACGAGTTCTTCCACGCCTGCACGCTGGTCGCCGCGCTCTGCCACCACATCGCGATCTACCTCGCGCTGTTCTCCTAACCCGGCGGGGTCCCGCGCACGCGGAGAGGGCGCCCAAGTGGGGCGCCCTCTCCGCTGGTGAAGCTCAGTACTGCGACTCCGGGGGGCGGTACTCGACCCGGCGCTGCTCGTCGACGACGCGCTCGCGCTCGACCGGTACCGGCGTGGTGGCCACCGTACGGCGCCGGTTGCTCCAGAACCACAGGGTCAGCGACAGGCCGACCAGTCCAGCGAGCATCAGCACGTACCCGACAACGTTGAGACTGAGCCAGCCCACCGAGACATGTACGGCGAACGCGAGGATCGCGCCCACCGCGATGAGGAAGATACTTCCACCGATACCCACGGTGTCCTCCCATTGGTCACAAGTGCGGGACGACCTGTGTGGTACCCCGTGTCACGAGCCGCTAATCGGGCACGCTATCCCGCATGAGGCAACGGACGTTGGTGATCCTGCGGCACGCGAAGGCCGATCGGCCGGCCGCCGTCGCCGATCTGGACCGCCCGCTGACCGGACGTGGCCACGCCGACGCGGCCGTCGCGGGGGCGTGGTTGGCTTCCCGGGGGTACCGGCCTGACCTGGTTCTCTGCTCGCCTTCCAAGCGCACCAGGCAGACCTGGCACGGAGTCGCCGTGGTGCTCGCCGGTTCCCCGGCGCCGGAGGTGCGCTACGAACCGGCGCTGTACTACGACAGCGCCGACGAGGCACTCGACCTGGTCCAGTTGGTACCCGAGAAGGTCGGCGCGGTGCTGTTGATCGGGCACAACCCCGGGGTGTCGATACTGTCGACGCTGCTCGACGAAAGTTCGGGGCGCGACTCGGACGGCCTGCGTACCAGCGGAATCGCCGTGCACCAGCTGGACGGCGACTGGACCGGGTACGCCCGTGGCGGCGCCCCGGTCATCGCCACCCACACGGCTCGCGCCTGACGGCGGCCCGGCTACGCCGGCGGACCGGCCGGAAGTTCGGTGTCCGGCGGTTCGGGCGGTACCGGACCGACCGGGTCGTGGATCATCCGGGTCTGCTCGACCAGGGTCATCCGGTGACGCAGGCGGCGCTGCTGCCAGAACCAGATCGTCAAGCCGAGCACGGTGAGCCCGGACAGCATGAGGATCCAGCCGACCACGTGCAGGTCGAGCCAGCTCAGGTTGGCGCGTACCGCGAACGTCAGGATGGCGCCGAGCGCGATCAGGAAGATGCCGCCGCCGATACCCATAAGAATCAGGCTAGCCGGACGAACTACCCGCGCAACTCGATCCGCCGGATAGCGTCGGGCCGCCCCGGAGCGAGGCGGCCCGAGCGCGGGAAAGCAGGTTCAGAACGCGTCTTCCGGCAGGTCCATCAGGTCGAGCGTGGTCGATTCGACGACCCGCCGGTCGGCACCGATCCGGGGCAGTACCTCGCGGGCGAAGAACCGCGCGGCGGCCACCTTGCCCTCGTAGAACGCCTGGTCAGCGGGTGAGACCTGCTGGCCGAGCGCGCGTAGGGCCACGTCGGCCTGCCGCTGCAACAGCCAGCCCACGACCAGGTCGCCGAGCGCGAGCAGCAGGCGCCGCGAGTTGAGCCCGATCTTGTACAGCTCCCGCGGTTCGCCGCTCTGCGCGGCGGTCAGCCAGCCGGTGAACACGGCGAGCATCTGCTGTACCTCACCGAGCGCCTTGCCCAACGCCAACCGCTCGTCCTTGAGCTGGCCGTTGCCCGCCTCGGTGTCGAGGAAGGTCTGGATCTCGCTCGCGACGGCGGCCAGCGCCCGGCCCCGGTCCCGTACGATCTTGCGGAACACCAGGTCAAGAGACTGGATCGCGGTCGTACCCTCGTACAGCGTGTCGATCTTCGCGTCGCGGACGTACTGCTCCAGCGGGTAGTCCTGGAGGAACCCGGAGCCGCCGAAGGTCTGTAGCGACTCGTGGCCGAGCAGCTCGTACGCCCGCTCCGAACCGACCCCCTTGACCAGTGGCAGCAGCAGGTCGTTGACCCGTTCGGCCAGGTCGGCCGCCACGGTGTCCCCGTCGGCGACGGCGAGCGCCACCTTGTCCTGCCACGACGACGCGTACGCGACCAGCGCGCGCAGCCCCTCCGCGTACGACTTCTGCAGCATCAGCGAACGGCGCACATCGGGATGGTGGGCGATCGTCACCCGGGGAGCCGTCTTGTCGGACTGGCGCAGCAGGTCAGCGCCCTGTACCCGCTCCTTCGCGTACTCCAGCGCGTTGAGGTACCCGGTCGACAGGGTCGCGATGGCCTTGGTACCGACCATCATCCGGGCGTACTCGATGACCATGAACATCTGCCGGATGCCGTCGTGTACGTCGCCGAGCAGCCAGCCCTTCGCCGGGGTGCCGTGCTCGCCGAAGGTCAGCTCGCAGGTCGTGGAGACCTTCAGGCCCATCTTGTGCTCGACGTTGGTGGCGAAGACGCCGTTGCGCTCGCCCAGCTCACCGGTCTTCGGGTCGAAGTGGTACTTCGGCACGACGAACAGCGACAACCCCTTGGTACCCGGGCCACCGGCACCGGGCGTGTCCACCGGCCGGGCCAGTACGTAGTGGATGATGTTGTCGGTCAGGTCGTGCTCGCCACTGGTGATGAACCGCTTGACGCCCTCGATGTGCCAGGAGCCGTCCGGCTGCGGTACCGCCCGGGTCCGCCCGGCACCCACGTCCGAACCGGCGTCCGGCTCGGTGAGCACCATCGTCGAGGCCCAGCGCTTGTCCACGAAGAACTTCGCCCACTCCTTCTGCTCCGGGGTGCCCTCCTGCCACAACGTGTGCGCGAAGCCCGGACCGGAGGCGTACATCCAGACCGGGGCGTTCGAGCCGAGCACCAGCTCGGCCAGGGACCACCAGAAGATCCGCGGCGCGGGTGTCCCGTCCAGCTCCGCCGGCAGGTCCAGCCGCCAGAACTCACTGTCCATGAAGGATTGGTACGAGCGCCGGAAGGCCTCGGGCATCGCGACGCTGTGGGTCTCCGGGTCGAAGACCGGAGGCTTGCGGTCGCCGTCGGTGTAGCTGGCGGCGAGGTCCTCGCGAGCCAGCCGGTCCATCTCGGCGAGGATGCTGCGTGCCGAGTCGACGTCCAGATCGGGGTACGCCGCGCTGCCGAGTAGCCGGTCCGCGCCGAAGACTTCGAAGAGGTTGAAATACAGGTCCCGAAGGTTGCTCTTGTAGTGGCTCATCGTGCTTCCCCCCGTAGTCGCGGTGGGCCGGTTACTGCCAGGTAACTACGACTGTATTACCCAACGGTAACCAACGACAAGGCAAGATCCGTGTGTGATGCCCGACACTCAGGCGTCGGTACCGACTTCCCAGCTGGGGACGGCAGCGCCCGCTGTGGCGGGTTGGGCACCGGCGTACTCCATGAGCACCAGCGCGATGTCGTCGTCGAGCCGGCCGTGTACCCACTCCAGCAGGGCGCTCTCGAGGGACGCTAGACCGTCGCCGACCGTACCGTGGCCGAGCAGCCGCCAGGCCCGCTCGGCGGTGGGGAAGAACTCGCCGTCCCGGCGGGCTTCGGCAAGTCCGTCGGTGTAGAGCAGCAGCCGGTCGCCGGGTTCGAGGCGCTCGACCCGCGGGCGTACCACCGGCATGAAGCCCAGCGGTGGCGCGCTCGCCGGCGGTTCCAGCGGGATCACCTCGCCCCGGCGCAGCAGCAGCGGGGGCGGGTGCCCGCAGTTGACGATGGTGAGCGTGCCGCCGCGCTCCTCGACCAGCGCGGCGGTGACGAAGTCCTCGTCGCCCACCGACCGGGCCACCGCGCGGTCCAGGTCGGCGACGATCGCGCGCAGGTCGGCCCGTTCGTAGGCGACGTGCCGGTACGAGCCGAGCACGATGCTGGCCAGCCGTACGGCGTCCAGGCCCTTGCCGCGCACGTCGCCGATGATCATGCGGACCCCGTACGGCGTGTCCAGCGCCTCGTACAGATCTCCGCCGATGTCCGCCGCCACGCTCGCCGAGATGTACCGGCCGGCCACCGCCAGCGGACCGACCTGCGGCCCGAGCGGACGCAGTACGGCCGTCTGCGCGACCGAGGCCAGCTTGGACAGCTCGGCCAGCCGCTCGGCCTGCCCGGCCCGTACCGTCCCGGCGACCGCC
>Ga0209239_1001529_pt1 | contig 13763 bp, 10 predicted proteins | sample GraSoi013_2_20cm_FD_185824 | JGI IMG/M metagenome (GOLD analysis project Ga0209239, IMG submission 185824) | Grasslands soil microbial communities from the Angelo Coastal Reserve, California, USA - Sample 10_02_2013_2_20cm (SPAdes) (version 2) | ecosystem: Environmental > Terrestrial > Soil >...
TGGTGGCGGTGTCGGGCGACGAGGTCACGGCCGAGGACGTGGCGCGGGTGAACGAAGTCGCGCGCGCGGTGTCGCTGGGACGCGATCACGAGCTGCTGCACGATATCCCGCAGGAGTACGTCGTCGACCAGCAGCGCGGCATCTCGGACCCCGTGGGGATGACGGGCACGCGGCTCGAGGTGGAGATGTACCTCGTGACGGTGCAGTCCACGGCCGCGCAGAACCTGCGGCGCAGCGTGGAGCGGGCGCGCTACCGGCCGGCCGAGCTGGTGCTCGAGCCGCTCGCCGCGTCCTACGCGGTGCTGACGGACGACGAGAAAGAGCTGGGCGTCGCCCTGGTGGAGGTGGGGGGCGGGTCGACGGGCGTGGCGATCTTCCACGAAGGGAAGATCCGGCACCTCGCGTCGCTCAAGTACGCGGGCACGCACGTCACGAGCGACCTGGTGGCGGGGTTGGGCGTGACGCAGGCGGACGCGGAGCGGTTGAAGGAGCGACATGGCATCGCGTATCAGCCGCTCGTGGATGCGTCGGAGATGATCAACCTGCCGTCCACGCCCAGCCAGGGCGCGCGGCAGGCGTCGCGCGAGCTGCTGTCGCACATCATTCACCAGCGGGTGGACGAGATCTTCCAGCTGGCGCAGCGCGAGTTCGAGCGGGCGGGGTACGGGGGTGGACGGCTACCGGCCGGGGTCGTGCTGACGGGCGGGACGGCGCACTTGCCGGGGATGGTGGAGCTGGCGCGCGAGGCGTTCGCGGTGCCGGTGCGGGCCGGGACGCCGGAGCAGGGGATCTCGGGGCTCGTCGACAGCGTGCAGGCGCCGCGCTACGCGGTCCCGGTGGGTCTGGTGCTGTACGCGGCGCGGCGACTCGCGCAGGGCGGCGTTTCCAGTGGCTCGATGGTCAAGAGCGCGGGCGTCGAGCGGTGGTTCGGACCGCTGAAGCGGTGGTTGCAGGACTTCTTCTGATCGGTCACCCGAGGGAGCCATGATCTTCGAGCTCGAAGAGACGGTATCGCAGAACGCCCGGATGAAAGTCGTCGGCGTGGGGGGCGGCGGCGGCAACGCCCTGAACCGCATGGTCGACGAGGGACTCCAGGGCGTCGAGTTCATCTCCGTGAACACCGACGCGCAGGCCTTGCTCAACAACAAGGCCGACGTGAAGGTGCAGATCGGAAAGAAGCTCACGCGCGGCCTGGGCGCGGGCGCGCGCCCGGAGATCGGCCGCCAGGCCATCGAGGAAAACCGCGACGAAGTGCTGCACGGCCTGCAGGGCGCGGATCTCGTGTTCGTCACCTGCGGCATGGGCGGCGGCACGGGGACGGGCGCGGCGCCCATCATCTCGCAGATCGCGCGCGACCTCGGTGCGCTCACGATCGGCATCGTCACCAAGCCGTTCCTGTTCGAAGGCCGCAAGCGGATGCGCCAGGCGGAAATGGGGATCGCCGAGATGCGCAAGCACGTGGACACCATGGTGGTGGTGCCGAACGAGCGGCTGCTCGCCGTCGTGGGTAAGGGGATTCCGTTCCAGGACGCGCTCAAGAAGGCCGACGAGGTGCTGCTCCACGCCACACAGGGTATCTCCTCCCTCATCACCGTGACCGGCATCGTGAACGTAGATTTCGCCGATGTGCGCACCGTGATGCAGAACGGCGGCGCGGCGATCATGGGCACGGGCATGGGGCGGGGCGAGAACCGGGCGATGGAAGCGGTGCAGCAGGCGATCTCGTCGCCGCTGCTCGACAACATCTCGATCACCGGCGCCACGGGTGTGCTCATCAACATCACCGGTGGTGAGGACCTCACGCTGGGCGAGGTCACCCAGATCTCGGACGTCGTGAAGGATGCGGCAGGCGAGGAGGCAGAGATCATCTTCGGCACCGTGAACGACCCGGCCATGCACGGCGAGATCCGCGTGACCGTGATCGCCACCGGGTTCGACAGGCCGGCCGCGGGGGCGGAGACCGCCTCGCGCGCCGCGCCCGGCGTACTGCCGTTCCGCGAGCGCGGCATGCGGCCCACGCCCGTCCCGCCCGCGGGGTACGTGAAGCCGGCGGAGCAGCCGGCCCGGCGCGCCGCCCCGCCGCCCCCTTCAGAGCTGAACGAGCTCGAGATCCCCACGTTCATCCGGCGGCAGATGGACTGATGGCGTGGCGGACGAGCCATTTCGTCGCCGCCGGCGCCCTCGTCGCCGGCGGTCTTGCCTGGGCCGCGCGCGATGCGTGGCCCTGGCGGCGGCCGCTCACGGCGCCGGCTATTGTGGTCGACGCGGCGTACGCGGACCTGACGACCGCGCTGGGCCGGCGCGAGACGCTCGCCGAGGTGCTGGCGCGCGGCGGCATCCGAGGGCGGGACTACGCGGCCTTCCTCGCGGCCGCGAAGAGCCTGCCGGTGCGCCGCCTGCGGCCTGGGCTCAAGTTCGACCTCCGCCGTCTGAAGACCGACAGCATCGCGCGCCGCGTGACGGTGCGCCTGTCGCCCGAGCGGCGCCTCACCCTCGTTCGTCGGGAGGGCGAGACGGGCTGGGTCGAGACGGTCGAGACGATTCCCTGGGTCATCACACGGCTGCGGGTGACGGGCGCGATCGAGTCGTCGCTGTACGACGCGCTCGACAAGGCGATGGCGGATTCCTTCCTACCGGCGCCCGAGCGACGCCAGCTCGCGTGGGCGATCGCCGACGTGTACGACTGGGAAGTGGACTTCTCCCGCGACATCCGCCCGGGCGACCGCTTCACCGTGCTGCTCGAGCGCCTCGAGTCGTCGGAGGGAGAGCGGCGCTTCGGCCGGATCCTGGCCGCGCGGGTCGACGTGGCGCGGACGCCCCAATACGCGTTCTACTTCGAGGACCCGACGGGGGACGATGCCGTGACAGGCTTCTATGACGAGCGCGGCCGATCGCTGCGGCGCGCCTTTCTGCGGGCACCACTGCAGTTCCGTCGGGTCTCGAGCCGGTTCGGCGCGCGGTATCATCCGATCCTCCACATGTGGCGAGCCCACGAAGGCGTCGATTTCTCGGCGGCGTACGGGACGCCGGTGCGGGCCACGGCGGACGGAATCGTCGCCCGGGTCGGGCGCGAGGACGGCGGCTACGGGAATCTGATCGAGGTGCGACACCCGAACGGCATCCGCACCCGGTACGGCCACCTCTCGGGCTTCGCGCGCGGGCTCCGCCCGGGTGAGCGCGTGGCCCAAGGGGAAACGATCGGCTATGTCGGCTCCACGGGGCTCTCGACCGGGCCGCACCTGCACTACGAATTCCTCGTGAACGACCGGCCTACCAACCCGCGGGGCAAGGACATGGGCGCGGGGACGCCGGTACCGAAGCGGCTTGCGGTTGCCTTCGATACCGCGCGCGACGGCCTCCGCATCCTGCTCGAGCCCGAGACGTCGCCCCTGCCCACCGCACGCCCGATCACCGCCGCGCGCGATTAGCTTCCCCAATCGTGGAGCTTTATCCCGCCGTTGACGTTCAGGGCGGGCGCGTTGCGCGTTCCGCCTCTCCAGACCCGCTCGCCGTGGCGCGCCAATTCGCGCGCGACGGGGCTCGCTGGGTGCACTTCGTCGACCTCGATCGCGCACTCGGGACGGGCGACAACCGTGAGCTGGCGCGGCGATTCCTCGCCGGCGCCGCCGGGGCGGCCCGTCTCCTCGTCCAGGTCGGCGGCGCGCTCGGAACCGAGGCGGTGATCGACGAAATGCTCGGGTGGGGGGCGAGCCGGGTGGTGATCGGCAGCGCGGCGGCCGTCGACGCGACACTGGTCGCGCGGCTGCTCGCGCGGCACGGCGCCGACCGGCTCGCGGTCGGCATCGACGCCCGGGACGGCCGGCTGGCCGCCCGCGGGTCGACGACCGTGATCGACCTGGCCCCGGTCGAGCTCGCGCGGCGCGTGCAGGCGCTCGGCGCCCGCACGGTGATTTACACGGACGCGGCGCGCGACGGAACGCTCACCGGGCCGGACCTGGTCGGCGCGCGCGCCATTGCGGCGCTCGGTCTCGACGTGATTGTCTCGGGGGGCGTCGCGTGGCTCGACGATCTGCGACGCGCCGCCGACGCGGGGCTCGCGGGCGCGATCGTGGGCCGGGCGCTGCACGAGCGGCGGTTCACCCTGGCGGAGGCGCTCGCGTGCGTCGCCGGGTGACGCTCGGGCTCGCCGCGCTGCGCGCCGCCGCCCTCGGTGCGCTGGTGCTGCTGCTGTGGAATCCGAGCGCCGCTCGCGTCGCGGCCGGAGGCGCGCCCCCGCTCGTCCTGCTCGACGCCTCCCTCAGCATGGCGGGCCACGCTGGTCGCTGGCGGGGCGCCCTCGACACGGCCCGGGCACTGGCGCAGGGAGGGATCATCTGGCGGTTCGGCGAGCGCGTCGCCGGGTTCGACACGCTGCCGCCGACCGAGGGCGCGAGCCGGCTCGCCCCGGCGCTCGACGCCGCTGCCGCGCGCGGCGGGCCGGTCACGGTCGTCTCGGACGGCGCCATCCCCGATCTCGCCGACATCCCGCCCGACCTGGCTCGCCAGGCGCGGATCGTCCTGCTCCCGCGCGCGCCCTTCTTCGACGCCTTTGTCGCCTCCGTGGACGGACCGCGACGGGTCGCGGCGGGCGATACCGTCCGACTCAAGGTGAGTTACGGGACGGCCGGGATGCGAGATGCGCGAAGCGGGATGCGAGATGCGACGCTTGTGGTGACCGTCGAGCATCGCCGCCTCGCATCGCGCGTCGTGCCCCTGCCGGATAGCGGCGTCGTGTCCACGGACCTCACGCTTCCCGCATCCCGCATCCCGCATCCCGGTTGGACGGCGCTCGAGGTGGGCCTGGAGGGTGTTTCAGATTCCGAGCCCCGCGACGATGCACGCCTGTTCGTGCTCGAGGTGAAGCCCCAGCCGTCCGTCGTGCTCCTGGCCTCGCCGCCGGACTGGGAGACCCGGTTCCTCGCGCGCACGCTCGAGGACGTGGCCCGCGTGCCCGTGCGGACATTCATCGAAGCGGAGCCCGGTGGAAGCCGCTGGCGGGACGCGGTGACGCTGGAGAGCCGGGCGCAGAGCGAGGTGGCGCGGGCCGTAGCCGGCGCCGCGCTCGTCATCGCGGCCGGCGACCCGGCGACATTCAGCCGGTTCAGCCCCAAGGGAGCCGTGCTGCTCTGGCCCGGCACGCGGCGCCTCGACGGCGACTGGTACGTGCAACCGCCCCCCTCGGGGCCTTCGCCGCTCACGGGCGCGCTCGCCGGCGTCGCGTGGGACTCACTGCCGCCCGCTACGTCCCTGGTGGAGCTCGCGCTCGACAGCTCGACCACGGTCGCGCTGGCGGCGCGCCTCGCGCGGCGCGGCCCGGCACGCCCGATGGTGGTGCTGTCCGAGCGCGCGGGGGCGCGCCGCGCGGTGATCGCGGCCGGGGGACTCTACCGCTGGGCCTTCCGCGGCGGTGCGAGCGCCGAGGCGTATCGGGCTTTGGTGGCCGGACTGGTGGATTGGCTGTTGGAGCAGGGAGCGGGGAGCAGGCAGCGGTTCGCGCCGGTGACGTACGAGACGCCGAACGGGATACCGCTCCAGTGGCGCTGGACGGGAAAAGGCGAGCCGAGTGATGTCGTGGTGTCACTGGCGGCGGACCCGGGGCATCGCATCGACACGCTGCGGTTCGACGCCGGCGGCCGGGCGGAGCTGCGCCTGCCGCCGGGCGTGTACCGCTACGCGGCGAGCGACGGCAGGGGAGCCGAGCGCGGCGTCGTCGCGGTGGAGACGTACTCGGATGAATGGCGGCCGGCGGTTCCGATGCTTGTGCCTCAATCCGGCACGCCGGGAGTACGGCTCACGAGCGTGGCCCTGCGGGACCGGTGGTGGCTTTTTGTCGTGGTGATCGCTGCGTTGGTAGCCGAGTGGGCATGGCGACGGCGCGAGGGCCTGCCCTGATGGGGGGGGCCCTGTGGGAGCGCCTGGCGCGGGTGTTCGGGCGCAGCGCGCGCGAGCGGAGCGAGGCCGAGCGGATCCTGCTCGAGGCGGATTTCGGGGTGGAGGCGACGGAGGAAATCCTCGATCGCGTCTCCGGCGCGAAGGATGGCGATCACGACTTTCGTTCGGCGCTCGAGCGCGCCGTGATCGGGGCGCTCACGCCGGCGGCCCCGAGCGTCGCGCCGGGCGCGCTCGCCCATGCGCCGGCGCCGCCGACGGTAATCCTGGTCTTCGGCGTAAACGGCGTTGGGAAGACGACGGCGGTGGCGAAGCTCGGCGCCCGGCTCGCACACGAGGGTCGGTCGGTGCTGTTCGCCGCGGCCGACACGTTTCGCGCCGGCGCCGCCGAGCAGCTGCAGGTCTGGGCGGACCGGCTCGGCGTGCCGTGCATCACTGGGACGAAGGATCCCGCCGCGGTGGCATTCGACGCGATCGCGGCGGCGCGCGCCCGGGGGGGCGGCATCGACACGGTGCTCGTGGATACCGCCGGGCGGCTGCACACGGAAGAGCGCCTGCTCGAGGAGTTGAAAAAAGTGGTGCGCGTCGCCGCCAGGCAGCAGCCGGGCGCGCCGCACGAGTCGTTCCTGGTGCTCGACGCCACGGTGGGACAGAACGCGGTGCACCAGGCCCGCGCGTTCGCGGCCGCGGTGCCGCTCACCGGGCTGATCGTGACGAAGCTCGACGGCACCGCGAAGGGCGGGAGCGTGGTGGCGCTCGAGCGCGCGGTGCAAGTCCCGATCCGCTTTCTCGGCACGGGAGAGGGCCTCGGCGATCTCGAGGTGTTCGCCGCGGAACGGTTCGCGCGGAGGCTCATCGGCGGGTGACCCTCCAGCTCAGAACATCGGTGAAGTACCTGAAGGGCGTGGGGCCGAAGCGTGCGGAGGCGCTCGCACGGCTCGGTATCCGGAGCGTCGGGGACCTGTTGTACCACGCCCCCCATCGGTATCTCGACGCCACGACGGTCACGCCCCTGCACAAGGCGCAGGTGGGCCAAGAGGCGACGTGCGTCGGCCGCGTCGTGAGCACGGGGGTGCTCCCCACCCGCAAGGGACTCCGGGTATTCCGGGCGGTCCTCCGCGACGACAGCGGCGGTGGCCCGCTCGAGTGTGCCTGGCCGGGTCAGCCGTTCCTCGAGCGCCAGATCAAGAAAGGCCAGCTGCTGCTCGTCACCGGCCCCGTGCGCTACTATCACGGCCGCCAGCTCGTGCCGCGCGAGTTCGTGATTCTCGCGGACGAAGGTGAGCCGGGTCCCGAGCGCGGCCTCGTGCTGCCGGTCTATCCCGCCACCGAAGGTCTCACCCATCGGCAGATCCGCGGTCTGGTCCACCAGCACCTGGATGCGCTGCTCGCCCTGGTGGCGGACCCCCATCCCAAGAGCCTGCGCGCCGCGGTGGGACTTCCGGAGCTCGGGGCCGCGCTCGCGGCGGTGCACCGGCCGGCGACGCCGGCCGACGCCGAGGCGGGCCGCCGCCGGCTCGCGTTCGACGAGCTGTTCGACCAGCAGCTGGTGCAGGCGCGTGCCCGCGCACTCGCCAAACGGGCGCGTGCGGGGATCAGCTTCGCCTTGAAGAAAGCGCTCACCACCAAGCTCAAGACGCATCTGCCGTTCGAGCTGACCGGGGACCAGCGGCAGGCGATTCGCGAGATCACCGACGACATGCTCGCGCCGCTCCGGATGCATCGCTTGCTGATGGGCGATGTCGGGACCGGGAAAACGGTGGTCGCCCTGTTCGCGATGCTGCTCGCCGTCGAGAACGACTACCAGGCGGCGATCATGGCGCCGACGGAGCTCCTCGCCGAGCAGCACCTCGCGACCCTCACCCGCCTGCTGGAGCCGCTCGCGCTCAAGCCCGACCTGCTGATCGGGCGGTTCGCGGCGGCGGAGAAGGTGGCGGCGCGCGAGCGCATCGCGGCGGGCGCGTCGCGCCTGGTGGTGGGGACCCACGCGCTCATCCAGGAGGCGGTGAAGTTCCAGCGGCTCGGCCTCGCCGTGATCGACGAGCAGCACCGCTTCGGTGTGGAGCAACGGGCGGCGCTGGTCGAGAAGGGCGACGCGCCCGACGTGCTGCTGCTCACCGCCACGCCCATCCCGCGCTCCCTTGCGCTCACGCTGTATGGCGACCTGGACGTGACCCAGCTGCGCGAGCGTCCCCCCGGCCGCGGGACCGTGAAGACCGCGCTTCGCACCGAGGCGGCGCGCCAGAAGATCTACGACTTCATCCGGGCGGAGTGCGTGGCCGGCCGGCAGGCATACGTGATCTATCCGGTGATCGACGAGTCGGAGCGGGCCGACCTGAAGGCTGCGACCGTGATGGCGGAACGTTTGGCCAAGGTGTTTCCGGAGCTCGAGGTCGGCCTGGTGCACGGGCGGCTCAAGGCGGAGGAGCGCGACGCAACGATGCGGGCGTTCCGTGACAACGCGGTGCACGTCCTCGTCGCAACGAGCGTCATCGAAGTCGGGATCGACGTGGCGAACGCGACGGTGATGCTGATCGAGCACGCCGAGCGATTCGGGCTGGCGCAGCTGCACCAGCTGCGGGGACGGGTGGGGCGGGGCGCGGCGGCGAGCCACTGCATTCTCCTGTCCGACATTCCGGATGCCGCGCCGCGACTGCAGGCGTTCGCGGAGACCAGCGACGGGTTCAAGATCGCCGAGCTCGATCTGCAGGAGCGGGGCATGGGTGAGCTGGCGGGCGCTCGGCAGTCCGGCGGGGTACCGCTGCGCTATGCGAACTTCGCGACCGACCTGCCGCTGCTCGAGGCCGCCCGGCGCGCGGCGGGCGAGGTCATCGCGCGGGACCCGGTGCTCGCGCAGCCGCAGCACGCGGCGTATCGCGAGCGGATCGTGCAGCGCTACGAGCGGGGGTTCGAGTTGTTCAGGGTGGGATGACGGGAACGCGGAACGTGGAACGCGGAAGTCGGAACAGGCATTTCAGTTCCGCGTTCCCACTTCCGCGTTCCGCGTTTCACCGCTAGTCTACCGCCCCCATGCCCTCCTTCCATCGCATCGAGGAGCTGCCGACACTCGCGGGTCACATCGTGACCACGCGCGGTTGGGTAATGACCACGCGCTCGTCGGGGAAGATCGGGTTCGTGATGCTGCGCGACGGCACCGGATACCTGCAGGTCGTGCTCTCGAAGAAAGACGTGCCGGAGGCGGCGTGGGAGGCGTTCGGCGGGCTCACACAGGAGACATCGGTGGAGGTGACGGGCACGGTGCGCGCCGATGCGCGCGCCCCCGGTGGCGTGGAGCTCACCGCCACGGACCTGCGGATCCTCGGGCCGAGCCACGACTTCCCGATCACGCCGAAAGAGCACGGCACCGCGTTCCTGTTCGAGCACCGCCACCTGTGGCTCCGGAGCCGGCGCCAGGTGGCGATCGCGCGGGTGCGCCACGAGGTCGTCCAGGCGATCCGCGACTTCTTCTACGAGCGGCACTTCACGCTCGTGGATACGCCGATCCTCACCGGGGCGATCGGCGAGCACGCCGGGACGCTGTTCGCCACCGAGTATTTCGACCTCGGGAAAGCCTACCTCGCCCAAACGGGACAGCTGTACGTCGAAGCCGCGGCGGCGGCGCTCGGCAAGGTCTACTGCTTCGGACCGACGTTTCGAGCGGAAAAATCGAAGACCCGGCGCCACCTGACCGAGTTCTGGATGGTCGAGCCCGAAGTGGCGTGGAACGACTCGGATGCCAACATGCGGCTGCAGGAGGAGTTCGTTTCCTACATCGTCACGCGGGCACTCGAGCGTCGGAAAAGTGAGCTCGCCGAGCTTGAGCGCGACGTCAAGCCGCTCGAGACGGTCCGGCCGCCCTTCCCCCGCATCTCGTACACGGACGCCGTGGCGAAACTGAAGGCGCTCGGCAGCGACATCGAGTGGGGGCAGGATTTGGGGGGTGAGGCGGAGACACTGCTCGCGAAGCAGTACGACCGCCCGGTGATGGTGTTCAACTACCCCAAGGTGGTGAAGGCCTTCTATATGAAGGAAAACCCCGCCGATCCCCGCACCGTCCTCAACAACGACATGCTCGCTCCGGAGGGGTACGGCGAAATCATCGGCGGTAGCCAGCGCGAGGACGACTACGACAAGCTGCTCGCCCGCATCCGCGCGGAGCAGCTGCCGGAAGACGCGTACAGCTGGTACCTGGATCTCCGGAAATACGGCACGTTCGTGCACGCGGGGTTCGGGCTCGGCGTGGAGCGCACGGTGGCGTGGATCTGCGGTATCCCCCACATCCGGGAGGCGATCGCGTTTCCGCGGACGCTCTACAAGCTGTGGCCGTGAACGGTCGGGACCACCGATCTGCTTGGTGCTCAACAGCAGATCCTTCGCGCCTGCGGCGCTCAGGATGACAGGCCCGCTCCCTCCGTATATCATGACGCAGCAAGCATGACCGAGCCTCAGATTTTCGGAACGCACGAGCCCAAGACGCTCGAACAGCTGCGCGATGTGGCGAGCCGAGCCGACCGCGCCGCGCTGATGGCGGACGGCCACTTGGGCTACGTCATGCCCATCGGTGGCGTGGCCGCCTACCGCAACCGCGTGTCGGTGGTGGGTGTGGGGTTCGACATTGCGTGCGGCAACGCCGCGATCCGTACCGACCGGACCCGGGCCCAGGTGGCGCCGCACCTGCGTGAGCTGGCCGACGGGATTCAGGAGGCGATCTCGTTCGGCGTGGGGCGGAAGAACCAGGCCGACGACGCGCCCACGGACCACCCGCTCTTCGAGGATCCGGCGTGGGAAGCCGTGCCGGACCGCCACGAGCGCGACCGGCTGCGCGCCAAGGCGCGGAGCCAGCTCGGCACGGTCGGCAGCGGCAACCACTACGTGGATGTGTTCGCCGACGACGCCGACCGCATCTGGGTCGGCGTGCACTTCGGCTCGCGTGGGTTCGGGTTCGGCGTAGCGCACGGCTTTCTTGCGCTCGGGCAGAACCGCGCGTGGGGCGAGCGCGTGCCGGAGCGCGAGACGTTGCTCGACGTCACGAGCCCGGTGGGGGACGCCTACTGGCAGCTCATGAACCTGGCCGGACGCTACGCCTGCGCCGGGCGCGAGTGGGTCACGCGCAAAGTGGTCGAGTTGCTCGGCGGGCGGGAGCAGGAGCTGGTTCACAACCATCACAACTTCGCCTGGCGTGAGGAGCACGGCGGCGAGCCCTTCTATGTCGTGCGCAAGGGTGCGACGCCGGCCTTTCCCGGCCAGAAAGGGTTCGTGGGAGGCTCCATGGGTGACGACGCGGTGATCATCCAGGGCGTCGCGTCGGACTCGGCCGAGGTGCGGGACCTGCAGGCGCGCGCCCTGTACTCGACGGTGCACGGCGCGGGTCGGGTGATGAGCCGCACGGCCGCGGCGGGGAAGCGCACGCGCCGTGGCAAGGTCACGAAGCCCGGCGCCATTTCGCGTGAGATGATGCTCGAGTGGGTGGAGCAGAAGGGCGTCGTGCTGCGCGGCGGCGGCGCGGACGAAAGCCCTCACGTGTACCGCCGGCTACCCGAGGTCCTCGCGGCGCAGGGGCCGACCGTGGAGGTGCTGCACGTCCTGCATCCGCTCGTCGTGGTGATGGCGGGGGCCGAGGAGTTCGATCCCTACAAGGACTGAGCCTTCACCTCGTCCCACAGTTTGTCGAGCTCGTCGAGTCCAGCGCGGCCGATGTCCACGCCGCGCTGCTCGGCGAGCCGCTCGACAGCCTCGAACCGCCGCTGGAATTTGTCGTTCGCCCGCTCGAGCGCCGCGCGCGGGTCGATCGCCAGCTTGCGCGTGAGGTTGACGACGGCAAAGAGGAGATCGCCGATCTCATCCTGCAGGGAGTCACGCATCCCGCTGCCCGCATCCCGCATCTCGACTTCGAGCTCCCCGATCTCCTCTCTCACCTTCTGCATCGGTCCTTTCGCATCCGGCCAATCGAACCCCACGCCCGCCGCCCGTTCTTGCAGTCGATATGCCCGCAAGAGCGGCGGCAGGGAAGGCGGCAATCCACGGAGGGTCCCGCTGCCCGCTCCCCGCTCCCGCTTTTTCATCCGCTCCCACCCCTCATGATCCGACGTCTTCGAGTCGCCGAACAGCTTCGGATGCCGCCGCCACATCTTTTCTTCGAGGGCGCGTGTGACCGTTTCGGCGTCGAACTCGCGTTTCTCCTCCCCGACCACGATTTGAAACGCGAGGTGCAACAGCAGGTCACCCAGCTCGTCGCGCAACGCGGCGGGCTCGCCGTGCCTGAGCGCCTGATCGAGCTCCAGGGCTTCTTCGACCAAGTAGGGGCGCAACGTCTCGCGCGTCTGAGCGCGGTCCCAGGGGCAACGCGCGCGCAGATCGCGGACGAGCGCGAGAGCGCGGGCGAGCGCCCCGTCGCCGCGCGCGGATTCTCGAGGTGGTTGTTTGGGCATTCGTAAACGATAATCGCGCGCGCGTCCAACCGCTTCATCGTCTTGCATTTAGCCATCACGCGGGGTATCATACGCGCGCCTGTGAACGCGTTTCCGAGCGGGCGCGACGCGCGCGCCTGGGTCGAAGTGGACCTCGCCGCGGTCGTCGAAAATGCCCGTACGGTCGCACGCGTGGCGGGTACGCGGCTCCTCCCGGTGGTCAAGGCGAACGCATACGGGGTGGGAGCCGTTGCCGTTTCCAAGGCGTTGGAGCCGCTCGCGCCCTGGGGCTACGGGGTCGCCACGGTCGACGAAGGAGCCGAGCTGCGGGCGGCGGGGATTACGCGGCCGGTGCTCGTGTTCCTGCCGGCCCGGCCCGACTTGTTCGAGGCCTACCGGGCGCATCGGTTGACGCCGGCGCTCGGCGACGGGGCGAGCATCCACGCCTGGATCGCGCGGGGAGCGGCGGGCGGCGCCTTCCACCTGGAGATCGACACCGGGATGAGTCGCTCGGGCGTGCGTTGGGATGAGATCGAGCCAATCGCGGACCTGGTCGACACGCCGTACCTCGAAGGCTGCTACACCCATTTTCACTCGGCCGACCAGCGCGACGGCTCGGCCGAGACGCAGCTGGAGCGCTTCAAGGCCGCGGTGGGACGGCTAGCGCGCCGGCCAGGGCTGTTGCACGCGGCGAACAGCGCAGCGGCGCTTCGGGGCAAGGCGTTCGCGTTGGACATGATCCGCCCCGGGATCTACTTGTACGGGGCGACTCCCGGTGCCGGGTTGCCGACCGGCAGGCCGGCGATTGCGCTGCGCGCGCGTGTGGTGAGCGTTCGCACTGTGCGGCAGGGCGAGGGCGTCAGCTACAGTGCCTCCTGGACCGCGCCCCGCGACACCAGGGTCGCGACGCTCGGGATCGGCTACGCCGACGGGGTGCGGCGCTTGCTCGGTCGCGAATCCGAGGCGACCGTGCTCCTGAACGGCGCGCGCTGCCCGGTGGTCGGGCGCGTGACGATGGACCTGGTGATGGTCGACGTGCGCGACGGGCGCGCCACCGTGGGTGACGTGGCGACGCTGGTCGGGGAGGCCGACGGCCTGAGCAACACGCTCGACCAGTTCGCCTCCTGGAGCGAAACGCTACCGCACGAGCTCCTAGCCGGGCTCGGGCCCCGGCTGCCGCGCATCTATCGGTGAAGCGGGCCGCGATCATCGTGCTCGACGGGCTGGGCATCGGTCCCTGCCCGGACCAGGCCGCCTACGGCGACGTGGGATCGGACACGCTCGGGAACGTCGCGCGTGCGGTAGGCGGGCTGCGGCTACCGAACCTGGAACGGCTCGGCTTGGGGAGATGTCGGCCCATCCCCGGGCTGGCGCCCGGGGTCAGGCCCACCGCGGCACATGGAGTGGCGCTCCCCAGGTCGCAGGGGAAGGACTCGACCACCGGACACTGGGAGATCTGCGGGGTGA
>Ga0209239_1001532_pt1 | contig 13752 bp, 8 predicted proteins | sample GraSoi013_2_20cm_FD_185824 | JGI IMG/M metagenome (GOLD analysis project Ga0209239, IMG submission 185824) | Grasslands soil microbial communities from the Angelo Coastal Reserve, California, USA - Sample 10_02_2013_2_20cm (SPAdes) (version 2) | ecosystem: Environmental > Terrestrial > Soil >...
GGGGGCGTAGGTCCATACGAGTACTCGGTGGCGCAGGGACCACTCCCCGCGGGAACGACCCTGTCGGAGCTGTCCTTGAGGGGGACGTTCAGAGGCCTGTCGGGTTACCTGAAGTTCACGATCCAGATCACCGACGCGATGGGCGCGAGCACCACGATCGCGCCGACCTTCTGGATGTACGACCACGTCTCGCTGGCCGGGGGAGCCTGCCAGGGCCGGGTCAGCTGCACAGTGAAACTGCCGTACTCGGCGGGCACCCCCGGACCAACACCCACGGTCCAAGTCACGTCCTGGGCTTCCGCGCTGTGCCCGAACGCCGCGGGTCCGGCCAGCCCCTGCTATCCGACGCCTGCGTTCAGTGCCGGCCTTCAGTCGGGCACCGCCACTATCACGTTGACCTACAGCGCTAATTACCCGACGACCAGGGGAACGCTGACCGTCCAGATCACCGACAACAGCCTCTGCGCCCAGGGCGTCTACTGCTCTTCCACAGCGACCGTCGCGGTGAACTGAGGGTGGAGGCATAACCTCGCCACTTGCGGGGTAGTTATCAGGTTCAGTAGCTTTGAGGTGTAAAGAAGGGGAATACCGTGTCCAAAACCATCGATCTAGAACTCACCAGAGCTGAAGTCGAAGTCCTCGAGCTGGAGGCCCGGCTCCGGGTCGTCCCCATGAACGACACCCAGCTGTCGGATGCGCTGAAAACCGCCCTCGCGGCCAAGAAGGACCGTCTGGCCAAGCTGCGGACCCTGCATGCCACCGCCGGGCGGGGCAAGGCAGGTAAGGATGGCGAGGAGAAGGTGAACCCGCTCCACGCCGGCCGCAGGCCGCCACTCAAGCGGACCGTGCCGCAGAGACCTCAGACCAAAGGCGGGAAGTAAGCAGCCGGTTCCGTCCGCGAGACCTGCCAGCGCGTAAGCCCCCATCCGATCGGGCCGCCTCGCGGCCGGTCACCTTCCCCAGCTAGTGGGGAAGGGAAAGCGAACTCGGGTCCCGAACGTTATCGTTCATCGAACTTGGTCCAAGACCTGAGCGGTCATCCCTCGGCCGATCCGTTGTTCGGGGCGGCATGGGCTGCCGTCGGGGTGCCGCGCTCGTCCCGCTCCTGGAACCTGCCGCTTGTCAACGGTCTCGCGGTGTTGGCGATCATCGCCGGCGTCGGTTACCGGCTGTGGGCGGCGCACCTGCCCGCCGACGTGCTCCGCGAGGAGGCTGTCCTGTTCGCCGCGGGCACGCTGCTCGCCGGCGTGGCGCTCGCCGTCCGGGTCTCCAAGCTCGCCCCCCGGCTCGCCGTCCAGCTGCCGATCATGGCGTGCGCCGCCATCCTGGCGGTCCTGGTGCTGGGCATCGCGGGGCGATGGCTGGGCGACGACCTGCCCCCGCTGGCCGCGGTCAGCTTCGCTGCCGTGTTCCTGCAGTTCGACGTCGGGCTCCGTTCGCGCCATTTCATATACGTGTTCGCGATCGCGATCCTGGGGCTCGGCGCGCTCTGGGCATATGCGGTGACCCAGCTGATGGTCTCGGTGAGCGCCATCGTGATCTGGACGCTCCTGGTGATGGGTCTCGGTCTCCTGGCCTTGTTGACGAGTCGGGCGGTCGAACGGGACCTGGGCGTTCAGGTTGAACGCCAGAGCTCGCTGCTGGCGACGCTGAGTGACCTGGGCGAAGGCCTGGTCATCACCGAGAGAGGCCGCTTCGTCGCAGGCAACGACGCGTACGTCAACCTCACGGGATACTCACGCGAGGAGCTGGCCGCGATGCCCTCGCTGATCGGTATGGCGCCTGAGGAGCAGCGGGAGCAGCTCGCGGCGAACCTATCGCAAAGGCTGGCCGGCGGCGATGTGCCGGCGCGCTACACATCGGCGATCATCACCAGGTCGGGCCGGCGCGTCGAGGTCGAGGTTGCGATCCACCGCGTCACGACGCGGCGCGACCAGCTGTTGACGCTCGTCAGCGACATCACCGAGCGGCTCCGCGCCGAGGCGGGCGAACGCGAGAGTGAGACTCGCTTTCGCACGCTGTTCCAGCAGGCGCAGGCAGGCATGGCGTTTGCGGGACTCGACGCGCACATCACGACGGTGAACCCCGCCTTCTGCGAGCTCGTCGGTTACAGCGATATGGAGCTGCGAACTCTTTCGCTGCTCGACATCACCCATCCGGACGACGTCGCTGCGCTCCAGGACGCGATGCACACAATGCTCGCCGGCGAGGAAGAGGGCCGCCGGATCGAAAAGCGGTACACGCGCCAAGACGGCGAGCACGTCTGGGTCGACCTGACGATGCGTCTGGTGCGTGGCGCCGACGACAAGCCGATGTACTTCCAGACGGTGGCGGTCGACATCCGCGACCGCAAGCGGGCCGAGGTCCTGCAGGCGGCAAGGTTCGCGGTCACGCAAGCGCTCGTGACGTCGCCCGGTTGGGACAAGGCCGCGGCCGGCGTGCTGGAAGGCCTGTGCAGGACCCTTGACTGGGAGCTGGCGGAATACTGGGAGGTCGACATTCCGCGCGAGGCAATGCATTTCGTCACTTCGTGGAAGCGTCCCGGTCGCGACACCAGCGCCTTCGAAGCTACGGCCGCCAACCAGACGTACCGCCGAGGTGAGGGTCTCGCGGGTCGCGTGTGGGAGGCTGGCGCGCCCATCGCCATGCCGGACCTCGGCGCCGACACCTCACCACGCGCCGGGGCTGCGGTCGCCGTCGGGCTGCACGGGATCGTCGGCTTCCCGGTGCGCAGCGGCCGGCGCGTGGTCGGCATGATCTCGCTTCACACGTGGGCGGCGCGCGACCTGGATGACGGCTTGATCGCGGTCATGAACGACGTCGGCTCCCAGATCGGCGAGTTCGTCGAGCGCAAGCGCGCCGAGGTCGCGCTGCAGGAGAGCGAAAAGCGCATGCGCTCGGTGCTCGACAACGTGTCCGACGGTCTCGCGACCATCGACCCGGCAGGTGTCATCGACTCTGCCAATCCCGCGGTGGTGAAGCTGTTCGGGTACTCCGAGCAGGAGCTGGTCGGGCAGCAGTCGGACATCTTGATCGCGACCACGCACCGCGCCGCTTTCGACAACTACCTGCAGCGCCGTCTGAAGCTCGACATCCCGGTCAGCGGTGCGCACGAGACGATGGGCAAGCGCAAGAACGGCAGCCTTTTCCCGCTGGAGTTCGTGGTCAGCTCGATGCAGGTCGGCGCCCGCCACCTGTTCATCGCCACGCTGCGCGACATCTCCGAGCGCAAGGCGCACACCGACGCCCTCGAGTACCAGGCGCTGCATGACGCGCTGACCGGACTACCCAATCGCAGCCTGTTCGGCGACCGGCTGCGGCAGGCCCTGCTCGCGGCGCGACGCAACCAGAAAATGTTCGGCGTCCTCCTGCTCGACCTCGACCGGTTCAAGGACATCAACGACGCGCTCGGCCACGATCGTGGTGACAGCCTGCTGCAGGAGGTGACGGCCAGGCTGCGCGGGGTGCTGCGCGCGACGGACACCATCGCCAGGCTGGGTGGCGACGAGTTCGCGGTCCTGACGCCCGACGCCAAGCATCCGGAAGACGTCGTCGCGACCGCGAGAAAAATCCTGGCTTCTCTCGAGGGTCCGTTTGCGATCGGCGACCAGATGGTCGAGACCGGCGCCTCGATCGGGATCGCGATGTACCCCGTCCACGGCGACGATCCAAGCACGCTCCTCCGGCGTGCGGACGTGGCGATGTACGTCGCGAAGCGCTCGGGCGGCGGCTACGCCGTCTATCAACCGGAGCAGGAGGCGCAGACGCTGCGCCGCTCGGGCCTGGCGGGAGAGCTGAGGCGCTCGATTCCGCAGGGCGAGCTCGTCCTCCACTACCAGCCGCAGGTCACGCTTGCCACGGGCACGATCCACTCGGTGGAAGCGCTCGTCCGGTGGAACCACCCACGCGAGGGCTTGATGCCGCCCGACCGCTTCATCCCCATGGCCGAGGAGACGGGCATCATCCATCCCCTGACCGCGTGGGTCATCGACGCGGCGCTGACCCAGCTGTGCAAGTGGATCGCCGACGGCATTGACGTCTCCATCTCGGTGAACGTGTCGCCGCGCAACATCGAGGACCACTCACTGGAGGAGATGGTCGCCCGCGCGCTCGGCAACTTCAAAGTCGAGCCGAATCGCCTGACGCTGGAGATCACAGAAGGCGTCGCGATGGCGGCGGCCGCGGCGAAAGCGCTCCACCGGCTGCACGAGATCGGCGTGCGTCTTGCGCTCGATGACTTCGGCACCGGCTACTCATCGCTCCTGTACTTGATGCGGCTCCCGGTCAACGAGATCAAGATCGACCGGTCTTTCGTCTCCGCGCTCGCGTCGGACCCCGATTCGGGCGCGATCGTCCGGTCGGCGGTCGGGCTGGGTCACAACCTCGGCCTGCGCGTCGTGGCCGAGGGGCTGCAGGACCGGATGGCGGAAGCCGTCCTCGTGGAGGCTGGGTGTGACGCGGCTCAGGGCTTCCTGGTCGGCCGGCCTGCCGAGGAGAGCGAGATCACCGCGCTCCTGATGCAGCAAGCAGGACTCACCAAAGAGAGACTGACCGAGTCGGGTTGAACGCTCTTGTGCTGGGGGCGGAGGGCCAGCTCGGATCGGAGCTCGTCCGCATGCTGGGCGCCGCCAGTGCTGTGCCGTACGAGCAGGTTTCGATCACGGACGCGGAGGCGGTCGACGCCTTGATCGCGTCTCGTAAGCCTGAGGTGGTCTTCAACTGCGCCGCCTACAACGCCGTCGACCGTGCCGAGTCGGAGCCCGACGAGGCGTTCGCGGTCAACGCGCAAGGTCCGTTTCTCGTCGCCGTCGCTTGCCGGCGCCAGGGCGCGACGCTGGTCCATTTTTCGACCAACTTTGTCTTCGACGGGACTCACGACCAGCCATACGTCGAGGCGGACGAGCCGTCGCCGCTATCGGTGTACGGAAAGTCCAAGCTCGAGGGCGAGCGCCGCGTCCTCGAGGCAGGCCCGCGCGTGCTGATCGTGAGGACGGCCGCCCTCTTCGGCGGCCCGCTGAGCTTTCCGCACCGGATCCTCGACCGGGCGCGATCAGGCCAGCGGCTGCCGGTCGTATCGGACCAGCACGTGAATCCGACGTTCGCCCGCGATCTTGCCGCGGCGGCGGTCGAGCTCGTGGAGCAGGGGATGGCCGGCATCGTGCACGCGGTCTCTGAAGGGTGCACCGGATGGGACGACTTCGCCCGGGCCGTGCTGGCGGAGAGCGGCGTCGGCGTAGAGGTGGAGTCGGTCCCCAGCAGCGCCTACCCGTCCGCCGCGCGCCGGCCGCTCAACGGCTGCCTGGCGTCGACCCGCTATCGCGCCCTTCGACCGTGGCGCCAGGCCGTCCGCGACTGGGCCAACAGGGCATAAAAAAGGCTCGGGCCGGGCGATTTCTCGACACCGGCTCCGAGCTTGGCTGCGGGGGGTGAGGTTCTAAATGAGGATGAGTACTGGTTTTCCTTTCTGAAGGCCCGCGCGCACAGGTGCGCAGTGAAAAGTTTGCCACGAAATTCAAGAACGGGCTGGTCTATCTTTGCACATTTTCAACGACGAAACGACTGCCCCACTCTTGGAATCCCAAGCACCGGATTCATTAGCCCGCGGAACGACGACTGCTTTCTGATATGGATTCGTTAGTCCCAGCAAACGTCTTGCACAGATTGATCAGTTCGAAGGATGTCGCACTCCGCCTCGGCGTCAGCCAGGCGACGGTTTTGCGTGCTGTCGCGCGAGGCCTCCTCCGGCCTGCGCTGATCACCCCGGGCGGGCACCGGCGGTTCAGTCCCAAGGAGGTCGAAGCATTCGCCGACGGCCTGCAGGACGACCCTGACGGAGCCCGGCTGGTGAGCACCGGGGAAGCCGCCCGGCTTCTGGGCGTCAGCCAACCGACCCTCAACCGGGCCGTCCGCCGCGGGCGGCTGCGTCCCACCCTGACGACTCCGGGTGGACACCGACGCTTCGACAGCGCCGAGCTGAGCGCCGCTCTCTACGTGGAGGACGCCTCGTGAGCCAAGGGGAAGATCCAGGCAACTACTCCGAGCCGCGGCCAGGCCGCGGCGACGTCGCCTGGAGTGCGGTTCTCAACGGCGTCCTGGTCGCCGCCTTCGTCATTGGCGCCATCCCGATCGTGGCGATCGTGCACGGCTTCATCGACCTGGTCCTGCAGTCGAAGATCCGCAGCGGCGCCGATTGGGTCGCCTACGGGTTTGCGTTCACCGGCCTGTTTCTCGGCGGAATCTTCTTCGCCTATGCGATCAAGTACTACCTGAGCACGGCGATGGTGCTGCTCACGACATTGGTCGGAGCGCCGCCGCGCAACGGCAACGGCACCACCAAGACAAACGGCAAGGCGCTGAACCGGATCAACGGCAATGGCAACGGCTACCACATCGATCTCGGCTATCACCCGTTCGTGTCGGTCCACGTCGCCGCGTACAACGAAAAGCGCGTCATCGAGCGTCTGCTGACCGCCCTCTCGCAGCTCGAATACCCCGAGTACGAGGTCGTCGTCGTCGACGACTCCACCGACGAGTCGGTGGAGATCCTGGAGCGCTGGCGGAACCGGCCTCGCTTCAAGATCCTTCACCGCACGAGCCGTGCCGGTTACAAGGGCGGAGCGCTTCGCGAAGCGCTGAAGATCATGGACGCGCGCACCGAGTACGTGGTCGTCTTCGATGCCGACTCGGTCCCGTTCCCGGACTCGATCGAGCGCTTGCTGCCGCTTTTCTATCGCGTCAGCGACGGCACGTCCAGCCGGCGTCTCGAGGCTGCGTTTGGACGTACTGATCCCCCGTCGGAGCCAGGCAAGATCAAGCGCCGCGCGGAAGTGGCGGCGGTTCAGAGCTACCAGTGGCACGTGCTCAACAAATCGGAGAGCTGGCTGACGGAGGCGGTGCGCGCCGAGTATGCGGGCAGCTACATGATCGAGCGGCCGTTCCAGGATGCGATCGGCGCGCTGAAGATGATCGCCGGCACGGCTTACATGATCCGCGCCGACGTCCTGCGTGAGGTCGGTTGGGGGACCAGCATCACGGAGGACTGGGAGCTGACGCTCAAGCTCTACACGCGGGGATACAAGGTGGTCTACACGCCATGGGCTGAGACGCCTGCCGAATGCGTGAGCACCTTCGGGCGTCTGGCCAGGCAGCGCATGCGCTGGGCGGAAGGCCACACCCACAACGTGCGCAAGTGGTTCCTGCCGATCATGGGGTCGTCCTTCGTCACCCCGATCGAGAAGCTCGAGTTCCTGTACGACGCGAGCTACTACTTGCAGGCGGCGCTGTTTGTCGTTGGTTCGATCGCCTGGCTCGTCTCCGAGGTCGTGTTCGACACTCACGTGCCTGGGTGGACCGCGCTGCTCGGATGGTCGCTGCTCTTCTCGAACATCTTCGCCCTGCCGCTGATGAACCTCGCAGGGCTCATCCTCGAAGAGGCGCCGGCGCGCGACGTGCAGGGCGTCGTCGGTGCGTTGGTCCTCTCGTTTGCGCTTGTTCCTTTCCAGGGTTGGGCAGCGTTCAAGGGCCTGATCAGCAAGGACGAGGGGCCCTGGTTCCGCACCCCCAAGACCGGACGGGTCACCGACGAGGTCAAGCACCTGCGCCGGCTGCACCTGCTGCGCCGGTGGATCAGGGGCCGGCGCCCGGCTGGTCGGCGTTGGGCGCCACCGGCATCACCGCTCGTCACGCCGCCTCAGCACAGTGCGACTCAGGGGAGGCGTTGGCTTGGCTGGGTCGTCGTCGGCATCCTGGTGCTGATGTTCGGCTCGCTGGCGCTGGCGTCGCTCGGGGCGCCAACCGTGAGCGCCGCCGGCAACCCGCTGTATCTACACGGCACCGGAACGCCGCCCAGCTGCACCGCGAGCACGGTCGACCAGGCGGTCGGCACCCAGACCACCGCGTGCGCGATCCAGTCGGCCGCCGGGGGAGCTGTCGACACGTGGTCGTTCAGCAACCTCCCCGCGCAAACGGTTGCCGCGGGGGTGTGGACATTCACCATGTACTGGACCGGTGGCACCGGGAGCACCAACGACACGGTCTCGATCGCGGCCGGTGTTTCGGCGACGTCCAGCTGCGCCGCTTTTGTGGCGACCGTGCCGGCTGTCGGATCCACGTGGACCGCGACGTATGGGTCGAATGGCACGAACACCACGAGTCCGTTCACCGTGAGCACCAGCGCCAGCCAGCTGCCGATGGTCATCGTGCAGGGCGGATCGCTGTGCATTCAGGTGACCCTGACGCACAGCACCGGGGGCAAGCCATCGATGCTCTACGACGGAACCGCCGGCGTGGCCGACACCCGAGTCGTGCCGCCGAGCATCGTCGTCCCTGAGTCGCTGCTCGGTTTCGCCGGCCTTGCTTTGATCGTCCCGATCTTTGCGTCACGCCTCATTCGGAGAAGGCGATGAAAACGCGACAGCGCGACGACGTCAACCTGACCCTCATCGCGCTGACGTGCGCGCTGTTGATGGTCCTGCCGCTCGTGACGACGTTTGACGAGCTCCTCACGACGTGGGCGATGCGGCTGGGCGCGGACAATCCCCTGCAGGCCATCGTCCCAGTCGAGGCGCGCATGGTCGTGAGCTTGCTTGGCCTCGCCGGCATCCACGCGGCCGCCTCGGGCAGCCACCTCGTCGTGTGGGACAGCGCGGGATCGATGCACACGCTCTTCATCTCCTGGAACTGCATCGGCTGGCAGAGCCTGATCCTCTTCGGCGTCAGCCTCATCTCGGGTCTGCGCGGCGGTCACACGCTCGAAAGCCGAGCGCAGGTTCTGTGCATCGGACTGGCCGGCACGATGCTCCTGAACCTGCTGCGCGTCGCCGCCGTCGCGGTGATCGCGGCGACCGTCGGCGTCGGCCCGGCGATCCTGTTCCACGATTACGGGGGAACGATCCTGTTCGTGGGCTTTCTCTTCGCCTTCTGGACGTTTGCCCAGCGCTGGATTCTTCCGTCTCAGCCGTCGCAAGCCGAATGAACCGCTGGCTTCGCCTCGGCCTGCAGACCGCGTTCGGCCTCGCGCTGCTCTGGCTTTGGCTGCGAACGGTCTCGCTGCCTGAGGTCGTGTCACATGCCAGGGTCCACAGCTGGTGGGCGGTCGCTTTGATGCTCGCTCTCTTCCTCGTCACGAGCGTGATACGGGCACGCCGGTGGCTGCTTTTGCTGCGTCCGCTGGCGCCGGTCGGCATGGTGCGCGCCTTCGCGATGAACGCCGCCGGCGGCCTCCTCAACTACGTGCTGCCGATCCGCTCCGGCGACGCGGCCCGGGCCTGGTGGTTGTGGCGCCGGCACCGCATCCCGGCCGGCTCGGCGCTCGCCACCATCGTGATCGACAAGGCGTGCGACCTGGCCGCGGTGGCGGTCGTGCTCGCGGCGCTGGAAGTCGTCGCCCTGGCAGGCGCGATGCAGGCGCCTCGCGGCCTTTTGGGCGCGGCCGCGCTCGCGATCGCTCTTCTCGGCGCGGTGTTGGGGACGGCGCTGCTCGGCCCGCGTATCGCGCGCTCGCGATTGGCCCGCCGGGTGCTGCCGGCCAGATTCGCCTCAGGACTGGCGGGACAGGCCTTCGCGTTTCGCGCCGGCGCGCGAGGGTTGTGGTCGCCGGAGCTCGCGATCCGCCTTGGCGCTCTCACCGTCCTTGCCCTCGCGATCGATGCGTTCAACTTCACGCTCCTGTTCACCGCGGTCGGGGTTCCCGTTCCGCTGCCGAAGGCGATGGCCGCCTATCCGGCGATCCTGCTCAGCTTCGCGGTGCCGGCAGGACCGGGCTATCTCGGCAACCTCGAGGTGGCGGGCTCGCTCGTCCTCGGCGGCGGACTTGGCCTCGCCTCGAGCGTCGCCGCCGGCGCGATCGTCCTCTACCACGCGATCACCGCCGCCAACGCGTTGGCGCTCGGCCTTCTGTCCTTCTTTTTGGTCGGCGGCCGCCGCCGTGCCCGTTCGAGCGGGCCGAGGCGCATTGCCGTCTTCCACTGCGGGTTCACGTACTCGGGCGGCGGGGAGCGGCTGGTGATCGAGGAGGTGCTCGGCCTGCGCCGGCGCGGCTACGACGTCGAGTGCTACGCGCCGACCGTCGACGCATCGCGCTGCTATCCCGACCTGATCGGCGAGGTGCGGGTCAAAACGTTTCTGCCTCAGCTGCCGCGCTGGTTTCCGTTTCGTGAGGCCGCGCAGATGGCTGCGACTTCCCTCCTCATGCCGCTCTACGCGTGGCGCTTCCGCGGCGTCGACGCGATCGTCGGCTGCAACCAGCCGAGCGCGTGGATCGCATGGTGGGCGGCCAGGCTCATGGACGTCCCATACGTCGTCTACCTCAACCAACCGAACCGGCTCGTGTATCCGCGCAACGTCGACCGGCAGACCGGCTGGGTCTCCAACGCCGACTACCGCCTCCTCGCCGCGATCGTGCTTCGCGCGACCCGCTTTGTCGCCTGGGCGGACCGTCGCTCGATCCAGGAGGCTGATCAGCTGCTGGTCAACGGCAACTACATCGGCGACATCATCCGCACGACCTATCGGCGCGATGCGATCGACTGCCCCGCAGGGTGCCACGTCGCCGCGAGAGGGTTCCCGCTGCCGCTCGAATCGAGGTTCGCCGGCGGCTTCACCATCAACGGCTACCCGATCCGGCGCCCTTACGTCCTGTTGACGAATCGCCACTATCCGCAGAAGCGATTCGACCTGGCGATCCGGGCCATGCTCGATGTGCGCAAGCGCCATCCGCGCGTGCAGCTCGTGGTCCCCGGTCCGGCCACCTCGCACACCGCTTCCCTTCAGGCGCTCGTCACCGAGCTCGGCCTTGATGATGCGGTCCTTTTCCTGGGCGCGATCAGCGAGACGGAGCTGCTGACGCTTTACGAGGGCGCGGCGGTCTACGTGTACCCGGCGCCCGAGGAGGACTTCGGCATGGGCGTCATCGAGTCGATGTCCAAGGGCGTCCCGGTGGTGGCGTGGAACCAGGCGGGGCCGACGGTGACCGTCGGGCCTGGGACCGGACATCTCGCCGAGCCGCTCGACGTGGACGACTACGCCGCCGGCATCGCGAAGCTGCTGGATGACCGGTCCGAGAACCAGGCGACCGGTCAGCGCGCGTTCGAGTGGGCGCGACGCTTCGACTGGGAAAGGCACATCGACATCCTCGAGCGCGCGGTGCTGGACGTCGCGCGCGCGCACGAACAGATCGCCCTGGAAGCCGCGACCGCGTGAGTCGACGGCGGGCGGGGTTGGCCGCGCTCGACGGAGCGTTGATCACGGCCGCGGTCGTCTCGGTGGGACTGATCACCGGCGCATTCACCGGCCCGGTGAAGGGATATGACGGATGGGGTCACCTGACCAAGGTGGTGCTGATCCTGAGGGACTTTCCCGCCATCGACTGGAACTATTACTGGTACAGCGGATCGCCGTTCTTCCTTGGAGGATATCCGCCGCTGTTCTACCTCGCGGCGAGCGGCCTGGCGTGGGTGGGTGTGGATCACATGGTCGTGATGAACGTGCTCATCGGTCTCAGCTACGTCGCTATGACCTTGAGCCTATATGCGCTGGCGCGCATCGTCACGGATTCGCGAATCGCAGGTTTGGTTGCCGCCGGCGTTCTGCTCGCGACGCCCGCGGTCTGGACGCCGTACGTGCAGGCCGGACTCTACACGCGCGTTTTTGGCATGGCCTTCGTGTCGATCGCGTTCGCTCTGATGGCCCTGTACCTCCGCCGGCCATCGACTGCTCGCTACCTCTGGTGCCTGCTCGCGGTGTGGGGCGCATTGAACAGTCACGTGGTGCTGGGCGCGCTGGCCGTCTTCGCGCTGGCACTGGTCTTGGTTCTCAGTCCGGACGGCGAAGGCCGCACGCGGATCTGGCGACTCGGTCTTCTCGTGCCTCCGGTCCTGCTAAGCGCCTACTACTACCTGCCGCTGGCTCTCTACTCCACGGGCGCCGCTGTCTCGGCATCGTATCCGCCGCTCGAGCTGGGAAGCCTGGGCACGATTTTCCCGGTGTTCATCGTCGGGGCGTCTGTGGTCGGGTGGCTCCGATTTCCTTCCGGCGGTCGCACCGCCGCACCTAGGTTGATGTTGGTATGCGGCATCGTCTGCGCGGCGTGCCTGGTTTATGCACTTGCCCCTGTACCGCGTGTCGCCGGGCTTCTACCGCAGAACATGCTTTTCTTCCTTTCCTGGTTTCTGGCGGCGATAGCGGGGCTTGCATCGGGCTCGGTCAGAGTCCCCACCATCGCATGGCAGCGCGGCTTTGTCGGCACGGTGATCCTCGCGGCGACGCTCATCTCCATCCTGGCCGTGATCCCTTTGATCACTCAGACGATGGTCCGCGACCCGACCCGTCCCGAGACGGCGCAATCCGGCTGGCAGCCACCGGGCCCGACCGACAACAACTTCCGCGTCGCCAGCCCGTCTGACAATCTCTCGGTCTGGTTCAACGCCGTCTACGCCGTGCCGCAAACCCGCGGTTACGCGGCCGGACCACAGATCTTGAACCCGGACTGGCAGTACTGGCTCGACACGACCGGCTGGAGCTCGCATGCGGCCGAGGCCCAGCGGACGTTCTTGTTCGATTGGTACGGGGCGCGCTGGGTGTATGTGCCCGCGCCATATATTCCATCGACGGCGGGAGTCGTGCCGGCGCTGATGAGCCACCCCGACCTATACAGGCAGCTCAGCTCCGCACAAAGTGGTCCGAGCCTGACGTTCGAGTATCTTCACCCGACGCCGATCGCTGCGGCCACGAATGCCCCGGTCATCCTCGTCATCGGCAACTCACTCGAGTACCGGATTGTGTTTCGCGACCTGTCCTACAGCGGCTTCGACACCGCGCACGTGATCCCGGTCGAGGGAGGACCCTACGTCGATGACTTCTCCGCTGAGGAGCTGGCCCAGTTCGATGAGGTGGTCCTCTACGGCGGGCGCGCCCGCGACACCACCCGCGCCGCCAACCTGCTGTCTGCGTACGTGAGGGCTGGTGGCGGACTTGTGGTGGAAGGCGGCGAAGCGTCCCTCGCCGCCGGCATGCAGGGGCCGTTTCCGGTCACGGCGACCGCGTCCGCCCAGGTCACGGGCGAGTGGGGGTTCAGGGCGGAAACCTCGCCGATCACCGACGGCATCGACTTCTCGGCCTTCGGCCCTCCGAGCAACAACGGCGGGCCATGGACCGTGTCGGTGGCCAAAGGTGTTCCGAGCTGGGCACACACCGTGCTCGGGTCGCGACCCGGAGCGGTGGTCGTGACGGGGCAGCTCGGCTCCGGTCGAGTCGTCTGGTCCGGCCTCAACCTCCCGTATCACGTCGACGCCTACCGCAATGGGGAGGAGTCGCGGTTTCTCACCAACGCCATCGCCTGGGCAAGCCGCTCCACCCCGCAACAGGGCGCCAGGTCGACCGCCCACTTCGACGGCCCGCAGCAGACAACGGTGGCGGTCGATGCGACCTCACGCGGAGTGCTCTTCAAAGAGAGTTTCTTCGACCGCTGGCACGCGTACGTCGACGGCCGCGAGGTGACCGTGTACCGGGCGGGGCCTGGATTCATGCTCGTCTTCTTGCCGCCGGGCACGCGGTTTCCTGCCACCGTCACGCTGCGGTACGAGAAGTCGGCGCTCGATTGGGCCGGCATCGCGGTGTCGGCGCTGACGTTGGTCGCCCTCGCGACCTGGCCGGGATGGCGCGGTCAAGCGCGACGGTCCGTGCAAGTCTGGTGGAATCGGCGGACGAAGCAGTGGGTCGAGCAGGATGGATGAGAAGGACGCCATAGCGCCCGCA
>Ga0209239_1001533_pt1 | contig 13744 bp, 10 predicted proteins | sample GraSoi013_2_20cm_FD_185824 | JGI IMG/M metagenome (GOLD analysis project Ga0209239, IMG submission 185824) | Grasslands soil microbial communities from the Angelo Coastal Reserve, California, USA - Sample 10_02_2013_2_20cm (SPAdes) (version 2) | ecosystem: Environmental > Terrestrial > Soil >...
CGGACATGCGGTGCGTGCGCGCATGCTGCAAAGCTTCGGCCTGGCGTTCTTGTTCATTCCCATCAACGTGGCGGCGTTCGCATATGTGCCGAAAGAAAAGACCAACATGGGCACAGGCATCATCAACCTGGCGCGGAACATCGGGGCGAGCGTGGGAATCGCGACCGTGACGACAATGCTGGACCGCCGCACGCAGTTTCATCAATCGCGGCTGATGGAGCACGTCAACGATTTCAGCGCGGCGTATCACAACATGCTGAACGGGATGCAAGTAAAACTCATCGGAGCCGGATCGACCGCGGCGCACGCCGGCGCGCAAGCGCACGGCATGATTTACGGCACGATCCAGCGGCAAGCGGTGATGCTGTCGTTTATCGACAATTTCAAGATGCTCGGCGTGGTGTTTTTCGCGGTGATTCCCGTTTTGGTGATGATGCGAAAACCGAAAGCGCCGGCAGGTGGTGTACCGGTCCACTAAGGAAGGCGTCTGCGCCCAGAGGTCGCGCAAGAGTTTTGATTCAATTGGGGGGAACGATGGCAACTCAAGCGGCAGTGGGAATACAACTCAACGAAGAGAAGTTGATCCGCGCAGGGCAGAGAGGCGACGAGCAGGCGGTGGAAGCGCTGTTCCGGCGTTACCACCGGCCGTTGTTTCAGACGGCTCTGCGAGTGCTGGGAAACACGGAAGACGCAGAAGATGCCCTTCAGGACGGACTGCTCTCGGCATATCGCAATCTGAATCGCTTTGAGGGGCGGTCGCAGTTTTCAACATGGCTAACGCGGATCGTGATCAACGCGGCGCTTATGCGGCGGCGGAGCGCGAAGGCGCGTCCGGCGATTTCTCTGGACGAAACGCCCCGCGAGGAAGAGCTGCCTGCTTCGGAGCGCTTCGCGGACGACGGGCCGAATCCCGAGCAGGTGTTTGCGAGCACGGAGATTCGCGAGATGATCAGCGAAAACCTCGACGAACTCTCGCCGCTGCTGCGAACCGCGTTTGTCCTGCGCGAAGTTCAGGGATTTTCGACGGGCGAAGCCGCCAAGAAGTTGGGGGTCACGGAAAACACGCTGAAGGCCAGGTTATGGCGCGCACGGCATCAACTTGCCGAGCGGCTGGGACGGCGCCTGCGGCGAATGAAGGACGGCATGACCGGAGGGATGGGGGATCCGGAGTGCAGCTACTGCTGAAGATGAAATAACGACGCAAAGAAATAACGAAGTAACGAAAGAGAGGCCAGCGGAAACGCTGGCCTTTTTCTTTTGATGCTATTCGGACGAAACTCCTGACGCAGCGACGTAGCGGCCAAGGACGCGAAGTTCGCTGGTGGCGACCCGTACTTCGTTCAGCGCTTGCTCGAGCCGCGTAACATCGCTTGCTTCAACGTCAATGAAAAACTGATATTCCCAAGGCTGGCCATGAATGGGACGGCTCTCAATCTTGAGCAGATTCACGCCGTGCCTGGCGAAGGGCTCCAGTGAAGTGAGGAGCGCACCGGGGCGGTGTGCCAGACGCATGGCAAGCGAAACCTTGCGAGCGGCGGGCGAAATCCATGCGGCCGTTTCGTTTTCGGGGACCAAGAGCACAAAGCGAGTGAAATTTTCGGCATTGTCCTGGATGCTCGCGGCAAGAATCACGCCGTGATAATGCTCGGCGGCGCGTCGTCCGGCGATGGCGGCGTAGGACTTGTCTCCGCGAGAAAGCGCTTCGCGTACGCTGCCGGCGGTGTCTTCGGCGGGCACGCGTTTCCATTGAGGATGCGCGGCGAAAAAACGCTCGCACTGAGCAAGGGCCATGGGATGCGACGCGACGGACCGAATATCAGCGAGCGACGCGCCGGGAGCTGCGATCAGCTGCATTTCGATCGGCAGAATGGTCTCCGCGACAATCGCAAGCCGGCTTTCGTTCAGCAGATCGAAGACGCGAACGACGGAGCCTGCCAAAGAATTCTCCACGGGCGCCAGCAGCGCATCCGCGGCGCCTTCTGCGATGGCCGTAAAGGCGGTCTCAAATGTATGCCGGGGTATGGTCGTAATCGCGCTTCCGAGAAGCTGGATAGCGGCGGCTTCGCTAAAAGCGCCAGGTTCGCCCTGGAAGGCCACGCGCATGGTCTTGCGATTGGGTGTGCTCATAGGCAGGCGTTTATCTTGCAATCGTTTATCTTGCAATAAGGAACGCAAAACCAAAAGCACAGTTTGGCCTGCGAACAGAAAAAAAATTGGGATTGGAAGCGATCGCAGCGCCGCAAGATCGCGTGCGACGTCCGAACTGGCTGCTGTGTGCTTTCTCGCAAGCGAGAACCTGAGATATTCAGCAAGTGAGATCCGGTGCGGCATCCGGCACTCTCGCTGTGCGCGGAAGCTCATCCAAGCGTTATAATCCAGTCTCCAGGAGAGAGGAATCCATCATGAAGAGACCCGAAGCGACCGAGTATGCGGATTACTATGCGAATTATATCTCAAAGGTTCCGGGGTCTGATGTGCTGAGCGTTTTGGAATCGCAAAGATTACAGATGTTGCAGTTGTTTGCGGGACGAAGCGAGCGGGACGGAAGCTTCCGGTACGCACCGGGAAAGTGGACGGTAAAGGAAGTCCTTGGGCACATCACGGATACTGAGCGGATTTTTGCTTACCGTGCGTTACGATTCGCGCGCGCCGACCAAACGCCGCTGCCCGGCTTCGAGCAGGAGGACTACGTGCGCAGTGGCGGGTTTGGCGAACGGACACTCGCGGACCTTGCTGAGGAGTTTGGAGCCGTGCGCAGCGCGAGCGTCAGCCTGTTTCATTCGTTCAAGGAAGGCGTCTGGGCACGGCGCGGCGTAGCCAATGAGAAGGAAGTGACGGTGCGCGCTTTAGCCTTTATCACGGCGGGCCACCAAATGCACCACCGAGTTATCCTGGAGGAGCGCTACTTCCCAGCCATTCCCCGCGCGTAAACGGACAAATCGATTTTACGGCCGGATCCCGGAATGGTCAACATAGTAGCGTTGATACGCCAAATTGTTCTGTGAATTAGCCCGGCGCGTGGCCACGGCAGCCAGGTCGATGCCATGCCGCGCAGCGGGAGCGTATAACTAGTACTGGAGCAGGATAAAAAAGCGGTTTTCAAGCTGAAAAATGCAAGAATTCGCCGAAGCTTCGCCTCAAGAGAGCGTTCTCCCAGGCAGAGAACCACACAACAAGCTGTTGGCGGACGTGGCCAGGCCCAAGGTTGCGAGGCGCACGGACGGCTGCTAAAATTCAGTGTTTGCTGGGACGCAGCCGTCTGCGCCGTAAGCGTGGGCGGCTTTTTCTCCGTTTGGGATAGAGTTTGCAAACGAAGGTCCGGCGACCCGTCTTTTCGGCCTGACTCCCCTCGAGCTTTTTTCGAGTGTGACTGCGGTGAGGAAGCACGCGCCTCATCGGTTCTGGCCCCTGCGGAAGGGAGACTACAAGTGGCAAAGTACGATGTGGCGATTATCGGGAGTGGTCCGGGCGGCTATGTGGCGGCGATCCGGGCGGGCGAACTTGGCCTGAAGACCGTGGTGGTGGAAAAGGACCCCTACCTGGGCGGAACGTGCCTCCACGTGGGCTGCATTCCCACCAAGGTGCTGCTGCATCATGCTGAAGTTTACGATCAATTTAAAAATGGCGCGGAGCTGGGCTTCGAAGTCAGCGGGTTGAAAATCAACTGGGCTAACGTCCTTTCGCGGAAAGACAAGATCGTCAAGAAGCATTCCAAGGGGATTGAATTTCTCTTTAAGAAGAACAAGGTGGACTGGGTGCAAGGCTGGGGAAGGTATGAAGGCCCCGGGCGCGTAAACGTAGAGAAGGACGGCAAGAAAACCGTGATTGAGGCTGCCAACATCCTGATGGTGAGTGGTTCAGAAGCGAAATCGCTCCCTGGCATTGAACCCGACCACAAAACGATTCTGACGAACCGCTCGATTCTCCAGCTGCCGGAAATTCCGAAGACCTTGATCGTTGTTGGCGCGGGCGCCGTGGGCGTGGAGTTTGCCTCTATCTACAATTCGTTCGGAACGCACGTGACCATCCTTGAGGCGCTGCCGCGCGTCGTGCCAGTGGAAGACGAAGAAATTTCCGCGGAGCTGACCAAGGCCTTTCAGAAGAAAGGCATCCAGGTTTTCACCAGTTGCGCGGTGGAATCGGTAAAGAAGGATCCGAAGGGCGTCGCGGTGGCATTCAAAGACAAGGACGGAAAAGCGCAGACGCTGCAGGCGGAGAAGCTGCTGCTGGCGGTGGGCCGCAAGCCCATGACGGATGGCTGCGGGCTGGAAAAATCAAAGGCCAAGCTGGAACGGGGATTCGTCCACGTGGGCGATAACATGGAGACCGCCGAGAAAGGGCTGTACGCCATCGGCGACATCGTTGCGGGGCTACCGCAGCTGGCGCATGCGGCCATGATGGAAGGGATTATCGCGGTAACGCATATCGCCGGGAAGCCGGCTCATCAGATCGTGAAAACCAGGATTCCGAATGCGACATACTGCGAGCCGCAGATCGGTTCGATTGGCTTAACTGAAAAGCAGGCGCGCGACGCAGGGTACGATGTGAAAGTCGGAAAATTTCCGTTTGTAGGCAACAGCAAGGCAACGATTCTGGGGAGCCACGGTGGATTCATCAAAGTGGTTTCGGATGAATCCTACGGCGAAGTGCTCGGGATTCACATCATCGGGCCACTAGCAACGGAGCTGCTCGCGGAAGCCGCAACAGTGTTGAATCTCGAAGGCACCATCGACGACATGATGAACATGATGCACGCGCATCCCACGGTCTGGGAAGCGATGGGCGACGCGTTTGCGTCGGTGCGAGGGTTGCAGATTAATGTGTAGTGACTCGCGTTTCGTGACGGGTGACTGGTGAAAATCTGCTGGAGAATCGACCTGGGACTAATCGGTTACGCGGATGCCTACGCGTTGCAGAAGCGCGTTGTTGCGGCACGCAAGGCTGAAGCGATCGAGGATGTTCTCCTGCTGTGCGAGCATCCGCACGTCATTACGCAGGGACGAAACGGGAAGCGCGAACACTTGCTGGTTTCCGAGCGTGTGTTGCGGCAAAAAGGCGTGGAGTACCACGAGACGAGCCGCGGCGGGGACATCACTTATCACGGGCCGGGACAGATCGTGGGCTATCCGATTCTGAACCTGGGCGCGATCCGGCGCGATGTGGTTTGGTACGTGCGGACTTTGGAAGAGGCTATGATCCGGGCGACCTCGGAGTTCGGAATTGCGGCCCAGCGCGTCGCGGGCAAGACCGGGATTTGGGTGCGGACAGAGAATAGCGAAGAAAAACTGGGAGCCATCGGCGTACACATCAGCCGCTGGGTTACTTCGCATGGATTTGCCTACAACGTGTCCACGGATTTGCGGAACTTCGATTGGATCGTGCCGTGCGGGATTGCGGACCGCAAAGCCACATCCCTGGAGAAATTGCTGGGCCGCAGCGTCGAAGAAAAGGAAGTCGCACCGCGGATTGCGAATTATCTTGGAGAGCTGCTCGAGCTGGAAATGAAGGAAGCGTCCAGGAAGGAACTGCTGGAGAAACTGGAGCACGCGGAGCAGGCCGCGATGGTTTCCGCATAGGAATTGGAGCCGGGATGAAGAAAGAATTGACGCGGCGGCAGTACATGGACCTGTACTACTACATGCGGCTGAACCGCGCCGTCGAAGACATGATGGTGAAGCTGTTCCGGCAAAACAAAATTGTCGGAGGGCTTTACTCCAGCCTGGGACAGGAAGCGATTTCCGTAGGCACCGCGTACGCACTGGAGAAAAAAGACTGGCTGGCGCCTATGATTCGCAACATCGGGGCGCTGCTGGTCAAGGGCGTGCGGCCCCGCGACATTTTCATGCAGCACATGGCGAAGTACGATTCGCCGACGAAGGGCAAGGACGGCACCAGCCACTTTGGGGACTTGGATGATCTCCACATCGTTTCGCCGATTTCCATGCTTGGCGATTTGATTCCGGTGATGACCGGCGTAGCGATGGCGGGACGCTACCTGGGACAGAAAACCGTGGCGATGACTTGGATCGGCGACGGCGGCAGTTCGACCGGCGTGTTTCACGAAGGGCTGAACTTTGCGGCCACCCAGAAAGCGCCGTTTGTTTTGATTCTTGAGAATAATTTGTGGGCGTATTCGACGCCGGTGCGCAAGCAAGTGCCGCTGGAGAATTTGGCAGACCGCGCGAAGGCCTACGGCATCGACAGTTACATTGTGGACGGCAACGACATCGTGGCCGTTTACTCGACGGCCAAAGAAGCCGTGGAGCGGGCACGGGCTGGAGAAGGCCCCATTTTGATTGAGGCGAAGTCTTTCCGGCGCATGGGGCACGCGCAACACGACCCCGCCGAGTACGTACCGAAAGAGATGCGCGCGTATTGGGAAGCGCGCGATCCGGTCGCGTTGTACGAAAGGTTTTTGTTGGGCGAAAAACTCCTCGATGCCAAGAACAAGGAAGAGATTGAGGACAAGATTGACACCCTGCTCGCCGCAGAACGGGAATTTGCGGAACACTCTCCGATGCCACCGCCGGAATTCGCCGAGACGGGCGTGTACTGCACCGGCGACGATTGCCACAAGATCCGCGCGAAGTGGGAGCGGCCGATTGCCGAGGTGACACCACCAAGAGCGAGCGTCAAGGGAGTCTGGACGGTTCCAGGATTTGGATCGGGCAAGGGCTCCGGTGGCGCAAACGCGCCGATTCACTTCGGCGACACACAGCCGGCAGAGCATGCCGCTGGGGATGACGCAAAATCCGCGAACGGTGGGAAGCCGGCGGCGAAAATGGCAACGAAGGCGACGTCAAAAAAGAACGTAAAGCCCGGGACACCGAGCGCTTCGAAAAAGGCGCGGAGATAGCCATGCCCAAACCAAACGGGGCCGGACCCAACGGCAGCGTATCGAACGGAGGGCAAGTCACTTTTCTCGAAGCCATCAAGCAAGCGATGTTCGAGGAAATGGAGCGCGACCCGGCGGTCATTTTGATGGGCGAAGATGTTGGCGTGTACGGCGGGGCGTTCAAAACCAGCGAGGGGCTGCTGGAGCGGTTCGGATGGGAGCGCGTAATCGATACGCCGATCAGCGAGAGCGCCATCATCGGCGCGGCTTGCGGAATGAGCTATTGCGGATTGCGCCCGATCTGCGAAATGCAGTTCATCGACTTCATCGTCTGCGCGTTCAATCAGATTACGAATTTTGTGGCCAAGGGACACTACCTGTGGAATGCGCCTGCGCCCATGGTGATTCGCGGGCCGTCCGGAGGCGGCGTGCACGGAGGGCCGTTCCACTCGGCCAATCCGGAGATGTATTTTGTGCACACGCCGGGGCTGAAGGTGATCTATCCGTCGACGCCTTACGATGCCAAGGGTTTGCTGAAAGCCGCGGTGCGGGACAATAACCCGGTGCTGTTCTTCGAGCACAAGTTTCTTTACCGCCGCATCAAAGGGGAAGTTCCAACGGAGGATTACACCGTGCCGATCGGCAAAGCCGTGGTGCGCCGCGAAGGAAAGCACCTGACGATCATTTCCTATGCAGCCATGATGCACACTTCGCTCGAAGCGGCCGAGGCGCTGGCGGAGGAAGGGATCGAAGCGGAAGTGATCGATTTGCGGACGCTGCTGCCGCTCGATGAAGAAACGATTCTGAATTCGGTGAAAAAGACGAATAAATGTCTCGTCGTACACGAAGACACCAGGACGGGCGGCATCGCCGGCGAAATCGCGGCGATACTTTTCGAAAAGGCTTTCGATGATCTCGATGGGCCGCTTGTGCGCGTGACCTCGCTGGACACGCCCGTGCCGTACGCGCCGACGCTGGAAGAGCACTTTCTGCCGAATGCGAAAAAGGTTTTTTCCGCCGCGAAGGAACTGGCGCGCTATTAAGATTTTGGAAAGAAGAGGAGAGCAATCATGGCCGTAGACATCGTAATGCCCCAGATGGGCGAGAGCATTTTCGAAGGCACCATCACCAAATGGCTGAAGAAGCCAGGCGACAAGGTGGAGCGCGATGAGCCGTTGTTTGAGATTTCCACGGACAAAGTGGACGCGGAAATTCCCTCGCCCTCGGCGGGCGTGCTGAAAGAAATCAAAGTCGGCGAAGGACAGACCGTGCCGATTCAAACCGTCGTCGGGGTCATCGACGCGGCGGGGTCTGCGGCCGCTTCCTTAGCGCCGGCTCCGGCGAAAACGGCTGCACCCGCACCTGCTCCCACAAAGGCTCCTGCTTCCACTGCTCCTGTCCCGGCCACATCCCGGCCTGCTCCTGCTCCAGCCGCCGCCCCGGTTGCGGCTGCTCCCGCTTCCTCAAGTTCCTCGGGCGAGCGGATTCACAGTTCCCCGCTGGTGCGGCGCATGGCCAAGGAGCACGGCATCGATCTTTCCACCATCGAAGGTACGGGCGCGGGCGGGCGCATCAGCAAACAGGACATCGAAGCAGTGATCGCCGCGGGTGGCGCGCCGGCTGCTGCGCTCCCGGCGTACTCCGCTCCGGCGGCTCCCGCACCGATTTCGCGGCCTGCACCTCCCCCGCCACCGGCAGCTACACCGGGAGCCTCCGGAGCGATGGCGCACGTAGCGCTCGAAACGGCCGTGCCGCGCGAAAAGATGTACTTTGGCAATTACGAAGTACATCCTATGAGCACCATGCGGCAGCGCATCGCCGAGCACATGGTGGCGTCGAAGCGTGTTTCCGCGCACGTCTACTCCGTCGATGAAATCGACATGAGCAAGGTGGCCGCATTACGAGCGAAGTCCAAGGACGAATTTGAGAAGCGCTACGAAACCAAGCTGACATTCATGCCCTTCTTTGTGAAGGCTGCGGTCGCGGGGCTGCGCGCATATCCCACGCTGAACGCCTCGCTCGACGGCACCAACGTGATCCTGCACAAGGAGATCAACGTCGGGATTGCCGTGGCGCTCGACTGGGGCTTGCTCGTGCCGGTAGTGAAAAACGCCGACGAGAAAAACATTCTCGGTATTCAGCGCAACATGAACGACCTTGCGGAGCGCGCTCGCTCGAAAAAACTGAAGCCCGAGGAAGTCCAGGAGAGCACCTTCTCCATCACCAATCCGGGCGTCTTTGGCGGCCTGTTCGGTCTGCCGGTAATCAGCCAGCCCAACGTGGGGATCCTCGGTCTCGGCGCCATCGAGAAGCGCCCTGTGGTCATCAATGACTCCATCGCCATCCGCGCGATGTGCTATGTGACGCTGAGCTACGACCACCGCGTGGTGGACGGCGCCATCGCCCACCAGTTCCTGCACAAGGTCAAGGAGACGCTCGAGAACTGGAACGAACCGGTACTGTGAGAAATGCTGTCTTGCAAGAGGACTTTGCTTGTTAGCAGGAACGTCTTGTCTTCTCGCGGTGTCCGAAATTGGGACGGGTGTTCCCGCTAGTGGCCAGACGCAGGCATACCATTCTTCCTCGATTTCACACAAGCCATTCACGTTAAAGCTGTTACTTCGAGGCATCACTGGCACCTTGGCTGCCCCGGTTTGCAGCAGCCGGGCGGACACTCGGGCCCGTGGAGTAGAGGGATAGCCAGAAATGACCGCCGTAACGCTAGAGATTTCACCGGTACGCGAACCGATGCAGCCGCGAATTCTGATTGCCGATGACCAGCAGGACGTTTTAGATGCGCTGCGCCTGTTGCTCAAAGGGCATGGCTACAGCATCGTAACGGTGAATTCCCCAGTGGACTTGCTGGCGGCGGTAGCGCACCAGGAGTTCGATATTCTCCTCATCGACCTGAACTACGCGCGCGACACGACTTCAGGCCGTGAAGGGCTGGATGTGCTCAGCCGATTGAAGGAGATTGAGGATGCTCCGCCGGTCGTGGCCATGACCGGCTGGGCCACCGTGGGCCTAGCAGTCGAAGCGATGCAATTCGGTGTAAGCGACTTTGTGGAGAAGCCGTGGACCAACACGCGACTGCTGGAAATCCTTACCAAGCAGATCGGCCTGGGGCGCGAGCGCCGCGAATCGCGCCGGCGCGCCCAGGAAGAGGCCCGGGCACGGGAAGAGGCACTGCTTCATCTGCAAGAGCAGGAGCGTGAGATCGCCGAGGCCAAGGCCATCCAGGAAAAGCTTCTGCCGCGCGAGATTCCGCAAATGCCGGGATATGAAATTGCCAGCGCGTGGCAGTCGGCCCGGCTGGTAGGCGGCGATTATTTCGATATCCTGCCACTGGACGAAACAACCATGGGAATCTGCATCGCCGACGTGGCCGGAAAGGGCATGCCCGCGGCGCTGCTGATGTCCAATCTGCAGGCGGCCGTGCGCGGACTGTCTTCGCTCACGGTTGCGCCCCATCTTCTCTGCAGCCGGCTGAATTCCATTGTCTATCGGAATACGGAGAGTGACCGCTTCATCACGTTTTTCTACGCGCACCTGGACGGCCCTGCCCGGCGGCTGGCCTACGTCAACGCCGGTCACAATGCGCCGTTCGTGGTGCGCAGCGACGGTTCCCACGAGCGGTTGCGGGACGGCGGCCCGGTGCTGTGTGTTTTCGACGGCCGGAGTTATGAAATGGGCTCAGCGCAATTGTTCGCGGGTGATCGAGTGATTTTGTTCACTGATGGCGTCACGGAAGCCGGCAACACCGCGGGCGAGGAGTTTGGCGAAGCCCGCCTGCTGCGCTTGCTGGAAGATCACCGCCATTTATCCGCCGATGAATTGCAAGCGAAAATCCTGGCCGCAGTAGCTGAGTTCAGCGGGGGCCGCTGGCAGGATGACGCCACGCTCGTGGTGCTCGCCGTTTGCGAATGACTCACCCTGAAATGCGTTTGGCCGGGCATTAGCTTACGGCAAGCACTTCGCTTCGCCGAGAAATCTCCTTCCTGATTTGAAAAACTCGGCAATCAATGTGGGAAACAGCCAGCTGCATTGATAGTCCCACTCCGGGAGGGTTATTCCGCAAAAAGAAAAGCCGGAACGGATGTTCCGGCTTCCTTCTCACTCCGACTTCTCGTTTCAAAAAAAACCTAACGCCTCTTTTTCTTTCTCGCTGGCTTCTTCGCTTTCTTCTTCGCGGCCTTCTTCGGTTTCGATTTCTTTGCCTTTTTCTTCGGGGTGGCTTTCCTCTTTGCTGCTTTTTTGGCTGGTTTTTTTGCCGCAGGCTTAGGCGCCGGTCTTGGCGCTGGCGCTTCTTCCTCGGGTTCTTCGCCGACCATCACCAAATCCTCTTCCTCGGTTTCGACGACTTCTTCCGTTTCGCCCGCCAGCTCCTCGTCGTCCTCCAGCCGAGACAGCTCGTTGTCGTCTTCGAAATTGTCCTTCTCGAAATCCATTCCATCCTCCCCTGGGAGAATCCCTGGGGCCCGCGCACAAAAGGGCCTTTTGGGTCGCTGTTCTGGCCGGAGTTATATCAATATTCCACCCCGTCCGTGAGCCGTTGTTACCGTACTCGCCGTGCGTTGTCAAGCATTCTGCGTTGTTCCGTGTGAGAGACAGCCAGAAATGCGGAAGGCGTTAGGAGAGCAAATTGCGCCGGAAGACCCCTCAAGCCTCTTGGCCTGGCATATAGTATTCATACAAAAAGACTTAGTTGTGATTCGCGGCAACCGCCCCGCCCGGCGTGCCCCCTGCCGCCGGCTGCGTGGTCTTCTTCTTTGACCTGGAACGTGCCCGCGCCGGTGAAGTTTCCAGAGCGCCGCCGAGCGCATAGATGCGCAGCACCATGCCGCGGCTCACCCGGTTGGCTTTCAAGCGATTCCATTTCCGCAAGTCGTCCGCGCTCACATTAAAGCGGTCGGCGATTCCCAAGAACGTGTCGCCGCGCCGCACGCGATAACTGACCAACCGGCGTTTCGTTTCCGACTGCGGCTGCACCGCCGGAATAATCAGTTTCTCTCCGGCATCGAGCGCCGCATTGCGCTCCAGATTGTTGGCGTCGGCAATGGCCGCGGCCGTCACGTGATACTTCTTGGCGATGGATGTCAGCGTTTCTCCGCTTTCCACGCGATGGCGCCGCCATGCCACCCACTTGTCCGGAGGAATGTCTGCGATCTCCGCGGAGAATTTTTGCGCCGTGCCCAGCGGCAGGTGCAACTCAAAGTCAAGATCGTCTGGAGTGGCTAGCCGTAGCAGCGCAGGATTGAGCGAGCGTAGGGTTTCCACGTCCACGTCGATGGTTTCCGCCACCAGCCGCAGATCGATGGCGCGCCCTGGTTTCACCACGTCGGTCGGGACCGGCGCCTCCGGCTCAGCCTGGATGTTGTAATGCGCCGCATCCTTGGCAATGAGCGTCAGCGCGATGATGATGGGCACATAGTTTTTCGTTTCCCGCGGCAGCACGTTGCGCTTATACAGCTCCCAGAAATCCGCATAACCCGTCCGTTCAATGCCCTTCTGCACGTTGCCGGGACCGCAGTTGTAGGCGGCCATCGCCAGGTACCAGTCTCCGTAGAGGTGGTAGAGATCGCGGAGATGCTGCGCCGCCGCACGCGTGGCCTTCTCGGGATCCTGGCGCTCATCAATCCACCAGGTATGCCGGAGGCCATACTCGTGCCCGCGGTACGCCACGAATTGCCAGATCCCTCGAGCGCCTGCGCGCGAAAGCGCCAGTGGCTGGAAGGCGCTCTCGGCCTGCGCCAAGTAAATCAAATCCTGCGGCAGTCCTTCTTCCCGCAGCACGCGGGAAATCATCTCGCGGTAACGTCCGGCGCGTCGCAATCCCGTTTCCACAATGGCACGCCCTCGCGGTGTTTGGAAAAAATTGAGGAACGAAAGGACTTGGTCGTTCACCGTCAGCGGCAGGTCATGAGAAGTGTTCTTGGCCGCTTCCTCGGCCCGCGCTTTCAGCCCCGGATCGACCGGAAACGTCATCTCCGCTACTTCGTCAATCGCCGCCGGAACGGCAGGCGCCTCGTTGAAGCCGTCTCCCGCTCGGAAAGCCTGCAGCTCGTAGGCGTACACGGTATCCACGACGTGGTGGAACAATTCGCTCAGCTTGGGATCACTGTTAAGGTCGAAGCCGCTCCCCAGCAGCCAGTCCACGGCGTCGTCAAAATCCTTGCGCGCGGCTTCCAAATGGCCGGCTTTGAAGTTTTGTTCCCCGGAAATGAATTTTTCCTGGACTTTCTGGATCAGGTAGTCCTTCCCGGAGGGAACCGGCGGCAACAGCCAAACGTAATGCCTGCGCGGCGGATTTAATATCGGCAGGGGCGCAAGTTCCACTGCAGCCTGCTTCGCGTTCGCTGCCTGTGGCGCGGGAGCCAGTGCCGCAACGTGTGCCTGCGCAGGCTTCTTTCCCGCGTCCTCGCAACCCAGGATGCTTGCTGCGAAGAACAGGACTCCCGCGGCAATGTGCAGCCGTTGTGTCATCTCTCCATGGTAAGGAGGGCTTCCCATCCGGGTCAACGCTTTCCGCGTGCCGTGGTGACTCTCTGACCACCATTCCGAGCCCCTGTCCATTGGGGTAGACTCGCCTTCGAGGTGATGCGCGTGAAGATCAACGGACAACTCGGCAGTGCCAATTCACTCTACAATTCATTCCTTTTATTCCTTCGATTGCTCCTTACCATTCTCGCGTCCGCGGCCGCCGTTTCCGCCCAACAGAAGACCCTCTCTCAGGAAAAGCGGCTCGAAATCGAAAAGGCGGTTTCGACCTTCATGTCCGCGAACAGCGTGCCGGGAATGGGCGCTGCAGTTGTTCTCGACGGCGAACCGGTGTGGTCGGCTGGCTTCGGGATGGCGGATCTGGAGGATTCTGCCCCCGCAACATCATCGACGCTCTTCCGGCTTGGATCG
>Ga0209239_1001541_pt1 | contig 13711 bp, 14 predicted proteins | sample GraSoi013_2_20cm_FD_185824 | JGI IMG/M metagenome (GOLD analysis project Ga0209239, IMG submission 185824) | Grasslands soil microbial communities from the Angelo Coastal Reserve, California, USA - Sample 10_02_2013_2_20cm (SPAdes) (version 2) | ecosystem: Environmental > Terrestrial > Soil >...
AGACACCCAAGCCACAGACCGTCGCGATCCTCGCCGCCGACGCCGAGTTCGCCCAGAGCGCCGCCCACGGCGCCCGCGAGGAAATCAAGAAGCACGGCTTCAAGATCGTCTACGACAAGAGCTATCCACCGAGCACAACCGATTTCGCGCCGATGGTGCGTGCGGTGCGGGCCACCGATCCGGATATCGTCTATATCGGCGCCTATCCGCCGGACAACGTCGGCATCATCCGCGCCGCCAACGAGATAGGGCTGACGCCGAAGATGATGGGCGGCGCGATGATCGGCATGCTGGTGACGCCGATCAAGGTCCAGCTCGGCCCCGGGGCGAACGGCCTGATCGTGGGCGAGAACTTCGCCGCGGCTTTGGCGCCGAAAATCCCTGGCTCCGCCGACTTCCTCAAACGTTATGGGGAAAAAGCGGCGGCCGTCCAGATCGACCCGCTCGGCTTCGCCTGGGGCCCGTTCGCCTATTCGGCCGGCCAGACCTTGGCGCAGGCGGTGACCGCGACCAAGAGCCTCGATCACGACAAGCTCGCCGCCTACATGCACGAGGCGAGCTTCAAAACCGTGTCCGGCGATTTCTCGTTTGGCAAGGACGGCGAATGGTCGAAGGCGCGCATGGTCTGGACCCAGGTCCAGAACGCGCAACCCAACAACCTGGATCAGTTCCGCGACGGGAAGGCGCAGCCGATCGTCTGGCCGCCCGAGGCCAAGACCGGCACGCTGATCTATCCCTACGAGAAGGCGCGGCAGAAGTAAGCGGTCAACTGGCATCGGTTGTGGCGCGCAGGCAGATCGAGTGCGGACGAAGCAGCTCAGCCCTCGGACGGAAAACGGTTTGCTTGCCGCGCTTGAACACCGCGAGTACGGGAGCATTGATTGCGACCGCCTCGGCGTGCGTTCTCGCGTCAATGACTACGACTTCCGCCGGATTACCGATCCTAATTCCATAGTCGTCGAGATTCATGAGCCTTGCCGATCGGTGCGTGACCATCGCGAAAAGCTCGGCTAGCCTTTCATTCTGGCCGACCTGGAGAATGTTGGCGTGCAGGTTGGCCATGCGGATCAAAGAGCAGTCACCAAAGGGTGTGAAGGGGTTGAGGACATTGTTGGTCGAGATCGAGCAATTGCACCCCTGTTCGACGAATAGGTTCGCGTCGGCCACGCAGCGGGGCACGTTGTAGTCTCGATGGCGTGCGAGGACGAAAAGGTCCGTGGCGGGCAGAACCGTCACGGCGACACCTACATCGGCCAGCCTCTTCGCAATCTGCTTCTGATTTTCGGGTGGTAGGCTTGCCACCTTTGTTGCGTGCCCCATCGCAACCCTGCCGCCGAGCTTATATTTCTCCGTCAATTCCGCAACGAGATGCAAATCGAGGCTGGACGGATCATGGCCGGAGTCGATGTGCATGTCGATGTCTACGTCGAACTGACGAGCAAGCTCGAAGATCCGGTGGATTTGCCCAGGATGATCGGTGTCGTAATTGGGAGCCGCCCCTATCACATTGGCACCGCGTTTGAGACCTTCGACCAACGCCGCATCGGCGTCAGGGGAGGTGGTGAGCCCTTCTTGCGGAAAGACGCAGATATCGAGGTCGACAGCCCAGGCGTACTCCTTTGCGAGCACCTGGAGCGCTTCCACACCCTTGATACCAACTGGGGGGTCGACCTCGGCGTGCGTGCGAATGCGCGTCGTGCCCTGCTTGATGCAGTTCTCGAGCGTCTCCTTCGCACGCGTATAAATATCTTCCACCGTGAAGGTCGGCTTCACCGCTTGAACGCGCCGCATATGATCCGGAGAACTCCGACTAGGTTCCGGCGCACAGCGGTCGACGATGCGCGACTTATCGAGATGGATGTGGGTCTCGATCAGTCCGCCGCAGCAGAGGCATCCCTCGGCATCGTAGGAGGGCGCCTCTGAGATGATATTCGACTCAATGGCAGCAATTCGATCTTTCGAAAATCCGATATCGATGAGACGATCGCCAGCTGCGTCCGGTAGCCGCCCATTGCGGATCACGAAGTCGAGCATGAATCATCTCTCGTTACGCGATCCTCTGAGCCAAGCGTCCGACGGCGTCGTGGCAGCGCATCTGTCCGTGGTGACTTTTGCAACAAAATCGGCACCTCGCAACACTCCGCTGCCTCGCACCCATCAGGGCAGCAGTTGTGGCCGTGTGGCCGATCGCGGCGCCCGCTCAGCAGCAGCCTGCGATGCCGGTGATCGGTTGCACGTGCGAGATGCCCAATAGATGCGGGTTCGTGATACACAGTGACAACCAGCTTGATACAAAAAAGAGGGCCCTCACTTGCCCGACGCGTCGCCCCTAGTGGCAGTTGGTCTCGACGCAGTGGTTCGACGTAGGCGACAGCGAGTAGCCGGCCGGGCACCCGGTGCCCACGCGCGGCACCGCGCGGCACCTCGTGCCAGCGGAGGGCGAGCAAGTGCCCGACGTAGGTGAGCTCGAGTAACCCGGCGGGCACCCGGCGCCGGTCTGCGGCACCGGCATGGGGCGCTGCGCCTCGGCAATCCGCGACTTCATGCAGTAGGGCTTGCAGTCCGTCACGCAGAGCCGCGACGACGGCGAGCGCTCGTAACCTGGGTGGCACGGGGGCAGTTCTTTGGCGCGCGCGTCGGCGCCGCACGTCGGCGTCATCGCATACGCTGCACGCACCGCGCGCGCGTCGGTATCGAATATCGTCGGCGCGTTCGTTGGCGCCGCGGTGGCTGCGACCACGGTCGCGATCAACAAGATCAGAACCGCAGGGCCGGGTGGCATTTTTTGCTTGGATTTAGTCATGGCTCATCCATGCGGTAGAGGATCTGCAGTCGCGTGCGGTTGGTACCGAGCCGCCACCAGCGCGAGCCAGAGCACGAGCGCGACACACAGGGCGGTCATCTCACTTCCCCGCGCTGCAGTCGGCAGCTCATGGACATGCTGCCAGGCGGGCAGACGAACTTACCGCCCCGCGCTCGCCAGGCGGTGCAGACCTTCGCGGCTGACCAGGTGCACCAGTGCGGCTTCGCGCCGACGTAACCGTGAAAGCGTCCACGGTCCCTGAGTGGCACTACAGATTGTGCCAGCGCGGTGCCGGTGAGCGCAACGAGTATGCATGTAGCGAGTAAGTACTTCATCTTTTTGTCCTCAGTCATATCGCCAGTCTAGCCGCGATTGCGGCGTGAAGAATCGAGTCGATGCAGCGGGGTTCGACGACGCCTCCAGGCACGTGCCCGTCGACCCACTGCTGTCCGGCGCTCGACCTCGGTGTGAGCACATAGGTCGACTGTGGGTCGAGCAACCGATGCCGGTGATCGGGTTCCTCGACTCTACATCGCCTGACGCGTTCGGCGACCGTCTGCGCGCATTTCACCAGGGCCTGAAGGAGACCGGTCGCGTCGAGGGCGAGAACGTGGCGATCGAATATCGCTGGGCCAACAATCAACGCGATCGGCTGCTGGACAGGCAGAATCTGTGCTGACGCCGCCGGTGTCACACCGCCGCGATGGCTTCGATCTCCAGCAGGAAATTGGGATTGGCGAGCCCGCGCAGAATGCACAGCGTGCTGGCTGGCGCCGCGCCCGCGAAATAGGTCTGCAGGAGGCCGCGCGCCTTCGGCACGTCGTGCGGGTTGCAGATGTAGATCGTGATCTTGGTCACGTCGGCGATCTTGGCCCCGCCGGCGGCGAGCGCCTTGGTCAGGTTCGCCATCACCATCTTGGCCTGGGCATCGAAATCGTCGGGCGGCAGCACCTTGCCGTCGACGTCCGCTCCGACTTGGCCGGCGCAGAATACGAGCTTCTGCGCGCCCTCGGCCGTCACCACATGCGAGTAGTTCGAAAACGGCTTCGAGATGCCCTCGGGGTTAGTCCTGGTGATCTTGGCCATCGTTTCGCTCCCTGTTGAATGGCAATCGTAACGGTCGGGACAGCCGGTCTTGCAAAGCAAGCACGCTCGGATAGTCTGACTTGTCCGGGGATCGCTCCATGATCAAAGCGTTCGCCTCGCCTGCCCTGCTGCTATCCCTCCTCTTTTCCTACATGTGTGTTGCCATGGCCGACAACGTTCCACACAATGTCGTCACCGAGCTCGCGCCCAACGGTAAGCTGCGCGCGGCGATCAATTTCGGCAATATCGTGCTGGCGCAAAAGGACCCGGCGAGCGGGGAGCCGCGCGGCGTCTCGGCGGAGCTTGCGCGCGAAGTTGCCAAGCGACTCGGCGTACCAATCGAATTCATTCCCTTTGACGCCGCCGGCAAGGTGTTCGACGCACTGGGCACCTGGGACATCGCCTTCCTGGCGATTGATCCCGTGCGCGCCGCGGGCATCGATTTCACCGCGCCCTACGTCATCATCGAGGGGGCCTACGTCGTCCCGGCGGACTCGCCGCTCAAAACCGTCGAGGACGTCGATCGCGAGGGCGTGCGCGTCGCGGTCGCGCGCGCAAGCGCCTATGACCTCTACCTCACGCGCGCGCTCAAGCACGCCAAGCTGGTGCACGAAACGAACGGACCAGAAGCGCTGGAGATGTTCCGGAGGGAGCGGCTCGAAGCCGCAGCCGGCGTGAAGCAGCCCATCGTGGCCTTCGCCAAGGAGCATCCGGACACGCGCGTGATCCCGGGCCGGTTCATGGTGATCGAGCAGGCCATGGGCACGTCCAAGGGCCGCGAGGCCGGCATTCGCTATCTGCGCGAATTCATCGAGGAGATGAAGGCCTCTGGCTTCGTCGCCAGAGCGCTCAGCGCCAGCGGCCAGACCGACGCAGCCGTGGCGCCGCCAGCGCGGGTCAGGTGATTGGCGGATCGCGCTTGGGCTGGTTCGACTCGGCGCCTCTTCGCCGCACGCGTCATCGGGCTTCGTAGCACGAATTGGCGCTCAGCCGGTCCGTGCTCAGAGCAGCTTGTCGTACTCTCGTTGAAAAGCTTCATCCAAGATCTTCTCCGATCCCGGACCGAAGGATTTTGCGCCGCAATTGCTGCAGGTGCCCATGAAGACCCTGACGCGGCAGTGGACGTATCCTTTGTCGCTCCATTGCCGAAATGCCAATTCTTTCGTGCGCCTGGTAACATGCCCTTTTTTGCAGATTTCACACACGATAGGTTCGTCTTCGGCGGCCATCGCCCATCATCCCCTCGCCGTCGCGCCCTGATCTGGGTCAGTCTGCGAAATAGTTTTCGAGGAGATGTGTGAGCTACTTCACACTCGGGGGAGAATTTCAGAGCGGGACACCCCCCTCTCCGATTCAGGCTGATCCATTACAGGGCAACGGAACGAACTTGCGCTGACGCCGAATTTCGATTATCCTGTTCGTTTTTCCGCAGCTCAGCGGCTGGGCTGAGTTGCGCGTTCGTGGCGTCACATGGACGCCGCCGAGGTATGTCATGAACCCGAATCTGTTGAGTACCGCAAACGGGTCACCAATTCGAACCATGACGGAGCGGCCGCAACTCGTCTGGGGCGCACCAAACGCGGCCGAGCGCGGGCCGGTCATTGCGACGCTGCGCAATCCCGCGCATCGCAACGCGGTGGGAAGCCATGCCGGCGGCTACTCCGTCTATCGCGCGCTCGCCATTGCGGCGCGAACGCTCGCCCACGATCATGTCGCCGACCTGACGGATACGGCACCGATCGACCGCATCGGGCCGCACCCGCAGTGGTGTGACCCCAAGAAGATCGTATCTCTCGATCCCTGGGGCCATTTGGTCGGCGATATTTTTCGCGAGCATCTCGCGCGCGGCTACGACGTGCGGCCGACCATTGCGGTGACCCGCGCCCATATCGACATGCCGGAAATCCGCGCCGCCATCGCGGCGCGCCGCGTCCGCGCGGATGGCGATATCGTCTCCGCGCACGGAAGCGTGCGCGTGATGAAGGCAGCGATCGACCCGGTCTGGTATCTGCCCGGCATCGCCGAGCGTTTCGGTCTCGACGAGGCCGACTTGCGCCGCGGCCTGCACGAGCAGACTGGCGGCATGTATCCGGAGCTGGTGTCGCGGCCCGATCTCAAGGTGATCCTGCCGCCGATCGGCGGCACCACGATCTACTGCTTCGGCGATCCGGCAAACCTGGGCGATGGCACAACGCCGCTCGCCTGCCGCGTGCACGACGAGTGCAACGGCTCCGACGTGTTCGGCTCCGACATCTGCACCTGCCGGCCCTATCTCGCGCACGGCATCGAGATCGCCATTCAAATGGCGCAGGCGGGCGGCGTCGGGCTCGTGGTCTACAACCGCAAGGAAGGCCGCGCGCTCGGCGAAGTGACCAAGTTCTTGGTCTACAACGCGCGCAAGCGCCAGAAGGGCGGCGATCGCCCGGCCGGCTACTTCAAACGCACCGAATGCGTCGCCGGCGTCCGCGACATGCGGTTCCAGGACCTGATGCCGGACGTGCTGCACTGGCTCGGCATTACTCGCATTCACCGCTTCGCTTCCATGAGCGACATGAAATGCGACGCCCTCGTCCGCCAGGGCATCACCATTGACGAGCGGGTGCCGCTCCCCGACGACATGATCCCTCCGGATGCGCGGGTGGAGATCGAGGCCAAGCTCGCCGCCGGCTATTTTGCCGGCGAGCGAGCGCGCGGCGACTTTGCCGGCACGGTCGGGCGAGGCCTTAACGAGTGAGAGCGCTCGTGTCCCGGGCGCAGTGCAGCACGAAGTGGTGCGCTGCAGACCCGGGACCGTACCGGTCCGTGGCGGTCCCGGATCAGCGGCGCACCGATTCACTACGTTTCGCGCTGCGCCGCATCCGGGACACGCAGAGTGGCCCGCAGTGACTCCCGCCAGCCTCAACACCGCCGCGGCGGTGCGCGATCGCTGCGGCATGGTCGGTCGCTGGGTGGCCGATGGCCGCTCGCCGCATTTTTCGCTCGACGAGAGCCGTCTCGAAGCAGTCACCGCCTATGTGGCCGACGTCACGCGCGAGGCGTATCCCGATCTGAAGATTCCCTATCACAGCCGCTGGCGGCATTTCTCGGCCGGCGGGGTCGATCGTTGGAGCGACCTCGCGGCACGCATCGATGGCGATGCCATCGAGCGCGCGCGCATCGCCGCTGATCTCGCAACCGTGAGCGTGCTGCTCGATGCCGGCGCGGGCGATCGCTGGCGTTATCGCGAACGCGCAACCGGCCGCTCCTTCGCGCGCTCCGAGGGGCTTGCCGTTGCAAGCTTCGACATGTTCCGCGCGGGTGCGTTTTCCTCCGATCCCGATCGTCCGTGGCGCGTCGATGCCGAAGCCCTCGCAAACATCCACGCAACGACGCTCGCAGGCCATTTTCAGGTCGACGCCGGCAATCCGCTGGTCGGCTTGGAGCAACGCAGCGCGCTGCTGCGCCGGCTGGGAAAAGCGCTCCTCCATCGCGCGGATTTGTTCGGGCGTGCGCCAGCCCGGCCCGGCAACTTGGTCGACTATTTTCACACGATCGCCCGCGAGCAGCGCATCTGCGCGTCGCGGCTCTTGGCAACGCTGCTCGACGGCCTGTCCTCGATTTGGCCATCCGGGCTGACGCTCGACGGGTGGGCCGTCGGCGACGCCGGCTGGCATCCTGCCGTGCGCACCAGCGATGGCACGGACCGCATCGTGCCGTTCCACAAGCTCTCGCAATGGCTCGCCTATTCGCTCATCGAGCCGCTCGAGGCGGCAGGGCTCGCCGTGGAGCGGCTCGATGAGCTCACCGCGCTGGCAGAATATCGCAACGGCGGCCTCCTCATCGATCTCGGCGTGATCCGCCCGCGCGCGGCCATCGATCCGCGCGTGCAGCATGACGTCGCCTCGGAGCTCATCGTCGAATGGCGCGCGTTGACGGTCGTGCTGTTGGACACGCTACTCGATCTGGTGCGAGCCAAGCTGGGGCTGGATGCGAGCTTCGCCCTGCCGCAGCTCTTGCAGGGCGGCACCTGGAGCGCCGGGCGAAAGATCGCACGCGCGCGACGACCACCCGACGGACCACCGCCAATCGTGGTCGCCGCCGACGGCACGGTGTTCTGACGCCGAGGCGCCCTACATCTTGCCGTGGCCTCGCCCCATGCCGCGCCGCGTGTGCGGGCTCACGACTCGATCGGAGACATGGATGTTCCAAAGCTCGGCCGTGTCTTGCGCCTGATAGGCGTCGAACAGCGGCTTGAATTGGGCGACATCGTTGACGTTCGCGCCGCGCAGGCCGAAGCCCTTGGCGATCGCCGCCAAATCGGTGCGGCCGAAGATCGCGCCGCTCTCATCGATGCCGTCGGAGCGCAGCTTGTGGATTTCCGCCCCATAGGCGCCATCGTTGAGCACGCAGATCAAAAGCTTGAGCCGATGCCGCCGCACCATCTCCAGCTCCTGGATGTGCATCAATAGGCTGCCATCGCCCTCGAACAGCACGACCTTGCCGTTGTTCTTCGCCGCCGCGACCCCGATGGCGAGCGAGATGCCGTTGCCGATCGCGCCGAAGTCCCGGATGGCGTGATAATTCTCGGGCTTTCGCCCGCGCATGGTGGAATGAAAATAGGCCTGGTGGCCCGAACCGCTGACGCAGTCATAGTCCTTGGGGATCACCCGGTCGAGCTCGTCGATGGCGCGCCGCGGGTCGAGCAAGCCCGGCTCGATGGCAAACTGCGCGCCGTCGGCGGGCTCCTCGGCGATCCGCCGCGCAAGCTCGGCCGAGCGAATGCTCGCCTTCACCTTGCCCCGCGCGTGCAGCTTCTCGAGTGCCGCGGCGGCGGCCAATTTGGCGTCGGCACGCAGATAGAAATCGGCGGCCTTCATGCCGTTGCGCAGCCCGACCGGCTCGGTGTCGATCTGCAGCACCTCGGCGTTGGCAAACATGTTGCCGCCATCGATCGTGTAATAGTTGAGGCTTGTCCCGATGGCGACCACGAGGTCCGCCTGCGCGCCGACTTCGTGCGCGATGTCGCGCGCAAAACCGCCGGCGATCCCGACCGAGAACGGATTGTGGTCGAACATGCCGCGCGCGAGCAGCGTCGTCGCCAGCAAGGCCCCGGACTGCTCGGCCAATGCTTCGACTTCCTTTGCGGCGCCGGCACGCATGACGCCGCGGCCGGCGAGAATGATCGGGCATTTCGCCTGGGCGAGTTTCTCGACCAACTGTTCGATCTGGCGCGGATTGGGAGGCACGCGCTCGGTTGCCGGCAGCACCGTGGATGACGGCTGATACTCCCCGATGTCGGGCAGCGGCTGCTTCTGCAGATCGTAGGGAACGCCGAGCACGACCGGCTTGCGGTCGTGGCGGGCGACGTAGAAGGCCTCGCGCACATATTGGTACATGCGCTGCGGGCTGTGCGCCGAGATGTAATGGGCGCCGGTCGCGGCGGCGAGCGGCGGTTGCTCGAGTGCCTGGTTGTACCATTTGGCGTTCATCGGCGCTTCGCCGGCGAATACGACGAGGGGAACGCGCCCGCGCGCGGCGACGGTGAGCGCCGTCATGATCTGCGTGAAGCCCGGCCCGCAGGTGACGGAGGCGACGCCGACCTTTCCGGTCGCGAGGTGATAGCCCATGGCCATGGCGCAGGCGCAATGCTCGTGCCGGGCGCTGAACGTCCCCATGCCGTCGAGATTCTTCATGGCGCTCGCCCAATGCATGTTGCCGTCGCCCATGAGCGTGAAGTGGGTGTCGACGCCTTCCGCCGCGAAGGCTTGGGCCAAAGCCTCATAGATGGGCAGGTTTTTCATTGGGGTGCTCAACGGAAGAAATCTCAACTCGTTCAGGAATCCTTCTCAGTGTACCGGAATTGAACTTCAGACCAGCATGCCCGCTGCGTTCATTTCCGCGCTAATCCAGCCGCGCGCCCGAGCGCCGCACGACCTCGCCCCATTTGGCGGAATCCGTCCGGATCAGTTCGGCGAACTCTTCCGGCGTGCCCCCCGCCGGCTCGTCGCCGATGACGGCGAAGCGCTCGCGGAACGTCTGCGATTGAATCGCCCCGTTGATCGCCGCGTTGAGCTTGTCGATGATCGGCCGTGGCACGCCGGCCGGCGTGATGACGCCGCTCCAGGTCGGCGCCGCGTAGCCGGGAACGCCGGCTTCGGCGATGGTCGGCAGGTCGGGAAATCCCGGCGAGCGGCGCGCCCCGCTGACCGCGAGCGCGCGCACCGCGCCCGATCGCGCGTGCGGCGCAATCGAATTGAGGCTCTCGAACATCAGGTGCACGCGGCCCGCGATCAGATCGTTGATCGCCGCCGCGCCGCCGCGATAGGGAACGTGCACGATATCGGTGCCGCTCGTGTATTTGAACAGCTCGCCGCCGACGTGGCCCGGCGATCCATTGCTGGAGGAGGCGTTGAGAAGCTTGCCCGGGTTGTCTTTTGCGTAAGTGATGAGCTCCGGCACCGACTTGAACGGCAGCGTCGGCGAGACCGCGAGCAGGAGGTGCCCGCGCGTGACGACCGCCACCGGCTGCAGGTCGCGCTCGATGTCGTAAGGCAGCTTCGCCACCATGTGTCGCGTGATCGCGAGCGCGCCGATCGGTCCCATGCAGATGGTGTATCCGTCGGGCTCAGCCTTTGCAGTCAGGTCGAGACCAATGGTGAGCGCCCCGCCCGGCCGATTATCGACCACGATCTGCTGTCCCAGCTCCTTTCCGAGCTCGGCGCCAAGAATGCGCGCCACAGTGTCGGTCGCGCTGCCGGCAGCCTGCGGGACGATCAGCCGGATGGGCCGATCCGGGTATTGCGCCGCCGCGCCGGTCGCAAACGCGCAGGCGAGGAGCGACAAAGTGAATCGAAGCATGTTGCGGACCTCGCGTCTCGCGATGCCGGATTACGACGCGGCGTTTTCAGAGCTTAATACAGCCCGGCGGAGGAACAACGCGCTTGCGCCCTTTAGCACAAAGCGGGACGGTGGTAGCGTGGCCTTCGATGCCGATCAATGACATGCGCGCAGGCAATCAAGTGGAGGAAGCCCATGTTCCTCAGAAACTACTGGTACGTCGCCGCCTATGACCACGAGATCGGGCGCCGTCCGCTCGGCCGCATCATTCTCGGCGAGCCCATCGTCTTCTATCGCTTGGAAGATGGCACGCCGGTCGCGCTCGAGGATCGCTGCGCGCACCGTCATTTGCCCCTATCCATGGGGACGTTGGTCGGCGACACGCTGCAGTGCCATTACCACGGTCTTCGCTACGACAAGACTGGCACCTGCGTGCGCGTGCCGGGCCAGGACACGATTCCGCGCTCGGCTCGGGTCAGAAGCTATCCCGTGGTCGAGCGCTACCATTGGCTGTGGATCTGGATGGGCGATCCCGCGCTCGCCGACCCCGACAAGATCACCGATTTCCACTGGTTCGACGATCCCAACTGGGGCGCCAAGGGCGAGTACCTCCACGTCAAGGGCAACTGGCAGCTCGTCGTCGATAACCTCCTCGATCTCACCCACCTTGCCTTCGTGCACGGCACCACGATCGGCAATCCGGCGCTGGTGGAACAGGCGCAAGTCAAGGTGCAACGCTCCGGCGACGGCGTCACCGTCACCCGCTGGATCGTCGACGCGCCGCCGCCGCCGACCTTCGTGAAAGCGGGCGGCCTCACCTCCAACGTGGATCGCTGGCAGATCATCAATTTCACCCCACCCGCGTTCCTGCGCCTCGACGTCGGCGCCACGCCGACCGGCACCGGCGCGCCGGAAGGCAAGCGCGTCGGCGGCATCGGCATGTGGAATCTCAACGCCATCACGCCGGAAACCGAGACCACGAGCCATTATTTCTGGGGCCAGGCGCACAATTTCGACATCCACAATCCGAAGACCACCGAGATGCTGATCGAGCAGATCAGGACCGCGTTCCTCGAGGACGTTGCGGTGTTCGAAGCCCAGCAGCGCAATTTGCTGATGATCCCCAATCCGCCGCAGACCGACATCAACGCCGATGCCGGGGTGATTCAGGCGCGCCGCATTCTCGATCGGCTCTACCAGGAGGAGCAGGCGGCGGCCGCGACCGTGGCGGCTGCGGAGTAGAGGTGTCAAGCGATCGAAGCGGCGACACAGTTTCTCGATTGGGAAAAGAACTTCTGCATCGCTTTTTCGAAATTCTTCCGCGCCAATGAATCAGATTGTAGCTGCCGAAGATATCCCGATGGTCCGTTGATAGATTTGACGATGTCATTTGCGAAGCTGCGCAGGCTAATCTGGATCCGATGATTGTACGAAACTGCCCAAGGTGTCCTGGCCTTCTTCAAGAGAATAGGCTTGGGATAGGGGATCAATTTGATTGCGGGCTGTCGCTTGCCCGCATAAACGGTCCACGCGATCCGGCGATGAGGGGCGGCAAATATCTTCGACTTGGTGGAGGTATCAAAAACCGGATACGGATCGCTCAAGTGAGCGATCTTATGCCGGAAGCCTTCGTACAAGATGCTTAGCCGAAGTTCGTCGTAGTCAGCTCCATCCATGAATCTATTTGCGTATCCTCGCAACTCGCGAAGACTATGAGTCTCAATATCGCCAGCGTGGAGCCCGCCTAAAAAATCAAGGAATGAGATACATCTTATGAGCGCCGGGAAGTACGCGTGCCGTCCACGGCGGTCCATCGTTAGACATATCGCAATGTCTTTCCGAAAACCCTCTACCTGATCCCGTAAGAACTGCTTCGCGAAACCCAGCAGTTTGGCTTTAGATTCGAAAGAGGGGACGTTTGTACTCATGAGGCATCGACTCCATCCTTCTACCGGGACCGAGAGTGCTTACTCGCCGACCGCCTATGTTCATGACGCCAATGGTAGATCCGGTAACCACGATAAACCCAACTCGAACCGTAACCGTAACGTAACTCCCTAACTCAATGCATCGTGCTTATGAAAGCTCGTCCGATGCAGTGAAACACAACTGCTAACAGCATTCCCAAAATGAAAATTCCGCCCTTCGTCAAGACTCTGAACTTATCAGAGAACATCGGCGTCACTACGCCACCAACGAAGGCAGCGACTGCTGAATTATTCCAGAACGCGGCTGCTAGCTTGGCCCACTCATTGTGCACCACATCAGATGTTGTGGTTGTCAAGAATTCCAGCATGGCAACCTCCCAGCAATCTAAGCCGATACCGGCGGGTCGATCTTATGATAACTCTGCATTTGAAGCGCGGGAGCGAACCCGCATCAACGTAAGAGGTGCAGTTATGAGGGTTTGGACAACCATCGGTCTGCTGTTCACGGCCGCAACCGTCGCGACCATTCCAGTTTCACCGCAGGCGACGCAACGTGGCGTGGAACTAAGGGTCGATCAGGCGCAGGCAATCACTTACGGGCGTTATCGGCGAGTGACCCGGCGGGCTTATAGACGCGCAGCTTATGCAGCCGCAGCGGCTGGAGTGGCCGGATACGGCTATGGCTCTCCGTACTATTCAAGCTACTACGCACCGCAGCCGTACTCGAGCTATTACAGGCCCGTAGACGTGCGTACTGTCTATTACCCCTATCCCCCACCCGGCGGCAGCTATTACCTGGCACCCTTTGCGAGCGTAAACTCCTACAGCGAATATCTAGTTAGACGATGATCCGTGTGCGAGCAGCCGCGCCAGTTCGATCTGCGGCCGGATGGCGCTTCTTGTCCGCCGTGACCCGGCTCGGGCGCGTGCAGCGGGCGTGCGGCGTGCGTTTATCGCCCTTGCCGCTCCACACGCGCGAATTGTTGGCCTGGACGCACCCTAGGGGCGCTGCAGGGCCTTCATTCGCCGTACCGAACGGCGATGGTTCGACAGTCGCTGGCAGCAATTGGCGACAAGC
>Ga0209239_1001543_pt1 | contig 13708 bp, 15 predicted proteins | sample GraSoi013_2_20cm_FD_185824 | JGI IMG/M metagenome (GOLD analysis project Ga0209239, IMG submission 185824) | Grasslands soil microbial communities from the Angelo Coastal Reserve, California, USA - Sample 10_02_2013_2_20cm (SPAdes) (version 2) | ecosystem: Environmental > Terrestrial > Soil >...
TCGGACGATGGAGGAAAAACTGCTCTCGCACGTTTCGTCTGATAAGCAGAACGTCGTCATCAGGCGCACGTTCGATGGACGCCTGTATGGGCAAACCTGGGAAACGCCCTTCATCGAGGTACCGCCGGGCGAGATCACCGAGGAAACCATCAGCACGCTCATGAAAAACTTTCATGATGTCTACGAGCAGCGCACGGGCAACCGCTTTGAAATGATTCCCGTTCAAAGCGTCACGTACAGGGTTGAGGTCATCGTCCCCACCGGGAAAGTCAGCTATCCACACCTGCCCGCAGGGCAGCCACGCACCTTGCAGCCTGAACGCATCGTCACGCTGCACTACCTGGAAGATGGAGAAACAGAGGTCGCCGAATACGAGCGAGAAAAGCTGCAGCGGGGCGATGTGATTCGAGGGCCGGCCATTATTCGTGAACCACTCTCCACCACGCACATGGTGCGCGGTCAAACCGCGACCATCGGCGAATGGGGCGAGATCGTGATTGAACCTGAGCGCTAATACTGCGACCGGACAACAATGACTGCTGTTCAGTTCCCCCGCATAGTAAAAAAGGAGACACAACCTATGAGTCAAGTAATCGGCGATGAGCTGTTGCTAAAAGACCTGAGCGATGAAGAGTTCCGCACGCGCTACCAGTGTGATACATTTACAGCCACGGTGCTTGCCAACCGATTTCGCTACATCGTGAAGCAGATGTCGAGTGGGCTGTTGACCAGGGCGTTTTCCGTCATCCTCCGGGATTGGTACGATTTCGCATCCACCATTTCCGGCCCGCCTGCATACGACTATCCCATGCCGGCCGCTAGCGATAGCATGGCACTCTTCCTTGGCCCGATGACCGACGCCGTGCGTAATATGGTTGAGGAATACGGAGCGGACAACCTGGAACCGGGCGATGTTCTCATTTGTAACGATCCCTATCGTATCGGGACGCACGTCAATGACGTGTGCTTTGTGCGGCCTGTTTTCTCCCAGGGTCGACTGGTAGGGTTCGTCAACCTTCAGGCTCATATGCTGGATATGGGTGGCATCGTTCCCGGTGGCTTCACCGCGACAAAACGCAATGTGTACGAGACAGGTTTAGTGCTGGGACCGATTCTCCTCTATAAACACGATCAACCCGTCACATCCACCTGGAGTCTGATCTTCGACAACGCTCGCTTCGGCGGATTGTTGCTGCCGGACATCAAGACAATCTACCAGAATCTCTGCTTTGGCGAGCGGCGACTGGTCGAAACCATCGATCGCTATGGCGTGGATGCCTACCTGGGCGCAGTACGCTATGCCTGCGACATTTCAGCCGAGCGGATGATCCAGGCGATAGCCACCTTGCCTGACGGGGATTTTGAGGGAGAGGATGGCATTGACTGCGATGGCGTCGATGAGGGTGAGGAATACCGGGTCAAAGTGAAGATTGTTGTGCGAGGCAAGCGGTTGGAAGCTGACCTGAGCGGCAGCTCGCGGCAGGCGCGAACCTGCGTGAACGCGGGATGGTTAGACACCAAAATGGCGATTGGAGTGGCTCTGAAATACCTGCTCGATCCAAAAACTCCTTTCACATCAGGCACGTTTCGCAGTGTCGATATCGTCCTTCCAGAAGGAACCTTGGTGAGCGCCATGCCGCCCGATGGAGCAATCTTTCTCTACTATGAAAGCGTCTCAGCACTCGCGCTCGCCGTTTTCGGGGCGCTCAAGGATGCTCTTGGCCCGGACGCCGTGGGTGGCGATTACTGTTCCCTGAGTGGACATGCTGGGAATGGCGTGTTCAACGGCTTCCCCTGGACATCCATAGGACAGACCGGGGGTGAACATGGACCGTGGGCTGCTACGAAAGACGGCGACGGCGATAGTTATATGGTCAATTACCTGACCAACAACCTTGACCCGGCAACCGAGGCCATCGAAGCAGAGGCCCCATGTGTGGTCCTGCGTAAGGAATACACGGTTGAGAGCGGCGGGGCCGGGAAGCATCGGGGTGGGGCGGCGGTCATGAAAGATACGCTGTGGCTTGGTGAAGGAGACCATTACTCTATGGCGCTGCATTGCAAGTCCCCCAGCGGCTTTGGCGTCTACGGCGGCAAAAGTGGGGCGACTGGGGCGGTCTGGTTCTGGGAACCGGATGCCTACGGAGCCAGCAACGAGAACGGGTACATCGGGACGGACGGGCGCGCCTATGCACGAAGCCATCCAGTTGCCGGCGTGCTTAACCCGGAGACAAAAGCTCTCGACCCCAACGGAAAATACTTTTACCTTGCTAGCGTTCCTGTCTGGCACACCAGGCCCAATGCCATGTTCCGCTACATCACCAATGGCGGCGGCGGTTGGGGCAATCCGCTGGAGCGCGATCCGGAGCGGGTGAAGCGCGATGTGCGCGACGAATACGTGAGCATTGAAGGAGCAAGAACACTCTATGGCGTCGTCATCAAGGGCGATCCTGTCCACGACCCCGAAGGCTTAGAGATCGACCTTGATGCCACACGGCAACTCCGCGAGGAGATGTCACGGCGGTAAGCAACGCCTTGCGGTAAGATCGCCTGGTGCTTTCAAGCGGCATCACTGCTCGCCTCGACTGGTGAATAGATCTGGTAAATAAGGCGAAAAGTGCTTCTTGTGATGGAAGGCACGATCGGATTCGAGAAGGAGGTTCAAGACATGGACATAAGCGTCATCGGGGCGAGCGGAGATGTTGGGACCGAGACGGTCACCCAACTGCTCGCCGGCCGCGTCCTCACGCCGAGTGAGCGCTTGCAGCTGGTTGGGCGCGTGGAGGGCAAGAGCTCATCCAAACTGTTCGGGCTGCAGAGTGATCTCTCCGACGCCTACGCCGAAGTCACCCCCGAGCTCGAGGTCGTCCTGACGCCCGAGAAGATTCGCGGCGATATCGTGATCCTGGCGGCAGGCGCTACGGTGACGGCTCTCAACCAAACGCGCAACGAGTTGGCCAGGCTCAATCTGCCGGTGTTTCGCCGCTACGCCCAGGCCATCGCGGCGCACGGGCACGGCCGGGAGTTGGTGCTGGTCGTGAGCAATCCGGTTGAGCTTGCCGTTGAGGTCTTCAGCCAGTATTTAGGCCGGCACCGGGTCATTGGGGTCGGCGGCTACTCCGACTCGCTGCGGTTTCGGCGGGAGATCGCTCACGACCTGGGCGTGCGGCGCCAGTTGGTCCACGCCTTCGTCGTTGGCGAGCATGCGGACAACATGGTCCCGCTGTGGAGCAGCGTCCACATCTTCGGAAGGAACGGGGCGCAAGCCGTCGCTGACGTCGCCAGGCTGCGCGGCGAGCGCGTCACTGCGCGGTTCCCAGCGGAAGTGGACGAGCACCGGACGGCCGTCATGGAATACCTGCGGCAGGGGAAGGTGCGCGAGGCGTTTGAGCGGGTGGATCAGTTGCCCGCAGACCTGCGCGTGGTACTTCGCCCCTACATCACCATGCTCTCGGGAGCCAAGACCAGCATCGCCACGGCAAATGTCATCGTTGACCTGGTCCGCACGTTGGTTGAGGGCCGCGAAGTGGTGGTCTGTGGGCAGATCCGCCTCGATGGGGAACTCTCTGACCTGCACGTCCCGGTCGGCGTCCCGGTGGTCATCGACGCGCGGGGTTGGACCCAGGTAGTTCCACTCGAACTGTGGGCCGATGAGGCGCAGCTGCTGGCAAGAGCGGCCGAGGGGCTAAGGGAAAGGATCCGCTACTGGCTGGGCGAGGCAGCTAACCATGAGGTTAACCCGCGCGCCCCTACCGCCTGAGCGGCGCGCGCCACCTCCATGCGTCGGCGACGATTGGATCGTCTCCACCCTTATTGTCGGATTGCTAGCCACTGGGCTGAAAGTTCGGACAAGGGAAACTCAATCCAGCATTTCCGACGGAAAAGTGGCACCAGAAACGGCTTTGAGCGCCGAGTCTGCTTGCCTCAACGCGGCTTTTGCCAGCAGACCCTCCAGGTGGGAACCGGTTTGACAAGCACCTCTCCCCCGCGTTGCCCTTACAAGTATAGGTTTTTTGGGGGAAAGAGAAGGCAAGACGAGAAGTATCTGCTATGCTCATGAGGAAATGAATACCAACCTCATCAGCAAGGAGAAAGCCCATGTCTTGCCAGGATCGATTATCGTCATGGAAACAGGAAGTGTCAACCGCCTTTGCGCATTTGAGTCAAGCGCAGGTGGTCGGGTTAGTGCGTCTTCCGCGCAGGCATCGCCTTGACCGGGAGCAGCGGGATCGATCAAATCAGTGCTCTCCTGGCTCAGGTGTTGGAGCAGAAAGAGAGAAGCGTGTTCCAACGGCTGCGCGAGTGGTATCTGGATGCCGCCCACAAGCGTGGGGATCAGCGCCGTGACCTGGAGGTGAGTACGTGTTTGGGGCCCCTGTTGCGTTGGATTATCCTGCGATGGGCGGCCCAGGAGCGACGCCTGGCTTTGGCGCTGGATGCCAGCACGCTAGCGGATCGCTGGACGGTGCTCTCCATCAGTGTGCTGATCCGCGGCTGTGCCATTCCCGTGGCCTGGAAAGTGATCGGGGCGCATGCCAAGGGCTCGTGGCGTCCGGACTGGGAAGGGTTGTTGGAGCGCTTGCAGGGCAGTGTGCCCGCTGACTGGGAAGTGCTGGGGCTGGCGGATCGCGGCCTGTATGCCAGGTGGCTCTATACGGCCATTGTGGCCTGTGGCTGGCAGCCATTCTTGCGCATTAATCTGGCGGTCAAGGCCCGTGCCGTTGGGGAAGAGGCCTTTGACTGGATCAGTCGCTGGGTGCCTGCGCCTGGGACGAAGTGGCAAGGCGTGGTGGAGTGTTTTGCCCAGCAGAAGAGCCGACTGTGTTGCACGTTGCTGATGCAGTGGGAAGTGGGTTATGAGCATCCATGGATCGTGCTCACCGATCTGGCTCCTGCGGAGGCCAATGTGGCGTGGTATGGCTTGCGAGTGTGGATTGAAGCGGGCTTCAAGGATGTCAAGGGCGGAGGCTTGGGCTGGCATCACAGCAAGATGCGCGATGCCGGGCGGGTGGAGCGACTCTGGCTGGCCATGGCGGTGGCGATGGTATGGATGGTGGGTGTAGGCAGTCACGCTGACAGCCAGCGCCCCGTAGCCTGCTTCGAGCAGTTGCCCCAGAGGCATATCGCCCGCCAGCGCCTGCAACGAGCGCCGACCCAACCGCCGCTAAGCCGCTTAAGTTGTCTGCAACGCGGGCGGCTGGTGCTGCTGGCGGCCTTGTTCAAAGCCGAGCCTTTGCCGCTGGTCAGGTTGGTGCCCGAACCCTGGCCCCAGACCCTCACGCCTCCCAAGCCAGGCCCCAAGTCGTCGCAGCAGCGCCAGCGACAGAAAAGACGGGAGCGCAAAAAGCGGCAGAAGGCGGCTCACCATCGCAAAACTGCGGCTTAGACGCTTGCTTGCCCAAAAAACCTATACTTGTAAGGACTCTGCCCCTCCCTCAGGTAGAGCGCAAAGATTTCTGCCACACAAGCCGCTTCCGCCTCCTCTCGCCGCACTCCTGCTGGATCGCGAGGCCGATCCGGATTGAGCCGATAGCCATAGGGTGGACGACTCCATGGCAGCAGGGTCCCGGCACGAAACTTCTGCTGACGCCCTCGGCGCATCCGATCCGCAATCAACGTACGCTCGTACTCGGCCACCGCTCCGCGGATTTGCAAGAGCAACTGATCATGCGGGTCCTGGCTCATGGGACGATCAACAAACTCAACACGACAGCCCGCCCGCTCTAGCTCTTCTAACAAGAGCATTTGATGGACATACTTGCGTGCGAGCCGATCGGGAACGGTAATGAGCACCAGGTCAAAGGCAGCCCGTGCTGCCTGGTCGCGCAGCCGATCCAATCCGGGACGCTTCAAACTGGCGGAACTTTCGCCATCATCACGAAAAATCTGCACTTCCTGCCACGGCCATCCCTGCTCCTGACAATGCCTCTAGAGTCGCTCCAATTGCTGCTCGATGGTTTGTGTCTGCACTTGACGATGCCCCGACACACGAACATAGACGGCTATCCTCATCTGATCCCTCCTGTCTGGCGAACTCCTCTTGTTGAGGAGCGCTCCATCGCAGAAGGCACTGGTAAGCTGTATCCCAGCGGCGCAGAGCTTCCATCTGCTCGACTGGCTGACGGTGGCATGCCCATTGACGTTTCTTCATGGCTCCCTCCACGATGTCGAAGCCTTGATTCATCTCTATCGCAAGGATACGACAATCTGGCGGTCACAGCTTGTTGAGAGCGCTGAGCCAGTCGCCAATGGGAAAGATGCAACCCAACGTGACGGCTCAGACAGAATTTGTCATTTGTGATTGTACCATTTGGTGACACCTTACGTAGCTCTACCCCCTGGTCGGTTGCGAGACTTGGCTGGCATACGAGTTGTTGACTACACCGCCCTCCTTCCAGCAGGAGTTGGAGACCCTCATGGCGGCTCCGAAAGCCTGGAATTCCTCATAGACGGCATGTCACATCTCGTAGGTGCTGATATCTGGATGGATGAACTGGAAGTGAACGGTGCAGAGGTGCTTGCCAGGTATCGTGGTGAACCATTTGAAGGAGCCCCGGCAGTGACCATTCACCGCGTGGGTGCTGGACAAGTCATCTACGTAGGGACCTCGTTGGATGACGTTGGGCAAAATCTCTTCATGGATACGTTGCTAACCGTGGCAAAGGTCACGCCAGGAGTGCCATCACCGGACAATGTAGAGATAGTACGCCGTGTACATGACGGTATTGATCACTGGTTCGTACTCAACCATAACACGTCTGCCCAACAAGTCACACTGCCATCGAGCGGGGTAGACCTGCTCAGTGGCAAGGTCATCTCTGGCCCTGTTGTGGTGAATGGCCGTGATGCGCTCGTCGTGCGCAGTAATGCTACTGTCGACTGAACGTAATGCTGGATTAGTTTCTGCAAGTGGAGAATGGTATTCCAATTTCGTGCTGTTCCACCTGTTTTCATCTTTTTCTCAAGAAAATTATGGGAGAGTTTTGAGCGTCCAAGGCCATTCGATAATAGATATACACTTCTTTGCCGATGATGAAGAGTTCTTCAGGGCCGACATACGTCTTGAGAAGATCTTCCTGTGCGTAGCGTCGGGCAAGCTACCAGAAACAGAACGACAACCCATTTTGAGCCTTTGCTTTGTTAGCTCGGTGTGACTAAAACCATAATGTGGCTCTTGGATCACCCTGTGGAGAATCTGCTCTGACCAGAGCCACTCTTTCTCGTTCCCAGGCTGACCTGGTTCTCTTTCTTCTCACCAAACGGGTCGGAGAACCAGTTATGGCTCATGGCCAAGTTTGGTGAATCGGAGAAGAGATGAGTTATTCTGATCTCTTGAACGAGCACAGATTTGAGACGTCCCTCTATCGAATAAGCTCATTGATAACCTGATTCACCAAAGTTGGCCATGAGTCGAGTAGTGTTTTCGGACCCTCTTTCAGTGGAGCACAGACACAAGTCCCTGACTTCAGCTACGGGGCATCTGATTGATAAAATCCGCTATATACTTGGGATAGCTGTTTCTTGAGCGTTAACACTTCCCACAAAGGCACACTCACTGTAAAGAGGACATGCTTTGCATGCAGGCCGTTGGGCATGGCAGATTTGCCGTCCATGCCGGATAAGATTGACATGCAGTGGATAGACCCATTCCGGCGGCGTCACTTTTGCGAAAAGGGTATGAGCCAAATCAGCACTCACTTTCGGGCCTCTTAATCCTAAGCGTCGAGCCGTTCTCCAGACATGCGTATCAATTGGGAAGGCAGCTCGGTCAAGATGAAACATCAGGACGCATGCCGCTGTCTTAGGCCCGACTCCTGGAAGTGTACGGAGATAGCGCCAGGCTTCCTCTGTTGGACGCTTGGCAAGTTCATCATCAAGATACGCTGCGAGTGTTTTGGTTTCTCCCTGTTCTTGTTGCTGCTGCGTGAGCGAATATAAGACATCCTGAAGACGAACGGATTTCATATGAGCCAATCCGCCACATTTAATAGCCTCAGCAATTTTATCCGTCGCTGCGTCCCGCACAGATTCCCACGGAGGAAACGCTGTTCCCAACTACTGGTAGGCACGTTCTGAATGAATATCTGAGGTATGTTGTGAGAGGATTGTAGCTATTAACCCTCCGAGTGGATCGTTCTCAGGTTCGTTCTTTGCTTCACCATACGTAGCAAGAAGTTGTTCATAAACCCGGGCGAAGGGAATGGTCGGTAGAATTGACGGTGGCATTCCCTCTTTCCTCTCAACTGGGTGATGGGATGCCATGCTTCTCTCGGTGCTCTCTTCCATAGGCAAGAGAGATGCGCGTTCACGGCTTTTTGCTCGTCCATGGGAGAGGGTGTTTCATGGCCTGCCTCCTTGCTCGGGGGCACCTGCCACCAGGCGAGAGAGCATCTGCATACGGTGTCGTCGTTCATCTGGAAGAACGACAACGAGAGGTGCCTGTATCGATGGGCATGACGGGAAGATCCATGTCAAACATCAAGACACAGGCAGCTGTTTTGGGCCCCACGCCGGGGATGCTGCGCAAGTAGTGCCAGGCTTCCTCTGGTGAATATCTCGTGAGCTCGTCGTAGAGAAAATCCGAAAGGGACTTTGAGCCGCCTTGAGACTGCTGCCACTCCGTTAATGTATGCAGGGTATTCTTTATACGAGGGGCCTTGATGTTGGCTGACCCGCCGGATCTAATAGCCTCGGCTACCTGGTCGGTTGGTGCGTCGCGTACCTCTTCCCATGTTGGAAATATGGCTCTCAGTTGTTGATAGGCTCGCTCTGAATTGATATCGGTGGTGTGTTGCGAAAGGATGGTACCAACAAGACCTCCTAGTGGGTCGTAATCCGGTTCATTTTTAGGCTCACCATAGGTGTCGATGAGCAATTTGTAAACGCGTACCAGGTGGGCAGTTGGCGTTGTGAATATAGTCATGCTCTTTCCAATCAGATTGTAGTATCTTCTGAAGGTATTCTACTTGCTGTGTTGCCATTGTACAAGACGGATATGAAATCTCAAATAGGCAGAGCCCTCCCCGAGCTAGTTGCTTACCCTCCTAAGAGCGGCTTTCACTGGTAGGTTTTTTGACGCGGGCTTTGCTTGCTGTTTGTTTCACTTGTTTCATTTGTATCACTTGTTTCATTTGTTTCATTTGTTTCATTTGTATCACTTGTTTCGCATGTAGCATACAAATATGGTCAAAGGGAACGCGGGCGACCATAAAGGCAATAAAAGCCGCATCCCACGCCCCTACGGAATATCCACCTCTATTTCGTTAGGTTGATGTTTATTGGGCGATGCGCAACACAAGGCGTCCCCACTCCACACCGCACCACCCCCGCCCGTACGAATTTGACATCTACTCCCTAAAAACCTACCCGTGTGAAACCATCCCCGCCCCTACGAATTTGACGAGCTACTCCAATAAAAGCTACCTGTGCAAGCCAGAGAAGGGGAGTCTGGCGTGTATGGAAGGGTGACAGGTTTAAAGTGTATGATATGAGGGATGCGTGGTGAAAAGGGAGGAAAAATAGTGAACATGTATCTGGATAAACCCTTACTTTATTACCTTGATGAACTTGCTTCGGCGAAATCTACACCGGGAGGCGGCTCTGCATCTGCACTGAGCGGTGCGATGGGGGCTGCACTCGCCAGTATGGTTGCTCGCCTGACGCTTGGGAAGGCTGATTACGTTGAGGTACAGCCCGAAATCGAAGCTCTTTTGCAAGAGACAGAGAAACTGCGCGGACGCTTTCAGGAGCTTATGCAGGAGGATATAGAGGCCTATGGGAGGCTCTCGGCCTCATTTAAGATGCCTCGCGGCACGCCGGAGGAGGTGGACGCGCGCAGCAAATCCATACAGGAGCAGCTGGTTGAGGCGGCGCTTGTGCCACTAGAGATGGCCGAATGTGCCTCTGCACTGATGAAGTGCTGTCACCGTATAGCCGAAATTGGTAATGCGAAAGTACTGAGTGATGTAGCTACTGGAGCGCTCCTGGCCTCGAGTGCCGGGGCTGGCGCGGCATGGATAGTACGTGCCAACCTGCTTTCAATGAAGGACCAGGAACTCGTAGAGATATTGAGTAGTCGTCTTAGTACCGCTCTCGATGATATCACTGCATACGGCCAGCAGATAACAGGCATCGTAGGGAGAAGAGCATGACGGCGCACATTCTTGATGGGCGAGCCATGGGCGCGGAGATCAAAGCAGAACTGCGGGACGATGTTCGTCGTTACATCGAGGTGACAGGAAGGGCGCCCGGCCTTGTCATTGTGCGCGTAGGTGGCGATGCTGCTTCGGGCGTATATAGCAAAGTTATATTGCGCGTTGCTGAAGAGGTCGGTATCAAAGCCAGTTTAGAGCAATTACCTACCCTTACTTCAGCAGATGAACTGCGCTCGCTGTTGGTGCTCTTGAATAACGACGAGTCAGTACAGGGGATCATTGTGCAGATGCCGTTACCTGCCCACCTATCACAAAAGATGGTTGCCGATACAGTGTCTGCTAGCAAAGATATTGATGGGATCAGTCCTCGTAGTGCTGGGAACCTCTTTCTTGGCTTGCCAAGCTTCTTGCCCTCAACAGCGGCAGCGGTAATGGAAATTCTTGAACGTACACGAACGGTACTTGCGGGCAAACGGGTGGTTATCCTGGGACGGAGCAACGTCGTGGGGAAGCCTCTCTCAATGATGTTATTGCAGAAGAACGCCACTGTTACCGTTTGTCACTCACGTACTGTCGATCTACCAAAGTTTACGCGGCAAGCCGATGTATTGATTACGGCAATTGGCAAGGCTCAATCGATCAATGCCGATATGGTGCGTCCTGGAGCAGTGGTGATTGACGTTGGTATCAATACGACGCTGGAGGGGGGAATAGTGGGCGATGTCGATTTTGCATCGGTACGCGAGGTCGCTGGCTCACTCACCCCAACACCCGGAGGCGTTGGACCACTTACAAATGTGCTCCTGCTCAAGCAGTGTATGCAGGCAGCCTGGAGTATGTTAGATATTGAGATGCCTGACCACCATTCGGCAGGGAGATACCAGTGATCGGTTCTTTCCCACTTACGCTTTCCCACTTCGTCTTCGGCGGGCAGCAGCGGCATTTTGACGACGCTCACGCTGATGTTGGACGCTGATTTTTTTTTGCCTGGATGACGTTATATCACCGTTGCCGGTTGACTCAGATGTTTGATTACCAACGTTGTTGCGAGAGGGTTGAGAAATAGACTTCTGGCTGGTACGACGGGAATTGACAATGGCCTGGCGGATGACGAAACCGGCAAGTACTGCAGAGGATAGAAGCGTGATCAGATAGAATGGGACGACTATACTTTTCAAACTACTGGGGAGGGTACGGTTGTTGATATTGATACTCATCAAGAAGACAAATGAGAGAAGCAGGTACTCAAGGCCTGTTAAGACGTTGATCTGTTGATACCAGGCTATCTTTTGTCCTCGTGCCTGTGCTGTGCGCAGGCGCCTGAGACCTGTGAAGATGTTGTAACATCCCAGGAGGATAAAAACGATGGTAAAAATCGTGAGGAATTGTGGACTATTCATTTTTTTCTGATTCCTTTTCTCTCTTTGTATAGAGTAGTCGAAGGAGTACACCTAATGCCAGGCACACAAGAGGCCCTGTAATCAGATTGAGGGTGAATGTAAGCGGGTTCAGGATATTCAGCGTGCGTATCGGGATCGCGACGACCGGGTTTTGTAATAGTCCTTGCAATCCTCTGACAATCCAGAGATCAGCAGGCAGCACTAAGAGGAGACCAAGGAGGATTTCCAGCGAAAGATACATTGGCCAGCGTACTTGTGGAGATCTATCAGGGTTACCAGGCTTTTGATTTCTCACGGTCAGTAGCAGCAAGGCCAGTGCTGCACCATTGAAGATAAATGGTTCCAGAGCTTGTATATCAAACATCGTCGTGTTCCCAAGCAAGAGGGGGAAGCGCCAGAGTTGCCATAAGAAAAAAACTATCATATTTGGGGCGCTGAGGTTCATTGAGATGGGAACTTGCCAGGGAAGTAATGCACTGAGCAAGCGCAGCGTTGGATAAGGACCAGGGAAAAAGTGATTGATGCTGAGCATATAATCGAAAGCAGCAGAGAAAATGTAACCGGCGACGGTGGGGGATAGAGCAAGCAACACTACCGACATAAAGTAGCCAGCGATTATGCGCTGTTGCGAATCTGTGCCCGGTAATGGGGATGGCTGAACTTTTGTATCGTTTTCTTTTACTTCTCTGGTAGATGAAGTCTGGGATGTTTCCTTCTTTTTGCTGACGGGAGAGGGTCGTAGAGGTGCAAAGGCCAGGTGACCAAGGGTTGCTCCGATGACGCTGAAGAGCAGAGAGAATAGCGCTATCAATCCCCACGTGGTGAAAAAGCCTGATGCCTGATCGCTCGCGAGGCTCAGAGTATTGATAACGTTGGGATAGGAGATGGCGGCGATAAACTGAAAAAGCGCCAGGAAAAGACCTCCCAGTGCAGCTTCAAATAAGCCTGGACGCTGTGAAGTGCGAAGTTTACGAATAGCGGTAACGAGTAATCCGCAGCCCGTTGCGCTCAGAACGGGGGCGGATGCGATTGAAGTTGATGGTTGTGGATTGAGGCGTGCTAAAAGTGCGAAGAGCGCAGCAATGATAATTACCACGCCAATGGCGAACCAGTCAAAGCCTGGTTCTTCCGTGATCACCCCTGACGAGGGAGTAGATGTAGATGCTGTCTGTTCTATCATTTGGCTTGCCTGTATTGCATCAACTGGTTGCTCAGCTGGCTGTTGATGCTCTGACGTAACTTCTGTATGATCTTGCCCTTGCATGTGTCTTTGCTGCTCCTTTTGTAGTCCACATGACGGATACTAGCATAATAGCGAGTGGGCGGCAAGTGGGTAAGGATTCGTATATCTTTTTCACCCTAATGCTGCGTTCGTTAAATGCAGTAACATAAAGGATCGGCCTCTAGAGCCAACTTATGCAGTATTATGCAGCGTTTATGTTTCAAGCGGATTTAAGGAACGCAGCACTAAGGGGGAAAAAGGTTGCAGCATGCGATAGATTTTGAGCAAAATGTGTCCGATTTTGCGACAGATTTTTTTTGGGCCCGGCGAATTGGTGGGATGATGTCCTGTAGGGGGCGAAGGATTGGCATGCGATAGATTTTGAGCAAAATGTGTCCGATTTTGCGACAGATTTTTTGCGGAGTTCAGGAAGAGGAGAGGGTGATGCGGGGGAAGTGGGATGGTGTTGCTTAAGAGATGATTGTGCAGTGTCATGGGTGGCCCTCTCTGTATGGATTACCCACATCGTCAGGCGCTCAAGGTCAACACATCGTATGACAAGCGAGCGGTAAAAAGACGATGCATATCACTGCTTGTTTGCTACACGATGTGCTGACCCACACCACCTGACGATGTGGGTAATCCATACACTCTCTATTGAGTGTGCTTGTGTGATGAGATGACGAATGGGGTGAGCGTGATTTCCCATGGACCAATTCTTTTGCGGGGAGGAGAATGTGGTCACAGGAAGCGGTGGGGGATGCTCCCGGGCCAGAGCAGGCCATAAAAGCCGCACCCCAGCGCCATTCATCCACCCTCGCCCTCACGCAATCCTGGGCCTATGTTTTAGGTTGATTGTCAGAATTATCATAATATCGCCACTACTGACGCATAAAATCGCCATCTAATTGAGCTTAATGAGAATATATGTT
>Ga0209239_1001545_pt1 | contig 13702 bp, 10 predicted proteins | sample GraSoi013_2_20cm_FD_185824 | JGI IMG/M metagenome (GOLD analysis project Ga0209239, IMG submission 185824) | Grasslands soil microbial communities from the Angelo Coastal Reserve, California, USA - Sample 10_02_2013_2_20cm (SPAdes) (version 2) | ecosystem: Environmental > Terrestrial > Soil >...
CCGTCCACGAAACGTTGTTCGATGTCCCGCATCGCGACTTGGAAGCCCGCCGCAGCGCACGCCTGCGCGATCCCGGCACCCATCGTCCCCGCCCCGATCACCGCGATCTTCCGCACGTCGGCCATGCGCATCGGACCACCCATCTGGCGCGGAATATCCGTGCGGACCTAAAGAATGCGTTACGAAGTATCCGACAGACTCATATCGGGCTTGCCGCCTTGCGGCGGACGGTCCCACCAATGCGCCATCTCAGGTCCCTGACCGTGGTCATCGCGTTGGCCATCGCCCTCGCGTCCATCCTGATCCTCTCCCCGTCGGTCGCGGCCAGCCAGAACCGTCCGACGTGGACGCAAGGAGACTTCTGGGTCTATACGCGGACCCAAGGGAGCGCCACATCGACTATCCGGGTCGATGTTCACGAAAGGTCCACCTTGACCTTCGTCTTGGGCTCATACAGCGTGTGGCACGTCACGACGACCACGACCCCGAGCGGCGGCAGCGCCACGGTCCAAGACAGCTGGGTCCAAGACTCGAACCTCGGAACCGCCCAGACAAACATCACCTTCCTTGGATCCACGATCACGGTGAAGTACGACCCGCCGCTTGCCGAGGCCGTGTTCCCGCTGGCGGTGAATGCCCAGTGGTCTTTGAGCACGACGGTCCGATTCTCCAATTCGACCTTCACCTTGCCGTTCGCCTATGGTGCCACGGTCATCGCGGAGAACACGACGACGGTCGCCGCGGGTTCCTTCTCGGTCGCAGTCATCCAGCGGACGAGCTCCGGCGGAGGTCATGACCGGGACCATTATTCCGAGGGCGCAGGGAACCACGTCCGGCGGGAATCGTATGACGCCAACGGGAACCGGGTCTCGGACCAGCAGCTGACATCGTACCGGTACCAGTCGAGCACGCTCGGGCTTCTGCTCATCGGAATCGGCATCGCGGTCGTCGCGGTGATCGCGATCGCGGTCCTCGTCATGCTGCGCCGACGGCGGGCCCGCGGGCCGCCCCAAGCGCCGCCGCCCGTGCCCCCGCCGCCGCCCTGAGACGAGGGCTGCCGTAGGCGTTACATAGACGCCCGCTCGTCCGGGCCCCGTGGCCGGCCGACCCTACGCCGCGATTGCGCTCGCGGTCGTGTCCGTGTCGTTCTCGGCCATCTTCATCTCCTGGTCCACGTCGCCCTTCATCACGATCGCGCTCTACCGGCTCGCCCTCGCGTCCCTGATCCTGGTGCCGTTCGTCCTAGCGAACCGGGCCTCCCTGCTCGCGCTCTCGCGGAGGGAGGTGCTCGGCATGATGGGGGTCGGCGCCATCCTGGCGACCCACTTCACCCTGTGGATTGGCTCCCTGAAACTGGAGGGAGTCAGCGTAAGTGTCGCGTCGTCTGTGATCCTGGTCACCTCCCATCCCCTCCTGGTCGGACTTCTCTCCCACTTCGTCCTCAAGGAGCGACTGAACGCGTGGATGGCCCTCGGGATCGGCCTCGGTTTCGGCGGCGTGGTCGTCATTGCATTCGCGGATTCCACGGCGCGGAGTGCGAGCCTCGTCGGGGACCTGCTCGCGTTCCTCGGGGGAGTCGCCGCGGGCTTCTATTTCCTGGCTGGACGTCGGCTGCGCCAACGGATTCCACTCGTCGCATACGCGTTCGTCGTCTACGTGACCGCGACGGGGGTCCTACTCCTGTATACGCTCATCCTGCGCGAGAGCCTCGTCCCCGTCGGAAACGTCCCGAGGGAACTCGCGCTGTTCCTCGCGATGGCCGTCATCCCGCAAATCGGAGGGCACACCCTATACAACTGGAGTCTTCGGTGGGTCCCCGCCCCGATCGTGAGCCTGAGCCTCGTTGGCGAGCCGATTGGATCGAGCCTGCTGGCTTGGGTCCTCCTCAGCCAAGTGCCGGGGATCGCGGTCGGGATCGGCGGCGCGCTCGCCCTCGCAGGCATCTACCTGACCGCCATGGGACAAGGCAACCGGACGCGAGAGACCGCCGCCATCGGCGAGGTGGAATGAGGAGGGCCACATACCTCTAAGTGGAGGTATATCCCATCGAGTTCAGACTCTCGATCCGGGCTCGCCTCCGCGCAAACTCTTGCTCGGCCCTCCGGTGGTACGCGGCCATGCGCTGGAGCAGCTCCGACCGGCCCTTCTCGGAATCCGCGCGACCGACGTAGTCCTCCTTGCGAACGGATCGACCGTTGTCCCGTTCGTAATGCCAGAAGTAGAAGTACCGCCGTCCGTCGAAGTCGCGGACGCGGGCACCGCATCCGATTTCCATTTTCATACCTCTAAGTAGAGGTATACTTCGACCGGGTGAAACCGATTTCCGGGGGAGGTAGGTGAAAGTGTCCGGCGTCATCTTGATTCGCCGCGAGCCCCCGGATCAGCCGTCGGCCTGGGCAAGTCTCCGATTGTCGTCTGCCGGGCGACCAGTGGGCTCCGATCCTATCGATCGGGTCCCTTCCGACGTAGAACAGCCCAGGCGAGGACCGCCACGATCACGATGACGGCCACGCCGCCTGCGATCGGCAGGGGGACGCCGGACGATACGGAGGTCGACGGCTCGACGACCTGAACCGTGATCGGCGATAGGGTCTTTTCCTGAGAGAATCCTGAAGCGTCCCTGACGGTGACCTTCGGGGTGAAGGTTCCCGCGGTCGCGTAGGAATGGGTCACAGTCGCGCCGGTCTCGGTCTTGCCGTCCCCGAAGTCCCACGAGTACGCATAGGGACCGCCCGCGCCGCCCGTCGCGCTCCCGGTGAATGAAATGGCCTCTCCCGTGACGGCTTGGGTCCTGGATGCCTCGCTCGTGATCACGAGGTCGGAAACCGTCAGCGTGACCGACCCCTCGGCCGTTCCTCCGACGGTATCGGTGACGATCACGGACGCTCGATGCTCGCCCGCGGTCGCATACGAATGGGTCACGGTCGCGCCGGTCCCCCCGATGTCGTCGCCGAAATCCCAGACATAATCGAAAGTGCCCGTGCCTCCCGCCACTTGGGCCGAAAAAGTCACGACGGCCCCGCGGCCCGCGGACGCATGGTTCACGGAAACGGTGACGGAGGGGACCGGATTTACCAGGACCGTCGTTGACGATGTCGACTCCTTCCCGGCGGAATCGGTGATCGTGCAGGTCGCGCTCTTCGTCCCGGACACCGTAAACGTGTGAGTCGCGGTCGAGTCGGTCCATTGCGACCCATCGCCAAAGTCCCAGAAAAACTGGTATGGAGGTGTCCCATCGGTCGGACTACAGGAGAACGAGATGGCTTTTCCGACGTCGGTGGCGGACGGCGTTCCAGAAGCTTGGGCCGTCACAGGGGGTGCGAGCCGAACCGTCAGGCCTGAGGCCACATTGTTCGCGATGTTGGTTTCGCCCGAAACCGGAGACGCTTCGACGCGAACCGGATAGGAGCCCGGAGCGGCACTCGAGGTGTCCCACGAAAAGGAAATGTCCTGGGAGGCGCCTGAAGCGAGATCCGTGACCGCCTTCGTCCCGACGAGCACGGAACCTGCGTAGGCCGACACATCGAAGGACTCGGGCTGCGTCCCGCGGTTGACCACCGTAGCGGTAATCCTCATCGAGACGCCGACATCCGCAGCGGTCGCACTTGCGGACGCCGAGCTGACGGCGACATCATGGACCTCTGGTCGCGGGATTGTCCATATGACCGCATGGAAACTAGTGGAGGCCCCGTAGGGGGCATAGCTGACCCCGACAGCTTGGCCGACGTTACTGACGCCGTACGACCAGCTTCCGATATCGCTTACCAACGTGCCCAGGTCCGTCATCGTGCCGTTGTCCCAGAGGAACGCACGACTCCCGGAGCCGCTGTCGCTCCCGCCGACGATTTGCCCCGCCTCGTTGATACCATAGGCATCGCTCGAAAGACCTCCGAGCGTCCCGAGGTCCGTCATCGCACCGTTGTTCCAGACGGAGGCGTGAGGACCAGAAACTCCAACAATTTTCCCCGCGTTGTTGATTGCATAAGCACCGGACGGACCGAGGTCCGTCATCGTGCCGTTGGTCCAGAGGAACGCACGGCTAATTTCCGTGGCGTTGACGGTCCACCCGACGACTTGGCCCACATCGTTGATGCCATATGCGCCGCTGTAGTCGTAGTAGGGGCCGCCCCCGAGCGTCCCCAGGTCCGTCATCGTGCCGTTGTCCCAGAGGAAAGCATGCTCCCATCCAGCGGACGTGCTGCTAACCCCGACGACTTGACCGGCCCCGTTGATCGCATGCGCCTCGCTGCTATTGCCCGCGAGCGTACCCAGGTCCATCATGAGCCCGTTCTCCCAGAGGAACGCGTGCATCGCCCCGGAAGCGGTCGTACTCCAGCCGACCACTTGGCCCGCGTCGTTGATGGCATTCGCGCCGCTTTGCGTGCCCCCCAGGGTGCCAAGGTCCGTCATCGTGCCGTTGGTCCAGAGGAATGCGTGGCCGCCCACCCCATTCGCGCCCCAGCCCGCCCCCACGACCTGCCCGACGTCGTTCACCCCGTAAGCGATGCTTGAGGAGTTGTACGGGCCCGGCAGGAAACCTAGATCTCGCATGGGGAACCGTGGAGGAGGCGGCGCGATGCGCGGGAGCGTCCAGAGGACCGCATGAGCCTGATCCCCGCTGAATCCGACGGCTTGGCCATCTCGGTTGATCCCGACGGCCTGGCTGGAAGTATCGTTGGCCCAAGTCCCGAGGTCCGTTGCGTTCCCGTGATACCAGAGGAACCCGTGGATTTCTCCGCTGGCCGCTCCATCGCCGACGATTTGGCCGGCGTGGTTGATCGAGCTGGCTTTTCCCCAGCCGAGGTCCACCATCCCTCCGTTCTCCCAGAGGACAGCGTGTTGGCCGTCCGTCCCGACGATTTGACCGACGTCATTGATCCCATTGGCCCATCCGGGGCCGAGGTCGGTCATCGTGCCGCTCTGCCAGAGGAAGGCGTGCATGACGCCCGACGCGACATCGCCGGCCCCGACGACCTGGCCAGCATCATTGATCGCGTCCGCCGTGCTGAAGGATCCTCCGGGGAGGGTCCCGAGGTCCGTCATGTTGCCCTGGTCCCAGAGGAACGCGTGTTGCTGGCCCGTTGCGTTGTAGCTCCAGCCGACGACCTGACCTCGGTTGTTGATCCCATACGCCCCACTTTCGGTGCCACCGAGCGTGCCGAGATCCGTGGGCGTACCACTCTGCCACAGGATGGCACGGGCCGGCCCGGAAGTGGTGTAACCATACCCGACAACCTCGTCCGCTGCGTTGATGCCGTTCGCGAAGGTTTCCGTGCCTCCCAAACCGGGGAGGACCTGGAACGTACCATTGGTCCAAAGGAACGCCCGGATCACCCAGATCCCGGAATCGGACCCGATGCTATGCCCAGCAACGTGGCCTGCATCATTGATCGCCGTGGCCCAGCTGATGACGTCCCCGGGAGGGGTGCCGAGGTCGCGAATCGGGTAAGGCGGCGGCGGCGTCGAGATGGTCCAGAGAACCGCGTAGGTGACCCCGGACGCGTCTTCACTCCCGCCGACGGCCTGCCCGAACTTGTTGATAGATTGAGCCTCGCTGGACGCGCCACCCAACGTGCCGAGGTCCGTCCTCACCCCATTTTCCCAAAGGAACGCGTGCCCGCTCCTTCCGACGACCTGGCCTGCGTCGTTGAGGGCGAGGGCATCCCCCAGACCCAAATCGGTCATCACGCCGTTTTGCCAGAGGAACGCGTTCCCACTCGTGCCGACGACCTGGCCAGCGGCATTGACGCCGTGGGCTTCGCTCGTCGTAGCACCGTTGAGGGTTCCAAGATCGTGCATGATGCCGTTTTCCCAGAGAACCGCATGGTCCGTCCCGTTCGCCCCGAGGAGAATGCCCACAACCTCCCCCGCATCATTGAGGCCGAATGCTTCCGTATAGTCGCCCGGCGGCGTGCTCAGGTCCTCCATGGTACCATTCTGCCAGAGGAAAGCGTGCGTCTCTCCCGAGGCCGTGGAACTCAATCCCGCGATCTGGCCGGCATCGTTAATGGCGACGGCGTTGCTCTGCCCGCCGCCCAAGGTACCGAGGTCAATCATTGTCCCGTTTTGCCAGAGGAATGCATGGGACCATCCGGAGGGCGTCTCACTCGTACCGACGACCTGGCCTGCATTGTTGATTCCTGTCGCGGCACTCAACGGCCCGCCGAGGTTTCCGAGGTTCGTCATCGTACCGTTGTCCCACAGGAACGCGTGAAGCCAGCCGCTCTGTCCAACGACCTGGCCGGCGTCGTTGATGCCGTGGGCGAGGCTCGTACTGTCGCCGGGGAGGGCCCCGAGGTTGCGAACTTGAACATGGACATTCGCCGACGCGGTCGCTAGCGTTGCCATGGCAGCCGCGAACAATAGCACGAGGGCGATTGCGACGCTTCGCCAGGGGGATCGATCGCACGGTGCGACTTCACGCTGCCCAGCGAATAAGGCTTCAAGATCCGACGCGACATGAGCTCGGCTCGAAAATGCCACTTGCCGTCCCTCCAGGGAACGCGGGGGCAAGCTGAATCAAGTTGAATAAAGGCATGCTTAGAAGTGAGGCAGAGGTCAGAGACAAACGGGGACCCGGACCCGGCCGGAGTAGCGTCTCGCGCGATGAGAAAGCTTGGCAAGTCGTTGCCGGTTACGGGTCCAAGGTCTAGACGTCTTGGTCCGCCGCTCTTCGCCGCGGGTCGGAATCAGACGTCCGACGGCCCGCGTCCTTTCCGCTCGAACTGCTTTGCGTACAGGTCCTTCAGCCGGGCATACGTGTCCACATCCCCCGGTCCCTTGTCCTCTCGAATCCGAACGATCCTCGCGAACCGTAGGGCGAACCCGCTCGGGTAGTGCGGACTTCGCTGGATCTCGTTGTACGCGACCTCGACGACGACCTCGGGTCGGACGTGGAAGCCCCACCGCTCCTCGGAAGTCGCGAGGCCGCGAAGGCGTTCCGTCATCGTCTCGAACTCCGCGTCCGTGAGGCCCTTGAACGTCTTCCCGATCATCTGGAACCCGCCCGTGGCCTCGTCCCGGACGGCGAGCCAATAGTTGGACAGCCATCCCTCGCGGCGGCCGCTCCCCCATTCCGCGGCGACGATCGACATGTCGAGGAGGTCCGCGGGTTTGATCTTGAACCACTTCTTCCCGCGCTTGCCGACGGAGTATGTCGAATCAAGCGCCTTCGCCATGAGGCCCTCGTGGCCCGCGACGAGAGCGGCCTGCAGGAACGGCTCGATCTCGTCCTTGCGCGTCACGATGCGGCGGGCCACGAGCCGCTCCAGGGCGTCCCACCGCGCACGATAGGGCGCGTCGATGAGGGTGTTCCCATCGAGATGGAGCAGGTCGAACAGGTACAACTTCAGGGGGATCTCCTCCTGGGCCGCTTCGATCCCGTGGACGCGGCGAAAGCGACGCATGAGGTCCTGGAACGGAAGGGGCTTCCCGTCCGCGTTCACGGCGACGACCTCGCCCTCCAGGAGGAACTCGGAGGCGGTGAGAGACTTCGCGATCGCGACAATCTCGGGCAGGCTGTCCGTGACGTCGCTCAGACGCCGGCTGAAGACGCGGACCCGGTCGCCCTTCCGATGGATCTGAATTCGAGCGCCGTCGAGCTTGTACTCGACCGCCGTCTGGCCTCCGTGCTCCGCGAGGACCTCGTCCAAATCCTCGGCCATCTCGGCGAGCATCGGTTTCATCGGCGCGAGCAGCCGCAGGCCGCGGGACCGAAGGCCGAGCGCTCCCTCGAAGAGGGCGATCTCCGCAACGAGGCCGAGGTCTCCGAGGAACATGTGGGCCGTCCGAACGGACTCGGCATCGACGCCGGCGGCGTCCGCGATTCCCTCGAGCATGACGCCCTCGTTCACGCCGATCCGCATCTCCCCAAAGACGTTCCGCAGAAGGACGTCGCGCTCCTCTTCGGACGCACGACCGAGGAGGGATTCCAGGAGGCGGCGACGCGCACGGGTCGAATCAGGCCCGCGGGCCTCGGCGATCTGCGCAAACATGTGGGAGGCCTCCAGGATCGTCAGCGGCCGCGGGACCAGGGTGGCCTGCTTCGTCCCCGCGAGGGCCTTCTTCAGCGTCGCCCATCCCACGTTCAGGGCGCGCGAATCCGACTCCGCAAAGATGCGACCGACGATCAAGTGGACGGCGGGGGCCACCTCCTCTCGTCGGAGGGATTTTAGAAAGGCGGCCAGGAGGCCGCGCTTCTCGAGGCGCTTCGATGTGGCCTCGAGCTTCGTGGTCAGCTCGGCGAGGCGCGCGAAGGGAGTCTCGTCAGGAATCGGCGACGTCACGGTGAATCCGGACCATCCGACGCGTCCGGTTTCAAGGTTTCGCCCACGGCTTCGGTCTTCGACGGTCCTCGGAACATGTAGAACACGGCTAGGGCTCCGACCATGAGCGCCCCGCCCAGGATCTGAATGCCGCTCAGCGCCTCGTTCGGGAAGAGATAGAGGGCGACGAGGATGCCCCACAGCGCGGACGTCGGCAAGACGGCGCCGGTCCGCATCGCGCCGATCGTGCGGAACGCATAGAAGAACAGGACCGAGAACACCCCGACCGCGCTCACCGCGAGCAGGACCAGGACTGGAAGGATGGGCAGCGGGACGGTGACCGGTGTTCCCGTGACGACGAGGATAGTGGCAAAGGCGGCGGAGCCGAACAGAAGTTGGACCTCCAGCAACGCGACGATGGGGATCCGTCGGAGCAGGACCGTGCTCGTCGTGTTGCTCACGCCCCAGCAGACGGCGGCTCCGATGAGCATCAGGTTCCCGATCAGGAATTGGAGGAACTGGACGTCGCCGAATCGGAGTTGAGTGGCCACGATGAACGCGCCGACCGCGATGCCTCCGAGGGCGACGTATTCGCGGCGTGTCGCGCGCTCCCCGAGGAAGGCGTACGCGAAGAGCATCGTGAACAGGGATTCGCTGTTCGACAGGAAGACGGAATTCGACGCGGTCGTCCTCTCGAGTCCGTAGAAGTACGTGATCGGCCCGACCACGGTTCCGACGACACCGGACAAGGCGAGGAGTTTCCAATCCGACCGTGCGACCCGGAGGCCCCGGAGGCTAGGCAACAACGCAACCCCCGGAATCAACTGGATGAGGAACGAGATCACGAAGGGGTGGACCTCATTGACCACGAGCTTCGAGACGCTCGGCCAGACGCCGAAGAGGACCGCCGCGACGACGATGGCGAGGTAGCCCCGGGTCCGTTGCGGAATTTTCACGGATCGCCGCGCGGACAACGGTGCAAATCTCTTAGAGATTACGGGGTCGCAAGGCTTAAGGCGGCCTCGGTGGTTTTGTCGCTCCGGTCCTCAGGGGGTGCGAGGAACACCGTGGTCGATGCCCTCCACATCATCCGTGACGACGGCTCGGCAGACCCCCGTCTGGACCCTGGGTTGTCGGAGGAAGATGCCGTCCGATTATACCGCGGGATGAGCCTGCAACGGATCCTCGACAACCGAATGCTCGCACTGCAACGCCAGGGTCGGATCGGCTTCTACGGACCGTCGCTCGGCCAAGAAGCCGCGATCGTCGGTGCCGCGATGGCCATGGAACCGGAGGATTGGATCGTCCCCCAATACCGCGAACCGGGCGCGGCGCTCATCCGTGGGATGCCGCTGAAGGAGCTGCTGTGCCAGCTCATCGGAAATGCGGAGGATCCCGTGCACGGCCGCCAAATGCCCTGTCATTACGTCTATCGGAAAGGGAACTACCTCTCCATCAGCTCCCCGGTGGGCACGCAGATCCCGCACGCGGTCGGCATCGCCTGGGCGATGAAGCTCCGCGGCGAGCCGCACGCGGTCCTCGTTTTCTTTGGCGACGGCGCGACGAGCACGCCGGACTTTCACGCCGCGATGAATTTCGGGGGCGTCTTCCGAACGCCGACGGTCTTCCTCTGCAACAACAACCAATGGGCGATCTCCGTCCCCGTCGCGAAGCAGACCGCTTCGGCCACCCTCGCTCAGAAAGCGCCCGCGTACGGATTCGACGGCCTCCGCGTCGACGGGATGGATGCCCTCGCGGTTTTCCGGACGACCCGCGACGCCGCCCGCCGCGCGCGGGAGGGCCATGGGCCCACGATGATTGAGGCGGTGACATACCGACTCGGCCCGCATTCGTCGAACGATGACCCATCTCGATATCGCGACGAATCGGAGGTCGCCGCGTGGCGCACTCGGGATCCGATCCCCCGTTACCGCAGGTACCTCGAGCATGCCGGCTGGTGGGACGACGGGCGAGAGGCCCGGCTCGAGCAAGAAATCGGGGACGAAATCACCCACGCGATTCAGGACGCGGAGCGCGCCCCGCCCCCCGCGGTCGAGACCCTCTTCACCGACGTGTACGCGGACATGCCCGACCATCTTCGGGATCAGCGGGACGCCTTCCTCGCCCTCCGCGGGAGGTGAGCACACGCCGAAGAAAGGGCCCGCCGCTCCCGTGTCCGCACCGTCGTCGGCCTCGGGGCTCCAGCGGGCGCACGAGCTGTTCAAGCAAGGCCGCGCCAAGGAGGCCCTCGCCCTCGTCCGGCCGCTCCTCCAACGGAAGGGCGAGGTGGACGGAGACGCGTGCGCCCTCGCGGCCGCGTGCTTGGGTGCGGAGGGCGACTATGCCGAGGCAGCGCGGGTCGATCGCCTGCTGTGCGACGCGGACCCCGACAACCCGCAGGGCTGGAACAGCCTCGGGTACGACCTGTTCCACGCGGGCGATCTCGACGGGGCGCTCGAAGCGTTCGAGCACGCGGTCGGCTTGGAGCCGACGCGCGCGAGCACGTACTTCAACCTGGCGCGGATTGCCGCCCGGATGGGCGACAAGTCCAAGGTGATCGAGCACTTCGCGAGGGCCGTGGAACTGCAACCGGACCTCCGGGACCGGCTCGACGAGGACCCGGACCTGAGGCCCTTCAAGGACGATCCGGACATGCTCGGGCGGCTCCCGGGCGGGACCCCGACCGGAGATCCGTACGCAGAATACTACGCCACGAGGTCGTGAACATGCCGGCGATGACGATGGTGCAGGCGATCAACAACGCGTTGCGCGAAGAGATGCGGCGGGACGACCGCGTGATCGTCCTTGGTGAAGACGTCGGCCGGAACGGCGGCGTCTTCCGGTGCACGGAGGGCCTCCTGGACGAGTTCCCGGAGCGCGTCTTCGACACGCCCCTCGCGGAAGGCGGGATCATCGGCACCGCAATCGGGATGGCCTTGTACGGCCTGCGTCCGGTCCCCGAAATCCAGTTCATGGATTTCATCTACCCGGCCTTCGACCAGATCGTCTCCGAGGCCGCCAAGATGCGCTACCGCTCCGGAGGACAGTTCACCGTCCCGATGACGATCCGCACGCCGTTCGGAGGCGGCATCCGCGGCGGTCACTACCATTCCCAATCGTCCGAGGCGTACTTCTGCCACACGCCCGGGCTGAAGGTTGTCGTGCCCTCCACGCCGAAGGAGGCGAAGGGCCTTCTGACCGCCTCGATCCGCGACCCGGATCCGGTCATGTTCCTGGAGCCGAAGAAACTGTACCGGTCCTCTCGGGAGGAGGTCCCGGAGGGAGAGGTCTTGGTGCCGCTCGGGGAGGCCGCGGTACGTCGGCCGGGCAAGGATGTCTCGTTGATCGCCTACGGATACATGGCGCAGGTATGCCTCGAGGCCGCGACGAAGGCCGCCGCGAAAGGCGTCGAGGCGGAGGTGGTCGACCTTCGTACCCTGGTCCCGCTCGATGAACCGACGGTCCTCGCCTCGGTGAAGAAGACCGGCCGCGCCGTCGTCGTGTACGAGGCCCCGCGGACCGCCGGGTTCGGAGCGGAGATCAGCGCGATCCTCGCGGAGAAGGCGATCGAGTACCTCCGCGGTCCGATCGTCCGCGTGACGGGATTCGACACGCCGTTCCCGTACGCGCTCGAGGACGTCTACCTGCCGAATTCGGACCGCGTCCTCGCGGCGATCGACAAGGTCATGACATTCTGAGTCCGCCGAACGGCGGCGTCGAGGTCACATCGAGCGAGCGGATCGCCGGAAGGCGCGGGACGCGGAAAGCAGATAGACGAATATGATGGCGACGATCGCGAGGGTCAACAGCGACGTGAGCGTCGTACCGGATCCCGCATTCGACCGTTCGTATACGCGATATCCCAGGTAGACAAGGGTCACCAACGTCGCGATGAGGGCGACCCCCCACGCCCAAGGCCGCATCATCAGGAGGCCTCCGCCCGCGATACCCAAGGCGACGCCGATGAAGAAGTAGAGGATGCCGTTCAGGATCAGTTCGGTCCCGGAAATCGGCGTCCCAGGGATCAGGAACGCAAGGCCGACGAAGAAGGAGGCGATGCCGATCAGGACCATGATGAGCGCGGCCAACGAGACCAGAGCGCCGAGAACCGTGATGCCGACTGGACGGCGCATCCAGCTCCCCCCTCAGAGAAAGGAGGAGCAGGACGGGAATCTCTCCGGCGCGAAGCGCCGGGCACAAATCACGCCCACCGGTCTGTGCCACTCCTCCACGTCCCCACTCCTCCCCGATACGGCATTGGACGGTGCCCATAAAATGATTCGCCTCGAGACGGAAACGCACACGCGTGGCCGTGCAAAATGTTAAGTCAATTGCGGTCTTGCGACGGGTGTCGAAACGAGGAAACAGATGGCCCGCGAGTTCAAGCTCCCCGACATCGGGGAGGGCGTCAACGAAGGCGAGGTCGTCAAATGGTTCGTCAAGGAAGGCGACCCGATCCGGGAGAACGACCCCGTCGTCGAAGTGATGACGGACAAGGTCACGGTCCAGATCCCCTCCCCCGTCACGGGCAAGGTGCTCCAGCTCCGCGCGAAGGAAGGTGAGGTTGTGAAGGTCGGCGCGACCCTCGTCGTGTTCGGAGAAGCAGGGGAAGCCGCTCCGACGAATCCAACCGCTACCGCCCGCCCCACCCCGTTTCCCGCCGCTCCTGCGAAATCGAGTGTACCGCCTCCGCCGCCCTCGTCGGGGGAGGCATTGGCCGCGCCGGCCGTGCGGCGCCTCGCGAAGGAACTGAACGTGAACCTGGGCGCGCTCCGGGGGACCGGCCCGCAAGGGCGGATCACGGAGGAGGACGTGCGCAAGGGGGCGCAGACGCCCGCGATGACGCCTAAGCCCGCGGCCTCCTTGGCCGCACCCGCGCCTTCGTCGATGCGACCGGCGCAGGGCGGGGAGGAACGGATTCCGATCCACGGGCTTCGCAAGCGGATCTTCGAGAAGATGGCGAAGTCCAACGTGACCGCGGCCCATTTCACGTACGTCGAAGAGGTGGACATGTCCCAACTGGTCCACCTGCGGGACCATCTGAAGGAGGCCGCGGAACGGAAGGGCCTCAAGCTCACCTTCCTCCCGTTCTTCATCAAATCGATCCTCGGTGCCCTGAAGGAATTCCCCATGTTGAACGCGTCCGTGGACGACGAACGCGGCGAGATCGTGCTGAAGAAATACTTCCACATCGGGATCGCGACGGCGACGGACGAAGGCCTCACGGTCACGGTCGTCCATGACGCAGACAAGAAGGATCTGTGGGGCCTCGCGAAGGAACTGGAGCGACTCTCAAACGCCGCGCGCGAGAAGCGGCTCGCCCTCGAGGACGTCCTCGGCTCCACGTTCACGATTACGTCCCTCGGGAAGGAGGGAGGCATCTTGGCGACTCCGATCATCAACTGGCCGGAGGTCGCCATCCTCGGCGTCCACAAGAT
>Ga0209239_1001549_pt1 | contig 13680 bp, 11 predicted proteins | sample GraSoi013_2_20cm_FD_185824 | JGI IMG/M metagenome (GOLD analysis project Ga0209239, IMG submission 185824) | Grasslands soil microbial communities from the Angelo Coastal Reserve, California, USA - Sample 10_02_2013_2_20cm (SPAdes) (version 2) | ecosystem: Environmental > Terrestrial > Soil >...
GCCCAGCCGCCTCTCCGATGACGAGGGCGTGGTTGGTGAGGTATTCCGAGAGTCGCACGACTTCGACGACGGCCTTGCTGTGACCGTTCAGTCGCTCGATCGGACGCACCCAGGGGACTTCGATTCCCTCCGCGAGCAACCGGGCTCTCTCGGGATCCGCCTTCGCGACGGCCATCACATAGCTGGCGACGTAGTCCGCAGACGTCCTCAGGGCCCGCTCTACGAGTCGGTCGGAGCCGATGTCCTCGGGGCGGAAGGCCCGCAGCTCCAGAATGTCGCCCGGTTTCCTCGCCTCGACGATCTGACCGGCCAGTGCCGCGAGTCTTGGCATTTCGGCGGCTCCGGCCCGCTCGCCCTCCTTTACAGGAAGATCGCTTGCTGTGGGAGAACTCGGCTGTTGATTCGATTTCACGCTTCTATGAGAACTACGCTGTTATAAGTAGTTTTCCCGATTGCTACGCACAGTCGCCTAAATAGGCCGGGCGGCCTCGGGTGCGGGTGGATAGGGCGGCGGCGAGCACCCAACGAAAAGTCGAGCTGATTAAGAAGCGTGGTCAACCTCTACGAAGGATCGGGTTTCGGATTCTCGGTCTTGGAGCGGTGGTCAGCCTCGGCATCGATTTGGTCACGTGGCTCCTCACAAAGGAAGGGAATCCCGTCCGGATCACGCTCGGCCTTTCGCTCCTTGGAGGGGCAGCAGCCGCCGTCGGGGTTGGATTCTTGATTGATCGATACGACAAACGGAGATTAGGCATTTGAGAGGACCGGTTGGATGTCAAAATACGGAGATTTTTGGATTAAGATGCCGAAGAGGCTCCAGACGGCCCTGAGGAGATGCCACACGGATCAATTTCTCGCTCGTTCCGGCGGCATCGCAGATGAGTTTCACAAAAGCGTTCGCGAATACGACGGGTCGAGCGACGATCAATTCCGCGAGGCCTACGTTAGGGCCACGGAGACGATGGCCCCTCGTCTGCTCGTACCGTTCGCGTCCATGAAGCCGACCGACACCACTTATCAGGACCACGTGGAGTTCTTTCAGCGCCATCTCAGCTGCCTGAGGGAGTTCGGACTGTCGGACGGCGAGATCGTGGACGCTGTCGCAGCTCAGGTTTGCCTGGTCTTGCAGTCCCGCGGAGCCGCGCCGTGACTGGGTAGGCGAGCGTTATTCGGGCCCACCGAAAGGACGGAGAGTAACCTTCTTGACGCTCGTCGTCGTTCGACCGACACAACATTGCCCCAGGGCGGGATGTCGATGGCGAAGGTTCGGGATTGGGACGGCATGCGGGCCATGTCCGAACGCCTTCTTGAAGAACGGACGGGCGAGGACGTCGCGACCTGGAACCGGCGGATCAAGGAGGAGCGGCTGGACGACGAGAAGAGCCTGCGCGCCTGGTTGAAAAAAGAAGGGGTGATCGGCTACGCCCAGACGCTTCTCGTCATGGAGCGGTTCGGCTACCCGGATTTCATGACCGCCACCGCCGAGGAACTCATTGACGGGCAGTATCGGGATCGCCCGCACCTTCGGCCAATCTTCGATGCCGTGGTTGAGGCGGCCGTGGGCCTCGGGGACGTCACGATCCAGGCGCGCAAGACCTTTGTGTCGCTCATGTCACCTCGGAGGACTTTCGCCCGCGTCCAGGCCACGACGAGAAATCGGGTCGATATAGCTCTCCGTCTCGATGGGGCGAAATCCGGCGGACGACTCCAACCTTCGAAGATTCACGAGACGATGTCCGTTCAGATCAGCCTTACTTCGCCGAAGGAATTCGACATGGAAGCTGTGCGTTGGCTTCAACGGGCGTATCGCGAGAGCGTGTGACACCTCTCGCGGGTCTTAGGATTCTCTGTGGCTCCCGTGGAACCAGTGGGGAGGTCCCATCTACCCCCGATGGATGGCAACTACAGTAAACCGCCCCGGAGGAAAGATTGACCCCACTTTCGGGCAACATCTTTTCGGCGCTCAAAGGCCTCGCCACCGCCCCTGCATCGTGCTCGCGGAGAGCCTTTAGATACGAGGGGCGAATCAGGGGCGCATGACGACCGTCCTGCTCCAGACGACGATGGGCGACGTGAAGATCGAACTCCTCGATGAAACGATGCCGATCACCACCGGAAACTTCCGCAAACTCGTGGAGAAAGGATTCTACAACGGGACCATCTTTCACCGGGTGATCGCGGGTTTCATGATCCAGGGCGGGGACCCGGAAGGCACCGGGTTTGGCGGACCCGGATACACGATCAAGGACGAGCTCCCCGCGAACAACCGCAATGCGAGGGGCACGCTCTCCATGGCGAACGCGGGCCCGAACACCGGCGGGAGCCAGTTCTTCATCAACGTCGTGGACAATCGCGGGCTCGACCGGAAGCATCCCGTCTTCGGGCGGGTCGTATCCGGTATGGAAGTCGTCGACGCCATCACCCGGACGCCGACCGACAGCCAAGACCGCCCGCGGACGAAGGTCACGATTCAGAAGGCGACCGTTGTCCCGTGAGGGGGTCCTGTCTACACCTTCGTGGCTCGCGTCATCAGGAAGTCTTGGCGGACGAGGTTACCGTCGAAGTACTGACCGACGAGCTCGTCGTACTGATGCCGGAACTGGGCCAGACGCGCGGGGTCGTCCTTCAGGGTCTGCATCAGGCGGACCATGGGCCCGCCCGTTTGCTCGAGGAGATGGCGGTAGTGCTGGGGACTGAGGGCCGGCGTGACCTGCAAGGCACGGTCGAACGTCACATCGCGGACGGCAGTACCCAGACGCTGCACGACGATGTTCGGGTCTCCCCATTGGTGGGGTGGAGCCGGTTTCGGGTCGGGCGGCGGCATGTAAGAGGCGGTGAGGGCGAACATCCGACCGATGAACAGCTCTGGAGGCCACGTGTTGAAGGCGATGCGGCCCCCCGATTTCAGGACCCGTAGCATTTCCTGGATGGCGACTTCCGGACGCGGGGCAAAGATGTGGGCGAATTGGCTTAGCACGACGTCGAACTCTCCATCGCGGAAGGGGAGGCTCTCCACGTCGCCCTGCTTCCAGGTGATGTCGTCCAATTCGGCGATCACGGCATTCTCTTTGGCGACCGCGAGGAGCTCCGGTGTCAGGTCGAAGCCGGTCACAACGGCCCCCGCCCGACGCGCGGTGATTGCCACCACGCCAGTCCCGCATCCTACATCGAGCACCCGTTGGTTCGGTCGCACGCCCGCGAAGTGCACGAGCTTCGCGGCGCTCGGGGTTGTCGTCGTGGCGAGGGGCGCGAACGTCTTCCAGTTCTCCCGCTGGGTCGCCTTGAATGCCTGGAATGGGTCGGAGGTCATATTGCTCGAGGGCGGGAGCGGGTATCGGTTGATAACGCTTCGGCCGAATCGGGATCAGGATGGACCGCTCACGAGATTTCGATCTCCCCGCCCGTGATGGTGCCCGACACCCTGAGCCCGGTCGACAGCTCGATCGTGAACGTGTCCTTTCCGACTCCCGGGTTCGCCACGTCTTGCATGACAATCCGGAATCCGGCAAAGCCGCCCGCCACGAAGCCGGTCCCTTCGATCGTGGCCGTGGAGCCATCGAACACGACGGATTGCAGATACGTGGACTCGAAGGCGATTCCCATCGACGGGTCGACGAACGAGATTTTGCCGATCTGATCGTCATTAGCGACGATCGAGAAGTGGGCATCGCCTCCCGAGGAATCCTTCTCCGAGCCGTGGCCTGTCCCGTGGTGTCCTCCGCCGCCGGACCCCTTCGTGAGCGTCACGTCGAACGCGGGGGTCCCGTCGATGTCCTGGAGGAGCGGACCGCCGGAGACCTCGGCGAAACTGATGGCCGTCACACTGTACAGGGTGTCACCGCTCTTCGGGAGGCCGATGTGGGCCCGGGGCACGTCGATGACGAAGTTCCCCGTCGCGCGATTCAGCGATCCCGTCTCCGTGTGCTCCGCCGGATACTCGATTAGTTTGCAGTTCTGAGGCGTGTTCGTGACACATCCGTTTCCGGGCACGCCCTTCGGACTCGCGGAGGTCCCGGTGCCGGAGAAGAACGTGGGGTCGGCCCCGCGCACGGACCTCGCTCCAACGTAAAAGATCCGGTAGCTCAATTCGCCGCCGTCCCCGATGGAACGGGCCTGCCAGCGGGTCAGCCAGACGATTCCGTCGGCCCCCGCCGGCGGGGCCAGCGTCGCCGCGCTCGCGACGTGCATCCGAACCCGGAGCACGCCGTTGCTCGGTTGGCTCAATTGGGCGGCGATGAAATCCATCGACGGGACGTTGGCTCCCGGTCCGACGACGGGGGCGTAATGCGGCGATTGCGCATCGTCGGTCGGATCCGAGACCGGATTCGTCGGCACCGGGCGGGAGATCGCCGTGCCGAAGGCGCCCGGACCGGACACCTGGCGGGCGACAAAGAGGCTCGCGCCGTGATGCTGATTCGTCGTGTCATCGTACACGATCAGGGCCGCCCCGCTCCCATCGACCGTGACCGTGAAGAAATCCGCCATGCTGCGGTCCCCGTTGCTCGTCGTGCACCCGAGTCCTTCCTGGCAAATCTGGCCGAAGTGCATCGGATGTTCCGTCGCACGGGCCTGGTAGATCGTCGAGCTCGCGGGGGCGTCGAAGTTGAGTTGGACCTGGGCCAGGTAGACATGCCACGGCACCGTCGTCGCCGCGGCGCGGTCCGAAAACCACGAGGGGAACGTGCCCGGATCGCCCCGGACGGACGTGCCGTACCACACCACGTCGACGATCCCGCTCGCGCCGCCGACGATCCACGGCCACACGTTCGTGTTCGCCGGATCGCCGTTCACCTGCAAGGGCGCGGTCCATGTAACCGCACCATTGGAAGAACCGCTCACGTATACGTTGTGGTCGTGCGTGTCGACCCAGGCGACATACACCTTGCCCGTTTGGTCGACGGCCGCGGTCGTGAACAGGTCTCCCACGGCGCCACCGGGACTGACTGGCGCGCCGCGATGGACGAAGGAAATCCCGGTCCGGATGCCCTGGGGCACATGACCCGTGATCACATCGACGTGATCGCCGCCGACGCACGGAAGGTACAGATTCCGAAGCACAGGGTCGAATTTCGTTTGTCCGCAGGTCGCACCCGGTCCGACGAACAGTTTGTCCGAGGCTTTCGTGAAGAGAAGCCCACCGGTGAGGTCGCCCGATCCTGTTGATCCGGGCGAGCTGTACACCTCGATCCCGCCCAAGAGTTCGTGGACGGTGAGGAAGATCGTGTTGTCACCCGCGATCGAGCTCTCTCCGTTGTCGACCGCATACCATTGCCGGTCCTGACCCGGGTCGACGGCAAGCGGGTTCTTCTTCCACGTGTTCCCGCCGTCGTTCGAGACGGCCACGCCCAGGTTCGCGAGACCCTCCAGATCGACGAAGTATGCGAAGCCTTGGTCGTCGGTCGCGATATCCGTATCGCCGCCTCCGGGCGGTGCCTCGGGTCTCTGGGTTGAGGAGGTGAGATGGAACGAGTCGCCACCATCCGTCGAACGGTGGACAAAACTCAGTTGCGTGGACGTGCCAAACGGCCCGGATTCCCAGATGTTGCCATTACGATCCACGTAGATCATCGGTTCGCCTTCCGTCCGGACGGGATCGGCGACCGTGCTCGGACCGAAGGCGATGCCTCCTGTCGGGTGCGTCGGGTTCGGGACCGGTGCGCCCGCCGTGAACGCGAGGGTGGCGGACCCTTGGTAGTCCGAACCGAGGACGAGGAACGGCACCACGCGGACTTCGTAGACGCCGGGTGCAGGGAACTCGAGGAAAGCCGCTTCGGACGTCGTCCCCCCGGCGGCGGACGAGGCGACTTGGGTGCCTCCGGAGTTGTAGACGTAGAGGTCGAAGTCGTTGTCGCTGGAAAGCCAGGTGATGCGGATGGCGACGCCGCCCGTGTTCTGGGTCCAGAAGGTCCCAGGCACATCGATGGTCAGGAAGAAGTGGTCACACCGAACGTTGGCCGGGTCGCCCGCGGGAGGACACGCCTCGGGGACCGGGGTCGACATCACGTAGAGGGGACCGTTCCACGTAAGGCTGGGAGTTGACAGTGACACGGCCCCGCTCGACGGGCTTGCGGCCCGGGCCGGAATCGAAACCACGGAGACCAGGAGGACGATCGCAGCGATGGTACAAAGCCACCAGACGTGCAAGCGGGCCGATTCTCCCCGGGCCTGGGCTAACGTCGGAGACACAGAGTCACCGAGTCGATCGATAACGCGTGTCGGGACTAGAACCGGGTCGTTTCTGGACGGTAACCACCTGCGCAAATGAATACGGTCGACACGGCGAGGTCGCCGGTTCCTCGTCATTTGACCGACTTATCTTGAGTGGCGTACCTTGATTCCGCACCAACATCCTCAAGCGCAATTTGGTGTTCTTGGGCCGCGTGCGGCGCGGCCTTTCGGCGGCACTCGTCCTTCTGTTGGCCGTCGGATCCTTCGCCTTTCTGATCCCTGCCCCGCCTGTGGCCGCAGCCGGTCAGATCACGCCATATATGACGGGACTGAACATCCCCATCGCCCTCGGTTTCGCCTCCGATGGCCGGATCTTTTACAACGAAAGGAACGGGAGTATCCGGATTATCGAGAACGGTGCCCTCCTCGCGAACCCGTTCATCACGTTGCCGGGCACGGACCACTCCGGGGAGCGGGGTCTCCTCGGCCTCGCCCTCGATCCCGGGTTTCCTTCGAATCCTTATGTGTACGCCTACCAGACTTTCATGAACACGACGAGCGGCACGACCTACAATCGTATCCTCCGGATCGTCGCGAGTGGGAACATGTCAATTTCATACTCCGAGATCTTGAGGCTACCGCCGCTTAGCGCGACGATTCACAATGGGGGAGTGATCGCGTTTGGACCGGACAAGATGCTGTACGCGGTCGTCGGCGAGAATGCGAATATAGCTCTGGCCCAGGACCCGCTGAGCCCCATGGGGAAAGTCCTCCGGATGAACTCGAACGGGACGCCGCCGTCGGACAATCCCTTCTATGGGAACGCGAGCTGGAATCCGTACGTATACACGTATGGGCATCGGAACATGTTCGGCCTGGCCTTTCACCCGGTGACGGGCCGCCCGTACCTCACGGAGAACGGGCCGAATTGCAATGACGAGGTCAATCTCCTGCCGAACCTCACCGCGTCGCGGCGGAATTTCGGCTGGGGCATCAACCAGACATGCTCACCCCCGCTCCCGGCCCCGAACAACACGAACCAGGACGGCCCGAATCCCGTGCTCCCGATCAAGTGGTGGGCGACCACGATTTGCCCGACGAACACCGCGATCTACGGTGGGCTATATTTCCCCGCATTCCAGGGCGACCTGTTCATGGGCGATTGCAACTTCCGGACGCTCCACTGGCTCCATCTCGTCCCGCCAACCTATGACACCGTCGCATCGGACACGCCGATTTGGGTGGCCCCGGCCATGATCCTCGACGTGGAGGTCGGGCTGGACGGGGCGATTTGGATCACGACGCCCTCGACGATCTACCGGTACTCTGGTCGGCCCCCGGTCGCATCGTTCACTGCGGACCCGAACCCGACCACCGTTTTGGTGAACGTGAAGTTCAACGCATCGGCATCCTACGATCCGGACGGCCGAATCATTTCGTACGTGTGGGACTTCGGAGACATGATACGGGGGGCCAACCAGGTCACGTCCCATTCGTACACGAGCGCGAACACGTACAACGTGACGCTGACGGTCACGGACAACGAATCTTTCACCGCGACCGCGTACGTGCATGTCGTCGTGGGCCCGGCACCTCCAGGGCCCCAACGGCCGGTCGCTCGATTCGCCTACCCGTCCCCCGTGGACCCTGGGATCCCCGTCACGTTCAACGCCTCGACCTCATCCGATTCGGATGGGACGATCGAATCGTATGCCTGGGACTTCGGTGATTCCTCGCCCACGGGCAGTGGCGTCATTAAGACGCATACCTACGCGGTCCGTGGGGTCTACACCGTGACGCTCAACGTCACGGACAATACAAGCCTCTCATCCATCGCGACGCACCAGATCGTCGTGGACATCTCTCCGAGGGCCGCGTTCCTGTTTGCACCGACTGCAATTTACATGGGTATCGCGGTGACATTCAATGGTTCGACCTCCATTGATTCCGACGGGACGATTATCTCGTACAACTGGACCTTCGGCGACGGGGCCACCGTGACAGGCCCGGTGGTGTCACACGCGTACGGCTCGAAGGGGACGTTTACCGCAACCTTAGTCGTGGTCGACGACGCCGGCCTATCGAACCAGACCACGGCGACGCTCGATGTTCGCAACCGGGCGCCGCAGATGTCGACTTCCCCCGGACTCGGGTCCGTGACGGTCGATGTGGGCGCGATGCAGACTTTCACGGTGACCGGGTCGGATCCGGACGGGGATGCTCTCGCCTACACATGGCGCCTCGACGGCTCGGTCGTGGGCGGGAATGCGAACATGTTCACCTTCACGGGCACGGCCCCAGGCTCGCACACCGTGAACGTAACGGTATCCGACGGCTCGTTGGTCGTTTCGCGGGAGTGGACCGTGACAGTCACAAGTCCTTCCCTTCTCTCGAGTGCGTGGCCCTTCGTCCTCCTCGCGTTCGTCGTCCTCGCCGCCGTCCTCCTCGTTTGGTGGACGCGACGGAAGCGGGGGCCGGACCAGTCTCCGCCACCGACGTAAACACTCTCGTTTGCACCGCGTTGGGTGTCCCTATCCGAAGAGAATTGTCCCGCGGGTTCTCGCTGCCGCGGGATTCGTGGATGTACGACCCGGGCCTACTTCTGAGCGAAGACCTTCGCGATGAACTCGCCCGTCGTCGTGGTGTATGTCCCCTCGAAGCGAGCTTTCGCGGAATTCAGCCATCCCAAGTTCTTTGACTGGGTCATGAACGTCGCAACGCCCTCCGCCTGGACCGAGGTCGGGCTGAGCTGCCTCCCGGTGCCCTTGCCCTTGATCAGGAGCATGTCGCCGTCGACCGTCTGGTCCATGCCGAGCGATTCGAACTCGTACGTGCCATCCTGTTTGAAGATCGCCTCGACGGTCTCCATGTGATCGGCGTCGTATTGCCCCCTGATTTTTCCCTGCAGATTGTACGAGATTCGCACGCCGTCCGGGGTGAATTCCCGAAGGGTCACCGATGTCGTCTTCTCTGCTAGCTCACCTAAAAACTCCTCTTCCGTCATGTTTTCTACAACCTCCACTTGCTCCCCGTATGGGGTGACACACGTAATAGAACCTCCGTGCATGGAGAAGGAGGGACGTCGGGGTCAGCGGAGAACTTCTTCCCACTCCTGGAGCAATCGACCCGGTTCCTGGGACGTCGATCGGAATCGCGCCGCTTCTTCCAGGAACGGGATCGGTTCGAAGACGGCTTCCGGGGCAAGGACTCCGCGCGCACGGACCTTTCCATGGAGGATTCGAAGCGCCGCGACCGTCAGCGGCCCGATCGTGGATTCCCAGGGACCCGCGGGCCAGCAGGAGTAACGCACCTTCCGTTTCCTCCGGGTACCCATCGCGGTCGCCATCATGCCGAAGTCTGTTGGGACCTCGGCCCGGCCTTGGAGCCATCGATCCGGATCGGCCGCGATCGCGTCGAGGAACGCCATCGTCGCCGCGGCGGCGTCGACCTTCCCGGTCGCAATTTTCCGCGATTGGACTCGGAGGAGTTCGTTCAGTTGCGGCGGAAGCAGCGCCATGAGGACGGACACGGACCGGATGGCAGGCATCCGTCGAGGGAACGTGATCGGTTCCGTGCTCCCGATGGGAATGGCGCGCACCGTCCCTCCGCTCCCCGGAAGGGAGACCTCGGTGGCCTCCTCGAACGGGTCGACCTCGACCAGCCGTCCGTTGCGGTAGGTCCGCACCCGGCCGGCCACCCAGGTGAGGACCGTCTGCCATGAGGCATTGACCCGGCCGGTCCTGCGCATCGCGTCCGCATCGCCGAAGAGATCGGTCTCCTCGCGGCTCAGCTGCCACCAGACGCACAGCCGCAGATCTGCGACCGTCTCCAGTTGATTCGCCGCATGCTGCATGATGAGGTTCGACATGCCGGGGACGTGGCCAATGCCCGTCACGACGGTCACGCCCGCTTCCTTGGCTTGCCCGTCGAGGGCGAGTACCTTCTCTACCGAAGGACCATCCGCGGCAATGTCGCAAACGTGAACCCCTGCCGAAATGGCCGCGTGGGTCACCGGCAGCGCGACGCGAAAGTCAGGTCCTGCGGTGTTTACGATCAGGTCGTAGTCGCGAGCGAGGAAAGCGAGTCGCGCCTCGTTGGTCGCATCGACTTCGATCGCAATCCCCTTTGCGCCGATTTCGGCCGCGGCCTTTTTCGCGAGACGCAGGTCTCGCGCGGCAATGGCGACCTGCGAAACCTTCTCGTCCTCGGCCAAGATTTTCGAGGAGGCGCGTCCGATCCGCCCGGTCCCGCCGACGGCAAAGACTTTCGTGGTCCGCCCTCGAGGGGCATCGTGACGGCCGCGAAATAGCTTCACCCGTTCGGCAGGAGCGCCATTGCAACCCCAGGTCTCACTGGGACATCAGCCAATCGTTACGCCCGCGAAGCGGAGCAGGTCCGCGACGGTGAATTCGCCGTCCTTGCGTGCACCGAATTCGCCAGCCCTCGGATGCCAGGTCGGGGACACGCTGAGGTATGAGCATGGGTCCGCACGCAACAGACCGATGAGGACTTCGGCCATGATGCGCCCGCCCGTCGGTCCGAGTCGATGCCCACTGCTGAACACCTCCGCCTCCTTGAGAACATAGAAGAACAAGGGCGTTCGTCGCCCGAAGACCTTGATCAAGTGTTCCGGGAGCGGTTTCATGTGGTTGGGGTGCAGGATCAAATCGTCCGGGATCCCGATGGCTCGCGCGATCGCTTGGCCGGAGGGGATGCCGAGGGCCTTGCCCCGCTTCAGGTCTCGCTCCGCGAGGGCATGGATTTCCTTCGCGACGGCCTCGGGCAGGATGCTTATTCCGAAACTGAGTTTCGAATCGATCTTGCGACTCGGCTGGACCTGCAATTGGCTTTCGTCGAACTGGAAGAACCGCGCCCATTGGATCACGTGTCCCTCGGGGAGCTCGCGGAAACCGCGAAGGTCTTCTTCCGGCGGCTTCGCGAAGATCGGGATGTTTTGCACCTTCTCATTCAGCTCGTACTCCCCGCGGACCATGCTGTGCCCGAACCGGTACGCGGCGACGGAGAACTCGACGGGCATGAACGGCCGTTTCGCCCAGTGGAAGAAACGCGGGAGGACCGCGAGGGTCTTGATCGTCTTCACAGAGTCGGCGGGCACCTTGAACGAGACGGGATGGAGGATGTCCTCGATCACTTCATTCCCGACGAGCCGTGTGAGGAAGTCGTGGATCACGGCCCACTGGTAGTGCCATCGGACGATCCGGCGACCTTCGTCGAACCGTCGCTCCGCCGAGACGCCGGCGAAGGGCGGCGCGTCGACGACCTTGTTGTGGTACTTGATCACCCCGAGAGCAAGCTGGGAGACGATCAGGTTCTCGTCGTTGCGGGAGTCGCCGAGGAGGGCCCGCCCCCTCACGTTCCTCGGGAGGTCGTCTTCCTTCGCCCGGTTGCGGCCGATCAGGAGATGCACGCCGTCGTCGTCGTAGAGGAAGGGCTGGTCGTCCGGTCCTCGTCCGTACACGGAATCGAGGTCGAATCGGGGGGTCCGGAAGTCGACGAGCGCGTCCGGGTCGTTGTCCCGCTGCAGTTGCGACGTCGGGTCGAAGGTGAGGTCATGGTCCACGAACTGGCCGAAATACGTGAAGCCCGCGGGGATGGTCGGATTGTCGCCCGCGGGGTCCTCGTCTCCCGTCGGTTCGGGCTCGACCATCTGGCGTGCGAGTTCCTCGAGGTCCTTGTCGTCGGGAAGGAGGGGAGGTAGGTTCCGGAACATGCGGCCGAAGCGGCCCTCGAAGAGGGGGGACCGTGAGACCGCATTCAGGCCTCGCAGTTCAGAGCCGTGGAAATGTCGAGCCATGAGTTCGCCGGCGGGGTCGAGGCCGCACATGTAGCTTAAGGATTTGTGTGCCGCTGGGACGATTTGATTATCACGACGGGTCGCTCGCCGTTAGAGGAGACCTCCAATCGAAAGTTCTTCATCCTTCCGCGATTACCCAGGCTTCGGTCGTTGGAGGATCCCGATGAAAGCATTTCGGACGGAAGATGTGTTTCCCCTTTCGCTCGACGAAACGTGGGGCCTCCTGCATGCCCACGTCGACGAGGACCGACTTCGCAAGATTCATCCGCGGATCATTAGCGGCCAGTCCATTCGGGAAGGGGAGTCCGTCGAGTTTCGCGGTCTCTCGTTTCCGCGGGAAAAGGTGGCAGAGCGAGTCATCCGAATCGGGCGTCGTCCAACCAAATCGACATGGACGTACCAGATCGAGCCGCCCGATCGATACGCGTACGAGGTCGTATTCCCGAACGGCTCCCTCCTGCGGGTCGACAACACGTACTCCTCCACCATGGGAGCGACGCTCGTGAAGACAAACGGGGCGGTCTCCCTGAAGAACGTGCCGTCGTTCCTTGCGGTATGGATCGTGAAGCGTTCGTTCAACCAATCCGATCGCGAGGACTTCGCGTACGCGAGGAACATGAATCGATCAACCGTTCCGCCGGCCTGAGACGTCTTTCTCGTTCAGGTTGAAGTCACCACGGCAGTCCCATCGACTCCGCGAGGAATCGGTTCAAAGGGACCATCGACTCGCATCCTTTGACGAAATTCTCGAGGAAACCTGGACTCACGACCTCGGTGTCGCGGAAGCGACGCGACGCGATGAAGTCCTTTCGACGCAGGTCCTGGATTTGCGGATGGTTCGGATCGTAACCGGGCGGGGGCCGTTTCAGGGACTCGCCTTCGAGTTGGATCTTCGATCGAAGGACGGTCTTCCAAGCATCGGGCTCGTCGACGATTCGATCCCGGATTTTCTTGAGGATCCGCGGCTCCGGATGCCAAACACCTGAATGGACGCCACTCCCCCTGGACTCCAGGTGGAGAAAGTAGCCTGGCGTCATGCGCTCCGGCGATCCTGCCTTGTCGTGCCAGAAGTGGATCCCGATATGGGTCTTGTATGGGCTCTTGTCCGGCGAGAACCGAATATCCCGGTAAATCCGGGAGACGGATCCACCGAACGCGCGGGCGTCCCCGACGATGTGGGGACTGATCTTCTTCAAGCGGTCCCCGGCGTCGCGGACGAAACGCACGGACGGTTCGAGTACGACCGCCTGAAACTGAGCCTTGTTCGCATCAAACCATTCCTTGCGGTTGTTCTTCGCCAGACCTCGGAAGAAAGCGAAGAACTCCGGCGTGAAATATTCAGTACCTTCCCCCATGCGACTCTGCTCCTGAACGCTCTCCCGATCCTGGATCACGGTTCAGCGGTTGAACATTGGCGCGAAGGGACGGGCGTCGAAGACGACCCGGATCGACCCGATCTTGTCTCCTCGGACGCGGTACCATTCGCAGATGAACGCCGTCCCGGCAGGGGTGTTCGTCACCATATCGTACAGGATGCACACGTCGTCTCCGTCGACGAAGGTCTTCTTCGGTTCCACGCGTTCGACGATATGGTGCAGTTTTCCGAGCGCCTCGAGATAGGGCTCCGGTCGATGGAACATGTCGAACGGTCCCACGAAGGCGAGGTCGTCATGGAGGTACTTCCGCGCGCCCGCCAT
>Ga0209239_1001556_pt1 | contig 13641 bp, 11 predicted proteins | sample GraSoi013_2_20cm_FD_185824 | JGI IMG/M metagenome (GOLD analysis project Ga0209239, IMG submission 185824) | Grasslands soil microbial communities from the Angelo Coastal Reserve, California, USA - Sample 10_02_2013_2_20cm (SPAdes) (version 2) | ecosystem: Environmental > Terrestrial > Soil >...
AGCGCAAGGGCGCCCCGGTGTTCGACATGAACGGCGTCTATGCGCCGGTCGAGGAAGGCTTGAGCATCCTCAGGCAGCTCGCGCCTTCCGCCGCGATCACCTCTACGGGGCAACCCCTCGCGTTTCCCATGCACCTGCCCGACGAGCCGCTTCGCGCGCAGCTGGGAAATTACGGAAACATGCCGCTCGCCGAAGGCATCCGCGAGACCTACGAGGCGTTCCGCTCGCTCATCGGGCGCGGGCTTGTGAGCATGCCCGAGTCGGCGTAGAGCATCCCGCATGAAACAACCCGAAACCGCGCTCATCGTCGGCGCGGGCAGCGGCCTTTCCGCTTCGCTCGCCCGCCTGTTCGCAAGGGAAGGGATGCGCGTCGCAGCGGCCGCGCGCGACACGGCGAAGCTCGGGCCGCTCGCGAAGGAGACCGGCGCCCTCGCGCTCGCCTGCGACGCGGCCGATCCGGTGCAGGTCGAGGCGATGTTCGCCGCGGTCGAAACCAAATGGGGCGTGCCCGAGCTCGTGGTCTACAACGCGGGCTACCGCGTGCGCGGGCCCTTCGTCGGACTCGACCCGAAAGAGGTCGAGCGCACGATCAGGGTGACGGGCTATGCGGGGTTTCTCGTAGCTCAAAGCGCGGCGAAGCGCATGCTCCCCCGCGGCTCGGGTGCCGTTTTCTTCACCGGCGCGTCCGCGAGCGTAAAAGGCTACGCGGAATCGGCGCCTTTCGCGATGGGAAAGTTCGCGCTGCGTGGCCTCGCGCAGAGCATGGCGCGGGAGTTGGCGCCCAAGGGCATCCACGTCGCGCACTTCGTCATCGACGGCGGGATCGCGAGGGGCGCGGGCGATGCTAGAGCGGGCGAGCGCGGCGCGGACGGGATGCTCCTCCCCGACGAGATCGCGAAGAACTACCTGCACGTATACAGACAGCACCGCAGCGCCTGGACCTGGGAAGTCGAGCTGCGGCCCTGGATCGAGAAGTTCTGACGCGCGTCAGCCCCGCGCGAGGCTCGCGAGCGCGGCGAGCGCAGCGGCGAGGCCGGCGCACTTGCGTCCAGTGAACGGTTCCCGGAGGAAGAAGAACCCGAGAAGCGCGGTCACGACGAATCCCATTTGCGCGACCGGCACCACCACGCTCGCTTCCCCGCCCTCGAGGCCTTTCGCGAGGAAAGTGAAGGCGACGACCAGCAGCGCCGCGGCGGCGGGCGCGTGACTCCACGCCGCGCGCGAAGGCCGGATGCCGCGGTCGACGTAAGCCGAGAATGCAGTCGACAAAGTAACGGCGACCGCCCCTTGAGCGGCGACGAGGGAAATCGGCGTCGCCCCGTCGCGTAGGCCCAGCTTGTAGGTGAAGCTCGCGATTCCGACCGCGACGGTCGCAACGAGCACGCGCACGAGGGAGGACCGGAGCTCGCGATGGGCGTCGCCGCCCGCAGCGCCCGGCGCGGCGAGCAGCAGCCAGACCGCCACCAGCGCGAGCGCGAGGCCCGCGAGCTTGGGCGCGGTGAGCGGCTCGCCCAGCACCAGCACGGCGAGCGCTACGGTGACCGCGAAGCTCATCCGGAAAATCGTCGCGTGGGTGCTGACCGCGCCCGACTTGAGGCTGCGGGCGAAGTTGTAGTACCCGATGACGACCAGCACGCCGGCCGCCGCGCCCCACAGCGCCCCGCGATTGAGCGCGAGCGCTCCCGAGAAAAATCCGTACAGGATCGCAAGCGAGGAGAAGAACCAGGTCTGCACCATCAGAAACTGGTGCGGTTCGGCCCCCGCCGCTGCGCCGCGCTTGTAGACGAAATCCGCCACTCCGTAGAGCAGCATCGCCCCGAGCGCGTATCCGATGCCTTCGCTCATGATCTGTCAGCTTCGTCGGCGAGTATAAGATGGCGGCATCTCAGGAAGGAGAAATCATGCCGCTTCGTCCCGGATTCGACGTCGATCGCTTCAACCGGTTCGGCAGGGAATTTCTGCCCGGCTTCGTCGGCCTTCTCATCACCGAAGTGTCCGAAGGGCTGCTGAAAGGGGAGCTCGAGTTGCGCAAGGCGCTGCTCGCGCCGAACGGCTATCTGCACGCCGGGGCGGTCGTCAGCTTCGCCGACACGCTCGCGGGCTACGGATGCATTTCGCACCTGCCCGCGAACGCGCAGAACTTCACCACCGTGGAATTGAAGGCGAACTTCCTCAATACCGCGCAGGAAGGCAAGCTCCACGGCGAAGCGCGCGCCGTGCACCTGGGGCGCACCACGCAGGTCTGGGACGCGCTCGTCACCCACGGCGAAGACCGGCGCAAGCTCGCGCTGTTTCGCTGCACGCAGCTGGTTCTCTATCCGAAGTAGGATCTCACCACACCGCCTCCAGGCGCGGCGTGCGGCGCAGCCGCCGGAGCGCCGACGCGGCGGCGAGCTTGCGCTGGCTCTCCGCCGCCTCGGTGGTGTACGCTTTCGTTTCCCGCCCAAGCGCAAAGACCCTGTCCGGAGGAGAGTATGGCCGACTTCACATTGCGGGTGAACGGAGCGACGCGAAAAGTGTCTTCCGTCGCGCCCGACACGCCGCTTCTGTACGTTCTGCGCAACGACCTGGAGCTGAACGGCCCGAAGTTCGGCTGCGGGCTCGCCCAATGCGGCGCGTGCACCGTGCTGATCGACGGCAAGTCCGTGCGCTCCTGCTCGGTGCCGGTGTCGGCCGCGGCGAAAGGAGCGATCACCACGCTCGAGGGGCTCGGCACCATCGAGAAGCTCCACCCGCTGCAGCGCGCCTTCATCGAGGAGCAGGCGTGCCAGTGCGGCTACTGCAGCAACGGCATGATCATGGCCGCCAAGGCGCTGCTAGCCAGCAATCCACGCCCGAGCGAAGTCGAGATCAAGCGGGCCTTGAACGGCCACCTGTGCCGCTGCGCCTCGCACAACCGCATCGTTCGCGCCGTGCAGCGCGCGGCAAAGGAGATGGCATGAAACCCTCTCTCTCGCGCCGCAATTTCCTGAAGACCGGCAGCGCGCTGGTGATCTCGTTCTCGCTCGCCCCCGACGCGTTCGGCCAGGCGAAGCCCGCCCCGCTTCCCGGGAGCCTCAACAACAACCGCATGCTCGACTCGTGGCTGCGCGTCGACGCCGACGGCACGGTCACGATCTTCACCGGAAAGATCGAGCTCGGGCAGGGCATCGGCACCGCGCTCGCGCAGATCGCCGCCGACGAGCTCGACGTCGATCTGAAGCGCATCAAGATCGTGTACGGCGATACGGCGCTCACCCCCAACGAGGGCCAGACCGCCGGCAGCCAGTCGGTCGAGAGTAGCGGCACCGCGCTGCGCTTCGCCTGCGCCGAGGCGCGCGACATTCTCGTGAACGCCGCGGCTGCGAAGCTCGGCGTCGCGGCGACCGCTCTCGCCGTGAGCGACGGCACTTGCACGGCGGGCGGAAAGTCGGTCGCCTACTGGGACCTCGTAGGCGACGTGAACCTGAAGCGCGAGGCGCAGGCCATGGTCAAGCCCAAGCTAGCGTCCGAGCACAAGTGGGTCGGCAAGAGCGTGCTTCGCCGCGACATCCCGAAGAAGATGACCGGCGGCGCCGCCTATGTCCAGGACGTGCGCCTGCCCGGGATGGTGTTCGGGCGCGTGGTGCGCCCGCCTTCACCTGGTGCGCGGCTCGTCGCCTTCGACGAAGCCGCCGTGAAGCGCATGCCCGGCGTGATCGCAGTCGTGCGCGACGGCGATTTCCTCGGCCTGGCTGCAGAGCGCGAGGAGCAGGCGATCAAGGCGCGCGAGCTGCTCAAGAAATCCGCGCGATGGAAAGAGAGCGAATCGCTGCCGCCTTCGGGCGACGCTCTGTACGAGCACCTGATGACGAAGGCGAAGTCGGTGGACTCGGTAGTGAATGAAAAGACTTCCGTGACCGTGGCCGCGCCGGCGAAGACGCTGAACGCGACCTACACGCGCCCGTTCCAGGTCCACGGCTCGATCGGCCCCTCGTGCGCGGTCGCGCAGTGGCGCGAGGGCAGGCTCACGGTGTGGACGCACAGCCAGGGCGTGTTTCCGCTGCGCGGCGATCTCGCCAAGGTCTTCGCGACCGATCCCGCGAACGTGCACTGCATCCACGCCGAAGGCGCCGGCTGCTACGGTCACAACGGCGCCGACGACGTGGCGCTCGACGCGGCGCTGGTCGCGCGCGCAACGGGCGGCCGCCCGGTCAAGCTGCAGTGGATGCGCGACGATGAGTTCCAGTGGGAGCCGTACGGCTCTGCGATGGTGATGAAGCTCTCGGGCGGGCTCGACGCTCAGGGGAACGTCGTCGACTGGACCCACGAGGTCTGGAGCCATCCGCACAACAACCGCCCCGGCGCGGCGGGCGGCGTCAACCTTCTCGCGAGCTGGCACCTGGAGAAGCCCTCCAGGGCGCCGTTTCCGGTCGACCCGCCGCAGCCGACCGGGGGCGGCGACCGCAACTCGATCCCGCTCTACGATTTCCCGAACCAGAAAGTGGTGAAGCACTTCCTGCCGGAGATGCCGCTGCGCACCTCGGCCTTGCGCACGCTCGGGGGCTACTCCAACGTGTTCGCGCTCGAATCGTTTATCGACGAGCTGGCGCTGGCGGCGGGCGCCGATCCGGTCGAATTCCGCCTTCGGCACTTGAAAGATCCTCGCGCGCGCGCCGCGATCGAGGCCGCGGCGCAGCGCTCCGGTGGGCGGCCGAACGCGAAGGGGGACGGCGCGCGCGGTCGCGGCTTCGCGTTCGCCAAGTACAAGAATCTCGCCTGCTACGTGGCGGTGGTCGCCGACGTCGAAGTCGATCGCGCGAGCGGCAAGGTGCGCGTCACGCGCGCGGTCGCGGCGGTCGATGCCGGGCAGATCGTCAACCCGGACGGCGTCGTCAACCAGATCGAGGGCGGCATCATCCAGTCGGCGAGCTGGACACTGATGGAAGCGGTGCGCTACGACCGCACGCGCGTCAGCACGCGGTCCTGGGCGGACTACCCCATCATCCACTTCGGGGACGTGCCGCAAGTCGAGGTCGTTCTTCTCGACCATCCGGAGGATCGCTTTCACGGCGTGGGCGAAGGCTCGCAGGGTCCGGCCGCCGCGGCGATCGCCAATGCCATCGCGAACGCCACCGGCAAGCGCCTGCGCGCGCTGCCTTTTGCGCCGGAGCGGGTCAGGCAGGCGCTGGCGTAACTCGTCCGGCTATGGAATCAAAATTTTTTTGATCTCCACCCCTAGACCAGAGATTTGGATCAGATAAGATACGTACGAACAATGATCGCAATTGCGCATTATGCCTCTCATCCCGATCAAGCCTAGTCACATTCAACTCGTTGTCTCGTTGGCCGCTCTGACCAGCTTCGCCCTCATCCGCGAGTTGGTCAAAGATGGAGCGCGTGCGGCGTTGATCAGGATGCGGAAGGGCGCGTGGATTTTCATCCACCCGCGCATTTGCTTCGAGGTTGCTAAAGTACTAGCGTCGGCCGAGACGCGACCTATCGTGCGCGCCGAACCACGGTTATTGTTCAAGTACCTGAGCGATTATTTGGCAGCGGATCTGTCGCGCAAGGAGCGAGCGTCGATCTTAATCGATCACTACGCGTTCCTCACGGATCGTGTCCAGGGAAAGTTCTTCCGGATGATCGTCGATTGTCGGGTCGAACTGTGGCAACAGATCATACGCGAGCATATGTATCGTATCCGCCTGACTTTTCCACGCACGCCGACAGCGCACTACGAGGGCGATCTATCGCTGATCTTCGAGGCGGATGGCGTCGATATCTACGTCCTGTCCTTCGCGATCGGTCCTGGAAGCATCGCCGGTCTGGCTGCGTCCCGCGCCATCTATATCGCCCGCGTGCAGGGCAAGGGTAAAGGACTGCATCTGATCAGAACTGCGACGAAGATGTGCGTCGACATTTCGCCTCAGGCACTGCTGCTCGCAGCGGCAGAGGGAGTCGCGACGGCGCTGGGCCTCAGCCACATCATCGGAATCGGCGCAGACAACCACGTCTCCGCCGGCACTGATTTTCGAACGAACGACATAGGCCGGGCGTACGACGAATTCTGGCTCGCTGCGGGTGGCTTGCGCCTGGAGCGCAACATGTACTATCTGCCCGTGCCGTTGCCGCACAAACCGATCCAATCTATTAAGCGCAATCACCGCTCAAGAGCGCTGCGCAAGCGCGAATACAAGCTCATCGTCAAAGAACAGGTCTGCCGCGCGTTTCGCGACGTTGCCTTAGTCGCCCGCCGAAGCCCGTGGTAGACCGCCTTTCGCGCCGGTGCGGGTGAAGCAGGCGCTGGCGTAGTTGCACTCAGGGAGGAAGAAATCATGAACTGCATGAAATCGTCATTACTGGCGCTCGGCGCGGTACTTCTGGCCACGGCCCAGGCGGGAGAGGGTCCGTCCAATTTCGAGATCGTGTCGCTGTCGAACCGCGCCGATCTCGTGAGCGGAGGCGACGCGCTGCTCGAGGTGCGCGTGCCGAAGAACGTGCCGCTGAACCAGGTTAGCTTGCGGCTCAACGGCCGGGACGTCACCGCTGCGTTCAGGGGCAATGCCGCCGCTCGCACCCTGCGAGGCGTGGTGACGGATCTCGTTGACGGCGACAACGAGTTTGCCGCCGAAGCCAGGGGCGACGGGCACGGCGGGCCGCACGCACGGCTGACAATCACCAACCACCCGATCGGCGGACCGGTGTTGCTGGGCTCGCAGACCCAGCCCTGGATCTGCGCGACGCCCGCGCCGACGGCCGCATCGGGCAACACGCCGGCGACGAACGCGAGCGGCCTGACGACCTTCGCCGTCGATGCGCAGTGCAACATCGCGACCGAGTACAAGCTGTTCTACCGCACGACGACCGCGGGTTGCTCGACCGCGCTGCCGGATCCGAGCCCACCGACCCCCGCGCCGACTAATAACTGCTTCAAGCCGTACACTTCCGGCACCGCGCCGGCGGATCTTGCGACCACGACGACTACGGCGGGCGTCACGGTGCCGTACATCGTGCGCGTCGAGCGCGGAACCTTGAATCGCGGCATCTACGACATCGCGGTGCTGTTCGACCCGACCAGCGCAACGCCCTGGACGGCGCTGACGCCCCAGCCCCAATGGAACGGCAAAGTTGTCTACACCTTCGGCGCCTCGACCGGCCAGCCGCGGCTGCAGTTCCGCAGTGAGCAGAACTGGGCCGATGACTCGGCCTTGTCGCGCGGCTTCATGGTCGCGGACAACAGCCTCACCGATTCGCTGTTCAACTCGAACCGGGTCCTGAACGCCGAGACGCTGATGATGATGAAGGAGCACATCGTCGACACCTACGGCGAGATCGGGTACACGCTCGGGAACGGCTGCTCGGGCGGCTCGATCCAGCAGAACACCGCCGCCTCGATCTTCCCCGGCCTGCTCGACGGCATCCAGCCGAGCTGCGATTACCCCGACTCGATCACCACCGGCCTCGAGGTCACCGATTGCGTGCTGCTGGTGAACTTCTACGCCGGGGCGGAGTGGACGTCTTTGATGGCGGGCCTGACGCAGGCTCAGATCAACGCGAAGAAGACCGCGATCAACGGCCATCTCGACCACAGCGGCTGCCATGGGTGGAACAACTCGTTCGGGTTCAACAACAAGTCCGGAAACTACGCCCGCACGCTGGTCATCGACAACACCACCGGCGCCTTGGCCACTCTGGTCGAGTCGCGCAACAACTGCCTGCTCCCGGCCGCACTGGTCTACAACCCGGTGACCAATCCGAACGGCACGCGTTGCGGCGACCCCGACCTGGCCGCCGCCGTCTGGGGCACCACCGACAACGCCAACGCACCCGGCAGCTTGCGCGCGCGACAGACCGGCGACAACGTCGGCATCCAGTATGGCCTGAAGGCCCTGCTCGCGGGCGCGATCACGCCCGAGGAGTTCGTCACGCTGAACGAGAAGATCGGCGGTTTCGATGCCGATTCGAACCGCAGGGCGGCGCGCACCACGGCCGACCTGCCGGCACTCGACATCGCCTACAGGGCCGGGATCGTGTCGAGCGGCCAGAACCTCGGCAAGCTGCCGATCATCGATTCGCGCGGCTTCGACGAGGCTCCCCCGCCAATCGGGCCTTTCGGCATCCACTACATCTGGCGCAGCTTCGCGGAGCGTGCCCGCATTGACGCGGCCAACGACGGCAATCACGGCAATCAGCTGATGTGGCGCTATGGGACGGGGCTCCTGCCCGCCACGGCGGCGCAGGTCGCCGCGGTCACGCTGAAGTCGTTCTTGACCATGGACACGTGGCTGTCGAACCTGAACGTCAGCGCCCCCAAGGAGACGCTCAACTCCGTGCGCAGGCAGGCGGAGGTGATCGCCGCGAAACCAGTGGGCGCGGCCGATTTCTGCTTCTTGACTGGCGACACGACCTTCTCCACTCCGGTCACCGACATGGCGCGGTGCGATGCCGACCCGCGGCTTCAGAAACACTCGTCGCCTCGCCAGGTCGCCGGGGGCCCGCTGGCGGAGAACATCCTCAAGTGCCAGCTGAAGCCGCTCAACTCCGCCGACTATGCGCCGCTGGTCCTCTCGTCCGCGCAATTGGACAGGCTGCACGCCGTTTTCCCGGACGGCGTGTGCGACTGGGACCAGCCCGGCGTCGGCCAGCGGCGCGCGGCTTCTCCGCTGACGTTCGCCGACGGTCCGGGCGGCAAACGGCTTCCCCCGCCGTCGCATCCGCGCTCCGGCCACGGCCGGGGCCACGATGACGATGACAATGGGCGCGACCATCACGATCGGGACGACGACTAACCGCTGATTTCCCTATCGGCGCGCGGGATTTGCTTGCGAGGGCTGAGCGCGCGACGGCGCGTCTCCCGCGGGCTCGGCTCGCACTTTGTCCAGGTGCTGCGCGGCGTCAGCTTCGCTCCAGGAGTACGCGAACCTGAATACCGTCCCGCTGCTGTTCGTCCCGGCCCCGTAACCGGTCTGGCACGAGACCGCCGTCCATGTGGTCTGCACCGGCTCGTCTCCCCCGCAGCGGATCCTGGCGATTCCCTTCTGCCCATCGCAACTGAAGGCGGAGTGCGAGCGTTGCGTCCTGATGATCTCTCCCTCGCATATATAACCGCCGTTTCTGGCCCGTATCGTCCCTTTTTGAATTTGGCCGGGGTCCGCGTAGCCGGTCAGCGTCTGCTTGCGACCATCCTTCTCCACTTCAGCCACGAGCGGCCGAAAAGCGACGCATCCGCCGAGTAGGCTGATTGCGAGGAGGGCGGCCAGAGGCAGCGCGTATCTGGGCATGACGTCCCGGAAAAAAGAAACCGCCAGCCGCCGATCGGCGGCTGGCGGCAATCACATCTGCAGGAGTTCCTCTTGAACCCTAGTACAGAAAGTCGAGCGTCAACGAATAGATCCGGCCACCCGTAACCGGGGGCTGATCAAGTCGCAGGGTCTCGGTGCGCGCGACCTGGAAGTTGAGGAGGACGTTCTCATAGGGCTTGTAGCCGAACCAGACGCCCACATCGGGGTTCGAATCCACCGCGTGGTCAACGCCCAAGCGATCCCTGAACTTATAGTCGTCGGTGCGCCAGTACGGGCCGAAGTACCAGGTGTGCCTCCAGCCGTAACGCAGGATGCCCCCGACGCTGCTGAGCTTCGTCCGCCCGCCGTCGGTGTAGTCTTCGCTGTTGGTGGTGTAGCGAAGTATGGCCTCGAAACTGTGCGGGCCATAGTCCTGCCGCGACCAGCGCACCTCCGCCATGTAGGACTTCGCGTTGTCGATGTCGGCGGCCACATACGGGTTGCCACCCGCGCGGGTCGCCGCTACGCCCGCGATCCGGTCGACATACGAGAAGTCTCGGGTGTTGGTGGGGACGGTCGCTACCGATGTCAACGGCAACACGTCGTGACCGACGCGGAAGGCCGTGTTCAACCAGAGCTCATGGGCGTTGGTGTTCAGGAACGCGTAGCTGTACGCACCCACCCAGTTGTACCTGTCCCACCCTGGGTTCGTGTCACCGGTATTCAGTCCGATATTGAAGGCATGCCGATCGTTGACCCAGCCGGTAAACAGGACGTTGGCGTAGTTTGGATGGGCCCAACCGTTTATGCCGGCGCGGCCGGCGAAGCCGCCGCCTATGTTCACCGGGAACGGGCCGAACCCGGCAATCTCATTCACGCTCTGGTTGGTCAGCGACATCCCGAACGACGTGCTCGGGTTATCGGGGTTGAATACCCATCGGAGGTCGAACTCTTCGAATGACGCCAGCCCGAGGCTCCATTCCTGGTTGGCACTGCCCGTGGGAATGAAGTACATCTCCGTCCACAGGCCCATGTTGTCGCCGATCGGCCCGGCGTAGAAGCCCGCGAGTCGCGTGGTCGGGTTGGTCGTCGCCTCGCTGTAGGACGCTGCACCGGGGGATTTGGTCTTCGAATACACGTCGCTCTGGAAGCGGACCGAAAAGAAATCGTTGAGAAGATTCAGCCTTTCGCCCTGATCGCCCGGCTCCCCCGACTGGAGACTGTCCTTGATGCTCGGAATGCGGTACCCGTATGCACGAAACTTCTTGCCGGTCATCGTGAAGTTCGGCACGGGCCCGCCGTGGAGTGTGTGGCACTGATTGCAACTCATCCCGGTCTGACGGGAAAACGACGGCACGGCACCCGCGTCGAAAGGAACGGCGAGTACCAGTGCAGCCAAAAGCATGAACAGGGCATTAGGGCCGGTGAACACAAAGTTTTTACTCATGATTATCGAACTCCCCCTCGTGAACTGTGCTTGATTGCTGGATACTTTCAGCAGCTCCCCCTATGCCGGGTCACTGCTGCAGGCCGGTCTTTAGATACGCGATAAGGGCGCTTAGCTCGCCTGCCCGGATCCCTTGGAAGCGCGGCATACCGCCGTAGTCCGGGTAGCGCTTCTTCCCGTCCGTGCGGCCCTTGTGTATCGTTTCGCCGATGCTTTGCGCGCTTTCGTTCATGACGAACGCGTTTCCGCGTAGCGGTATCCCGAAAAGGGAAATTCCCTCCCCTTTCTTCCCATGACAGGTGGAGCACTTGACCTGATAGATATAGGCGCCGTCGAACGCGGCGTCACCGGCCTGCGCCGCGGCACCGCCGGCACTCATCAGGCCCAATGCGCCTAGCAACCCAGACAGAATGACACTTCGACTTACACGCATAGCACCTCCTCCTTTTCAATGCGGCACGGCAAATCACTTCTTGCTCTTGATCGGAAGCCCGATGCGACGAGCTTTGAGGGGAACGGAAATTCAAACGGGCATTGCGCGCCGCTTCCTCCTCCTGTAACCCGCCTTTCTTACTTGTTTTTCAAAAAGCCGCTTGTTCGTGATCGTGTCATAGGCCTTACAGAGTCGTCAAGGCAGACGATAGGAGATCTGCATCATGGGTGTGCACAGCCTTTCGGACCAGCGCCCAATCAAATCTGCGAACTTCGAGACCAGGGATTTGTAGTTGGGCCGCGACGCAAAATCGACGACTCTTTACGGAAAAATCAGGCGTAAGCGACCGAGAGTCCAATGGACCAAGCACTTTGACAGGGGGCAATATACAGATTACAGATCGATTGACCTTGGAAGACGACTGCACCTCTAGCTGATAGAAGGAGTTAACCATGTCGGAAAGATCTCCGGGTTCACGCGAAGAAGACGCCTGGTTGAGCGACGCGCAGCTCGAACGCTGCGCTCCGGCGGAGACCGAGCCCTTTCAGGGGCCAGTCCCCACGCGCATGATTTCCAACGGCGAGTACATGCCTTTCCCGCAGACGCAGAAGCAGAAGCAGGTCGAATCTCGGGTGAAGGAGCTCTCCGGCAAGGCCTCGAAAAAGCTCGGGATGACGCGGCGGCAGTTCCTCGAAGGCACGGGCGGCCTGGCTGCCTCCTTCCTCGCGATGAACGAGGTGTACGGCAACGCGTTCTTCAAGGTCGACGAGGTCGAGATGTTCGAGAAGGCGGCGTTCGCGGAGAACGCAACGCCCCGCAACCTGTTCGTCTTCGACGATCAAACCCACATCGTTCGCTCGAGCACGAACACCCCTCAAGGCTTGAGGGCTCTTGCACAGGGACCGGGTTCGGTCTCCACGGCTGCGGGATTCAGCCCCGCTACGACGCCACCGCACGGCAATCCCAACAACGGCCGCGGCGGAAACCCGGCCGGTGTCGATGAGCTCGGCGCAACGTGGACACCTTGGAACCCGACCCAGCTCCATCCCGATTTTCCTCCGAATCCCGGTCCGGCGACCACGGTGGCCGGCGAATTCCATCTCGGCCAGTACATCAACCGGATGTATCTGGAAGCGCAGACGAGCGTCTCCATCATCAGCAACGCGAACATCGCCCTTTTCACGCCGCCCGGCGGAGGTACGCCCGGGCCGGCTACCAACATCCACGACAGCTTGGTGAGCGAAATTCTGACCGGCTGGCAAACCGCGCAATGCAGGGATTACATCAATCAGCTCGCCGGCTCGACGCGCGCCCTTGCGCATGGGCAGCTCTATCCCGGTCCCGGAAATCTCGCCGACCCGCTCTTCGGCGATTACACGCAATGGCAGATCGAGAACATGCAGCCGGACTCGTGGAAGGGCTACAACGTCGCGTTCGCGGCCAGCGCGGCTCCCGGGACCGCGTTTGCGCGCTGGCGCCTCGATGACGAGGCGATCGCCTACCCGACGTACCAAGTCATCGCTAGGAACAAGGATCAGCTCAAGAAGCACCCCGGCTTCTTCAACATCTGCATCCACAAAGGCCTGTCGGCGAACGGCACGCAACCCGGCGGCGCCAACAACCTGCCGAATTTCGGGAACCCCGACGACATCGTGAAGGTGGCCACGGACTGGCCGCAATTCAACTGGATCATGTATCACTCCTGCATCCGGCCGAGCTTCTGGGTGTTGCAAGCCCTGATGGACATCGAGAATCTTCCGGGAGCCATGCAGCCGACGCTGCTCACGGACAGCCATGGGCACAGCGTTCCCAACATCCGGTGGTCGACGCAGTTCGCGCAGATCGCCGGAGGCAGGTACGTGGCCGGGGCAGAACCGACGTCCGCGTCGCCCTCGAGCTTGCACCGGCTCCCCAACGTGTACGCCGAGCTCGGTACGACTATGGCGTCGATGATCGTGACGTTCCCCACGGTGTGGGCGCACTTCATCGGCCAGCTCCTGCACTACATGGGGCCAACCAATATCGTCTTCGGCTCGGACTCGCTCTGGTACGGCGGCCCGCAATGGCAGATCGAGGCGCTGTGGCGCTCGCAGATCCCCGACGATATCGCAGACCGGTGGGGCTATCCGCCGCTGACGGAAGGGGCAAAGCGGCACATTCTCGGCCTCAACTCCGCGCGGCTTTACGGGCTTCCCGCTGCAGCGGTCCGCTACACCGATGGCGGTTTGCCGGGCTATGCCACCGCGCCGGAGCTCCAGCCCGGCGGCAGCATGGATGCCGCGCTCCGCGGGGTCGGTTATCCGGAGCCCGTGACGCCCGCCAGCCTCATGCCCGAGGACCGGTTCGCGAAGTTGAAGAGATGGGCCGATGACCTGGGCCTGGGGCGGAGCAACACCCGCAACGGCTGGATGCGAACGCGAGCGTAGTCTCCGCGACCCGGCGTCGCGGATCGATGGCGGGATCGCTCTAGTCCACTGTCGCGCCGGTCGCGCGGATCAGCGGCGCCCAGCGCGCGATCT
>Ga0209239_1001557_pt1 | contig 13632 bp, 12 predicted proteins | sample GraSoi013_2_20cm_FD_185824 | JGI IMG/M metagenome (GOLD analysis project Ga0209239, IMG submission 185824) | Grasslands soil microbial communities from the Angelo Coastal Reserve, California, USA - Sample 10_02_2013_2_20cm (SPAdes) (version 2) | ecosystem: Environmental > Terrestrial > Soil >...
GGCGGGCTACGAGGTGGTCGTGGTCGCCGACCGGTTCGCGCCCGACATCACCTCGGTCGTGGCCGGCGCCCTGTGGGAATGGCCGCCCGCGGTGTGCGGTCATCACCGCGACGAAGCCTCGTTGGAACGCGCCAAGGCGTGGTGCATGACCTCCTACCGCCGGTTTCAGCAACTCGCGCAGAACCCGCACACCGGAGTACACATCCGGCCGGCCGTGTTTTACTTCCGGCGTCCGGTCGCCGACGACCCGGTCGAGTACCGCAAGATGTTGGAACTGCGCCAGCATGTGCACGGGTTCCGCCACGATCCCGCGCTGGCCACCGAGCACGGCGTCAACCCTGCCGCGGGCGTGGTCGACGCCTACACCTACCTCGCCCCGATGATCGACACCGACAGGTACCTGCGTTGGCTGCTCGCCGAGGTAGTTCGCGCCGGCTGCACGGTGGTACGGGCCCGCATCGACGGCGACCTTGCCGAGCAGGAGCAGCGTGTTCTGGACGCCTTCGCCGCCGATGCCATCGTCAACTGCACCGGACTGGGCTCCGTGGCCCTCACCGGCGAACCCATGTACCCGCTACGCGGTGCCCTGGTCTACGCCCACAACGACGGCCGGTCGATGCCCCGCATCACCAGCGCACACTGCATGTCCTACAACGCGCGCCTCGGCGGGCAGAACATGGTGTTCATCGTCCCCCGCGGCCACGACCTCCTCGTGCTCGGCGGCCTGGTCGAACCCGACGAATGGCACACCGATCTCACCCTCGACAGCCATCCCCCGATCCGCGACATGCTCACCCGTTGCCAAGACTTCCTGCCGGTGCTTCGCCGCTTGACCCTCGTCGCCGACCCGACCGTGCGGGTCGGGCTGCGCCCCGCCCGGGCCAACGGGGTACGCCTCGATCGTCAATCCGGAACCCGCACCGTCCACAACGTCGGCCACGGCGGCTCGGGCGTCACCCTCTCCTGGGGCTGCGCCGACGAAGCCGTCGGCCTCCTGCACCGGATGACACGACTCGCGCCGACCCTTGCCTGATCCTCGGAGGCCACCTCGTCGGCGCCCTCCTGACGACCCGCGAGGCGCTGCCGGCACCGCGGCGTAGTCTCGACGACAGTTCCACCGCGGCCGGCTTCGGTCGCCCCTGGCGCCGACCATTCGCGCCAGAAAGTTTGACGAACTATGCATCACCGTCTGTACATCGCACCGGGCTGCGAGCACAATGGGCGACGCTTCCGCATGGGCGGAGCGTCAGCGGATGCCTCCGCCTCGTAATGAGGATCTAGGAGGGGACGGTCATGACCGGCCCGCAGCCACCTATCACTTCGGACGCGGAGATTCCCGCGCCCGGCAGCATCGGCGTCGCAGAGGCGCCCGGTGTGAGCATCCCGGCGGTTTCCCGGCCGCGCGGCGCGGCGCAGGTGCCCGCGCTCGCCGCGGAACTTCTCGGCACGTTCGTGCTCGTATTCGCGATCACCGCGACCGCGGTCGCCGCCGGCCAGAACCACCCGGTCGCCGGTGCCAGCTTCGACTCTCTCGCCATCGTGCTGGTCAACGGCCTCACCCTGACCGCGCTCGCCGCTGCCCTCGGCCCGTCCTCCGGGGGCCATTTCAACCCGGCCGTCACGGTCGCCCTGGCCGCGATCGGGCGGTTCGCCTGGCGAGGCGTACCCGGGTACGTGCTCGCCCAGCTTGCCGGTGGCGTCCTCGCCGGACTGGCAACGTGGGCGGTGGGCGGCGACGCCGCCCGTACCAGCGCGCACCTGGCCGCGAACGGACCAGCGGCCGGCATCAGCGACCTACGGGCGCTGATCACCGAGGCGCTGATCACGTTCCTGCTCGTCCTCGTCGTGACCGCGGTCGCCACCGATGCCCGGATCCCGGCCTCGGCCGGGCCGCTGGCGGTCGGGTTCGGCCTGGCCGCCGCGGTGTTCGTCGGCGGACCGGTCACCGGCGCCGCGGTCAACCCGGCCCGCGCCCTCGGTCCGATGATCGTGGCGAATTACTACACCGCATGGTGGATCTTCATCGTCGGACCGGTCGCCGGTGGCCTGGCCGCCGCATTCGCCTACCGGTACCTGGTCGCCCAACGCCAAACCTGACACCGATCCCCGCAACCATCACCTCAGCAGCACATCAAGGCGGTGACCTTCCATGGCCGACGAGAAGCTCATCCTGACCAACCGCCAGGGACATCCGGTCCACGACAACCAGAACCAGCGCACCGTTGGCGCGCGCGGGCCGGCGACGTTGGAGAACTACCAGTTCCTCGAGAAGATCAGCCATTTCGACCGGGAGCGCATCCCCGAGCGGGTGGTGCACGCCCGGGGAGTGACGGCGTACGGCTACTTCGAGGCGTACGGACGGTGGGGCGACGAGCCGATCCCACAGTTCACCCGGGCCAAGCTGTTCCAGGAGGAGGGCAAGCGCACCGACGTTGCACTGCGGTTCTCCACGGTGATCGGCGGCCGTGACTCCGCCGAGACCGCCCGAGACCCGCGCGGATTCGCGGTGAAGTTCTACACCGAGGACGGCAACTGGGACCTGGTCGGCAACAACCTCGGGGTGTTCTTCATCCGGGACGCGATCAAGTTCCCCGACATGGTGCACGCGCTCAAGCCCGACCCGGTGACCTTCCGGCAGGAGCCGGGGCGGATCTTCGACTTCATGGCACACACGCCGGAGTCGATGCACATGCTCGTCAACCTGTTCAGTCCGCGCGGCATCCCGGCGGACTACCGGCACATGCAGGGCTTCGGAGTCAACACCTACAAGTGGGTGACCACCGACGGCCACACGGTGCTGGTGAAGTACCACTGGATTCCCAAGCAGGGCGTCAAGAGCCTGACCGAGGCCGACGCCGCGCGGATCCAGGCCCGCGACCTCGGCCACGCCACCCGAGACCTGTACGCCGCGATCGAGCGTGGTGATTGTCCGGAGTGGGAGTTGCTCGTCCAGATGATGAGCGATGACGAGCACGTCGAGCTGGACTTCGATCCGCTCGATGACACGAAGGTGTGGCCGGAGAACGACTTCCCGCCCAAGCCGGTCGGTCGGCTGGTGCTCAACCGGATGCCGGATAACTTCTTCGCCGAGAACGAGCAGATCGCCTTCGGTACCGGTGTGCTCGTCGACGGGCTTGACTTCTCCGACGACAAGATGCTGGTCGGGCGGACTTTCTCCTACTCCGATACCCAGCGCTTCCGGGTCGGCCCGAACTATCTGCAACTACCGGTCAACACCCCGCGCAACGCGCGGATCGCCACCAACCAGCGCGACGGGATGATGGCCTTCTACGTCGACACCGGCGGGGAGAACCCACACGTCAACTACGAGCCCTCCGCGCTGGGCGGCTTGAGCGAGGCCGAGGAGCCCAACCACGACGAGCAGGGCCCGCTCGTCACCGGCCGGCTCACCCGCGCCCGGATCCCCCGTACCAACGACTACCTGCAGGCCGGACAGCGCTACCTGCTCATGCAACAGTGGGAACGCGACGACCTGGTCACCAACCTCGTCACCGCGCTCGCCCAGTGCGAGCGGCACACCCAGGAACGCATGGTCTGGCACTTCCTGCTCGTAGAGGACGAACTCGGGCTCCGCGTCGGGCAGGGCCTCCACATCAGCCCCGACGACGTTCGGCATCTGCAGCCACTACCCCGGCAGACCGTGACCGATGTCGATCGGGAGCGGCTGGCCAACCTGGGCAAGAACGGCCCACGCGACGTCGAGGGACTCACGATGACCCACTGCGTACCCAACGAACGGATCGAGATATCCCAATAGCCGCAAGCGCGGCGTACCCTGGGTCCGTGCTCACCGGCGGCCGGTGTCTTGACTGGCGGTCGCCGCGACGACAGGCGAAGCGGGGCCGGCGATGACGACGTCTGGGGCGCGCGAAGCCGCATCGAGTCCCGTCGGGTCCGGTCGTCGAGGTCGGTCCCGCCCGGTGGTGGGCATGCTCACCGAGGATCTCGTGGAAGTGTTCGCCGAGGAGTGGCTCGGTGCCGTCGACGCCGCCCGTGCCCACGGGTGCGACCTGATCTGTTTCTGCGGCCGTTCGCTGGACGCGCCGGGGTATGCCAAGCAGTCCAACGCGATCTATGACCTGGTGTCTGACGAGGCACTCGACGGCCTGGTGGTGTGGACGAGCATCTTGGGCATCAACGCGGGTCCCGAACGGATGGCGGAGTTCTGCCGCCGCTTCGACCCGCTGCCCGTAGTCAGCGTGGAGCAGCCGCTCGGTCGGGCACCCGTGGTGCTGATGGAGAACCGGCGGGGCATGGACGCCGCGGTGAGCCATCTGATCGAGGTACACGGGCACCGACGGACGCTATCGGGGCTACCGCGACGCGTTAGCGCGCCATGGGCTGGTCTTGCGGCCCGACCTGGTGTCCACGCCACCACCGTCGTGGCTTCCCGAGGCGGCGGCCGCCGAGGTCACCCGCATGTTCATGCAGATGGATCCACCCGACGGCTTCGCCGCCGCCAATGACGACTTCGCGGTGGCCGTACTATCGGCACTGGCCGCGTCCGATGTCCGGGTACCCGAAGACATTCCTGTCGTGGGGTTCGACGACTTCACCAACGTCAGCATCCATGACCTGGGTTTCGACAGCGGAAGCGGCGACGAGACCGCGGCCATCCGCCGTACGGTCAACGTCACCGCCAGCGCCCTGTCGCTGACGACGGTCCGCGCGCCGTTCCACGAGATGGGGTGGCGCTCGGTTGAGCTGGTCCTCGCCCTGCTACGCGGCGAAACCGTGCCGGCTGCCGTGCACGTCGCGACCGAGCTGATCGTCCGGCGCTCATGCGGCTGCCTGCCGACAGCCCCGCGACGCGCCTCGACCACCTCGACCGCACCGGCGCACCCGACGACGCAGCTCCGGCAGGTGTTGACCCAACGGTCGGCCGGGTTGCCGGACGGCTGGCCCGAGCTGCTCTCAAGCGCGTTCGTGAGCGAGATGCGTGGCCAGTCCCGGGGTGCGTTCCTCGGCCTGCTGGACAAGTTCGTGCAGGCCAGCCTGCGATCCGGGGAGAGCGTGGAGAACTGGTGGCGGGTGCTGTTCACGCTGCGGCAGCTCATCAGGCCTCGCATCGACAGTGTCGCAGAGGTCACCCGCGTCGAGGACGTCTGGCTGCGCGCCCAGACGCTCCTGAACGAGACGGCCGAGCGGCATTGGCGTTACCTGCAGGTGCTCACCGAAAAGCGCAACCAGATCGTGCGCGACGTCGGCCAGCAGCTGATCACCGCGTCGGACGTGGCAGCCTTGGCCACGACGCTGGCCGAGGAGTTGCCCAAGGTCGGCATTCCCGGTTGCTACCTCGCGTCGTACGAGCCCGACGTGCCAGCCCGGAACGAAATCACCATCGCGCCGCCGACCGCGCCGGGTACGGAGGCGACGACCGCCCGGTCGCGGCTCCTTGTTGCCTGCGAGAACGGCACGTGTACCGACATCGCGCCTGACTCCGCGGTGTTCGCGTCCGCGCGGCTCGTGCCCGGAGACCTGCTGCGCCGGGCCTCGCCGTACAGCATCGTGGCGGCGCCGCTGTACTTCAAAGACCAACAGCTCGGGTACGTGCTCTTCGAGCTCGGCCCGAGGATCGGCTGGATCTACGTAGCGTTGCGGGAGCAGCTGAGCAGCGCCCTGCACCGCGCGTTCCTGGTCGAGCGCGAGCGGGTGGCGGTGGCTGCCGTCGCGGAGGCGCACCGGCGCGAAGAACGTCACCGGCTGGCCGGCGAACTGCACGACTCCGTTTCGCAGGCCCTGTTTTCGATGACCCTGCACACGCGAGCGCTACAGCTCGCGGTGCAGCAGCAGGGCTGGGACCCGCCGGACCGGGTCGTGCGTGGACTAGCTGAGCTGCGAGAACTGACGCAGGGCGCGTTGACCGAGATGCGGGCGTTGATCTTCCAGCTGCGGCCCGCTGCGCTCCACGAGGAGGGGCTGGTCGCGGCCGTCGGCCGGCACGCGGCCGCAGTCGCGGCCCGGGAGGGGTTCGAGGTGTGCGTACACGCTCCCGAGAACCGGCCGCCACTCGATGAGCGCGTGGAAGAGGAGCTCTTCCGCATCATTCAGGAAGCGCTGCACAACGCCGTCAAGCACGCCCAACCCAGCCGGGTCGACATCCGGCTGGATGAACCCGACGACGCGGCAGGAACGCTGGTCGTCGAGGTCGCCGACGACGGCGTCGGCTTCGACCCCGACATCACGCGCCCGGGTCACCTGGGTCTGGAGAGCATGCGCGAGCGAACGCAGCGCGTCGGTGGTCGGTTCACCGTGGACAGCTCCCCTGCGGGGTCGACCACGGTTCGGGTCGTCCTGCCGGACATTCTGCGGCGGCCGACAACCGGCGCGCCGACGACCGGAACGACACCGACGTAAGGGGCGGCGGCGATGGGCCAGTTGGGCGGCTCGCGACGGATCCGGGTCTTCCTCGTCGATGACCACACGGTGGTACGGCGCGGCATGCGCGCGTTCTTCGACGTGCTCGAGGACATCGAGGTCCTGGGCGAGGCCGCTGACGGACGGGCCGCGCTCGACGAACTCGCGGTGCTGGCGGCACGCCAGAATCTGCCCGACGTCGTACTCATGGACCTGCTCATGCCCCGCCTCGACGGTGTAGCCGCCACAAAGGCCATCAAGCAGCGGTACCCGAGCGTCGAAGTGGTGGCGCTGACCAGTTTCAGCGAGGCCGAGCGCGTCCACATGGCGCTGGAGGCCGGCGCTGCCGGTTACCTGCTCAAAGACGCCGAGGCCGACGAGGTCGCCGCCGCGGTCCGCGCGGCACACCGCGGCGAGGTCCACCTCGACCCCGTGGTGGCCCGCAAGCTGACCCGGTCGCTGGTCGCGCCCCAGCGCACCGCGACCGCGCTCACCCCGCGGGAGCGCCAGATCCTCGTACTCGTCGCGCAGGGCAAGTCGAACCGGGACATCGCCAACGCCCTCGTGATCAGCGAACGTACCGCGCGTACGCACGTCAGCAACGTGCTGACCAAGCTCGGCCTGGCCTCCCGTACCCAGGCTGCCCTGTGGGCCGTCCGGGAGGGACTGGTCCCCGGCGCCTGACAGCGGCATCGCGACGGCACGCACCATGAACCCGAGCGCTGTGCAGGCAGGCCGGGCGGGTATGCGACAAGCGTCGCGGTCGAACCGGGTCGAAGGACGGTCGATGACGGCGTCGACGCGGTGCTTGACTCGGAAGGACAATCCGACAGGCCCGAGGAGCGCCGGTGATCCGTGACGACCGCGACCAGCCAGTCCGGGTCCTGATCGCCGAGGACGACCCTCGGGTCCGGACCGCGCTGCGCAGCTTCCTCGGCGCCTCTGACGGTTTCGAGGTCGTCGCGGAAGCCGCCAGCGCCGCCACGGCATTGGCGCAGGCGCGCGAGCACGAGCCTGCTGTCGCACTCGTCGACGTGCTCCTGCCCGACGCGCGTGACGGACTCGGACTATTGCACGCCCTCACCGGCGAACTCGGGATCCCGGCCGTCGCGATCAGCATTCACAGCTGGGTCCGCAGCAGCGCTCTGGGTGCTGGCGCATACCTGTTTCTCGACAAGGACAGCGCGCCCGAACTCCTCGTCGCGGCACTGCGTGCCGCCGCGTCGACGCGGCGACGCGGCGACGGCCGGTAGCGCGCGACCGGTACGAGCCGGGCCGGTTTCCCGCCCGCGACACATGTCGTATCCGGTGGGCGACGGTCGCCCCGGTTCGCGTTGCCCGAGATGCTCGCACAGGTTCGGTCGGCCGCCCAATGCCCTGCGCCGTGGTCGAGCGCATCGTCATTGGTGTCGGGGAATCGATCCGATGACATGCGGAGGGTTTGCCATGAACGGTCAGTCGAACCGCCAACCCAAGGTCGCCGGTCGGCGCATCCAGGTGAGGCGGCGGCCGGGATGCCACGAACCGGTGCCGGACACCACGGTGACCGACTCCTGGCCGCCGCGGCTGAACCTCGCCCTGTAGACCGGACGGCCGACGACGACCCGCGCCTTGAGGAGGCGGAGATGTGCATCCACGTGCCAAGCTGTCCACCGGCGACCTCCCGGGCCCACAGCGCGGCCCAGGCGGTCGCCGCCCACCCGGAGCAAGGGTGGAGTCTGCTGTGCAACGGCGTCGTGTTGTTCGACGACTACGGGGAGCTTCTTCCGGACGGCCGCGCGCTGCCGCCCCCTCTCCTCGAGACCGTCATGTGCGGTAACGGTGCTTCGCGATGACGCCGACCAAGTCGACCCCGGCGCCCGCACTGCGCTGCCTGGTCGTGGACGACCAACCCTCGACGCTTGACCATCTGGCGCGGATGCTGCGGGCCGAACCCTCCGTGGCTACGGTCAGCACCGCGGCTGATTCCGCCGACGCCCTGCGGGTGCTTGGGGATCTCGAGGTCGATGTCGCCTTCCTCGAGGTGCGGATGCCGGGACTGGACGGGATGGAACTGGCCTGGGTGCTCAACCGGTTCCGCGCCGCCCCCGCGGTCGTGTTCGTCACGCGGTATCCGGGGCGGGCGGCCGACGCCTTCGACCTCGGTGCCGTCGACTTCCTGAGCAAGCCTCCACGACCGGACCGGCTGGCCGAATCCCTGCGGCGTGGCTATGAGGAACGCCTCGCCGTGACCTTCCAACGTCGTGATTTCAGCGCGGAGGAGACACGCGGACTCGAGGCAGCCGCGATCGAGGAGAACTCGGGCGCGTCCCGCCATGCCGCAAGGGTCGCACATCCCGCAACCTCGACCGCACGCCCCGGCGCTGCCCGACCGGCGTCCACGACGCCGGGTACCGGATCGGCGGCGTCGGCTGGGGCGTATGCCGACGACCAGGCGATCCCGATCGAGCTGGGTGGTACCACCAGGCTGGTACGGCGCTCGACGGTGCGCTGGGTCCAGGCGCGCGGCGACTACGCCCGGCTGCACACCGCTGAGGGTTCCTACCTGATCCGAGCCCGGATGGCCGCGTTGGCCGACTCCTGGCGGACCGCCGGCCTGGTACGCATCCACCGGTCATACCTTGTCCAGCTTCGGTCCGTCGCGGAGGTACGGGTAACGGACTCCGGACGCCTGACGGTCGTCGTCGACGGCCACCAGCTGCCGGTATCCCGACGCATGGAGCCGAAGGTACACAGCCAGTTGCGCTACGCCGCGCGCACAGGTGGCGCCCAGGCACGACCAACCGCGACCAGATAGAAGACGCCGTCGATGCCGGTACGCACCGAGCAGGGGATTCGGTATCGGTGGCGATGTCGCCCGCGGCGCCGCGATCGACTCCGCCGGCCGCGTCGTGGCCGGTGGCGCCACCATGCCCCACACCAGCGGCGACTTCGCTATCGCCCGCTTCCAGCCCTGACCCCGAGCCCCGGGCCCGGCTGGGCGGGCCCCTCACTGAAATTGATCAAGACACGGGCGCGGCCCGCCCAGCTGGGCTGAACCGTCGGCCTCACGTGATCCCGCGAGAATCCGCCGTCCAAAAAGTCCGCCATCCACGGCCAGACGCCCCGAGGAAGAGGTACCCGCTCATGCTTCGACGCAGCCGTATCCACTGTCTCGTCAGCGGCACCGTCGCTGTCACCATCGCCGGGCTGCTCGCCACAGCCACCCCGGCGCACGCCGCATCCGGCGTCCTCGACACCACGTTCGGCGTCGGGGGGCAAGTCACCACCGACTTCGGGGTCAACCCATCCGAGCCCGAGATGGGCAACGACATGGTCGTACAGCCCGACGGAAAGATCGTGTTAGCCGGTCGGGCCGGAACGGACCAGTTTCCGGTCGGCGGGGACGGCACCTTCGGGGTGGCCCGGTACCTGCCCAACGGCAGTCTCGACCCGAGCTTCGGCACCGGTGGGCTGGTCAAAACCAACTTCGTGGCGCCGCCGCAAAGAGCCATCCCCCGCGCCGTCGCCCTGCAGGTCGACGGCAAGATCGTCGTCGGCGGCACGGCCGGGACGATCGACACGAACGCCAAGCTCGCCATAGCCCGCTACAACCCCGACGGCAGCCTGGACCCCACCTTCGGCACCGGCGGGAAGATTCTCATGAACGTCACCAACGAACTCGGCGACGGCATCCGCGCTCTGGCCCTACAACCTGACGGCAAGATCCTCGGCGTCGGCGCCGCCGGTGGCGGGAACCTGCTCATCCGGTTCAACCCCGACGGCAGCCTGGACCCCACCTTCGGCAACGGTGGCCACGCCGAGCCCGTGATAGGCAACAGCGGCCACCTGTTCGCCATGAAGCTGCTGCCAAGCGGCAAGTTCCTCGCCACCGGCACCGGCTTCAACCCTGCCACCCAAGGCGACTTCCTGCTCGCCCGGTTCAACCCCGACGGCTCCCTGGACACCACCTTCGCCAGCGCCGGACTGGTCACCACGGACCTGAGCGGGCTCAACGACCTCGTCTTCGCCATCGCGGTCACCAGCACCGGACAGATCCTCCTGGCCGGCGAGGCCAACGCCGACGACGCGCTCGGAGTCAGCGGCGACACTCACGTCGCGCTGGCCCGCTACAGCGCCGACGGCACCCTCGACACCACCTTCGGTAGCGGTGGCAAGGTCGACCACAACCTCACCACCAACCAAGACGAGGGCCGCAGCGTAGTACTGCAGTCCGACGGCAAGATCGTGGTCGCCGGTCCCAGAGACGGGAGCAATGTCCACGCAGACCCGAGCGCCGGCAGCGCCGCCGTGATCCGCTACAACGCCAACGGCACCCTCGACACCACCTTCGGAACCGGCGGCGCGGCCACCACCACCTTCGGCGGCGCCGCAGCCGGCGCCCGCAGCATGGCGCTCGACTCCAACGGTCGCATCGTCGTGGCCGGAGGAGCCGGCATGCCCAACACCGGCGTTGACTTCGCCCTCGCCCGTTTCCTACCCTGACCAGCCGCCCCGCCTGGCCCGGCCGACCGCACCCGCCCGGGCCAGGCGGGGCGCACCGCGGCAAGGCATGCCCACGACTCCCTGACGCCGTACGTCAACACCACACGGCCCAACACCATCCGCGCCCGCCAAGCAACGGCATCGGCCATGCCCGACGACCGGTCGCACGCCCCACCGGAGTGCCCGACGACAGACATCGACGCGGCGCCGCGGTTCCCATTCGGCGGCGACCTGTGTGCGCCGACAGCGCGCCGGGAGCTGCCCGGCTGCGGCAGATCGCGCCGGTGATCCGGGTCCAGCTGCCCAACGGGCAGCCAGCCTGGCTGGCTGGCGCTGCGCTACGCCGAGGTGAAGCTGGTCTTCAACGTTCCCGGTTCAGCCGCGGGGCAGCGACCCGGCCCGGCGCACCATCGGTGAGCCAGCCGCCCCGGTCGCCAGGATGATGATCGGGCTCGACCCCGCAGCACACCCGGGTCCCGCGCCCGGTGTCCATAGCGTTCTCCGCCCGGACCCTCGACCACAAGCGCCCCACGCATCCAGGAGATCGTCGACGGGCTGCTGGACGAGCTGCGCGAGCACGGCGCCCCGACGCCCTGATCGCCGAGACCCTGCAGGCGGTCGCGACGCGCCTGCCCCAGGCCGGCGCAAACTCGCACTGTTCCACCACGAACGGGCCGACGTGGGACCAACCCCCACCCTCGACAACGGCCCGGCTCTGAGCCGCACGGCAACGTCACGGCGTTGGCCATCAATCACCGGGGAAAGCGGCACAGTTCAGATGGGCCGTCGACACGTCCAACGGACTCTCCTGCCACATCCGCCGGACGACCGTCACAGCAGACTCCATACCTGTCGGTGGTACGGCTCATCACTGGTACCCGCGGAAGACCTCCAGCCAAACGCGATCTGCCCCCACGAACCTCCCCGCGCGCTCCCCCAGACCTATCCAACATCGGCTCAGGTCAGCGCGTGATCCACCCCGCAGGACCCGAGCAGATCCAGCATTCCGCGATGCGCTACGAGCGTGCCTTGCCCCGGCAGGACTCAGCGGCGTCGGCAGCAACAACCCCACCAGCAGGCGGCTACCACGTGCGCGCTGCGAGGCCGGCCCGAGCAACCTGTTCCACGACACCAGTGTCAGCGGACCGCGGCCACCAGAACGGTGGCGTTCGACGCCGTCAGATCCACGATCGACGGCAACGGCCGGTGATAGCTCCGCCCGAGAGCGGGTACCCGGAACACAGTCGCCCGCCAGCCGTGCTCCGCCAGCCAATCCACCGGACTGTCCATTGTGGAGACGAGGTCCCGCCGACCTTCCGGATCGTCTCCAAGGTCTCCCTCATGGCCGGCCGATCCGCGGCGCTACCGTCGAGATGGTCGAACACGAACCGGCTGCCGGGCGCGGACCGCGCGGTCACCGCGGCGAGTAGCCGGTCGTACTCCACCCGGTCCAGATAGTGCAGCAACCCCTCGGCCAACCACACAGTCCCGGCCGCCGCATCGAACCCGACCGCACCCAATGTCCCCACCCAGTCCCCACCCAGATCCACGCCGACCACGACCCGAGCACAGCGAACGCTCGCACCCCGCGACGCCAGTACCGGCTCCTTGAACGCGAACGTCTCCGGCAGGTCCAGTTCGAACAGCCGTACCCCAGCCGGCCAGTCCAACCGGAAGGCGCGGGGCGGCGCGCTTGCCTACCTGGCGCGTGGGATGCCCACCGCGGGCGGGTCTTCGGCCGCTGTGAGCCGTCTACCGGCATCGCCCCGTTCGCCGCTTTGGTCGAGCAGGTCATGAGCATCGAGCCGTACGCCAGCGCCGATCGGGTGTTCTGGGTGGTGGACAACGGATCGTCCCACCGCGGGCCAGGCATCGATTGACCGCATAACCGAGACATGGCCTACCGCGCGACTGGTCCACACCCCGGTGCACGCCTCCTGGTTGAACCAATGCGAGGTCTACTTCTCGGTCGTGCAACGCAAAGTCGTGACACCCAACGACTTCCACGACCTGACCGACGTCGAGAACAGGCTGATGGCCTTCCAAGACCTCTACAACGCCGCCGCCAGACCCTTCGATTGGAGGTACACCAAGAAAGACCTCAACGCCCTACTCTCCCGCATCGCCGCCCACGAACTGGACGCGCCGACGGTGATCGCCGCGTGAGCCCCGACGAATTAACGCCGAGGACCACTTAGTCTTGGTGCCGGGTGACTTAATCAAGTCCCGTACGGGCTCGTTGTTGCGAATGTCGCCAGCAGCAAGCTGGAGACGGCGCAGCACCCGGTCGGTGCGCAGGGGCGAGCTGAGCAGCCACAGGACGGCCGAGGCGTTTTCGATCATGGCGCGCATGAGGGTGAACTGGCCGGCGAGGTGCAGGTGCACGGTCAATGTCTCACGCTGGCCACAGCCGACGGTCGCGGCGCGCAGCGTGCTGAGGTGATCGACGGCGACCGTGAGGTGGGTCCAGGCCGAACCGCTCACCGGGAACTTGCCTGCGGCCTTGTCATCGCCCGCGAGGGGGGTTCCGGCGAGCGGCGACGCCTCGGCCTCTTCGGTGATGCGGGTGACCCACTGGTCAGTGTCGGCAAGCAGCGCCACAAGCTGGCGCATCCCTTGTTGTTCACGGTCATTCACGAGCGTCGAGGGTAGCCCGACCGAGCCTACGTCTCACCGGGTTTCGACCCGCACCACCCGGCGAGGAGCCGGACGATGTGACCCCATCTGCCAGCGCTATGCGGCCAGCGGGCGTCCTTTTGAACACCTCAC
>Ga0209239_1001559_pt1 | contig 13629 bp, 13 predicted proteins | sample GraSoi013_2_20cm_FD_185824 | JGI IMG/M metagenome (GOLD analysis project Ga0209239, IMG submission 185824) | Grasslands soil microbial communities from the Angelo Coastal Reserve, California, USA - Sample 10_02_2013_2_20cm (SPAdes) (version 2) | ecosystem: Environmental > Terrestrial > Soil >...
CGGCCCGGTCGACGCGGCCGCCGGGGCCCGGCGGCGTGACGAGTACGATCTCGCGGACGCCGGCGACGCGCGCCGGCACCGCGGTCATCAGCACCGTGGACGGGTATGCGGCGCGGCCGCCCGGCGCGTAGATCCCAACCCGGTCGAGCGGGCGGATCTCCTGGCCGAGGACGGAGCCGTGCTCATCGGTGAGGCGCCACGACTTCGGCGTCCCCGCCGCGTGAAAGCGCTCGATCCGCTCTGCCGCGTACGCGAGCGCCGCGCGGACGTCGGGCGCGAGCTGCCGCTCCGCCGTTTCGAACTCGTCCGGAGTGATCACGAGCTCGGTCGCGGTCGCCGCCGTGAAGCCGTCAAAGCGCGCGGTCAGCTCGAGGAGCGCCGCGTCGCCGCGCGTGCGCACGTCGGCCAAGATCCCGTCGACGGCGCGGTGAATCTCCGGCCGCACGGCCGCCGGCGGACGCGCGAGTGCCACGACGACGCGATCGAGGCCCAACGTCCGCGCGTCGAGCACGCGGATCATGGGAGCAGAGTCCGCGTGCTCGGTTCCGACCGGGCGCGGCCTGAGAAAGGAGCCCGTGGCGTCATTTGGAGCGGCGTCCGCGTGCTCGGTTCCGACCGGGCGCGGCCTGAGAAAGGAGCCCGTGGCGTCATTGGAGCGGCGTCCCCGGAGCCGCCTCCACCCCTCGCCGGCCTGAGACGGGCGCTGGGTGGCGCCGTGCGCGCCGCATCTCCTCGATCACGCCGGACACTCGCACGTGTTCGGTTTTCATCGACGCGCGGTTCACGATGACACGAGCCGTCGAGCGCGTGATCTCCGCGACCTCGACGAGCCCGTTCACGCGCAGCGTCTCTCCCGACTGGACCAGATCCACGATGCGCTCGGCCAGGCCGACAAGCGGCGCCAGCTCGATGGAGCCGTCGAGCCGCACGATCTCGACCTGAATGCCGCGGTTCGAGAAGTAGGCCTCGGTGAGCCGCGGGTACTTGGTGGCCACCCGCACCCACGACCACTTGGACGGGTCGTCGCGCTCCCAGAGCTCCCGCGGTTCGGCGACGACGAGACGGCAGAAGCCGAACCCAAGATCGAGTGGCTCGTAGACGTCCGGCTCCTGCTCGAGAAGGATATCCTTGCCGACGATCCCGAGGTCCGCGGCGCCATAGAGGACATACGCCGGGACGTCGGCGGGTTTGAGGAACAGCACGCGCAAGTCACGCTTCGGGTCGGTGAAGATCAGTCTGCGCGAGTCCTCGTCGATCCCCTCCACACCGAGGTCGCGCAGGAGTACAAGGGCAGGCTCCAGCAGCCGGCCCTTGGGGAGCGCGAGCGTCAGCACCTCTTTCATGCGCGTCGCTCGATCCGTCCACCGAGCGCCCCGAGCTTGGCCTCGAGTCGCTCGTAGCCGCGATCGAGGTGGTAGACGCGCGAGACGACGGTCGTCCCGCGCGCGGCCAGCCCTGCAAGCACGAGCGCCGCCGACGCGCGGAGGTCGGACGCCATGACCGGCGCCCCCTGATAGAACGGCACGCCGCGAACGATGGCGATCGCACCGTCGGTCTCGATGCGAGCGCCCATCCGGGCCAGCTCGGCGACGTGCATGAACCGGTTCTCGAAGATCGTCTCGGTGACGCGCGACTGGCCGTCGGCGAGTCCGAGCAGGGTCATAACCTGCGCCTGCATGTCCGTCGGGAAGCCTGGGAACGGGCTCGTCGTCACGTCGGCCGGGCGCGGCCGCTCGGGCCCCCGCGCGCGGACCCACGTCGGCCCCACGTCGAGCGCCACGCCGATCTCATCGAGCTTCGCGAGCACCGACGAGACGTGATCGGGCACGAGATCCGTCACCGTGACATCGCCTCGCGTGATCGCGCCTGCGACGAGCAGCGTGCCCGCCTCGATCCGGTCGGCGACGACCCGGTGCGCAGCGCCGGCAAGCTCGGGGACGCCCTCGATCTCGATGCGCGCGGTGCCCGCGCCGTGGACCCGCGCCCCCATGGCCGTGAGCAGCGTCGCCAGGTCGACGACCTCGGGCTCGCACGCCGCGTTTTCGATGACGGTGGTCCCCCCGGCCAGCGTCGCGGCCATCATGAGGTTCTCGGTCCCGGTCACCGTCACCAGGTCGGCCGTGATCCGCGCGGCCTTGAGCCGGCTCGCCTGCGCGACCACATAGCCGTTCTCGATCGCGAGGTCGGCACCGAGCTTCTGGAGCCCCTTGAGATGCTGGTCGATCGGGCGCACGCCGATGGCGCAGCCACCAGGCAGTGCGACGCGCGCCGAGCCGTGGCGGGCGACCAAGGGCCCGAGAACGAGGACCGAGGCGCGCATGGTCGACACGAGTTCGTAGGGCGCGAGGTCGCCGGTAACACTCGCGACCTGCACGCTGAGCCCACCCGCGATGCGGGAGACCTTCGCACCGAGGGTCTCGAGGAGCCTCGACATGGTGCGCACGTCGGCGAGGTCAGGCGCGTTCGCGAGCGTGACCGGTTCCGACGTCAGGAGCGCAGCGGCCATCGCCGGCAGGGCGGCGTTCTTCGCCGCGCTCACCTTCACCGTACCCCGGAGCGGGACGCCGCCCGCGATCTCGAGCCGTGCCGGCATCACGCCCTCCCCGCGACGAATCGGTCGATCCCGGCGAGGTCGGCGCGGACTGCCACGCTCGTGAACCCCGCCGCGCGGAGGATCTCGGCGACAACGGCGGCTTGGTCGCCGCCCGCGGTCTCGAGAACCAGCGCCGCTGACGGGCGGAGCGCCTCACGCGAAGCCCCGACGACGCGCCGGATCAACGTGAGCCCATCGGAGCCGCCGTCCAACGCGACTCGTGGCTCGTGACTCCTAACCTCGGGCTCGAGCCCCCCGACGAGGGCGCTCGGCAGGTATGGCGGATTGCTCACGATCAGGTCGGCCCGAACCCTTCCCAGCGAGTCGGCGAGGTCGCCAGCGACGACGCGGACGCGCCCCGCGAGACCCAGTTGCCGGGCGTTTTCTCGTGCGACGACCGCCGCAGTCAGCGACACGTCGATCGCGATGACGTCGACGTCACTTCGCTCTGCGGCAAGGGAGCACGCGATCGCGCCCGAGCCCGTGCCCAGATCGAGAGCGCGCAGCCGGACGCCACCTTTCTGAGCAGGCAGGAGCTCGAGCGTCCACTCGACCAGCGTCTCGGTCTCGGGCCGGGGAACGAGCACGTCCGCCGTCACCCTGACCCGCAGCCCGCGGAACGCCTCCCAACCCAGGATCTGTTGGAGGGGCTCGCGCCGAGCGCGCCGCCGGATAGCCATTTCGTAGCGCTCGGCGACCGGCGCGGGAAGGACGCGATCGAGGTCGAGCTGGGCTTCGAAGCGGCCGGCGCCGAGCACGGCGGCGAGCAGCCACTCGGCGTCCACCCGTGCGGTCGGGATCCCCGCCGCGGAGAGGAGACCGACCGCGGCGGCGAGCTCAGCGCGACGCGTGGGCGTCTCCCGGGCGGCGAGCATCAGCTCGCCACCCGCGTCAGCCGCTCGGCGTCTTCCGCCGCGGTCAGCGCGTCGATCAGCTCGTCGAGGTCGCCTTCGAGGACCGCCGGGAGGCGGTGCAGCGTCAGGCCGATCCGGTGGTCGGTGACGCGCGCCTGGGGGAAGTTGTACGTACGGATCCGTTCGCTCCGCTCGCCTGTGCCCACCTGACTTCGCCGATCGGCGGCGATCGCGGCCTGCTGCTCCTGCTGCGCGCGCTCGAGGAGCCGTGCCTTAAGGACGCGCAGCGCCTTCGCTCGATTCTTGATCTGCGAGCGCTCGTCCTGGCACGTGACGACGAGCCCCGTCGGCAGGTGCGTGATGCGCACTGCCGAGTCGGTCGTGTTGACACCCTGCCCGCCCGGCCCCGAGGAGCGATACACGTCGACCTTCAGATCTTTCTCGTCGATCCTGACCTCGACGTCCTCAGCCTCGGGGAGCACGGCGACGGTGACGGTCGAGGTGTGGATCCGCCCGCTCCCCTCGGTGACCGGCACGCGCTGCACGCGGTGGACGCCGCGCTCGAACTTGAGCCGGCTCCACGCCCCGCGCCCTTGAATGAAGAGGATCACGTCCTTGAAGCCGCCCGTGCCGGTCGCGCTCGCGTCCATCACCTCGATCTTCCACCGCTGGCGCTCCGCGTACTTCGTATACATGCGCGCCAGCTCCGCGGCGAACAGCGCGGCCTCCTCGCCGCCCGCACCGGCGCGGATCTCGACGAAAACGTTCTTCGCGTCGTTGGGATCCCGTGGCAGAAGGAGGCGCTTCAGCTCGTCCTCGAGTGCCGCCTGGCGGGCGGTGAGGTCGTTCACCTCGGCCTGGGCGAGCTCCATGAGCTCGCGGTCGCCGCCCTCCGAGATGAGGTGGTGAGCCTCCCCGAGCCGCTTCAACACTTCGCGGTACTCGGTGAACCGCTCGACGATCTCGACCGTCTCGGCGTGCTCCCTGCGGAGGCGCGCGTACTCGGCCGGCTGCGCGAGGACGGCGGGATCGGACAGCGCGCGAGCGACCTCGTTCGACCGCTCTTCGATCTGACGGAGCTTGTCAAACAGCATCGGGGCTCAGCGCCTCCCGCAAACGGAAACCCGGCTGGAGCCCACCCCAGCCGGTCGCGGAGCGTTCGTTACGACGACGCGCTCTGCCGCCTGTACTTCCGCTGGAAGCGTTCGACGCGCCCGGCCGTATCCACGAGTTTCTGCTTGCCGGTGTAGAAGGGGTGGCACTTCGAGCAGATCTCCACCCGGATGTCGGGCCTGGTCGAGCGGGTGCGGACGACCTCACCGCACGCGCACGTGATCGTCGTCTCCACGTACTCCGGATGAATGCCCACCTTCACGATCGCCACCTCCTACGAGACCACCACGATACCAGTCCAGGACAAAAAAGGCAAAGAGCGCGGGAACTTGGCTGCTTTGAGCGCGGGCTTCCCGAGCACCTTCCCGAGGAGAAGGTCGGGGCCGTGGAGGTCCGCTCCCCTCCGAAGGGGGGTTACCCCAGGCTGTGCATGGAGGCCAGGAACTCTTTGTTCGTCTTGGTGAGCTTGAGTTTGTCGAGCAGCAGCTCCATGGCTTCCACGGGGTTCAGCTGGGAGAGCGCCTTGCGGAGGAGCCAGACCTTCTGCAGCTCGTCCTTCTCGAGCAGGAGCTCTTCCTTCCGGGTGCCGGACTGTTCGATGTTGATGGTCGGGAAGATGCGCTTGTCCATCAGCCGGCGGTCCAGGTGGACCTCCATGTTACCCGTGCCCTTGAATTCCTCGAAGATCACATCGTCCATCCGACTGCCCGTGTCCACGATGGCGGTGGCCATGATGGTCAGCGATCCGCCCTCCTCGATGTTGCGGGCCGTGGCGAAGAACCGTCGGGGGCGCTGCAGCGCGTTCGCGTCGAGCCCGCCTGACAGGACCTTGCCGGACGACGGGATGACGGCGTTGTGGGCCCGGGCGAAACGAGTGAGAGAGTCGAGCAGGATCACGACGTCGCGCTTGTGCTCGACGAGGCGCTTGGCCTTCTCGATGACCATGTCGGCCACCTGGATATGCCGCTGTGGCGGCTCGTCGAACGTGGAGGAGATGACCTCGCCCTTCACCGATCGCTGCATGTCGGTGACTTCCTCTGGCCGCTCGTCGATCAGCAGCACGATCAAGTACACCTCAGGGTGATTGGTCGCGATGGCGTGAGCGATTGACTGCAGCATCATCGTCTTGCCGGTGCGGGGTGCGGCCACGATCATCCCGCGCTGCCCCTTGCCGATCGGGCACAGGAGGTCCATCACCCGGGTCGTGAGATTCTCGGGATCGTACTCGAGGCGTAGCCGCTCCATCGGGTAGAGCGGCGTGAGGTTGTCGAAGAAAATCTTCTCGCGCGCCTGGTCCGGCGTCTCGAAGTTGATCGCCTCGACCTTCAGGAGCGCGAAGTATCGCTCCGTATCCTTCGGCGGCCGCACCTGGCCCGAGATGGTATCGCCGGTGCGGAGGTCGAAGCGCCGGATCTGCGACGGTGAAACGTAGATGTCGTCGGGACCCGGCAGGTAGTTGTAGTCCGGCGCCCGGAGGAAGCCGAAGCCGTCGGGCAGGACTTCGAGGACGCCTTCGGCGTAGATCAGCCCGTCCTTCTCCGCCTGCGACTGGAGGATCTTGAAGATCAGCTCCTGCTTGCGCAGGCCGCCGATGTTCTGCACGTTCAGGTCGCGGGCGATCTGGTTCAACTCTGCGATCGTCTTTTCCTTCAGCTCGGAGAGGTTCAGGCCGGGGGTGTCGGGGTTCTGCGTCGGGTTTCCTTGACCTCGTTCTCGGCGGGCGCTCATTCGCGGGCTCCGGACGCGGCTTCTAGAGGCCGCGTGCTAGTGAGTTGGTTACGCGACGGCAGCAGATTTCCTGCGGGGTTGGGACGATAACGCCAAGCGTTATCGTCCCATCCTGGCCCCCGGTTGTCAACGGATTTTCACAGGCGGACTTCGATGACGGCCCGCTGCTTGATTTCGTTGAGCCAGGCGTCGAGGCGCGCCTCGAACTTCTCACGGAAGAGGATCTCCCGGATCTGCGCCTTGGCCCGGGTCAACCCCTCCCCCTCGAGGCTCTCCTTGAGCTCGAGGCGGAAGAGGTGGTAACCCAGTGACGACCGGTATGGCCTGGAAATCTCGCCCTGCTGTAAGCTCAGGATCTGCGCTTCGATGTCCTGTGCCAGTTCGCCCCGCTTGAGCGTCCCGAGGTCGCCGCCGTCCTTCGCGCTGGCGTCGCGCGAGTGTTGGCGAGCGAGCTCGGCGAAGTCGGCTCCCTGGAGCAACTGGGTGCGAAGCAGCTCGGCCTTGATGCGTGCCGTTTCCCAGGCCACGTCGGAGGCGCCCTCCTGCGGCGCGATCAGGATGTGCCGCGCGTGGTAGGCGAGACCGGTCTCGAGCTTCTGGCGGTTGGCCTCGAGGTACTTGGTGATCTCGGTCTCGGTGACCGAGATTCGGAGTCGCACCTTCCGGTTGATCACGCGCGCAACGCGCAGGTCGTCGCGGACTCGCTTCTTGATCGCCTCCATCGTGAGGCCTTGCTCTTTCAGGACCTTCTCGAACGCCCCGCGACTCGACACGTCCAGCTTCTTGATCCGCTCCGTCAGTTCCTCCTCGACCTCTGCGTCATCCACCGCGATCCTCTCGCGCTCGGCCTCCTGGACCTGAAGCCGGTTCTCGATCATCTTCGTGAGGAACTGCTTGATGAACTCGTCCGAGACCGGTGTCTCCTGGCGCGTCTGGTACCGGTAATGGTGGATGGCCTCCTGGAGCTCACCCAGGGTGATCGCGTCGTTGTTCACGACGGCGACGACGCGGTCGGTCACGTCCTCGTCCTTGGGGTTCGCCGCGACCCTCGGCTCCAGCGGCTGCTCAGCCTTCGGCGGCCCCGGCGTGGCGGTAGCGGGCGGCGGCTTGGGTTCGTCGTTCGTTCTGCCGGGCGACGACGCCGCGCAGCCGCCCAGCGCGAGCGCGAGCAGACCGGCGGCCGCGAGCCGGCAGATCATGCGCCGCCGAGCTCCTCGAGGAGGCGCAGCAGAGAGTCACGGACCCGGGTCCACTCCCCCCGCGCCGTGACCGCCTCGATCGTGAACTCGCGCTTCATCGTGAGTCGTCCCCGGCTCCCCTGAATCGCCCGGACCAGCCGCTGAGGGTCGAGTGGTGCACCCGGCGCGAATGTGACGAGCGCCACGCCCTCGCCGGCTTCCAGCTTCTCTACACCCAGCCTGCGCGCGGCCACCCGGAGGCGGACGATGTCCAGGAGCTGCGCGGCCTCCGTGGGCAGCGGGCCGAACCGGTCCACGAGCTCCGCGCGCAGATGCTCGACCTCGGTGTCACCGACCAAGCCGGCGAGCCGTTTGTAGAAGGCGAGGCGCTGGTTGACCTCGGGGACATAGTCGTCGGATAAGAAACCCTCCGCCGCGACGTTGATCATCGGCTCGACCCTCTCGGCGGGCGGTTCGCCCTTCAATTCTCGCACGGCCTCGGCCAGGAGTTTCGCGTAAAGATCGAAGCCCACGGCCGCGATGTGCCCGTGCTGCGCGGCCCCGAGGAGGTTGCCGCCTCCGCGTATCTCGAGGTCCCGCAACGCGAGCTTGAGCCCCGAGCCAAGCTCCGTGAATTCCTGGAGCGCCCGGAGGCGGCGCTGCGCCAGCTCGTCGACACGCCCGTCGGCGGGCACGAGCAGGTACGCGTACGCCTGCTGCCGCTCCCGTCCCACGCGACCCCGGAGCTGGTAGAGCTGCGCCAGGCCGAACCGGTCGGCGCGGTTCACGACGATCGTGTTTGTCGCCGGAATGTCGAGGCCCGACTCCACGATCGCGGTCGACACGAGTACGTCGGCCTGGCCGCTGACGAACTTCACCATGGTAGCCTCGAGCTCGCGCTCCTTCATCTGACCGTGCGCCATGATCACCCGCCCGGCCGGCACGAGCTCCTGGATGAAGCGCGCCACCGACGGGAGCGACTGCACCCGGTTGTGGACGAAGAACACCTGGCCGCCTCGCTCGAGCTCGCGCTCGAGCGCCTCCTTGATCACCGCCTTGCTGAACCGCCGTATGATCGTCTCGATGGGCAGCCGGTCGAGCGGCGGGGTCTCGATGACCGACATGTCGCGGACGCCCGAGAGCGACATGTACAGCGTTCGCGGGATCGGCGTCGCGGTCAGCGCGAGCACGTCCACCGACGCGCGGAGCTGCTTCACGCGCTCCTTGTGGGCGACGCCGAAGCGGTGCTCCTCGTCCACGATCAAGAGCCCCAGGTGCTTGAACGCGACGTCCTTCGAGAGCAGGCGGTGGGTGCCGATCACGACGTCCACCGTCCCCTGCCGGAGTCCCTCGATAACCGCCTTTTGCTCCTTGGGCGACCGGAACCGCGACAGGAGCTCGACACGCGCCGGGAAGGGCGCGAACCGGTCGGCAAACGTCGCCCAGTGCTGTTGGGCGAGGACTGTCGTCGGCACGAGCAGCGCGACCTGCAGGCCGTCGGCAACCACCTTGAACGCGGCACGGAGCGCCACCTCGGTCTTGCCGTAGCCGACGTCGCCGGCGACCAGCCGGTCCATCGGCCGGCGCGACTCCATGTCGCGTTTGACCTCCTCGATGGCGCGCAGCTGGTCGGGCGTCTCCTCGAACCGGAAGGCCGCCTCGAACTCGCGCTGCCAGGGGGTGTCCAGGGAGGACGCGTGCCCCTCCGCGACCGCGCGCTGGGCGTAGAGGCGAAGCAGCTCTTCGGCCATCTGCCGGAGGGCCGCGCGCACCGACTCCTTGACGCGCGGCCACGAGGCGCCGCCCAGCCGGTCGGGGCGTACGACCCCGGCGTCGGCACCCAGATACTTCGAGACGAGGTCGAGACGCTCGACGGGGAGGAAGAGCTGGCTGCCCTCCGCGTACTCGAGCACGAGGAAGTCGCCGTCGCGATCGCCGACCGTCATCGTCTTGAGGCCCAGGTAACGCCCGAGCCCGTGGTCCTCGTGGACCACGACGTCACCGATCGCGAGATCGGTGAACGCCGTCAGTGCGGCGCCGCGCTGGTATTTCGGCCGGCGAAGCAGGCGCCGGCGGGCGCCGAAGATCTCCGCCTCGGTGAGGACGATCACGCCGAGGGCCGCGATCGAGAACCCGGCGGAGAGGTCGCCGACCACGATGGCGAGCGGCGCGTCCCCGTCGAGTGTCGCCGCGGGGAGGACCTCGAGCTCGTGCTCGCGCAGGATCTGGCGCAGGTGCTCGACCTGGCGCTCGTCGGACGCGACGAGGCGGATCCGGAACCCTTCGCCCCGCCACCGCCCGAGCTCACCCGCGAGCTCCCCGAACCTGCCGCCGAACTGCGGAACCGCCTGCGTCTCGAGCGTGAGCTCCACGGCCTCGGGCAGCGGCCCCGCGGGCGCGCTCGACGTGCCGGCCACGAGCGAGAGCTCGACGAGCTGGCGCCCCGCGAGCCGGTCGCGCAGGGGCGGGCTCGCCGGCGCGTCCTCGCGGGTCGCGTCGAGCACGCGCGGCACGTCGACAACGATCGGTGCCGCAGCCGGCACGTAGTCGGTAAGCCGCGCCGGCGCAGCCTCGCCCTGGGTCACGAGGGGCAGGGCGAGGAGCTCGTCGAGCGGGGCGCTGGAGCGCTGGGAGGTCGGATCGAAGAGGCGGATCGACTCGATCTCGTCGCCGAGGAACTCGAGCCGCGCCGGGCTCGCGTGGCTCGGCGAGAAGACATCGACGATGCCGCCGCGGAGGCTCCATTGCCCGACCGCGACGACGGTGTCTGCGCGCTCGTAGCCGGCGTGCTCGAGCGCCTCGAGCAGGAGCTCACGGTCGAGCGAGTCGCCCACGGCGAGCCGTAGCGTGCGCGTGGCGAAGTCACGCGGCGCCGCCAGCTCGGCATCGAGCGCCGCGGGGGTGACGACGACCACGACCGGCTCGCCGGCGGCGAGCCGCCGGCAGATGACGGCGCGCTCGGCGTCGGTCTCGCGCTGCCGCCCCCCCCGCCAGAGCTGGGGTTCGCCTGCGGGGAACTCGAGCGCCGGCGCGCCGAAGAATTTCAAATCCTGGGTCCAGCGGTGGGCATCGGTCACCGACTCCACGAGAACCAACGCGGGACGCGGGTGAGCCTGGAGCAGCTCGGCGATTGCAAGGGCGCGGGCGGAGCCGGTCAGGCCGGCGACGTGCAGGCAAACTGGTCCCTCGGCGAAGGTCTTCGCCAGGACTTGGAAAGCCGACCAGTCCTTCAACATCCCGGGTCCATTCGAGACTACCAGAGTTCGCGGGACGCTCCTACTTGGAGCCCTTGGCGAGGTAGAAGCTGAGGGTCTCCAGCTCGATCGAGAGGTCGACGTTCTTGAACCGAACGTCGCGGGGGACCTTAAGGCGCGCTGGCGCGAAGTTGAGGATCGCCTTGATCCCCGCCGCCACGAGCTGGTCCGTGACGGTCTGGGCCGAGTCGGTGGGCACGGCCACGATCGCGATCTGGGTGCCGCGGGCCTTGATCTCGCGGGCCATGTCGCGGCTCGCGATGATGGGCACGTGGTCGACCTCGCGCCCGACCTTCGTCGGGTCGTCGTCGACCACCGCCACGATGCGGAAGCCCTGACGGGCGAACCCCTTGTACCGAAAGAGCGCCGAGCCGAGGTTGCCGAAGCCGACGAGCACCACCGCCCACTCTCGGTCGAGCCCCAGGATCTTCTGGAGCTCGGCCTTCAGCCCCGACACGTAGTAGCCGATGCCGCGGACGCCGAACTCCCCGAAATAGGCGAGGTCCTTGCGGACCTGCGCCGAGTTCAGGTTGAAGCGATCGGCGAGCTCCTGCGAGGAGACGGTCTTCACACCGTCCTCCTCGAGCTGGAGCAGACAGCGCGTGTAGACCGAGAGACGACGGATCGTCATCTCGGGGATCCTGGGAAGCCGAGAGCTCAGGCGTCGCGCCATCTTGGTCAGTGGCGGCGCATCGCGCGCGCATGCGCGCAATGCGCCGATGCCCGGATCGCCTACTTGATCGGCTGCACGAACAACAGGATGATGCCGATGACCAGCATGTAGATCGCAAGCGACTCGATCAGCGCCAGACCGATGATCATTGCGGTCTGGATGCGCGCGGCCGCGCCCGGCTGCCGCCCCATGGCCTCCACCGCCGCCGCGACCGCTCTGCCCTGCCCGAGCCCGCACAGCCCCGACGCGATCGCCATCCCCAGGCCCGCAGCAATGACCGCGAACGGCCCGATCCACCCGCCACCGGTCGCGGCACCCTCGGCCGCGACCGCCAGTCCCGGAACCCCGAGTCCCGCCATGCCCGCCAGGATCAGTGAACGTCGCACGAACGCCTCCTCCCTTTCGTGTGGTCTGCTAGTGGTGCTCCGCCTCGTGCCCCTCGACGGCCCCCGAGATGTACAGCATCGTCAGCATCACGAAGATGAACGCCTGGAGGAACGACACCAGGATCTTCAACGGATAGATGAACCCGACCGTGAAGGCGATCATCAACACGCCGCCGAGGCCGCCGAGGACCATGCCGGCGGGGCTGCCCGACAGCGCCCAACCGATGAGCCCGTCCAGCCCCATGAGGAAGAACATCATGGCGAGCAGGATGTGGCCGCCCAGCATATTGCCGAAGAGCCGTAACGTCAGCGACAGCGGCCGAGCCAGGTGACTGATCATCTCGATCACGAACATCGGCCCTTTGAGCCACCACGGGACCGGTCCCATGAAATGCTTGAGGTACGTGATCGGGCCGTGCTTCCTGATGCCGATATAGTGGTACGTACAGAAGACGATCAGCGCACACGCGCCGGTCGTGTTCAGGTTGGCCGTAGGGCCGGCCATCCCCGGGACGAGGCTGAGAAGGTTGCCCGAGAGGATGAACAGGCCCAGGGTCGCGATGAGCGGCAGGTAGGGGCGACCCTCGGGCCCGATGACGTCGTCGATCAGCTCCTGGAACTGCAGGAGAACCACCTCGAGCACGTTCTGCACGCCCCGCGGCACCAACTCGACGCGACGCGACGCGACGAACGCGAGCGCCGTCAAGACGATCATGACGAGCCACGTGTAAGCGACCGGGTCGGGGATGCCCGGCAGGCGGAAGATCGGGGGATGCTCGATGATCTCCACGCTCAGCGCTCCGCGCCCGCCGCGCGCAACCCCTCGACGATCACGGCGCAGGGAAGCACGCTCAGCCCGGCCAGCAGCGCGACCGGATGCGCCCACTCGAACGCGAGCAGTCCCGCGCTCGCCGCCGTGAACGCGGTGAGGCGGAGCCCGGCGCCGACCAGCCACGCCCCGCCGGCGACGCCCGCGCTCGACGTGATCGCGCGCGCGACAAGCCAGCGAAAGTTCACGACAGCGAGCACGCCCCCCGCGAGGACACCGAGCGCGGCCGTCGGGCCGCCGAGCCACCAAGCCGGCGCCGCCAGCACGGCGACGAGGGCGCACGTCACAGCGCTCACCCGCGCGGTAACCTTACTTGGGTTCATCGAACTCCCGCTCCGCACGCCTGACCGACCGAAAGAGATTCACGAAGCCGGCCGCGATCCCCATGCCGAGACCCAGCAGCGTGAGCCAAGGCTTGGAGCCGAGCCATCGATCCGCATAGTACCCGCCAACCAGGCCAATCACGGTCGCCACGACCAACGTGATTCCGATCGAGGACAGCTCGCCGAGCGCTTTCCAGGTGCCCTTCTCCCCGGGAGGCGCCATGTGAAGCTGGACACTAGCACATCGTTCCAGCCCGCACAAGCTGTGGCAAGTAGCTGATTTCACAGCGAGGTCAGGGTCGTCCCGGTGGCCCCTTTTGCACAACCAACAGGCCAACAGGCTCTCGCCTCATCGGGATTGCTCGACCACCCAGCCCCGCGCCCGCTCGACCGCGCGGCGCCAGCCCTCGCAGCGCTCAGCGCGCGTTGCGGCGTCCAGTGCCGGCGTGAAGGTTCGCCCGATCGCTGCGCACCGGCCCACGTCGTCGAGCGACCGCCAGAGGCCCGCGCCGAGCCCCGCCAAGTACGCGACGCCGAGCGCGGTCGTCTCGATCACGCTCGGCCGCAGCACCGTGACATTCATGATGTCCGCTTGGAACTGGCAGAGAAAGTCGTTCGCCGCGGCGCCGCCGTCCACGCGCAGCGCGGGTATCGCGATCCCGGCGTCGGCCACCATCGCCTCCAGCAGGTCACGACTC
>Ga0209239_1001560_pt1 | contig 13620 bp, 9 predicted proteins | sample GraSoi013_2_20cm_FD_185824 | JGI IMG/M metagenome (GOLD analysis project Ga0209239, IMG submission 185824) | Grasslands soil microbial communities from the Angelo Coastal Reserve, California, USA - Sample 10_02_2013_2_20cm (SPAdes) (version 2) | ecosystem: Environmental > Terrestrial > Soil >...
GCTAAGTGGCTTGGCTGCCATCTAGTATGCTTATCCTCCTGATTTTTCTTTCCACTCCGATTCGAATCGAAGCAGGCCGCGAGCCAACTCCCCCCATGTACCAGCGAAAAAACTCGGGCCGGAAGGGACTATAGCCAAGGAAAAAGCAGAACGCAAGGAAAAATCGCAAAAAAGGCTGGAAAAATGAAGATTTTCTTGGAGGCGTGTGGAAATCACCGCTTAAACAGCGGGTTACGAGCGATTCGAACGCCGTCGGAACAGGTCCGAGGGGTTGAAGTGGAGGGCAATTCCCCCATTTTGGACGGGTATCCGTCATTTCGGGCGGACGGCCAGCACGGCGGACGCCCCCAGGACCATGGTCGGTTTAGAGAGTGGCGAGATCGGAATAGAAATGGGCGACGGCCTTGATGCCGCCGAAATAGTTTTCGAGCGCGATGTGCTCGTCAGGGGCGTGCGCGTTTTCGTCAGGAAGGCCGAAGCCAATCAAGACGCAGGGCACTTTGAAGGTGTCATACATTTGCGTCACGAACGGAATGGAACCACCCTCGCGAATGAACACCGCTTTTTTGCCAAATCCTTTTTCCAAAGCAGACTGGGCCTTCTTGAAAATGGGATTGTTATAGGGAGCGACCCAGGGTTTTCCAGTGCTCAGAACTTCGAACTTGCAATGGACGGTTTTCGGAAGAAGCTTTCGAATATGCTTCTCCACGAGTTTGGCGATTTTCTGCGGGTCTTGATTGGGTACGAGACGCGTGGAGAATTTTGCAAAGGCCTTTGACGGAATGACGGTTTTGGCGCCCTCTCCCTGATAGCCGCCCCAGATGCCATTTAATTCGAACGTCGGACGCGTCCAAAGCCTTTCGATGGTAGTAAAGCCCTGTTCGCCGAAATATCCGGGTGCGCCAACGGCTTTCTCAAAATCTTTTTTCTTCCAAGGCAAGGCGTTCAGAGACTTGCACTCCGCTTTCGAGACCTTGGCGACGGAATCATAGAAGCCCGGGACAGTGACGCGGAAGTTCTTGTCGTGAAGTTTCGCGAAGAGCTCCGTCAGGATCGTGAGTGGGTTGGGGACAGCGCCGCCATAAACGCCAGAATGCAGATCGCGCTCGGGTCCGGTCAATTCGATCTGGTAATAATTCAAGCCACGCAAGCCGTAAGTAATCGAAGGAACGCCCTTGCCAAGCATGGAAGTATCGGAGACGACGAGAGCGTCGGCTTTGAGCTTTGCTTTGTTCTTCTGGACAAAATCCCAGAGGCTGACGCTGCCGACTTCTTCTTCACCTTCGACGAGGACCTTTATATTGATGGGGAACTTGCCGTTCACTTTCTGGAGCGATTCAAGCGCTTTCAGGTGAATGTGGACCTGGCCTTTGTCGTCAGCCGTACCGCGGCCGAAAAGATTGCCGTTACGAACGGTGGGCTCGAAGGCGGGAGAGGTCCAGAGATCGAGCGGTTCGGCGGGCTGCACGTCATAGTGCCCGTAAAAAAGAATGGTTGGCTTGCCGGGAGCTTCCAGCGATTCCGCGTAAACGAGCGGGTGGAGGGCAGTGGGAACGATCTCTACATGCTTGAAACCAGCAGCGCGAAGATTGCCGGCAACCCAGTTCGCGCCGCGCTCGATATCCGGTTTGTGCTCGCTCTTGGCGCTGACGCTGGGGATACGCAATAACTCATACAGCTCCGCGAGATGCTGGTCGCGGCGGGCGTCAATATACTCAGTAAGATTCATGGGAGGCCCTCAGGGGACAAGAGTCCTTTCGGATGTGAATACGCACTTGATGCGAATGTTTGCGGCAGCGGAATGCTTGCGGAATTGTAGGTTACCTACCGTGGCCGCGCGTCTATTCTAGGGCTGCAGCAGGTTGGCGCACAAGGCGAGCGGAGTCCCGGGCACCATGTGGCGAGGCAATGGTCGTGGCGTCGCGCGGCCTAAGCTAAGGACCTTCCGGAAGCGGACTTCTGGCCCGGAATGATTTCCGATTAGACCTCATGCGCCTTCGGCGCACCACCAGGCATGAATTTTCATAGCAGCCCGATTGAATCAATGTGATGGAAACGCCTTGCGATGGAGCTTTTCCCCACGCATGGCAAGACCATAGATGACGAACGCCGCGACGGCTGCAGACTGTTTCAGGTCGTTTTCCAGGACGTGGTCAAAGGTATCAATGTTGGTGTGCGGGGCGCGTGTGTTGTTGCCTTCCATATAGTCCCGGATCCACTGGAAACCCGGCAGGCCAATTTCATCAAACGACATGTGATCGGTGGCGCCGATGCCGGCGACGGATACGGTAGAAGCGCCGAGGTCTTTGAATGGCTCGAGCAAGTCGCGAAAAACCGGCCTGGCCGCCTCATTGCCTTGTAAGAACACTCCACGAATTCGGCCAGTCCCGTAGTCGAAATTGAGGTAGGCATTGAACTTTTCGTACTCGGGTTTGAACTCGAACCGCGCGTGACCGGGCTGGCCGTCTGGTGGGTCGATTCTCCGGCCGAGGTGAGTGGCTACGTAAGCATGAGAACCCCGAGTGCCCTGCTCTTCCGCACTCCAAAGGCCGATACGGATGGTGCGCCGGGGCTTGCTCCCGAGAGATTGCAAGATTCGGGTGACTTCTAGAGCAGTGGCGGCGCCGACAGCGTTGTCGGTGGCACCGGTTCCCGCGTGCCACGAGTCAAGGCTGGCCCCGAGCATCACGACTTCGTCTTTTAGATCCGTGCCGGGGATTTCCGCGATTACGTTGTAACTCATGGGATCGTCATCGTAGAAACGCACGCTGATGTTTACTTCCAGTCGGACGGGGATCCCGCGCGCAACGAGGCGGATGATGCGGTCGTATTGCTCGGCCGCGACGATTGCCTGCGGTATAACCACAGGCTTGCTAATGTCCCAGGCTTGCACGCGTTTTTCAAAGGGCACATCGGGCGGATACGGAACCGTAGAAGAGGTGACGTAAACCGTTCCTGCATCGCGAAACGAGGGCTGTAATACCACGGCGGCGCCTTCGCTTTGGATAAGCTGCCACTTGCGATAGTTGAGTTCCTCGACTGCACCCTGCTCTGCTGTGAATTGGAAGGGTGGAGGGTCGGCGGAAGGCTCCGCATTGGCAAGGCCTAGTAACTCTTCGTCCGTCTGCCGATGCGCAGGCGGATCGAAAAGAGGGTCCACGTTACGAGCTGGTGAGAAGAGCACGATCTTGCCTTTGAGCTTGTCCTTGTAGCTGTCGAGGTCGGCAGTGGTCTTGACGTCGAGAAAAACAACTTCACCGCGTATAGTGCCGTTCGTGCTGGGGCTCCAAGCCTTAGGATAGGCGATGAGCGGGCTAAGGCGGGAGAGAGCATGTTGGCCGTGAAACCTTCGAGCGACCAGCCGCAGCCAAAAGGTCCCCAGGCTTCGAGATGCGCGTTGGCAAGGCCCCACTGACCAAGTCTATCGCGGGCATATTCTTCGGCCTTCTTGAGGTTGGGCGAGCCAGTCAAGCGTGGACCGGTGACGTCGGTGCGATATTCGACCATCTCCATTATTTGAGAGTGGTTTAATGCGGCGTCGCGAATACGGTTGGCTGCGTCGAGGTCTGCTTTCTCCTGTGAGAACGCCACACCGCAAAAACAGAGAAGAGCCGCGCCCAAGAGGATCTCAAGGATTCCCGTGTTATGGCGGGAAGGACAATGTGTGTGCGTCGGCTTTGACATTAGGAAGTTCAAGTTATGAAGACGAGATTGCGGCCGGAACTGTTAACAAGTGCACCTTGACTGTAAGCGGGCACCTACTCCGAAATCATTCCGATCGTCCCGAGCCAAATCTCCACCAGCTGAGGCCATCCCGTAATTGGAAACTTCGTGCGCCGCAGTCCAAACGCATGCCCGCCCTGCGCATACAGATGCATCTCCACGGGGACGCCGGCGTTCTGCAGTGCGATGTAGTAAGCCAGCGAGTCGTTTACACTGTCCACGTGGTCATCCTCCGCCTGCAGCAAAAATGTAGGCGGCGTCTGGCGGGTGACATGGAGATCGGGATTCAACCCAAGCTCTTTATCGGCGAGCGGCAGATGCCCCGGATGAGCAACTACAAATTTTTTGGTGCCTTGCTTAGCATCCCACTCCGCCGCGGCAATCGACAGGTGCCCCGGATAGAGAGCCACCGCAAAATCCGGGCGGCAGCTTTCTTTGTCGGCGGCATCCACTGCCGGATACAAACGCTTTGCAAAATGATTGCTCATCGCTGCCGACAAATGCCCGCCTGCCGAAAACCCGAGCACTCCAATCTTGTGCGGATCGATATGCCACTCGGCGGCGTGAAAGCGCGCCAGCCGCAGTGTCCTCTGCGCATCTTCGAGCGCCATAGGTGATTCCGGATAGGGCCCTGACTTCGGATACGGTGCCGACTTTGGGTAGTATTCCTCACCGGGCACGCGATACTTCAGCAGAACACACGTAATCCCTTTGGGCGTCAGCCAGTCGCAAACCTCCGTGCCTTCCAGATCGATGGCCAAATCCTCATAGCCGCCGCCAGGGAACACGACGACTGCAACGCCCGTGTTGTTTCCCGTTGGCGAATAGACCGTCATCGTGGGCTGCGTGACGTGGTACACGGTAAATCCACCAGGAGGCCCAGCGGGGCCTGCTGGCCACCAGTGACTCTCCTCCGGCCCCGCGACAGGCTGCGCGTCAGGCGGTGTCCCCGGCCAAATCGGCACCTGCGTATGTCCCGGCGACGGCTGCCAGGTCGGCGTCTGCCGCGCGCTCAGACCACCACACGCAAAGACAAAACAGAGAGCAAATAGCAAAGGCTTCATCACAATCCTCGCAAAGGCAGAATACAGCAAGACGAACTCTCGTCTGAAGATAGGTCAAACGCCGAGAGCGCGCCCAACTAGCAGAATAACTTCTGGATTCGCCACAATCGGCCCGCAACAGGGCGCGCGAGATTTTCTCGTTGGCTTCGCGTTTATTTTGCGGCGAGCGTTTGCTTTGCGAATTCTGTACGGAATTCTTGCTCCTTTTGAGCTACAAACTTTTTGTAGCCGCTAGGATCGATAAACGGGTTCGCACCGCCTTTTTTCATGAGCGGATATTTTTCTTCCAACCCGAAGTAACCGCCGTGGGCGCCAAGGAAAATATCGCACGGCAATGACTTCAAAACGCTCCACATGCGTTCGTAATCTTCGGCGATCTGCGGATAATTGCTGTTGCGGATGAGCTTGTAGCCTGGGTTGACATTGGGACTGCCAATGATCACCACGTTGTAGGTGTTGCCGCCTTCGGTCACCTTCATGGTCCATGTGGTGCAGCCTTTTGTATGCCCTGGAGTAAGGTGCGCGACGAGCACCGCACCGCCAAGCCTCACTTCGTCGCGATCGTGCAACAGGCGATCGACTTTGGTTGGTGGATAAAGAAAACCAGGACTGCTGCCATACTGAAAATCGGCCTTGCCGCCGGATTCGACCACGGGTACGTCGGCATCCATTACCATGTAACTTGCTCCGGTCATCTCCTTGACCTTCGCGCTTCCGGCATCGTGATCCCAGTGCGCGTGACTGATTAGCAGAACCTTTGTGTCTTTGAATTTGAATCCGAGCTTTTCGATACTTGCTTCGATCATCGGCACATTCGATTCGAGATCACTATTGATAAGAATGTTCCCTTGCGGCGTCGTGAGCAGATAATTCGCCAGCCCCTTACTGCCAACGTAGTACAGGTTGCCGGCGATGTGGAAAGACGGAAATGGCTCGGTCCAATCCGGACTGCCCTGCGCGAATGCACTGTTTGCAAGAGGCAGAGCGAGAATCAAGCCAAGCCAAACGATCGCTATACTTTGCCGCAACTTGCCCTCCAAACAACGCCGGATGCTGTCTACACCGGGCCGAGTATAAACCGTGACCTAGAGCATTCGTAAGCGAATAGGTTATGGTGATTCGGCGTGCGAACTCTCGATTCCTCTCGCCCCTGGTTACCCGGACTGCATGCCGCCGCCACGACGCCACTTCTTTGTTTTGTTTCAAGGAAAAGAATGTCACGTAGAACATGTACAGCCAGGGCGGTTGGGCACTCTCACGGAGATTGTCGCGCTAGCACGCTGGCTCAGCGCGAATCCGGGAGTGCAATCCCTCATGATTATCAGCAATGAGACACATCTGCGGCGAATCAGAATGTGTTGCCGATCTCTCTTGCGCCGCGGCGTAGAAATAGCCAGGTTGCCGCCCCGAGCTCTTACTCGGACCACGCGGACCGACCGTGTTCCGTCATTCAGTCCACGGCCAGCGACGTGCTAGAAATGTTAAAAGTCCTGGTCTATCGCGGCTCCATCGCCGCAGGCGATCTTCTTCAAGCTGAGCGGCAAATATCTCTTGATCCGCGTCACGGAAGATGCCAAGCAAGACTTCGCTTCTCCGATTCATGCGTTTGTCAGGCAACACCGAACGCGGCTAGTGCGGCGGAGCGCCCTCGATCGGAGCCACTTTCGACTGTGCCCCGCTCTGCAAGCCGAGGTTCACCCGCGCTCCGGACTGAATTAGCTGGGTTTCGCCGGGACCTTGGAGAAAGGTGAATCCTGGGCGATCCTTCCAGGCCTGCGGTCCCCCTAGCCTGATCCCGTGCTGCAAGGTCACATCGTGGATCCTTGTGACCAGGGCTTCGTACTCCTTGTCGCCTTGGCGGTGTCCGGAAAAATTGCCCAGGTCGGTGCTGGCGGCGAAGATCACATCGATCCCGGGAACGGATGCAATCTTCTCAGCGTTTTCGACGCCTATGGGGGTTTCAATCATAATCACCACCACCATGTTTTCATTGGCGGTCAGCCGGTAGTCGTTTCCCCACAAAGCCCCGTACTGTCCGTTGCCTTGGCTGCGCCGCCCGTCCGGCGGGTACTTGGACCACTTCACCGCTGCCTGAGCTTTCTCCACTGTGTCGACCGTCGGAACAATAATCCCCACAGCGCCGATGTCCGTCGCTTTCTGGATATCGCTTTCCGTCGCATCCGGGACGCGAATAAAAGGCATTGCCGTGGCCCCCCTGCAAGCCCAAATCATCCTGGCCACGTCCTCATACGTAAGGGGACTGTGCTGCATCTCGATCCATAAGAAATCGTAACCGGCGTTCGCTATTGCGCAATAGATATTCGGGTCGGGAGAGAAAACCGTGGCGCCGACAATCTGCTTGCCTTCCACGAGTTTCTGCTTGGCGGTGTTGTAAAGCCGCGCCGGGGCCTTTTGTCCTGGCGCTTGCGCCTTTCCAGCCGTCATCCAGCACAGGGCCATACAAATCAGAGCGAATGAAACAACTTGCTTTGCTCGCATCGGCTTCTCCTTGGACAGAAGCATCATTGCAGGCGGCCGCAGAAATTTATACTACGCCAGCAAGAAAAGGCGTGCATCCGCCCGCCAGGTGACCGCCATTCTTACACGATAGCGTACTGGGATTACCTGAAAGTTGGGACAGTAGAAACCTGCAAAAGCAGAGTTTTTCACCGTCCCAACTATTTTCCAAAACTACTCCATCCCTTAGAGAGTGTTGTAAGTCATTCCAGCCTGAGGATGGTGTTGCGCCCTACTCCAACCCAGGGACGCAATTCGTCCGAGAAAGAACCAAGGGGGAAGTCCGTGAAAGTATCGTCCGTGTGCCTATTGCTTGTCGTGGTTGCGCTATTCGTGGGGTGCTCCACCGGAATGAAAGCAGATCCACCTAGTCCATCTTCTCAAGTCATTTTGGCGCCGAGTGGCACTCAAGCCATCGACTTCGGCCAGAAGGTAAGCCTTAGCGCATCGACAACGAGCGGCACGTCCGTGCAAGGAGTCACTTGGACGTTAGGAGGTGCAGGCTCCCTTTCCGGGGAGACGCCAACTTCGGCAACTTACAATGCACCACCCAACTCTGGAAATGCGGGAACTGCCACGGTGACCGCTACTTCTGTCGTGGATTCCACGAAGTCCGCATCGATAACCATTAACATCACGCCAGCTCCCTCGGTGACGACAACGTCGCTTCCAGGAGGGACACAGGGCACGACGTACAGTCAGACCGTGGCGACCTCCGGAGGCGCCGGGACCGTGACGCTGATGGTCAGCAGCGGAAGCTTGCCGGCTGGATTGAGCATGGACTCGTCGGGGCACATCACGGGCACGCCGACGGGGCCGAGCGGCACAACCAGCTTCACGGTGAAGGCCACGGACTCGAGCAGCGCAGGCGCGCAATCTGCCGTGCAGAATCTGAGCATCACTATAAACAGCACAGCGCCGCCGCCAGTGATGTCCTGTGGATCTGGCCACGAATCTCTTCTGAACGGCCAGTACGCCTTCACCATACAAGGTTTCGATGTAAACGGGGCGGTGACGATAGGCGGGATGTTCGATGCCGACGGCGCGGGGCATATCGCGCGGGCAGTGGGCGTGGAAGACATCAACAGCAGCACAGGAGTTCAAACGAACGTTGCTATAAACAGTGCGAGCAGCTCGTATTCTGTGGGAGGAGACAATCGGGGGTGTATGGCTATTGCGACTTCCGCTGGGACTTCGATCTATCGTTTTGCTCTTGGTGTGATCAGTTCGGGCGTGGCCAGCAAGGGCCGTTTCATCGAGTTTGACAATACCGGAACGCTGGGGTCGGGGGTCTTCGAGAAACAGGATCCCAGCGCGTTCTCGACGTCAAAGATCACCGGCAACTACGCGTTTGGCGCAGATACGACAAATACGCTTATCAGAAACGTTCGCAACCGATTCGCCATGGTGGGTGCGTTTGTCGCGAACGGAAGCGGAGGCATTACTAGCGGCGAGCTGGACGCCAACGACAGCGGCAACGTCAACAAGAGCGGCGGCCTGAATTATCCGGCGAGCGGCCTGCCTTTTACAGGGAGCTATTCCGTGTCATCGAATGGCCGAGGCGCGATGACTTTTGCCGTGGGATCGCAAACCGTCAACATGAGCTTGTACATGATTTCAGCGAGCGAAGTATTGTTTGTTAACGCCAACTCGCAGTCCAGCGACGCTCCGTTTACGGGGTCGGCACTGCAACAATCTGGAGGGCCATTTTCGATTTCGTCGGTGAGCGGCCCGAGTGTGCTTTACGTGAGTGGACTCTGCGGAAGCTGCGGGCCGAGTTCGACGCCAGCTTCGGACCTGATCGCGGGTATTTTCACAGTGTCGAATTCCGGCAGCTATTCTTTTACTGGGGAAGAAAGCAAAGCCGGAGGCATATCGTCGTTCAATGATGCCGCGACTGTTAGCGTGGCCTCCAACGGCCGGGTGAGTGCAGTGGGGGGAGCGCGGCCTCCTCTCCTTTATCTAGTGAGCCCGAGCAAGGCATTTGTGATGCTGGTCGACGGAGGAGTCTATGCAGGCTTCGCGGAGATGCAAACCGGAGGACCGTTCACGAATCATTCAGCGAACGGAACGTACGTCTTCGGCTCGATCACGGTGACGCACCAGAACATAACGCACGAGTCCGGCGTGGCCACTTACGACGGAGTGGGAGCAGTTGCAGGAACAAGTGACACTGCGTTGGTGGGCTCAACCTCGTCGGATCCCAGCCTAAAACCTGATCAAGCATTCAACTATACGTACCTGGTCTCCCCAAACGGGAGGTTAGCGCTGACGAATGGCCCGGTGATCTACATCATTTCGCCGACTAAACAGGTGGTCTTGAATTCGGACCCCTCGGATTTGTATCCGAGGCTTGAACCAGTGGAGCAGTAGGGAAACGACCCAGCGCCCAAATCTAGTAAAGCGCGTACGGAGTTCAGCTACCTTTCAAGGGCCCCACGGTCCCAGTTGCCAAGAGTTGCCGCGGCTTCGTAAGTGCTTTGGCAAAACTCGAGCAGTGAGGCCGTGGGCGACTCCGCCTTGCGTACATCGTCGTACATCAGGAGGAATTCGCCGAGCTGCTGGTCGTAAAAGGCGCTATCCGGACGGACACGCTTGTCTTTGAACCCCTGCGGCTCGGGAGCGGCGTACGAGTAGAAAGCCGCGCCCTGGACGTTGCCACTTCCAGGCCAAAAGCCAACACTGCTCACTTCATGGGAATAAGCTTCTCGAGTCATGGCGTCGACGCCGGGTCGCTCCGGTGCCCGGCGGCCTGAAAACCGGGTGACGGCAAGATCGAAACTTCCCCAAAAGAAATGCACCGGGCTGGACTTGCCGATGAATCTGGCCCTGAAGTGGTTGAAAATAGTGTCCACGGATAAAAGAATGCGCCAGAATTTCTCGACCGACGCGTGATCGTACGAGGCGTGCACGCGATCCTGATCAAAGGCAATCGGATTGGGAATTTCGACCGGCATTCTCCAGATTTTCAGTTCAATCCCCACCGATCGAAGCAATTGCATGAACTCCTCGTAGAACTCGGCCACTGAGCGCGGCACCAGCGGAAGTGTTTTCACCAGTCCGTCGCTCGTCTCCAGCACAAGCTGATGCCGGATGAAGTCAAACCAGAGTTCGAGTGCTTTTTCGCCATAGGGAATACGAGATGTCGTCAAACCGCGAGCGGTTACGTACAAGGGGACGTTCCACCAGTGGTTCACGACGGGCGTCTGAAGCAACCGGACCTTACCAACGATCTGGGTCCACATATGGAGCGTTGCGTACGTGTCTTTCCACGAACTGAGAGGCAGAGCGGGCCAGCATTCTGGCTGATCGGCAGCAGGGTGAGCCATGGAGACCTCATCGATATACTACGCCTCGGTGAGAGCCTTACTCCACTACCCTGAGAGCGTGTTGAAAAACGACTCATTGGCAGCGAATCACTTCTGGCCACAATCGTCGGCCACGTGAGCTTTACCGAAAGAGAGTAGTTCTTCGACGATGGAGCGATGTGCCAGAGCGCCGCGCATGAACGATTGGTGCCCGACCCGTTGGCATCCGTGACGCGATAGGCCTGTTTGGTGGATCTTGGGTGAAACAACTCCCGCAACAATCCACAGTTCAGAAGATGATCTTGCCGGAAAACCAAAAAGTGCGCTGACCCGTGAGGTTGCCCGCTTCACTGGAGAACTGCGGTCCGCTCGCCGTCGAAGTGATGACCCCGAAGTTCGAGCTGTTGGAAGTCGAAAACGTTGTGTTGGGGTTGCCGAAATTCGGCGTATTGGTCACGGCAAAGGCGTCCACGCGGAATTGAAATTTCACGCGCTCGGTGATCGGGAAGTTCCGCAACAAGCCGGTATCCAAGTCAAAGAAGCCAGGGCCGCGGAGGATATCGCGTCCGGCAGTGCCGTAGCGCGGCGTCGCCCCAGTCACTTGAGCAAATGAGGTAACCGAGAAGTACTGGCAGGTTGGGTCGTTGAGGGCGCAGTTCACGAATTTACCCGTCGTCGGATCCTGGTGCTGAACGTTTCCGGTAATAACGATTGGGGCGACGAGATCGGGCGTTAGAGTGGCTCCAAGGGCGTGAGTATTGTCCGTCCCTCCAGTGACGGTCAGAGGAACACCGCTGTAACGGCTCATGATCCAGTTCCATTGCCAGCCGCCAGCCAGAATGTTTCGGATACCGTGTTGCGCCCAGCGCTTGGTGTGGCCGAACGGCAGTTCGTATACGCCATAAGCCTGGAAGTTGTGTGGGCGGTCAAAACCCGCAAGAGCCTTGTTGTCTGCCCAATTAGCGGGAAAGGGATGAAAGACTGCCCCCTCGTTCTCACCGTAGTCGATGGCCTTAGAGAACGTGTAAGCGAATCCGATTACCGATCCGCCGGCAAACCGCCGCGCAAGCTTAGTTTGCAGGGAATCGTAGTAGGTAACCTTGAAGGGCGTCACGGCATTCAGATCTCCCCAGCAGTTGCCACTGGGACACACTGCCGGATTCGCATTGAGCAGGCGCCTCGTGGGCGCAGTATTTGCCGGCCCGGGGGAGCCAGCATTGATGTTGAGCCCCAAAGGTATGCGTATGCCGCGTGTGCCGACGTAGCCAGCCTCGGCCACCCAACCGAAGAATTCATGCTGCACGATCAGGTTGTAGGACTCTGCATACCCGCGGTGGAAAGGATTGGCCACGGTGGTCGTGCCCACGAAGTTGGGGAGCCGAATCACGCCATTGCCAAGCCCGGTGAAAGGTACCAAGACGATACCCGTTGGGAGACCTGGGTAGGGAGCCAAGCTCGCCTTCGTACCCGTAAGGCTTGTCGAAGGCGCAAAAGTACTTCCGAAGATCTGGCTCGCTTGGTAGTCCATATTGGTGATGTTGGGGAAGGTGTCGCGCAGAGCCCTGAAGTTATTCGGATCCACGCTGATTCCGTAACCCGCCCGGATCACGGTCTTGCTTCGGAACCGGTAGGCGATTCCGAAGCGAGGGGCAAACAGTCCATGGCCCACGTCGACGCCGTCGTCCTCCGGGACGGACCCGAGTCCCCCGATGAAAACGTTGCCCGCCGTAGGATCAAAGTACTTCATCGGGGGACTCGGGTCCGTCCCGGAGGGATAGTATTCCCATCGCACGCCATAGGTAAAAGTGAGTTTGGGAGTCACTTGCCAGCGGTCCCGCGCGTACCAAGCCCAGGTGGTGAAGCGCAGCGCGTTTGGGTTGATGTTCTGGACGACTTTGCCGTCTCGTTGCGGGAGTCCGAGCAAGAATTGGGCAAAACTATTGTAAGGGTTGTTCGTGCCAGCGGCATACCCAGGCGCGCCACTCAGAGAAGTCACGCTTCCGTCGAACCCAAAGGTGCCTCGCGGCGTTCCGAAGGTTCCCCCTTGAGGCTGGAAGTGGTTGATCCCACTGTGGTAGTACTCGAGGCCGAAGCGAACATCGTGCCGTACTTTGATCCAACTCAGGTTCGTGTTTGTTACGTATTGGTTGTCCCGAAAGATGAATGGATTGCCCGTATTCGCGTTCCCCAAATTGGCGAATGTATTTTGAGCGAACTGGAACGCCGGAATGCCTCCATACGGGTGATCGGCTCCGTTGGTGCCTGGTATGTGCAACGTGTCGAGCCCGAAATTCGTCCCAATATCCACGTTTTCGGCGTTGAGGCGCAGTCGCGTGTATCCGGCGTTCAGGTCCCACAGCATGCTCGGCGAGATTTGATAACTGCCGCCCAGCGCCACGCTCTGAACGCGGCTGAATGCGTTGCCGTTCTGTCCGCCGCCCGTGGCGTCGCCGCCTGCGGGTCCTAGAGCCGGCGGATCGAAGATGAACGTGGGCGAAATGCTGTACCGGGCGAACACCATGGACTTCATGCTTGGCACATAGTTGACCTTCGCATCAATTCGGCTCAGGTTGTATTGTGGTGCGCCGACTGGAATGAAGTTGTTGGTGATATTGGTTGCGCTGTTGGGATCGCCGACATTGGGTGCTGGAATCAGCGAAGCCATCTTCATGGCGGCGGGATCGATTCGGTTCGCGGGAATGATGTTTCCCGGGAACGCCGTGCGCCCGGTGCCGTTGGCGTTTCCAGTGTTCGGATCGTAGATGCACCCCGCGGCCGGCGTGGCATTGCAATCAACAAAGGCCACGCCGTTGGAACCCGGAATGATGGATCCGACTGCCGGCAAGAGGGCGGAGAAGTCGCCGTTCCGGATGGAATTGGGCGCGACGTTTTTTGCCGCTCCACCGGCCGTCCGAATTTTAGTGCCTTCGTAAGCCCCAAAGAAGAACAATTTGTCCTTCTTGATGGGTCCGCCGAGAGTTCCACCATACTGGTTGAAGATGTTCTTT
>Ga0209239_1001561_pt1 | contig 13611 bp, 7 predicted proteins | sample GraSoi013_2_20cm_FD_185824 | JGI IMG/M metagenome (GOLD analysis project Ga0209239, IMG submission 185824) | Grasslands soil microbial communities from the Angelo Coastal Reserve, California, USA - Sample 10_02_2013_2_20cm (SPAdes) (version 2) | ecosystem: Environmental > Terrestrial > Soil >...
TCCGCCACTCGACGACATCGGCACCGTGATCGAATGGAGTCATCGGTTGGCCGCGGCATTGGTAACGGGCCTCGTTGTAGCCCTGGCGGTCTACACTTGGTGGTATCGCGTACCGAGCAAACTTCCCTATGTCGCGACGGGTCTGCTCGCGCTTCAAATAGCTTTGGGCGCCGTCACGGTGAAGCTCGCGTTGCCGCCGTGGACCGTGGTCTTACATCTCGGCACCGCGATGCTGTTGCTGGCGACGCTCCTGATCATTGCGACCTCACCCCGTGGCCTCCTCTCTCGTTTGTCCTCACCCCCTGGCCCCCTCTCCGCACTGCGGAGAGGGGGGACGGCCGTTCTGATTCCGCTCGCTTTCGTAACGGTGTTATTCGGCGCGCTCACCGCGAATCTCGGCGCCACGTCCGCGTGCGGCGGCTTCCCGCTGTGCAACGGGCAGGTGTGGGCCAGCGCCGGTCCACTCGCCGTTATTCACTGGACGCACCGGCTGCTCGCGTACTCATTGACGATTGTTGCAGCGATTTGGGCGGCGCGATCGCGCCGGCCCGGCCCGGCAGTCGTGCTCCTCATGATCGTGCTGCAGATCATCCTCGGCGCGACCATGGTGCTGAACGGGTTACCGCGCGTGCTCCAGGCGGCGCACGTCGCTGTCGGCGCGGCGGTGTGGGCGAGCGTCGTGCTCGCATCGCTTTTCTCTCTCGCCCCACAAAACAACGAGGCCCCGGGATTGGCGTCCCCGGAGCCTCATGCTGATTCGCGAGAGAAGCCGGTCAGTTCCTCTTGGTGATCGTCACGTACACGCTCGGGTCCTCTGGTGTCGTGAACTGCTCGATAACAAGGTAATGCACACCCGCGCTCGGCTTGAAGGTGAACGATTCCGGGGTCTTGGCTGTGGCCCCTCCGCCGCCATCCTCGAAGCACGCAGCCACCCCTGCGCTGCCGCAACTGTAGATGTCGATATCCGATGCGCCAGTGGCGCCGACCGTCGCCGGGGTCCAATTCACCGTGAACTGCAGCGAATCGGTGCCATTCGCATTGTACGTAAATATCGTGCACTTCCCCGTGGCACCGCCGGCGATGCCCTCGGCGCAGTTCGCGTCGTTCGAAACCAAGGGCACCTGAGTTATGTACATCACACTGTTCCCAGTTGCCGTGGGAAGTGGGAAGGTCGGCGCCGACGCGTACCCCGTATCGCCGGGAGCCCAGCGGTCACCGGTTTGCGCAACCGGGAGGGGCAGCTTCAGAAGAATTGGCGGTGTGTACGTCGTGACCAGAACGCCATTGATTGTCGTGGCACCTGAGGCCGCGAAGGGTACCAACACCTTGACCGTGTCAGCGGTTACGGAAACGACGATGGCGGCAGTCCCGCCCGGGAACGTTACCGCAACGGAGTCTGGATTGAACTTCAATAGCGGCGTCGATGCGATCGTGAGCGTATCACCACCCTTCGGCGTCGCGCTCGACACCTGGCCCGTGAACGATCCTGGCAATCCGAAAACGGTGACCGTATCCGTGAATCCACCGCCCTTTACCACGACGCAGGAGGGCGCTGTAACCGTCGAAGTCACGACGGCACGCGTCGATGTGACAGGCACCGGATGATAGCTGGTGTCCTTGACCACAGTGAGATTGTTATCGCACGCCGTGAACGTCACCGGTGTCTCGGTCGGCGTTGCGCGCGCATCCAACACGCTCGCGGTGAGGTGGCCGGAGGCACCCCCTACGATGAGTTGGAGATGGTTGAAATCGACCACCAACGACGCCGGCTGCGGACCCAAGTTCGAAAGCGGATCGTTTTTGCAACTTCCGAACGCGAGAGTGATGGCTCCGATCACGCCGAGGGCTCCGAAAATGCGACGATTCATGCTGACCTCACTTGAGGAATACCAAGGTTTCTTTAGAACCGCTCGACGTCCTGGACCGCTTCGGGGCCCAGCAGCGACTGCCAGTTGGGCCGGCTGGGCTCGCGGCGGTCGTCGGTCCAGATCAACGCGTAATTGCCGAACTGCGTTTGATCCAAGAACACGTACTTCAGCGCCCGGTTGCGCGTGTACTTCCAGACTTCATAGGGCAGCGTGTTGCCCGCCTGCGGCCGCTGCATCACTTCCTGCGGCGGCCCATACTTGATGAAGATCCGCCCGCGGTCGGTGCGCCAGCCGGGGATCTCCGCCGCTCCCCCCTCGCGGAAGCGCCGGTTGGCTTCCTTGATCCGCGAGTAGAAATCGACCTGCAACTCGTTGACGGCCGTGCCCGGCGTGGGATCGCGCTTGGCCCAGAATCGGCGCAGGAAATCGCGTTTGCCCTGGACCGTCAGCGTGCTGTAGATCCCCATTTCGTCCGACGTCATCAGATAAACGAGCGGCCCGTACAACGTGTCTAACTGGGCCTCCGACAGCTGCGTGAAGATGTCGGGTGGCGCCACGGGTGCCGTCATCGCCACCGTCTCCATGCCACCCATCCGGAACGGCGCCCGCCGCGTGACCGTCGTATCGTGGCCCTTCACGATCACCTCGAACCCATACTCGCCGGGCGGCAGTCCGGCCAAATCCACCATGCCGCGCGTGATGCCGCCTCCGGCCCCGAACGGCACCAGCTGGGGCGCGGTCTTCACGACTGTGGCAGTATCGCCGCGCACGATGCGCACGCTTACCGTGGCCGTCTCAGGCGTCTGCGAATACCGCTCGACGTAGTATCCGAGCTGCGCTTGCTGCGGCGTCAGCAGCGGGCGATCCGCCGCTTCGATGACGACGCCCCCTTTGCGCAACTCATTACTCGAAAGTGCCGAGTCGGAGCCCGAGCCAGCCGCTCGCATTCCCGTCGCCAGCAGTAAGTCCGACACCGGCGGCGACGCCGCGTATGTCGTCAAGCTCACGCGCTGTCGCGCCACCCGTTCGCTCGCCGAATCCCGAACTGTCAACTCCACCGCGTACGTGCCGGGCTTCGCGGCGAACGTGAAGTGCTCGAGTGTCGACCCCCGCGCCATCGACAGTACCCGCGCTGGCACCGTGCGCGTCCACGACTGGGTGACCAGCTCGAGATTCGCGCTGTCCCGCACGGAGATCGTTACCCGGTACGCCGCCATGCCGTCCGGACCGCGCGTGAGCGGGTCCAGCAGCGTGAATGGCACCCGCCCAAATCCGTCGACGACCGTCTGCGTACTCGCACTCCGGTAGAACCGAACCGCGTCCAACTCCAGCGACGCGGCGGGCTGCTGCGGAGTCTGGGCGGCGGCGCGTGCGCCGCAACACGTCACCAGCGCCGCCATCCCCATCGACTGTACCAGCATCTCCTTCATGTACGGCGATTTTCGTGCGTCTCGCTACCAGCCAATGCTGAAGCTCAAATAGTTCACTGAGCCGAGCGTGCCGAGGCTACGCCAGGCGTAATCAAAGCCCAGCCGTGTCGAGCCACGGGCATACTCGACGCCGCCACCCAGCGCCAGACCGGCGGAGGTGAAGTTGCCGCTGCTCTCCTTCGTCGGCATCCCGATCGCAATGTCATTCGTCTGCTTGTCGGGCTGAATCGAGTAACTCCCCCGGCCGGCGATCGAGAAGCCTCGCTGGCCGATGTTCTGCATCCCGAACTCGAGCCCCGCGCCCGCGCTCGGCTTGCTGTTGTTCGGCTGATTGAACTCCGACAAGACGGTGACCCGATTCGAGCCCCGCTGCACCAGGTCCAGTGCCACGCCCACGCGGAACACGATCGGCAGCGTCCAGGAGGTCGATGACAGCTGGGCGGACTGCGGCTCCTGCGGCACGTCGACCGTCCCGAGGGGCGGCTGCCGCGTGACGCCGACGATGAGGTCCTGTCCGGAGTGCTTCAGGTTCGATCCCAGGTTCTGAATGACGAACGACGCCCGGATGGGCCGCGGCCCGACCGAGGCATGGAAGTTCGTGCCGAAGTCCACGGCGAAGGCGTTCCCCTTGGCCGTGCCGAGGCGATCGGCGATGAACTTCAGCGAGAAGCCCGCAGCGAACCGATCGGAGAAATTCTGGGCGTACGTCCCTGAGATGAACGTCTGGCGAACCGAGTAGGTCCGCCCGTCGCCCTCAGGATCGGCGACCGTGTACACCGGCTGATCGCCGAATCCGAACGAGCCGAGACTGAGCCCGATGGAACGCACGCCGCCCGACATCGGGAAGGCGATGCCCGCCCACGTGTATTTCGTGCCGGCGATGTAGGAGTTGCTGGTCACCTGCACGCCCGGCCGGGCCAACTGCGCCAGGCCAGCCGGATTGTAGTACATCGCGGTGACGTCAGTGGCGAGGGCCGCGGGCGCCCGCCCCGAGGAGCAGGAACTCTCCCGAGGCGCCACCGTAGGACGTGTTGTCTTGCGTCCCCTGCGCAAATGCCCTGCCTGGCGTCGTCAATGATGCCGCGAGAACCATCGCGCCGCAGGCCCGCCACAAGTGTTTGGTCATGTTGTATCTCCTCAAGGCGCGAAGTTGACGACGGTGAACCGGCCGACCTTCGTCTTCCCGTCCGGCGCCTCGACGTGATAGAAGTACACGCCCGACGCGACGAACTGGTTGTTGCGATTGCGGAGGTTCCATGTCAGCAAGCCTCCGCCGGTCGGATCATTGTGCGTCAACACGTTCACGAGCACGCCGCTCACCGAGTAGATCCGCACGATGCACTGCGCGGGCAGGTTCACGAAGTTCAGAACCTTGTTGTTCGCGGTCGTCTCGAGCGCGTTGGTGACGTAGTAGGGATCGGGGACGGTATGGACCCTGGCCAGATTGGCCACGGTCGTGGTCCCCGCATTGAGCGTCGAGCCCGTGTACGCCACCTGTACGCGCAGGCCCGGTACGTTGGGCGGCCGAACCGAAGACGAGAAGGCATAGCTTCCCGTGGTTCCGGTTACCGTGCCGGCATAGACGCGGGCATGCCATACGGTCCCCGCAGCCGGCAACGCGGCCATCTGCATCAGGAAGAAGTGACCGTCCAGGTAGAAGATGAATCCGTTGCCGGTGGCGGTGTACCCCGCCGCCGCGGTTCCCGCGTAGCTGGACGCGATGTCGCGGATAGCGATCGGGCTCAGGGCAGCCGTATTCTGGAGCGGCGCGGCCACGCTATCGGCGATCCCGCCGCATGTTACCGTCGCGCCCACCGTCGCGTAGCGGGGGATCGGTGCGACGCAGAAGATGTCCGACCACGTCAGCAGGCCGGGTTTCCCATCGCGTGGAGCACCCGCCGGCACAGCGGCGAACGAGGCCTGATTCAAGACGCCCCAGGTCGGGCCGACCCTTGGGCTGAACGCTACCGCGACCCCGTGCGTGTCATCGAACACGGTATCGATCGCCCCTGCAGCGCCCCAGACAATATGGAAGTCCGCAGCGCGTACCACGCTCGACAGGGCCCCCTCAATGATGCGTCCCGGCGAGTTCGGCACCGTGTTGTAGGACTGGATATTCGCGATCGTCACGCCGGCGATTGCCCCCGCCGTTTGTGCGATGTTCGGCACCTGCACGGTATTGGCGCACGCGCCCGTGGACGGCGAGCAGGTGCCGCCGTTCGGGTCCGGCGTGTTTTCATTGTTGCCGCCGGTCCACCACCGCGGCCCGTTATGCGCGGAGTTGGCCGGATCGCCGTTCGCTTCGCCCCGTCCGAAGGACGTCAGACGCCATGTTCCCGGCGTGGTCAATGTTGCCGTACCGAAGAGAGAGAAGGACGAGTTGCCGCCAAACCGCGCGGCCTTCGCTGAGTCAACGGCCGTCGCTTCGAACGGCACCGAGTTCGTCACGTCGCCGCTGAACTTGTCGACCATCAAGGGCACCGTGAAATGCACCGGCGCTCCCGCTCCCTGCCCGGTCACGTAGTAAATCGCATCGCGACCGGAGCCCGCGAGGACGTCGAGCTCGGCCATTCCGATCTTCTCGGAGTCGATTTTGACCGTGAGACTGCCATTCCCCAGCACTTCGGGGAGGAACGCCGCCAGACCCACCTGAATCCCGTTCGTGGGCGGCATCGCGGCCGTAAACTCACCGGTCGCTGCATCGACCTTTGGTTCCTGGGCGGCCGTGTTCAGCGTCGAGCCGTTCGCGGCCAGCAACGCCTGCGGCGAGAGCACGCCGGTCACTTCCTGGCGCGAGGGCGCGCGCGGCGTCACGTTCTTCGTGATGCGCGTGGATTCGAGCGAGCTCGGACCCGACTTCACCGAGTTCACGTCGAACGCCGTGACCGCGTAGGCATAGGTGAAGCCGTTGCGGACGGTGTTGTCTGTAAATGCGAACGACACCCCATTGTTCACGAGCGCGGGAAATCCGCTCGCGTGACCTGTGACAGCCGTGTCAGCGAAGATCGGGGCGACGTTCCCGCGCCGCGGGATCTTCAGCGTGTCGCCGTCGACGATGACTGGTTTGCCCGTCGAATCGGTGACGACACTGTCGGCGAGTCCACGCAGTTCAGTGCGCTCACCAGGCTTCACCTGGATGATCTGGCCGACGAGCTCCGTCCGGGAGTTCGCGGTCTTCACCCACGCGGTGTCGAACGTCACGGGGCAGTCCGCCTGCAGCCCGAGCTCTGGAGCGCACTGAACAATTCCGTCGCCGTTCAGGTCTCCATACTGGATCGCCCCGGTGTAATCCACAAACTGCGTGCCCGTGTAATCGAATTGCGCCAGCAACGTCAGTTCACTGGCGGTCCGCCCACGATAGATGCGGTAACCCTCGACGTCGAACTGTCGGAAGTTCGGATCGTAGAGCGCGTTCCGGTTGCCGATGGAATCGAACGGCTGGCTCGCGATGTTGAAGTACAAATCCCCCTCGGTCTCCGTCTCGCTCTTCTGCCACACGACCGTGACCTGATTGTTGCCCGGCACGAGGAAGAATGGCGGCGCCGTGGGCGCGTTGGGCAGCAGGAACTTCGCGTCGAACACGGCCTGCGCCACCAACGCCTTGTTGAGCAGCGAGCGCGGCGTGGTCACGACCTCGTTCTGCTCGATGATCGAATCGTGGTTCACGTCGCTCTGCGTCACCCAACCAGCCACGCGATCGATCGGCCGGACCTTCGTCGTGTCCTTGAAGATCGAGTCGCCCGTGAACGGAATGCCCGGTGGATAGTCACCGCCCGGGTTGATGCCCGGCACCTTGACGGGCGCGGCGTTGATGTAGGCCACGACGATCGTCGTGGAGGCACCCGGCGCGAGGTCGAATGGACCCGACGCCTGATAAAACCGGGCATCAGCCTGCGTCTGCACGAGCGCGCAGAGGTGCCGGGCGCGTGCGACCGCCGGATCTGTAAACGGCGTGCATTGGATGTCTCCCGGTCCCAGGAAGCCGGACAACCGCCGATACAGCAGGTGGTCGCCGACCGCGTCCGGGAATGTGCCGCCGTTGGTCGTATTCGAAAACAGCGTCAACCCGACCTGGACGCCGGGCGACGACTCGGGCGACTTCAGATACTTGACGCCGATAAAGCCCGGGCCCGCAAAGAACGGCGAGCCGAAAATGTCGCTCGGGAAGCGCCAGCCGACTTCCGGGAGGAAATCTCCGGCGTACTCAGACCCGATGTTGAAGGGGAGGAACGCGGTCGCGTAGTTGGTGGAGAACACGGCGACGTCGGCGTCCATGCCGAAAGCGGCGTACAGGTTCTTGATCGTGTAGCCACCGTCGGGAATCTGAATCCCGAACTTCGTCTCGTTCTGATCCTGGAACTGCGCGCCGACCGCGGCCACCTCCGCCTGGATCGACGGATCGAGGCCCGTGTACGCGGACGCGTTGCGCGCCGTCACATTGTAAAATGTGAAAACGAAATACAGAATGTCTTCGTTGCCGGCCGGGAAGTTCCACGCCATCGACCGCTGCTCGACCATGATTCCCATCGGGTGCGTACGGCCGCCGAGGTTGACCGGATTGCCCTCCCAGTATCGCACCCACGAGTCTCCATCCGAGATGCGCTTTTGTCCGAGCAGCACGGGATTATAGATCTTCGGATCCCGGATGATGGCGCCGGTCGGCCAGTTGGCGAGATCGGACGGATCGAGCGAGCTGTAAATTTGGCCGAGCGGATCGCCGGCGATCTGGTCACCGCGCGGATCGAAGAAGAACGCGCCCGCGGTATCACCGGCCCACGTGAACCCCGCCGCCGGATCGACGATCCCGGCCAGCTGGAGGCCGGAGTTGAAGATGTATTGATCCGGCGTGCCCTTGGGCCAGAAGCCGCCGCCGCCGACGGGCGAGCCCGAGAACGCGACGCAGACCTGCCCGATGTTGTCCATGCCGCACGCCTGGCGATTGGCTTGGAGCAGGAGTCCGGAGGTCGCGAAGAGATTGAGGGCGCGCGGCCGCCGCGGCCTGGGCGCAGGCTTCGCGGTTGCGACCGAAGTCAGCGCAAAGGCTGCCAGCGACAGCAGCGCGCTGGTGCGCACGAAGCGATTCCACAGAGTTGAACTCATGATCACCCCTTAGTCCGCAAGTCAGAGACTATCAGGCGGTGCCGGCTCACTACGCCGACACCGCCCGAGATCGCTAAAACTTCACATCGATGCCGAGACGGACTTGGCGCGCGGGCGCGAAGAAGCGCCACGAGCCAAAGAACGAGTCGTAGAACGTATTATACGCCCGCTCCTGCTCGGCCAACGTGTACATCTTGTCGCCGTTGCCGAAGCGTGCTTCGGCCCGCCGTAGCGCCACGCAGCTCAATTGGCTGCCCCACGCGGCGCAGCTCGTCAAATCAACGGTCTTGTCAGCGCCGAGCGCGCCCGCCGTTTCCGCTTCGTTCCAGAGGGACCCGTATTCGCCGCTGGCCACCGTCGGGTCGCCGATCGTCTTTTCCCTGTTCCTGTCGTTGCGGACATCACCCGTTTCGGCGAACAGATTCACCACGTTGCGGAAGTTGAACAGATTTCGCACGTCCGCGAAAACGGTGGCGTCAAGCCGGCCCAGACGCAGGCCCTTGTTGAACCGCATATCGACATTCTTCGTCCACGGCATCTCGAAGGAGTTCAGCGTCTCGCCCGGCTGCGTGCGCCCACCCAGCCCGAAACTCAGGTGCGACGCAGTCTGCCCGTCGCCGTTGTTGACCAGCCTGGTGTAGGGCAGCCCGCTCTGCACGCGGAACGTTGCAAAGACGCCGAGGTCGCGGAAAATCGAGCCGACCGTCGTGCCCTTGCGGAAGTCGTTTGGGAGCTGGAGCGCCACCGAGCCGACCAGGTTGTGCGTGCGGTCGTCATTGGTCCGCTGCGCCGCCTCCGGCGGCGGCGTCCGATCGCCCTGCCCCGAGACCTGACGCGCGAACGTGTTCAGGTAGGAGAACGGATCGGAGCCCGTGTTCTTCGACACCTGGAAGGTGTAGGCGATGGACGTGCTGAGGTACTGACCCGCGCGCCAGTCGAATTTCGTGTCGATGCCGCGCGCGTTGCCGAAGTCGCGGTTCGTCAGGACGTTGATGCTGCCGATCTTCGTGGTATCGCGCGGATCCGGGTACGGCAGGATGCGGGCGGCGAAGTCGGACACCTTGTCCTTGTTGTACGCCGACACGTCCAGCACGAGATCCTGGCTGAACGAATGGCGCACCCCGAACTCAAATAGAATCGACTTGCCGAAGTTCAGATCCCGGCCGGCGATGTCGTTCGTGTTCGTGAACGACAGGTCGTTGTTGATGCCCGTCATCAGGGTCGTGAACTCGGGCGACTGCACTTGATGCGAGTACGAGAGGCGGAACGCGGTTTGTTCCGTAATCGGGAATGACACGCGCAGCCGCGGCGAAATCGCATGATGCCCGACCGCCGGCGTGAACGTCCGCGCAATCGAGTTCGCATATGCCGTATCGCTCGTCGCGCTCAACGGATTCCACGACTTGATGCCGCCGGGCTTTGGATCGTACGCGGACGAAATGTAGAGCGGCGTATTCGAGAACAGCGCGTGACTGTTGTAGTAGTCATACCGCGCGCCGACCTCGAGCACGACGTCACCCAGGTCGAGCCGGTCAGCCGCGAAGAAGCCCGACTGGATCGGATGCACGACGTACGCGTCCATGAAGATCTGACGCGCCACGTTGCTGCTCCAGTACGCGAGGTCGGTGTGCTTGTAGTCGCCGCCCAGCGTAAACCGGTGATAGCGATTTGCCTGCCAGTCGACCACGACCCGACCCGTGACCCGCGTTTCCTGTAGCGTGGTCGCTCCTACCGCAAAGCCGTCCGTCGGCCAGAGTTGCTGCGTCGACATCGCGTACGGATTGAGTCGTCCGCTTTGCGCGACATCCGGCACGGCTTGATACAGCGGCACACCGCGTGTGCCGGAGTTTGTGCGTAGATCGCGAATGATCTTGTCGGTGATCGGGAACGGGAAGTTGTCCAGGCCCGCGAACTTCAGCGAGCTGAGCTCCACGCCCAGCCCCGGATTACGGGTATCCTGCTCGGAGTTCGGATCCAGCGGTGCATCGATCGAACGATCGCGTGCCCATGACAGGTTTGCGTTGATCGCGAGTGAGCGCTCGGCACTGCGGCTGACCTGGTGGTTCAGGTTCAGGATCCCCACCCGCTGCCAGGTGTGCGTGCCGCGGTAAATCGAGGGATCGTTCAGGTTGCGCCCCGGCGTCCCACGGCTCTGATCGCCATTCGCGAGGCCGGTCAACGAAACGCTCGAACCGCTGCCATAGGTGTACAGCAGCTTCGCCTGAGTCGCGAGGCTGGTTGACCAATCCATCGGCCGCCGCATGCCCTGGCACTCGAAGCCGTAGTTGCTCTTGATCGCCTGCGCGACCGGATCGGCCGAAGAGCCGAAGTTGCCGCACGTACCGCTGAACTGCGCATACCGGGGCAAGGCGACCGTCTTGATGCTGCCTGTCTTGGGATCCAGTTGCTGCACGACGGTATCAACGCCGGCGCGCGAGAAGTACGGCTGTTGCTCTGCGCCTACGCCACCGAGCTGCGAGAGCTGGCCCTGCACTACCGCGGAGCCGAACCACCGCAGGTTTTGAATGCTGGGCACTGTACCGCCCAGCGATCCCTCGAAGCGGTTGAGCCCTACACTGATCGAATTGCCGAAGGGCTCGTCGGTCTCGTACGAGAACGAGCCCTCGGTTTTGCTGCCGCCCGCTCGCGTCGTGTACGAAATCACGCCGGACTGCGCGTCGGAGAACTCGACGCCCAGTGCTCCCGTCGTGACGGATGCTTCCTCGATCGAGTTGGTGCCCAGATTGACGCGCGGCGCTCCACTGTTCACGCCGCGTACCGGCGCGCCATCGATGTAGACGTTGGCTTCGCCGGGACGGCCGCCGCGAATCGACACACCCGCGCCGGAACCCGACTCGACCACGCCGGGCGTGAGCGCGATCACCGAGCGCACGTCGTCCACCGGGAGGTGGTCGACGAGATCGCCGGAGACGATCGACTTCGACGTCACCTGGTCGCGCGGCACGATCGGGTTCGCGGCCGCGGTGACCGTGATGCCCGTCAGCACGACGGCCGACGACTGCATCTTGATCGGCACCGTCAGCGTCTGCCCGCCGAGCACGCGCACCGCGCGCACTTCCGAGGGCGCGTAGCCGATGAACTGCGCGCGCAGCGAGTACGTGCCGACCGGCACGTTATTGATGAAGTAATAGCCCTTGTCGTTGGTGACTGCGCCAAACGACGTGCCCACGACGAAGACTTGCGCGTTGGCAACGGGTGCGCCTGCCTGATCCGTGACCGAGCCTTCGACTTTTCCGGTCACCTCTTGCGCGGCGAGCGGCGATGTCGCAATGCCGATCGCGAGCGCGCAGGCGGAGCAGAGCACCGCGAAGCGAGCAACAGCGCTTCTCACACGATGCATCATGGATGCGTCCTCCAAGAACGAGAATGCGCGTGACCTGCCGGACAGAATGTGTGTGGTCGGCACCAACACCCTCCCTTCGGTCTAGACCTACGGACGGCTTCGGGAACTAAAACTCTTGGGTAAGCTGGCCGGGCATCACAACGTCGTCAAGACAATGCCACGTCAACGTCTAGGAGCCGGGCGCAGTCCACGGGGGGGCGAAAATGGACCGTCTCGCGCCGCTTCGCAAGAGGCCGCGCTAGACGAGAATCAGGTCCTGCTGAGGGCGCCGGGGCGTCACTTCCGGCCCCGCCTCGGCCAGAAACACGTTGACCTCGCTCCGCACGCCGAAGCGCCCGGGGAGATAGACGCCCGGCTCGACCGAAAACCCCACGCCCGGGATGAGGTCCCGCTCATCGGCCGTCTCGAAATTGTCGAGATGCGGCCCGGATCCGTGGAGATCCCGGTCAATCGAGTGTCCGGTCCGGTGGACGAAGTAGTCGCCGTACCCCGCCGCGCGGATGACGCCGCGCGCCACATCGTCGAGCGCGGCGCCGGTGACCGCCTCGTGCCTGTTCCAGCGGTCCGTCAGCGCATTGATCGCGGCATCGCGGGCTCCCCGCACGCTGTTCCAGATGGTGCGGACTTCCGCGTCGGCCTCCCTGCCCGCGAACGCCATCCAGGTCTGGTCCGCAAACACCGATCCTTCCGCGACGCCCGCCCAGAGATCGAGCAGCAAGACGTTCCCGGCCTCGAGGCGCCGGTCTCTCCCCGCATATGGCTCGTAATGCGGATCCGCCGAGTTCGGCTGGAAGCCCACGATCGGCGGATGATCCGTGAAGAGCGATGCGCGCTTGAACGCGTCCATGACCCGGCGCTGCACGGTCGTCTCCCGCACTTCCACGCCGCGCGCCAGCTCGACGCCGGCCCAGCGCAGCGACTCGACGGCGATGTCGGCGATCGTTTCGGCGGCGCGGCGATGGCCCGCGAGCTCGGACGCGGACCACCGCGCCGCGAACTGCGTCACGAGCGCGCCGGACGACACGACACGCGCGCCCACGCTCTCGACCAGCTCGATCACGCCGTGCGGCACGCGATCGAGATACGGCACCGCGTCGCCAGGCGAGACTTCCATCGCCACCGTTTTCCCGCCGACGAGCGCGCGTAGCTGCTCGTGCAGATCGCGCCACGACGCGTAGGGTCGCACGTCGCCGGGGAAGCCCGCGAACGAGGTGATCTCGATGCGATGCGCGATGGCGACCGGTTTGCCGCTGCGCGGCAACAGCACGAAGAAGCGCCGCGTGCCCATGCCATGGATTCCCAGCACGCGCGTCGCCGTGGGGTTGATGCCGCGGAAGTCGTAGAGCAGCCAGCCATCGGCGCCGACTTTGCCGAGCAGATCGCGCAACGCGGCAAAATCAAAACCGTCGAGGATGGTCATCGATGTCGCGGGTCCGGGCTCTCGGCGCGCCATTCGCAGCGCGCGCCGCCGCGCGCGCGACAGGCGACGTGCAGCATCGCGCCCTCGTAGCCGACGAGCAGTCGTAGCAGCTCGACCAGTCCGGCTCCATAAAATGCGCACGCCGCGCCGTCGGGCGTCGCCTGAATCGCAATCGGATCGCTGACGCGGGCGACGGGCACACGCTGCTCGCGCGCAAGCTCCGCGCCGAGCACCGCGCGCGCCGCGCGCCGCGCGGCGATGTGGCCGAAGACGCGTGGCGCGCTGTGCGCCGCGAAGCGCGACACGCCGGAAAGACGGCGCACCGCGCGGCGCGCGGCGCGCCGGCCCGCGTCGGCGAACACGAGGTCGGCATCGGGCCGGCGGCCGACGAGACGCAGCAGCGCCTCGACGTGCGCAGGCTCGACACGC